>Ga0126336_10001620_pt1 | contig 12044 bp, 9 predicted proteins | sample SidCmetagenome_FD_92530 | JGI IMG/M metagenome (GOLD analysis project Ga0126336, IMG submission 92530) | Coral microbial communities from El Islote,Puerto Morelos, Mexico - Siderastrea C C metagenome | ecosystem: Host-associated > Invertebrates > Cnidaria > Coral | place: El Islote,Puerto... | reverse complement strand
GTATTGCTTTTTGTAATCTTCAGGTGGCATAGCATTGTATAGGTATAATGTAGAGTGTAGTTTAATGTTTTATCGTGCTGTAGTGGTCAACAGAATATGTATATGTAAATACGTAAATGTGTAAGTATTTAAGTAAGTATGTAAATTGGAGTGTAGGCATGTAAAGTTTATTTGTACTTTCTTTATGTTTTGCATTCTATATTCAATAAAAAAAATTATAAAAAAAATACCGATCGATTTGTTAGAGAAGGAAGGAAAACAAACACCTGCCTTGTGTAAGATAGACTCGGGTGCAGAAACAAACATCATACCCAAGTCCCTGTTCAACCAGCTTAGTCCTAGAACTGCGAATCTACAGAAACCTACTACGAAGTTAACAGCATATGGTGGGACTGAAATCCCGAACTTGGGATCGTGCCAGGTGTACGTCAAGGGCCTTATCAACTCAATCCCCAAGGTAGTACAGGCAGAAGTTGTTGATGTTTATAGCCCTGCCATAATAGGCAATATGTCAGCACATCATCATAAAGTTTGAATTTTTTTGTAAAGCTCAATTGGGCTGTTGCCGTTGAGAGCAACAGCAAACCTAGAAATCAGCCCTCCAAATTATTTGATTTACGCGGTAGACCACACCCTTTTCCACTGACAAGAGAATACCTCCTGAAAGAGTATCAAGACGTGGTTACTGGTGTTGGCTGCTACCCAGGCCCCCCGTACAATATAGAAACCAACCCGGACGTTTCCCGGTACAACATCCCCCAAGGCAAGTCCCAGTCCAGCTACAAGGCGCCTACCAAGAAGAGCTGGAACGACTTACGCAAGCAGGCATTCTGGTACAAGTACGCAATGAATACACACCATGGTTTAACTCCACTGTGGTTACAAGAAAGACCAATGGCACAATTCGCCTTTGCCTGGACCCCCGTGACCTTAAGAGAGCCGTCCAGCGCACCCCTTACTATGTGAGAAGCATAGATGACGTGATACCCAAGGTCAGTGGTGCCTCTCACTTTAAAATCCTGGACGCCCGGAGTGGGTTTTGGCAAGTAGAACTTCATGAAGAAAGCAGCAAACTCTGTACCTTTAGCACTCCATGGGGCAAGTACAGGTGGAAAAAGCTGCCATTCGGACTTACCTGCAGTGGAGATGTGTTCCAAGAGAAAATGGACACTGTATTCGGAAAACTTGATGGCCTGAGTGGAATTGCTGATGACACTTTCGTCTATGGCAAGAGTGAAGAAGAGCATGATCAGCACATACTCAATGTTCTTGACACAGCACGGGACAATAACGTACGGTTCAACCCAGATAAGTTCCAGTTCAAAGTAGACCAAGCATCCTTTTTCGGGTTTACGTGGACTCCGGATGGACTAAGAGCCGACGATCTCAAAGTTAAAGCGATCACAGACATGCTGCCCCTACAAAACCTAACTACCTGAACAGATTCTCTCCCATCATAGCCCAGACCTCAGAAACCCTACGACAACTGATGAAGAAAGTCACCCCCTTTATATGGCAACCAGAGCATCTCTGAGCATTCCAAACTCTCAAGAAAATCATCACTGAAGCCCCTTCCTAGCCTATTATGACCCAGAAAAGAACAATGGGATCCAGTCAGACGCTAGCCTAAAAGGGATTGGTTGTGTACTGATGCAGGACGGCAAGTTAGTGTGCTACGCAAGCCGATCACTCAGTGATGCAGAATCCCGATACAGTAACATGGAGGTTCAACCACTACGTCTTTGGCAAACAAGTCGTCATTGAAACGGACCACAAACCACTGGAAAGCATATGGAAGAAAAGTATACCTAGTGCATCGCCACGTCTCCAGAGGCTCCTCCTGAAAATGGCCAAATACAACGTGGAAATGCGATACATCCAGGGCAAAACAAACGTTATCGCTGATGCCCTCTCCAGAATCTGCCACATGGAGTCCCCCAACAAAGACCAAGGCGTGCCACTGATTGAAGTCAATGCAATTACCAGCACCCTGCCTACTAGCCCAGCTAAACTAGACGAAATATGAAATTACACAAGCCAGGATATTGTACTGAGTCATTTGATGGATGTCATTCATCAAGGGTGGCCTGAATATCCGAATGAATGGCCTCCAGACCTGAAAGAATTCTGGAATTTCAGAGAAGACCTGAGTGTGGAAATGGCCTTATCCTAAGGGGGCATCGTCTTCTGATCCATAGCAACCTGCGTACCCAGATGCTACAGATTATTCACCAAGGCCAATTGGGTACAGAGAAGTGACAACTGAAAGCTAGAGACTGTATCTTTTGGCCGGGAAACCCAAAAGATATTACCGAAATGACCGCCAACTGCCCCACCTGCACACAGTTCTCCAAACGCCAGCCAAAGGAACCCCTGCACCCTCACAATGTACCCAGTTTTCCTTGGCAAAAACTTGCCACGGATCTGTTTGACCATCAAGAAGCGCAGTACCTGTTGATAACGGACTATTACAGCAAGTACTCCAGCGTAAGAAAGCTGAACTCAACCAAATCTGCTGCTGTCATCAACCACCTGAAGTCAGTGTTTGCAGAGCATGGAAAACCAGAGACCCTGGTATCCGACAACGGCCCCCAGTATAGCAGTCAAGAATTTGCAGCATTTTGCAAACAATGGGGAATCGAGCATGTGACAAGCTCACCATTGTATCTACAAAGCAATGGGTTCAAAGAGCGGTCAGTCCAGACAGTGGAGACCCTTCTTCAAAAAGCAGAAGCCTCAGGGCAAGATCCATACCTAGCACTGCTGACGTACCCTACTACACCTGTAGACAACAACCTACCATCGCCTGCCACGCTGCTGAACCGCAGAGATTACCGCACAGTTGCCGTGCAGCGGACGGTTCCAACGTTCACAAGGCTTTGATAGCCACAGAGAGCAACTACAGAACCGGCAGGACATCCAAAGAAAACAGTATGATAGCAGATCAACACGTGAACTTCGAAAACTAAATCAAGGCGAGCAAGTAGCCATGTTCCAGCCACGAACCAAGACATGGACTCCGGCAGAGGTAAAGGAAGAAACCGGTGAACCGCGGTCCTACATAGTCAGGACAACTGATGGGTCTGAGCTAAGGCGCAACAGAGTACAGCTGAAGCCCTTAGGAAAACCACCAGCAGCCTGTGGAGACCAAGTTGCTACCAACCAAGAAGGTCTTCCAGTACACAGGGACGCACTAAAGCCTTTACCTTCTCAGTTGTCATCACCAGAACTGCCCCAAGTACCTGCCCAGTCGTCGTTACCTTCTGAGTGGAGCGATTCTAACCTACCCCTGACAACCAGGAGTGGTCGCGTTGTAAAGAAGCCATCTAGACTAGACTTATAAGCCTTTGGCTCATGAACTATTCTGGCATATTAAACACAAGAAAGAAAAGAAAACATAGACACTTCTGAACAGTTTCGCTTATTTTTTATATATATTTCCATCTATTTTTTATATATTTCCATGTTTTGCCTGTTAGTTCTTGTTGGACATTTTTATTCTCTGTCAAGCTCATTTTAAGGTGGAGATGTTACATAATGAAAGCTTCCCCAATAGCGTTGCGCATGCCTAGTGTAGGAAGTCGAGAGCATATGTTATCTTCGGAGCGTTTTCCCGTATGTTGAGAAGTTAGAATAAAATATTGTGAACCCACCACGTACTTTTACAATTACTAAGTAAAATGTGGACATTTTCAGCTTCTCCTACACCTTGATGTGAGGTACAATAGCTGGCATTTTTCTCACTGGAAACTTGAAATTTTGACAGGAATCGGTAGCTAAGTTATAGTTCTTTCAGATATTGTATCAAGAGATTTAGAAACTAATCGGAATAGGAAACTATTTTCTTCCAAAACATATCACAGGGTAAGGTATGTCTAAGTAAGTTTTTACATTTTAGCCTCTGTTACTCCTTGATAAAAGGTACAATATCTGCGAACGTTGTCACTAGAACCTTAAAATTTAGACGGACATGTTAAGCTATGTTATAGTTCTTGCAGATATTGTAAAAGTATTTGTAAAAACTAATCGGACCATCGAGGTTTTCTTTGATAACCTATGATAGTGTAGGGTATGACGTAGTAAAATTTTGACATTTTCAACCTGTAATACACATAAATGTCACGGTCATAATCTGCCAACTTTCTCATTAGAAATTCGAAATTTTGACACTAATCGATAGCTACGTTAGAGTTCTTTCAGATATTGTAACTAGAGTTCTAAAAACAAATCGCAACATTGAAGAAAGCTATGAGACAGCAAGGTATAAAAAAGTAAAATTTCGACATTTTCAGCCTCTCCTACACCTTGATATCAGGTACAATATCTGCCATTTTTCTTACTGTAAACTTGAAATTTGGACAGGAATCGACAGCTAAGTTATAGTTCTTTCAGATGTTGCAACAAGAGGTTTAGAAACTAATCGGAACAGGAAAAATTTTTATTCCAAAACATATGATAGTGTAAAGTATGACTAAGTAAAATTTGTACATTTTTAGCCTTTCCTACTCCTTGATATCAGGTACAATATCTGCGAACATTGTCACTAGAAACCTGCGATTTTGACACAAATGTTAAGCTATGTTATAGTTCTTTCAAATATTGTAACCGCAGTGGTAAAAACTAATCGGAACATTGAGGTTTTCTTCCAAAACCTATGATAGGATAGGTTATGACCTTGTAAAATTTGGACATTTTAGGCCTTTCCTACACCTAAATTTCACGGTCATAATCTGTTAACTTTCTCACTAAAAATTCGAAACTTGGACACTAATCTATACCTACGTTAGAGTTCTTTCAGACATTGTAACTGGAGTTCTAAAAACAAATCAGAACATTGAAAAAAGCTCTGAGACAGCAAGGTATAAGAAAGTAAAATTTTGTAATTTTCAGCCTCTCCTACTCCTTGATATCAGGTACAATATATGCCAACCTTTTCACTAGAAATTGGAAATTTGCGACAAATGTAAATCTAGGTTATAGGTATTTCAGATATTAAAACAGAAGTGGTAAAAACTAAACGGAATATTATTTTTTCCCTCCGAAACCAATGATAGTGAAGGGCATTACTAAGTAAAATGTGGAAATTTTCAGCCTCTGCTACACCTTAATATGACGTACAATATCTGTCATTTTTGTCACTGGAAACTTGAAATTTTGACAGGAATCGATAGCTAAGTTATAGTTCTTTTAGATATTGTAACAAGTGTTTTAGAAACTAATCGAAACAGGAAACTTTTTTCTTTCAAAACATAAGAAAGTGTAAGGTATTGCTAAGTAAAATGTTCACATTTTTAGCCTCTCCTACTCCTTGATATCAGGTGCAATATCTGTGAAAATTCTCACTAGAAGCTTAAGATTTCGACAAGAATGATAAGCTATATAGTTATTTCAGTTATTGTAACAGAAGTCATAAAACCTAATCGGAATTATATTAAATTTTTTCTTCCAAAACCTATGATAGTAAAGGGTATTACTAAGTAAAATTTGGACATTTTCAACTTCTCCTACACCTTGTTATAAGGTACAATATCTGCCATTTTTCTCACTGAAAACTTTTTACAGGGATCGATAGCTAAGTTATAGTTCTTTCAGCTGTTGTAACAAGAGTTTTATTAAAAACTACCAGGAACAGGAAAATGTTTTCTTCCAAAACATGTGATAGTTTTAAGTACCATTTTTACATTTTTAGCCTCTCCTACTCCTTGATACCATGTACAATATCTGCGAACGTTGTCACTAGAAACTTGAAATTGTGACAAATTCTAAGCTTTGTTATAGTTCTTTAAGATATTGTAACAGCAGTGGTTAAAACTAGTCGGACCATCCAGGCTTTCTTTGAAAACCTAGGATAGTGTAAGGTATGACAGTAAAATTTTGACATTTTCAGCCTCTCCTACACCTAAATGTCACGGTCATAACCTGCCAACTTCTCACTAGAAATTCGAAATTTTGGCACTAATCGATAGCTGCGTTAGAGGTCTTTCAGATATTGTAACTGGAGTTCTAAAAACAAATCGGAAAATTGAAGAAAGCTATGAGACAGCAAGGTATAAAAAAGTAAAATTTCGACGTTTTCGGCCCTTGTACTCCTTGATATTAGGTACAAAATCTGCCAACCTTTTCACTAGAAACTTGAAATGTTGACACAAATGTAAAGCTATGTTAAAGTTCTTCCGGTCGTTGTAACAGAAGTCGTGAAAGCAATTCGGAATATTGAATTTTTTCGTCCCAAACCTACGATAGTGAAGAATATTACTAAGTTATATTTGGATACTTTCAGCCCCTGCTACACCTTGATATCAGGTACAATGTCTGCCATTTGTCTTACTGGAAACTTGAAATTTGGACAGGAATTGACAGCTAGGTTATAGTTCTTTCAGATATTGTAACAGGAGTTTTAGAAACTAATCTTAACAGGAAAATGTTTTCTTCCAAAGCATATGATAGTGTAAGGTATGACTAAGTAAAATTTTACATTTTAGCCTTTCCCACTCCTTGACATCAGGTGGAATATCTGCGAACATTACATTGTTACTAGAAACTTCAAACTTTTTTACACAAATATTAAGCTATGTAAAAGTTCTTTCAGATATTGTAAGAGTAGTTGTAAAAACTAATTGGATTATTGAATTTTTTCTTCCAAAACCTATAATAGTGTAGAGTGTTACAAAGTAAAATTTGGACATTTTCAGCCTCTCCTACACCTTGATACCAGGTACGATATCAGCCGTTTTTCTTATTGGAAACTTGAAATTTAACTTAACTTAACTTTAATCAGTCATATTGCGCAAACATCAATGTGGCATTTTCGAATGCACATTACAATACATTTGAAATAAAAATAAAAAGAAAACTGGGTAAAATTACATATTAACATATCGTGTAAAAATCAGGTAAAATATATGTAAGACATTAAAATCTATATAATTTAAAATTTAAAAGCTATCTTTAACAAATATGTTTTCACTTTAGTCTTAAAATTTCCAACGCTAGTGCTATTGCGTATTTGTTCGGGCAATGCATTCCATAATTTAGGGGCAGCATACATAAATGCTCTGTCTCTGAGGGTTGTGTATGACTTCGCAGGTGAGAGTGTTAGGAGCAGAGAGTTATTTGATCTTAAGTTGTAACTACCACAGTTCTTTACTTTTAAAAGTTCTCTCAGATAAACAGGCCCTTGTTGATGAACAATATCTTAAAATCTATCCGATACTTAATTGGCAGCCAGTTCAATGGATGCAGTAGCGGAGTGATGTGGCAGAATTTGGATTCACTGAAGATTGAGCGTGCTGCTGCATTTTGTACTCTCTGTAGTTTGGCCAGCTGATAAGCAGGTAGCCCATAGCCCATTTGGAGAGGAATTGACAGCTAAGTTATAGTTCTTTCAGATATTGCAACAAGAGGTTTAGTAAATAATCGGAAAGGAAAATGTTTTTTTCCAAAACATATGATGAGATAACTAAGTAACTAAGTTACTAAGTAAAATGTTTACATTTTTAGCCTCTCCTACTCCTTGATAACAGGTGCAATATCTGCAAACATTGTCACTAGAAACTTGAGATTTTGACAAAAATTGATAAGCTGTAGTATAGTTCTTGCACATATTGTAAAAGGCGTTTTTAAAACGCAATTGGAACATTGAGGTTTTTCTTCCAAAACCTATGATAGTGTAGGGTATGACTTAGAAACATTTGGACATTTTCAGCCTCTCTGACACCTAAATGTCACGGTCATAATCTGCCAATTTTCTCACTAGAAATTCGAAAATTTGACACTAATCGACAGCTGCGTTAGAGGACTTTTAGATATTTTTTTGGAGTTCTAAAAAATCATTGGAACATTGAAGAAAGCGATGAGACAGTAAGGCATAAAAAAGTAAAATTTCGACATTTTTAGCCTGTCCTGCTCCTTAAAATTAGGTACAATATCTCCCAGCTTTTTCTCCAGAAACTTGAAATTTAGACACAAATGTAAATGTGTGTTACAGTTCGTTCGGTTATTGTAACACAAAATGTAAAAACTAATCGAAATATTGAATTTTTCTTCCGAAACCTATGATAGTAAAGGGTATTACTAACTAAAACGTGGACATTTTCAGCCTCTCCTACACCTTGATACCAAGTACAATATCTGCCGTTTTTCTCACTGGAAACTTAAAATTTTGACCGGAATCGGTAGCTAGGTTATAGATCTTTCAGATATTGTAACAAGAGTTTTAGAAACTAATCGGAAAAGGAAGATTTTTTCTTTCAAAACATATGAAAGTGTAAGGTATGACTAAGTGAAATGTTTACATTTTTAGCCTCTCCTTCTCCTTGATTTCAGGTGCAATATCTGCGAAAATTGTCACTAGAAACTTGACATTTTGAAAAAAATGATCACCTATGTTGTAGTTCTTTCAGATAATTTAACAGTAATTTAACAGGTGTTTCTTCCAAAACCTATGATAGTGTAGGGTATGACTGAGTAAAATTGCGGCATTTTTAGCCCCTCCTTCACCTGAATTTCATGGTCATAATCTGCCAACTTTCTACTTAGAAATTGGAAATTGAGACATTAATCGATGGCTGCGTTAGAGTTCTTTCAGATATTGTCACAAGAGGTCTAAAAACAAATCGGAACATTGAAGAAAGCTATGAGACAGCAAGGTATAGAAAGGTAAAATTTAGATATTTTGAGCCTGTCCTACTCCTTGATATCAGGTACAAAATTTGCCGACCTTTCCATTAGAAACTTGTAATTTTGACACAAATGTAAATCTATGTTATAGTTCTTTCCGTTATTGTAGGGCATTACTAAGTAAAATGTGGACATTTTCAGCCTCTCCTAAACCTTAATATGAGGTATAATATCTGTAATTTTTCTTGCTGGAAACTTGAACTTTTTATAGGAATTGATAGCAAGGTTATAGTTCTTTCAGGAATTGTAACAAGAGTTTTAGAAACTTATCGGAACACTAAAGTTTTTTCTTCCAAAACAAGTGATAGTGTAAGGTATGACTATGTAAAATAATTACATTTTTAGCCTCTCCTACTCCTTTATATCAGGTGCAATATCTGCGAAAATTGTCACTGGTATAGTTCTTTCAGATAGTGTAACATGAGTTGTACAAACTAATCGGAACATTAAGGTTTTTCTTCCAAAACCTATGATAGTGTAGGGTATGACTTAGTAAAATTTGGACATTTTCAGCCTCTCCTACACCTAAATGTCACCGTCATAATCTGCCAACTTCTGTCTAGAAATTCAAAATTTCGACACTAATCGATAGCTACGTTAGAGTTCTTTTAGATACTGTAACAGGAGTTCTAAGAAAAATGGGAACATTGAAGAAAGCTATGGGACAGCAAGGTAAAAAAAGTAAAAATTTGACATTTTCAGTCTCTCCTACTCCTTGATATCAGGCACAATATATGCCAACCTTTTCACTAGAAACTTGACATTTTCAAACAAATTTTAATCTATGTTATAGTTCTTTCCGCTATTGTAACAGACGTTGTAAAACTAATCGGAATATTAAATTTTTTCTTAAGAAACCTATGATAGTGAAGGGTATTACTAAGTAAAATGTGGACATTTTCAGCGTCTGCTACACCTAATACGATGTACAATATCTGCCGTTTTTCTAACTGGAGACTTCGGAATCGATAGCTGAGTTACACCTCTTTCATATATTGTAACAAGAGTTTAAGAAACTAATCGGAACAGGAAATTTTTTTCTTTCGAAACGTATGATAGTGTGAGGTATCACTAAGTAAACTGTTGACATTTTTAGCCTCTCCTACTCCTTGATCTGCCAACGTTGTCACTAGAAACTTGAATTTTGACACAAATGTTAAGCTATGTTATAGTTAGTTGAGATGTTGTAACAGGAGTTGCAAAAACTAATCGGAACATTGAAGTTTTTCTTCTAAAACCTATAATAATGTAGGGTATGACTTGATGAAATTTGGACATTTACAACCTCTCCTACACCTAAATATCACGGTCATAATCTGCCAACTTTTCCCCTAGAAATTCGAAATTTTGACAATTATCGATAGCTACGTTAGAGTTGTTTCCGATTTTGTAACCGAAGCTTAAAAAACAAATTGGAATATTGAGGAAAGCTATGAGAAGGCAAGGTATAAAAAAGTAAAATTTCGACATTTTCAGCCTCTCCTACACCTTGATATCAGGTACAATATCTGCCTTTTTTCATAGTGGAAACTTAAAATTTGGACAGGAATCGTAAGCTAAGTTATAGTTCTTTCAGATATTGTAACACGAGTTTTAGAAACTAATCGGAACAGGAAAATGTTTTTTCCCTAAACATATGATAGTGTAAAGTATGACTAAGTTAAATGTTTACGCTATTAGCCTCTCCAGCTCCTTGATATCAGGTGCAATATCTGCGAACATTGTCACTAGAAACTTGAGATTTTGACAAAAATGATAAGCTACGTTATATTTCTTTCAGATATTGTAACAGAAGTTTTTGAAAACTACTCGAAACATTGAGTTTTTTCTTCCAAAGCCTATGATACTGTAGGGTATGACAGTGAAATTTGGACATTTTCAGCCCCTCCTACACCTAAATGTCACGGTCATAATCTGGCAACTTTCTCACTAGAAATTCAAAAATTTGACACTAATCGATAGCTGCGTTAGAGGTCTTTGAGAAATTGCAACATAAGTTCTAAAATATAATCGGAACATTGAAGAAAGCTATGAGACAGCAAGGTATAAAAAAGTAAAATTTCGACATTTTTAGCCTCTCCTACTCCTTGAAATTAGGTATAATATCTGCCAATCTTTTCCCTAGAAACTTGAAATTTTGACATAAATGTAAATCTGTGTTATAGTTCCTTTAGTTATTGTAACAGAAAATGTAAAAACTAATCGAAATATTGAATTTTTTCTTTCGAAATCTATGATAGTCAAGAGTATTACAAAGTAAAATGTGGACATTTTCAGCCTCTCCTACACCTTGATATCAGGTACAATATTTGCCATTTTTCTCACTGGAAACTTGACATTTTCACAGGAATCGATAGCTAAGTTATAGTTCTTTCAGATATTGTAACACGAGTTTTAGCAACTAATCGGAACAGGAAACCGTTTTCTTTCAAAACATATGATAGTGCAAGGTATGACTAAGTAAAATGTTTACATTTTTAGCTTCTCCTTTTCCTTGATATCAGGTGCAATATCTGCGAACATTGTCACTACATACTTGAAATTTTTTGACAAGAAATGTTAAGCTATGTTATAGTTCTTTCAGATAATTTAACAGTACTTGTAAAAAGTAATCGCAACATGGAGATGTTTCTTCCAAAACCTATGATAGTGTAGGGTATGACTGAGTAAAATTGCGAAATTTTTAGCGAAATTGTGGCGCTATTCTTATAGGATTTGGCGATACTTAGTTTGTCGACACTTTTTGTGGCCTAGAATTAGGCCCAAGAACTTAATTCGCGGTCTCAGCTGCATGCACAAAGGTCAAAAAGGCATTCAAATCCTTTGGGACCATCCGAATAAAAATTCCTTTTGTCGAATTGTACAAAGAATGCACGATATGTGCGATCCTTAGGGTAAATACCCCAATTTGTCTAGCAGCCACAGAGGCAAAAAAATGCTGTGCAATGCTGCGCAGAGGCCCAATAATAATGCAAATCCCTCGAGGCTATGAGACAAAAAACGTCTATTGCGTAGAAAGTCTGCAATTTTGTCGGTAAGGTGGAAATTTCATTGTATAGCAAAAATCATTGTGGCGTTATTCTTATAGGATTTGGCGATACTTAGTTTGTGGACACTTTTTGTGGCCTAGAATTAGGCCCAAGAACTTAATTTGCGGTCTCAGCTGCATGCACAAAGGTCCAAAATGCATTCAAACCCTTTGGGACCATCAGAAAAAAATTCCTTTTGTGGAAAAGGACAAAGAAATCGCGATATGTGCGATCCTTAGGGTAAATACCCCAATTTGTCTAGCAGCCACAGAGGCAAAAACATGCTGCGCAATGCTGCGCAGAGGCCCAATAATAATGCAAATCCCTCGGGGCTAT
>Ga0126336_10001619_pt1 | contig 12046 bp, 5 predicted proteins | sample SidCmetagenome_FD_92530 | JGI IMG/M metagenome (GOLD analysis project Ga0126336, IMG submission 92530) | Coral microbial communities from El Islote,Puerto Morelos, Mexico - Siderastrea C C metagenome | ecosystem: Host-associated > Invertebrates > Cnidaria > Coral | place: El Islote,Puerto... | reverse complement strand
GGACAAGAGAAGGTGTCTGTATCAACGCGTGCGTGTTAGGCATGTTCACTGGAATGACATCACTTACATATGCTTCATGTGTAATTGAAGTTAAGGAATACAGAGTGAAATGTGAAACTGTAATAGTAAAACAATTGATGAACTATTTTTTATTCTAAACACTCACTGTGCAAAATGGCTTACTAGAGGGAGGGTAAAAATTAATATGAACTATACATTATGTGCCTCTTACCTTTTTTATTTCTGGCACCACGGATACTTTGTCGACATTAAAGTGGGTCCGATGGGTGGGGAGTTCGACTTAAAACACTCATCAACCAGGAAAGTAGGAATATGACGTCAAACGCTTGGCTATTTCGTCATAACGGGCAAAGACAACGATAAAAGTGACGACATTTATGGTTTAAGTTCATCTTTATTAATAATCGTCGTAAAAAGAAACGTGATCATAATAGCCGTTTTACAAGAGTCCATAAGCAAGTTATGTTTACAAATCCTGTCACATATCGTTACTATGATATAATTAAGTTTACATTTGTCTACTCCGTGACATGTTTAGCGGACAGTTATTCAAAGCCCTAGCCAACAAAGGGCTCAGGGGACCGGCAGGGCAATGTCCAAGACATTTAGTCAGCTAGTTGGTACCAGAAAGGGTCCATTCCAGCACCACCTAAGTAAGCTTATTGTAAAACAAAAAGGTTACACTTGCTCGTAAATCCGGAAAGAACTCTGACAAACATTTGGGACATAATTCAAAAACTCTATTTGTACTAAACGAAAAAAAGTGCTTGATGTGTGAATGGTATCAAATCGGCATTTACACTAGGGACCCATAGTGTAAGGCACAGCAAAATGGGTTCAAATGTGTTACATGTTCATTTCTTGAACGGTGGGTTATTTCAATATTTTAAGATTCCTTTCCGCTCGGTAAATCGGTAAATCAGGTAAATTAAATTTTAACGTCATAGTGTAGGAGTAGTCGCCTACTCTCCCGAGCCAGGGGCTAACGTGTAAACACTTGACGTCCAGGTAGAATTGGAACTTGGAAATGTTGGTTTTTATGGAGGGAGGAAAACCGGAGTACCTAGAGTACCCGGAGAAAAACCCTCCGCAAATTCCGCCGAAGTTGCCGGGTGTAGTTTCTAAATTTAGAAGTGCTGTGCCCAAAATGAATGTCGTGTAAATTTAAATGCAACATAGCTTGTTGTCACTCCACTGAGAGTTTGTCTACAATCTGGTTCCCAGATCTTCCACGGTTCTTTACCAATAAGAGTGAAATCTGGGTACGAAATCAATTAGTGCATCCACTGCTATTTACATTGATATCTTCACTCAAATATACTTGAACTCCATCCACTACTGAATGGAGCAACAACCATTAATTCGTTTTTTTTTTTTCCGTTTTATCGGTTTTAACTAGCTCTACAGGTTTCTTTGCTGGTGTCCAGGCCTCTCGTGGCCTGAATGAAGACACATTACCGTTTGCGTCAATTGTTTGAGGTATGTCTGTAAATCAACATAAACCAAAGAAGAAATGTCAGAGGCGTATACCAGTGTATTGCTTTAAGCTATTAAAGCTTCCTAGCATGTCTTTTCTTTCTTTTGAGATGTGAATAAGGCTGGCTATTTGAAAGTTGTAGAAGTACAAATACTACCCACTCCCTTGCAATTTAAAAATGTAAGGTGGTAATGGATGTAATGCACCCTAGCTTTGTTGTTGTTGTTGTTTTATTGTTGTTGCATGCCTTATTGACAAGAAAACTACTTTTTTCTGTTCTTCAAAGCTAATCTTCCGTTCTCACCTTCACCTCGAGTTAGCTCAGCTGCTTTCAGTCGTCTCAGATATTCTTGAATTTCATGAAGTTCTGGCCATTTTCGATTCAGATTCATCCTTGACATTGTTCGTGGCTTAAAGGGAAGTTTCGTCCTGACTAACGAAGCTTTAGGTTTGTGCCTCAGAGTTTCGGCCACCAGGTAGAACTGTGCTTCTTGAGGCTGCAAAAACCAGATTAACTTGTTTTTATCGTCGAAAAACTCGACCTTTTTGTCATCAAGAGTGTTAATTTCCTGCAATTGAAAATACAGGATTCTTTTAGTAAACGACTGATGCTCAGTGCTTCCACTGGAAAAACATTTCCACCACAGTTCACCAGTATAAAATAATTCATATTGAAGGTTCCGGACACACGGTACAACATCGCAGCATGTCATGCCGGGCCACCCGTGCATTACTGGATGCAACAATTTGGGTTGGACACAGGATGCAAGTGAGCAATTAATCCTTGTTTTCACTAGCGACACAAGTGTACGCATAAGCACTAAAAGAAGAACCTGTAATGGGTAAACGCATACCTGATCCTGTGCACAATTTTAAATGTTGCTTTGTGTGTTTGAGATCTGCAAATCTTGCATTACACATGCCCACCCCCTGTACCTTATGAAAGGCATCATCACACACGCATATTCTGTTTTTGTTGTTGTTGTTGCAAAAGGCATCACACATGCATAGTCTGTATCTTATCAGTAAAAGGCATCACACATGCATATTCTGTATCTTGTAAGAGACAAATTAAACAAGGACGATGTTTGGCGCACGCATGTTCTTCATTTACCTCTTCATCTCATTCCAGGTTGTTCAGGATCTCTGCGTACTTTTCGCTTGTTGTATTGTGTGCGAAAGGTGAACCTAACCTCATGATATTTCAGTTTTAAATAAAATTTGTAAGGATTTCATTTTGCATTCTTAAGTTTTCTAAGCTTATTTAATTCAACAGCCTCCGCCAGGATTTTGCTTGCAGACTGCGCTATTTCCTGCACAAAACAACACCAGCAATGAAGCATTCGTTTACTTAAAAGGACGGCGTAAATCGGAGAATACATTACCCGCTCGTCAAATGAAAAACTTCGTCACTGAAGGAATTAAAAGTCAAGTTTCAAACTCAACAACCAAAAACATGCAAGATGACAGACCTCTTTCCAATGTTTTACTAAGGATTCGAAAGTTCCTAGGTTGAATAAAAACTTGAAAAATGTTATGCAGGCTGGCGTACCTCAAGTTTGACGTCGTGATCTCGAGGTGCAGTGTTTTTCACCATCCCTCCAACGTCGTCGTAGATGACGTCATGAAGACTCAAGATTGGTTTAGGTTTGCTTTTGTTGAAACTTCTGTTTTCCCAGGCCCCCGTGTGAGGATCAAATCGGTACTATAACATACAAGAAGTAACATGTGTTAGGTTAGGTTAGGTACTCTCGTGCCATTATTCACAATTAAAAAATACATATCCTCGATTAAATGAACTGCTCTGTTTCTGTGAACTGTCATACAATGATTGATCAACTATACACATCGACTTTCCCGGCTTTTTATTTGTGTTCCTATAATTACCTTGAAAGTTTTGAAAGCGAAAAAGGTGTTAGCGGGAATGTGTTCACTCTCCACAAACATAGCCGCCCCAGCTTTTCAGATGGGTAATGCATTGGCCTCGTGCCTTAAGAGCGGTACTGGTACATACAATTTACTCATCCAAACGAACAAAGGAAAATGACTCATTCTATTTTAGGTGTTATTGGCAAAAGCTCACAAAGCGCGACAGCAGTGGTTTGTACTCTATGAGTCTTCAATCTTAGACATAGTTTCGGTGACGATGTTTTAAATAACTGAGTACAGAAGACCCTGAACCTTGAAACCTATTTTAATAAGACTTACAAAAAGGCAGCAGGAAGAGTTAAACTATTGTGGGGAATTCGTTCTTCCATTGACATACTTAGTGCTGAGAGAATATACAGAGCAATGATCAACTCTAGAATTTTATTCAGGAAACAGCTTAACGAACATTTGATGTATTGAACAATTTTTATCCTTATTCATTTTATTTTATTTTAGAGTTTAGACCGTAGATTTTAGACTTGAGATTTTAGTTTTTAGATTTAAGATTTTAAACATTAGCTTTTTTTTTTAATCAGGTTTTTTATTTTTGCCATTAATAACAGTGTTCTTGCACTGAAGAGTTATCCTGTTAAAATATTCGCTTATTATTATTATAGCAGAATTCACGTCTGTATGCTAAAAGTTAAACTAGCTACACAGGGTGCATAGCGTAACCTGTGAGCCTTGGAGTAAAATAATAATGTTTGTAACTAAGAGGTACTTTTATTACTACCAAAAACTGCAATACATTTCCAGATTTTCAGCTGGAGTGAAAACATCGAAAAGGCAGTATGAATTGTAAACGCACAACTCTTTTCGACTTCGCAACCATTCTTGTAAATTAATTTGTTATCTTACATTTTGAATGCCATTGCACCTATTCACTATTTATGTATTAGACATCGATTATTATTTGGATTTCCAGAGGCTCTTTAACAAAACTGGATATTTATGACATGAAAAAACGTTTAAAACCTAAAAGATAAAACAATGAATTAGAAACTCGTATTTTGATTGCTGACCTGTGGTAACAGTTTCCAGCCCTGTGTAGCCACCATATCGACTGCCTCTAACACAAAGTGAACTGTCTCGTCATCCATGAAATAAGATAAGTTTATTCTAGCAAAGCCAGGTCTGAAAATTGAATGCAGCATGATCATTTAGCACTGGTGAAGGTCGCCAGATGTAAGTTAAGACGATTAGAACTATGTGGAACGACTGGCGTTTTCTCAGACGGTAGTGAGGTCAGTGAGGTCAGGATGTGCTTTATTATTATGCTCTCTAGGATGCGGGAAGGGAGATGCTATTCTGCACCTTATGACACCTTGTACCATGTAGGAAGTAGAAAGAATTGTGTAAGGCCTAAAGCCAGGCCGAGAGATTGAAAAAGCCTTTTTATATTCCCTTAAGAATTAAAATAATTAAAATGAGAAGGTAATAAGTTAAGAGATGTGGATATACGGTTGGACACGTGATGAAGAATACGGAAAGGCAATGAAGTCTGTATGAGAAGTGCTGGAAAACCCACAAAAAATTTGGCATAGAATGGTAGAAAAGGAAAGAAGTAAAGAACTGTGGTGGAAGAGTCGTGGAAGGAGGCATGTGATCTATCTATGTAGTGTTCTAATACCCCGTGTTTTTCCTCTTTCTAATAAATCATTTTTGTCTTACCTCGTTATTTCCAAGGGCTCCTTGCATGATAGTTCTATGTCACAACTGCAAGATAAAAATACTTTTTCCTCAGCGCTTACACTGGTAAATTTTAACTGGCATTACAAGATTATTTTCACATTAGTCTAGAACTTTCAATTCTTGCCTTTGTTCTAACACTGATCGATTTTCGTATTTAGTTAGAGTATCTGAGAAGCTTGACCCTTCCACGCCCAAGAGCTTGGGCGGCTGGCTCAAAAGAGGGAAAATTATTTAAATTCGTTTCAGTGTAAAAAATCAAAGGGTGAACAGTACCACAAGAAAGTGGCGCAAGAGAGATTTGATTTTAAAGCGGTTAAACAGTCATACCAAATGTTTGTCTCAGGAAAAAAACAACTCACTCGTCATGCGTTTCAAGAAACCAATTGAACTTTCTTATCGTGGTCTCGTTTATTCCCAGGAATAAAAAAAAAGAAGTTAAAAACGTGACTGTTAAGCTCAGTTATAAGACAAGTGCAATGCAGTTACGCCTAACATGGCCTTACCAAAACTAGATTCTTACGATCCTCGTCGAACAAGCCGTTTGAAAAGCGAAAGGTAAATGGTCATCCATTTACCATCATCCATGTACGTGGTTTTGATCCGTTTTTCATCAACTAGACAGAAGGAAATAGGCCAAGAAGAGGGCAAATTTTCTACTGGATCTTCTAAATTCTCTTGTACGTGGTTTTTATTACAGTACAAACAGTTCATCATTTTACTCAAACACAGTCGCAAGCGCGTGTGAAAGTCGTTTGCCGCGAGGGACACGATTCAACTCCCTGAAATTTTCTGTACTACGTTTTGCTTGATTTTCTTATTTGCTCTCCCAATAACTCAGCTGAAATATGGAAAAGCTTTCTTTTTCTTTCAGAGGATTCGCACTGACGAGGGACTAAGGCTCAAAACGTCAGCTTATGAATGTCTTCATGGAGGCCAATTGACCTTATATCAACTTATCTGATATCAACTTTAAGTGTTCCATTCCTCCACTGAAACACCATGTGCAGTTTCTATAGAAACTAATCCGTTTTATTCTTTCTTTTAGTTAACTTAGATCTTGCTTTACCTGTGCGTAAGGTCCTGCGCATGCGCACCCCCCCCCCAGCCTGGATGCCATAGAGGTCATTAAGGAGCACAGACACAAAATTATGGTGCAACAACTTTCCACTGTCCTCATGTCGAATTACCATTGAGAATATAGGAAGACGACGAGCACTTTCCCAGAATTGTGATGTCTGGATTTCTTCGCCAAACTGCAAAGGCTTTCCTTTATAACGACAAAAAGATGGTTCGATGAGGGACCGGTCAATACGTATGGGGGAGGGGGTGGGAGCACAGAAGGGGTGGGTTACTATGTTTTCAGCCTTCCCAATGGGGTGGAACATGCTATTCTTAGCCTCAGGAAGGGGTGGGTCATCATCTTTTAAGCCTTGTATATTGAAATCCTGCAAACGTTCAAACCCTTCTGTAAGCCAAGGGTCAAGAGAGTCTTTGCAAAATCTACATACAACTTGCAGGAAAAGGCCATTTGAGCAAACAGAACCCTGCAAGCTGAATTTTGGAAGCTTACAGATTAATTGTTGAAGACCAGACAGTCGACATTCCAGTTGTATTATCGTATATTAGAGATCTTTCAGAGTCACAATCAGAGTCACTCCTTATTTAACATCAATGTTGTTTAAGCATTGTAATAATACTACAAATGTAACTACAACAGAAACTCAACATTCTATTTAATTAAGAACCTGCAATGGTGAACATCAGCCAATTGTAACTTCCAAGTGGCTAACAATGAACAAAGATTACTATAAAATTAATATAAATATTATATCCTGGGGTTTCGTTTGAGGCTGGAGGCCGGACATAACGTCTGATCATTTGACATGTAAGGTCCAGTACTTACAAACAAAACAAAAATTTTCTGAAGTGTAAATAAATCAGACGATCTTGCATTTGTTTGTCAAAGCCAGCTAGAGTTGAGCCTTAGTTTGCCCACAAAATAGTGTAACTCATACACTAATTGGAAACGAATGATCATCCCTGTCATTTGTAGTGAAATCCGGTCCAGAGAATGCATAAAACGACGTTTCAGCGAGTCCAGTTTCAAACATTTCCCGGGGGAGCATGCCCCCGGACCCCCCCCCCCCAGGGGTTCCTGCCTTCACCACTCATGTTTGCGCCTTTGGATCACATCCTCTCGTTTTACCTAGTTTTACCTATGAATATGGTACTTAAAATACCGAAAACCCTGTATATCGATAAAACGTTTTCTGTGTTAAAAATGAACTCTTTTCTCAGCATAATATAGTGACCCATACAGCTGTAATTGTAAATTATTGTGTATGATTAACATGCAGTATTATTACGTGCGCATATTTAACATGTGAAATCCATTCAAATAATTATTAATCGAATCAAGTGGCAAAACAACATGATAAAGTGATGTGGTGACCTGGGGGGGTGGGTCATGTTATTTTCATTCAATACTTTGGGGTGGGTCAGTAGAGTTTATGCCCATGTAAAGGGGTGGGTTATGCATTTTGGGCCATCACTTTTCCAAATGCTCCGGCCCACCCCACCCAACCCCCCATACTTATTGACCGGTCCCTAAATGGTTAGGAATCATAGAGACATGTTTGATGTAAAAACAAAACTGGTACAGTACCCGTCCATTGTTAAGATGAATATGCACGAAGAGGGCCTTTACCAATCTTGGAGTATTCTGTCAACTTTCCAAAGTTTTTCCATAAGGGTAAGAAAGCACAAGTTTTAATTATTCTGGCCACCGTTTAAAGTACTCAACTAGTGGTCAGTTCATTTAAAAGTAGGATGAGTAGAATGAATACGTTCCTGCGCCGCTTCTGGGTAAGGTCGCACACGAGCCACAGAAGGTCTTAGCTTAAACCGGTTTCTGCAGCATGAAGCAACAGAGATTATTGCTACTCCCCCTCCCCCCTGGATCGGATGCTAGGCCATTGCAGGGTTACCCCCAGCAGTTTATCACCGGTACCCATTTTATACACCTGGGTGGAGAGACACAATATAGGGTAAAGTTTCTTGTCTTAGGAAACATCACGATAGCAGGGACCAGGCCTCGAACCACCGACCTTCAGATCTGAAGTCCAACGTGCTGCACACTAACCACTACATCATCGCGCCCCAACCCTGTTCCTGGCTAATGTTTAAAAAAAACCGCGTTTGCTTGTAAAACTCAAGCCACAGGCGAGGGTTCAAACAACAACAACAACAACAAGGATTTGCATAAGTAAGTTTTGTTTAGGTACTTTTTACACAAGTACTTTATTCCTCAAGAAAAAAAAGCAATTCTCCATTGTCTCATTGTCTTGTTGCCTCGTCTTGTCGTCCTCACACCTGCGTTTACACAGCCTCTTCAAAGCCTTGCCTAAGTCAACTACGCAACCAATCAGAGCACGCGTGATATCCTCAGTGATCTAAATTTTAAAACTAGATACTACAAAGAGAGTCTTGAACAGCTGCTGCTGTTACGGTATACATTCATCCATATAATTTATCTGTACACCAGAAATATTCAACAACAAGATAATGACATCACACACGACGCTTTCGACTGACCCTGGTAGCATGCAGGAATGGGTTCGATTCCTGTCGAAGACTCGGATGCTTTCTTGTGACATGGTGAAAGTTACATCTTTCTTAGTTATACCATAATTAAACTTGGCGTTTGTACCTCTGACCTTCAGGTCGAAAGTCTGACAATCTAATGACGACTGCGCCTTAATGTTCTCTACTGACCTGCATAGCTCCTCTTCTCTCTCTTGAATAATAGTTGTCCCAACGGCCTGAAACAGAAACAAATCAACATCCGCAACACTCTCATAAGACTATGGAGGGGGGGCTTACCATGTAGAAAAACCATGCGGTTAGAAGTTTTACCTGTAAAAGCCACATGTCCGTAAATTCTAAAACTTTTAACATGTACAATTTCAGACGTGATTTTCTTCAACATCAGTTTCTGTTCTTGTTTTCTTGTTACTGAGAGGCACCGTAGCCCTGCCCATTTTTCCCAGACTAGTCCGCCATTTAATTCACTCTCGGTAACCATACTAGTTCGCTAGCTATATTAGTGACACTGAAATATAGCCGAGGTTTTTTTAAATTGTAAGACATTGCCTTACCTCTTTCAGCTGGAAGACCATACCAGCCCGTATTGACTACATATATTGTAGGTCTGTCATTATTTGCTTCAACTGGAAGACCATACCAGCCCGTATTGACTACATATATTGAAGGCCTACCATTACCTGTTTCAGTTGGAAGGCCATACCAGCCCGTATTGACTACATATATTGTAGGCCTATCATTACCTGTTTCAGCTGGAAGACCGTACCAGCCCGTATTGACAGTTTGAGCGGAAATTTTACTCTCTTTTTCTTTTTTTCCCAGACTAATAAGAAGCTATATGGTCTTACCGCGCCTCTTGCTTGAAGGTCGTGGTCTGTCGTGACGTCACACTGGTTGTGGTATGTGTTGGCGTAAAAGGGGTACACATAGTCCCGGATGTAGTTCTCGATAAACTTGAGTGGCCTGGTGAAAGATTGTTTCAAATATTTGATATTACCCGTGCACGTTTCTTGTAGAGGGAGGGATCAAAACTGATCTCTTAATAAAATAGGTACGAAAATGCCCTGTCCGGCAAGGTTTTCGGGAAGCAAAAAGCTCCGAGCTTTCAGGTGGCCCAAGGTTATTTATCGGGCCAATAGCAAATAATAAGGTGGCAAGGAATTTTAGTCAATCGAATCCTATTTTTCGAATTTTTGAACTAAAAGCTATTCTTAACAAGGGTCTGCGGGTATATATCTATCGGACCTATAATACTCTTCCCAAAACACGTTTTTGAACAGGAAACGTCAAGCGATCTCTGAGAATTTTCGGAAGCTGACAGAAACATTCTAGAATAATATAAATTAAACCCCCCAAGTTTTATGGTGATCAAACTCATTTCGTGTTAGTTATAAAAGGTTTTGTTGAAGCCTTCTTGTCAAATGCGATTGGTTATCATGTGCCAAGTTATAACTTTTTCAGAATGACCAACCGGCATAAAACCATCAATCTTTATTGATTGCCAAGATTTGATGCGAGTCTCCGATTCTTCACCTTTTACACTGACGTTTTCAGGGACACCAGCTTTTTAAATGGTGGGTTCTGGGTCATTATAGCTGTCACACTTATGCGGCAGTTGAGACAGACACAAGAGTAAAGCAGTTACAAGAGCACAATCAAGATGTTTGACATCTTGTTTGAAGTCATTATATAAAAGAATTCATTAAAGCGTATAAGAATAATCGCAGTAATAAGGCTTAACACAAATCGAGTTTGACCGCCATAAAATTTAGCTCCTTAATAATTCAAGGATATTTTTGTCAGATGCCGAAAATTCTTAGAAATCGCTCTAAATTTTCCTTTTGTAAAACGTGTTTTACGAAGGGTATTATAGGCCTGACAAATACCCGCGGAACACCTTAACCCTCGTTAAGAATAACCTTTAAGTTCACGAATCCGGAGAATACTATTAGGATTCGGTTGTCTAAAACCCTCTGCCACCTCCATAATTACCTAAGAATCTGAACAGGTGAAAATTCCCTATTGTTAAAAAGCATTCATTTTAACTGTTCTTTAATAGGGCTATATCATATATTTAAAGAATCACTTTGAAAATCCAAAGCATTTGCATCAATGGAAGCCTAAAAATCACTAATGATGCACTTTTTTCTGTGTCCACTTTAGTGCACAGAAACTGTTAAAAAGTGTGTTTGCCTACAAGATGGCCATAATGGAAATAGATTCTAACATCAGGCAGACTTTTGCAAGTTATTCCCTCGTCTTAAAGAAAAACAGTAAAACTAGTTATGGCTCGTTCTTCCTTTGAAAATCATGTTCACTTTCTAATGTCAACCTCAGAAAAACATTCCCCTTTGTGTGTGTGTGTGTGTGTGTGTGTGTGTGTGTGTGTGTAGGGGGGCGGGGCTAAATTTATATCCGGACACCTTGCTCATACATCACGGAATCGGTGCTTTAAGACCACCCCGAGGCGGCGATAACAGGGAAGATCACTGATATCGCCCCCTTAATGGTAGCAATAATATTTATTCGATATGAGCACGATCCTCAGGACAATTTCCACGACATTCACATAAGAAACAAAACAACCAAGTAAAAGCGTTTGCCTTAATTTTTCTGTTGAAGGCTCCAGACCTGGAAAAAGATGTGATGCTGATTATTATTATTATTATTATTATTATTTATGCAAAGTGTTTGTCTTGACTGCACCATATCCACAAATTAATGACGTTATCATGGGTCACGTTCTTAAGTTCTCCTGAGCCTAAAATCTACTTACTTTATAGAAGCTGTGTAGTCGCAATATATAACTAATAAAAGAAAAAAAACGTGTGGGTTGCTAGGCATCAGTCAGAAGATACAAAGAGTTTATTAGTGTCAGGAGGAGTGGTTATGCTATCATTTCTAACTGTAGCGCGCTTACCAAGTTAGTTTACAAGGGCGAAGATAAAGCACCTTTTCTTACATGTAAATGTGTTTTGATAAAATGTTCTTTGGGTCTCGTACACGCATGTCCTCACGCGTATGCAAATAACAGTCTTACCACCGATTTCACTGCTAGGCAACCAACATCCATAGCAGTTTTCTGTCAGTCATCATACCTTATATGAATTGACTAAGGAAACCGACTTCGTTTTGCGATGCTCACTTGTAGCTTGTGTAGCCTGTGTTGAGCCCCTCTGAAGATATTTTATGATGCGCTTTGTTCCTCGTGGGGATTTTGTCTCAGAAGATGAAAATGAATTGCTAACTTTTCAAAGCGTGATTAGTTAAGGAATCATTCTCCCCAGACGAGAAGAAACAAAAAGAAAGTTCCGGAGATATTAT
>Ga0126336_10001618_pt1 | contig 12050 bp, 6 predicted proteins | sample SidCmetagenome_FD_92530 | JGI IMG/M metagenome (GOLD analysis project Ga0126336, IMG submission 92530) | Coral microbial communities from El Islote,Puerto Morelos, Mexico - Siderastrea C C metagenome | ecosystem: Host-associated > Invertebrates > Cnidaria > Coral | place: El Islote,Puerto... | reverse complement strand
GCAAAAGTAACGATAAGTTCTTCTTATCTGTTCTCAAAATGTGACAGTGCTGCAAGTATTTTTTTGGTAACTTAATTTTTGCACTTACTGCTCGAACGTTGAGCGGAAATCGTCTTAAATGTCTTGATTTTTGATCATTGATGATCCTTTCCTTTATTCTCATGACCTGTACATTTGATCAAATGTAATAATAATGTAAGGAGAAATTAGATACTTGTCACTATTGGGGCTTTAAGGGTTAAATATTCCCTTGATATTCTTTTTAGTGGTCTGTAACATATGCCCACATTTAACTAATTAAAAGACAATACCCTTGTTACTTCAAAGTCATACAGTCATGTACATCATGATGTACATGTAATAACCTTATTTTAGAATTTGTTGAAACCTTCTAAATAAACAAGCAACATTCATTTCAGCTCACTGTTTTAACGCACAAAAATGCAAACAATTCATGTCTTAAAAAATGTGCTACAGAAGGGTAATTTATTGGAGATAATGTGTATTTTAGACCTGTTGTAACTTGTTGGTAATTTCTAAAGGGGCCAAAAGTAATGTGGTACACATAAACTATCAATGTTATTTACAAAGGTGTTAACAGTGGCTAAATAAAAATTTATTTAAATCAAGTCTCAGGCCTTGTAACATTCTTGATATTTTTATAATGAAATTATGTACAAGCACTAAATTACAGGGCTAACTTATTTTAATATTATAACTATTTTCAGCGGTGAGCCCTTAATGGAGGATTGTCTGATATCGTACACCTTTGTTATCATCCACTTTCATACCAGCTTTTTTCTTGTAATCTTCCTGTTGTCTTTCTCTCATAACCCTTTGCATCTCAAGCAAATCCTCTCTGCTCATTCCTGCAATAAAAAAAGATGAAGCAGCATAAATTAAACTAGCTCATTACTTTAATTTTAACCCTTTCAGCCCCAATAGTGATCAGCATTAATTTTCTCATCATCATATCTGTGCACTATAACACACACAGGTCATGAAAATTTAGGAATTGATCATCAGAGATGTTTATTAAAACAAGTTCTCCCTATTAGAAGTCAATGAAATATATAGAGAACAGTAAGGAGAATTTGTATCAAGATGTTGGGGCTTAAAGGGTTAACTTTACTGTGCACACCTTTCAATAACATGAACTCTGAACTTCAAATGCCATTAAACAACTACAGTGTACAGTCAAACCTGTATTACTAAGGGGTCACCCTCCATTAAGCCATCACTTGTCAAAGTCCCAGAAATCACTTCCCTTAATTACTGCTAACAAGCGGTTGGAATCACCCTTTCCAAGGTCCCACAGAGTTGTTTCTATTGTTTGACCTGTATACGATCACTTTGTACAAGGAAATAATTCAAGAACATTTTAATGGTATTGTGCAAATTCTTCCCACAAATGTGTTTTAACAAAACTTGGTTTAAGTTAAACCAAAGACCACAGGTATACAATACACATTAATAATGGGGTGGGAATGCTATACAGAATCCTACAGGATTTTCTAAGATCCTGCTAGTTCACACAGGATCCTAAATGGCAATAGTCCTGATCATGTTTTAAAGGATCCTACTCAAGATCCTTTAAAATCTTTCAGGAAGCCACTCAAGCAAGATCTTGTAGGACCCTACAAAGATTCTAGACAAGATAATTATTATATATAGGATCCTACAGGATTTTAAGCAGGATCTTATCAGGATCCTTCAAGTTCCTACTAAGATCCTATTAAGATCCTAAGCAGAATTCCTACCAGGGAACAAGCATGTTTTTTATTCTGCTTTGTTCATCTTTTCACATTGTTTCTGTTGCTGTTTCTACTATAAGATAAAGCCGCGTGAGTGTTTCTGATGATGGAACTGAAAAGATAAGACATGATGTTCTTTTAATTAAGCATGAAATGGAATGTCCTGGAACCTGTATTAAAGCAGACTCTTAGCCATTCCCCATGTGTGACCACTTAAATACAGGTTTGACTGTATGTTTTTTACTGCCATCAATCATCATGTCACTAACCAATAAGCCACAACAAACAGAAACTGACAAAGCACACCAAACCCATAGCACATGAATGTGACCTTTTAAACCTGTTTAACCAGCCTTTTTTTTTCACTTCTGATACAATAATTGATTGCTGGAAAGCATTTCTATGTTTTAATGTCAATAAAAGGCAACTTAATAACTTTGGCCAAAATCACTCACTCATCTCTTCTCATCATATGCCACCATCACATACCACCTTGCATATACATGTAGTGGACTTCAGGAAAAATTTAGTTTTTATGGGGCAGTGTTGTTATCCCTACATCAAACCCCAACTTGCAAGACTGGTGTACTCAGTGTTTTCCTAAACTCTCCCGCCGACCAATCTGGCTTGGTTGAGCCTGGCTGGAGAAACAAAGCTCCCCACCAACACAGATCTTGGTTCCAAGGGATCTTAAGTCTTGCTGCCACGTCAGGGTACAGGGCTTAAGAAAACTTTTTATAGCCCCTTTATCACATTTGTTTCTACGAGAAATCATTAGTGAACAAATTGATGCTTGATCATGTCATAATGAGTAAAAACAAAACAAGGTTTCTTTCTCAGGATCCAAAATTTAACTAAGCCACAAGCTTTCGACTCCCTTAGTTCCTTACCAGGTCTTGTTGGTCCTGAGTGTAGAGATTTATGTTGCACCTCATCACTTTCAATGGAAACCTGCTGCTTTTGTGCTTTCTTTAGAGCTTTTATCCTTCCTTTTTGTCTTTGTTTGGCTTCCCATTTTTCTAGATTATAGAATCTACAAAATGAAGAAGTGAACTTAGTTAGGTTATATAAAGTAAGTTTTTATTAATTAGACGTTAAACTGTCAACTTGGTCTTTTAACATTGCGGAAGTAAGGGCCCACCTTGTCCTTATGATAACATTGTTGACACACAGGATATGTGAGTAACAGGCAATCTTGGCACAGTGCCCAGTGGGTTGGGAGTGGGGAAATGGTACTTTCAAGATCATAAAGTTACAAAGGGGTGTAAAGGCATTTTTTTGATGGTGGGGATATTTTAAATTCACTGTTCGGGGGGGTGGGGGGGGGTAGCATTTGCTTCCTAGCCTGTTATTTTTTCTGAAGCAATTCTGCATGGGAGCTACGATCGTGGACAAAACTAGTTGAGAAAAATGCAACTAGCAAGTGTATTTCTCAGACAATTTCCCTGTACGGAAACACCAATAAGATCGCAGAAATGCTTTCCCTTCCCCCCTCTCCTCACTCAATGTTGTTTGGGCAAAGCAACATTGATAAGGGGGAGAGGGGGAAAGATTTGTTGACTTCGTAGCATGTGCCAATAACAAAATGTCCTAAAAATAACATTTACTTAACTCTTTAGGCAGCAAAGTATGTTAACTACAAACCACTGCTTCTATTTCCTACCAAAAGAGGAAATTAAGACAGATTCCGCTCAACGTTCGAGCAATAAGTGCAAAAAATATTTACTAAAAAACTACTCACAGCACGGTAACATTTTCAATGCTATTTGAAACAGCTCTTTTTAATTCACTTCTCCAAGTGACCCCGCGATTAAATTCTTAAGCATTCTCGAGAAAATTAATGTCAAATCTCGTATATATATGCTAAAAACGGGCGCCATTTTGTTTTGAGCTGACATGAAGCGTCTTTTTAATTGAAATATGGATATTTTCAAATCCAATTTTCTTGCAAGGGTTCAGCCTGGGAGCAAAAGTATCTATAAGGTCTTCTTATCTGTTCTTAAAATGTGACCATGCTATAAGGATATTTTGTTAACTTAATTTTTGCCCTTATTGCTCGAACGTTGAGTGGAAATCGTCTTAATTTCTTAAAACTAAAACAAGAAAATTAATGTTCAACTGTTATTAAAACATATCCTTACTTTTTATGTGGTAATGTTGCAGTATTATAATCCTCTGCAAAGGTATCAAACATCTTCTTCATCTCAAATCTGGGAAGAACCTCTGGATTGACATTCTTTACTTCTTGAAGCCAGAGGTAAAATTCCTGTTGTTTGTTAAACATGTCGCTCTCCATTAAGATTCCATATTTTCCATATTTCTGTTGATTGACAGCTAAGTTGGATTTTTTTTCTTTTTTCCTTGTTTTGTCTTTCTTTCTTCTGGTCTTTTTATCCTGCCAAATAATATTAGTCAGATCATTTTTGAACAAAAAATTGAAGAACTTACAAGTACAAAATTAATGCAAAAATTGGGGAGCTTAATGTGTACCCTGGCTGACGCCCAAAAGAAAGGTCTTGTTTTTTCCAGAAACATATATGTACAAGGACACACAACAGCAAGACGAACAAGTGCTCCCAGATCCATATCTTTTTTGTTGTACAATACCTTTAGTCTATGACATAAGTGGAGTGACGACTAGCTGAAATGAATTAAAAGAAGAAATGTTCTAAAGTCATTTTTACTCCCAAAAAATCTGAGTAAAAATGACTTTAGAACATTAATATTTTCTTCTTTTAATTCAACCTTTAGTCTATTAAGATCTTGGTTTTCACATGCAGGCAAATATTTTTTTTAAACTCACATCTTAATAAGAAAAAAACTTGGTTTAGGCCAGTCAGTTTCTTCTGCAAATTGTTACTCTGGAGAGTGACAATGTCCTTCCACCCTTCTAGTCCTCCATATTTAAAAAAAGTACCTTCTTTTTCTTTTCTTCGCTCTTCTTAGCTTTCTTAGGTCTTTTCTTGTTTCTTTCTGGGCCGCTAGAATCACTGCTATTGCTTTCTGTTGATGGACTTCTCTTTGTTCTTCTCTTTTTTGATTTGGACTTTCTTGATTTTTTCCTGCAAAATAAAGAAATATCTTTTTGCATACATATTATCTGGATATAGGCAGCCCTGTCAAAATGTGCCAGCAGCTTACAGTTTTGCCACCTAAAAATGATTATTTGCCGCTTACTTGGGGTGCATCAAACCTTATATGTATGTCTGATTGTCCAGAACAAGTAGAAATTTGAATTGGAGGAAGTAAATTGTTTACATGACTTGTCCATGGGACAGGTTCCTTTCTTCCTTGTAGACAACATCCTACTTCTCTGTTACCTTTCAGGGCTGCTGGAACTGGTTGATGTTCCTGAACTCTCAGAGCTTTCAGAACTGTGGCTGCGTTTTCTAGACTTCCCTGACCCCTACAATATGATTCAATGATACATAAAAGGTCTGATTAATGATGCTAGATCAAGCTATTGGTAGGCTTGATTACCAGCTGCTGCCTCGGGTAGGTAAGCCCGCGCTCCTCTCCTCTCTTCTCGGGGAGGGACTGAAAGACCAGACTTGGGAGAGTGGCAGAAATTGAGCCTACGTACTGGTAGCGTTTTTTCTTTTTTTAAAAAATCCACAGAGATTTTAATCTCTGTGCATGCTCTCTGACTTGCAAAAGGAAGGCTGACAAGTTCACGACAAACCTTCTCCTTTCATCTTCTATCAATATATGGGGGTAGAGGTGAGCTTTACCTTTGAAGATTTGATTAGAGAGCTCAGTAAAATCTTCCAATAAGACCTCCAAGGATTGGCATAGACCTCTTTTCAGTTTTGTTGCTCATTGCTGGTCAACAAGTCTCAAGGTTTTGATTACTTAGGGTAGACAACGCATTTACTTTTTGAATGAGCATTTGAAGAAATAATGAGAAATTCAAATTACCGGTACTTGATTCTATCAATCCAGAGTCCATCATCTCATTAGATCCAGTAATTTAAGTAAGATTAAGCTTATCAATTATAGTAAACTTAAGCTAAGAAAAATGCATTGAGCATGAGCTATACTTTTATTGTGAATATTAATCCCATTAATATGAATCTAGGCCTTGAACGGACTATTCATGTTGGGAACAGGCAAACCGCAATTTTCCTTGTGGTAGGAAGGGCGTAGTTACCACAAGGGACAGCTGCCTAGGAATAAAAGGGCACTTTTATATACTCATAGCCATATTATAGCATTATTTGTCCGAGCTATACGGAGCGCTTTATTAGCATACAGCTGTTTTGCAAGTTCTTGCTTCGTAATGGCAGCCACAAACGATGGTGAAGTAATGAAGCGTATTGCAAAATGTGCAGGATGCAGTGAACCCATAACCGAGCACACTTGGGGAATTCCTAGCAAGTTTTGTGAAGGAAAAAGCAAGAGTTCCCCATGAAAAGAAGCCTTCCAATGTGAAGACCACATGGACGATGAAGAGATTGCTGAACTGGAGAGCACACTGGCCGACCTGTGTGTCGAGGAGGAGCAGCTGACCAAGAAGAATAGGAAAGCCCTCCTGCAGAAGCAAATCGAGGAAAAATGAGCGAGCCTGGCAGCCTACAGCGATGCTGCAGTTGAGGGAAATGGGCCAGCTACAGTCAAACAACTTCGAGGTTTTACGCTATCTGACGTGACAACGCCGCTGGATGGCATCTTGAATCCCCTTCAACCTCAAGCGAGCCAAGAGGGACAAACTCCCTGGAGCATGTTGCAACAGTCATCCACCTTGCCGTCCTTTCAAACCAAAAACAACCCATAACACCCGCAATTTTACAACAGCTACATTCCACACTCAACCTTACCACGAGCCAAGATGTTTCGTTCTGGGCTATATGTCTGGCCGCCTTTTACAGCACGTTTCATAAGTCCCATTTACTTCCTACAGCACCTCACCTGTTCAATTCCAAACAGCAATTAACCAAAGGCGATTTTACAATATACCCCTGGAAGACACTTATTACTATCAGATGGAGCAAAACTATCCAATTTCGCGAAAGGGTTGTCGAGATTCCTCTTCCACTCATTTGTCACCAAATGGTGTTACCATTTATCAACGCTGGGGCTTGATCCCAGGTCATATGCCGGACATTCCTTTCGCAGTGGAGGAGCATCATTTGCGTACCAATCTGGCGTCCCTATCGAATTAATTAAAGCTGTGGGCAACTGGCGCTCCGATACCATCCTAATCTACCTCATCATGCCTTTAACGGTTCGATTACACTCCGCTAATATGTTATGTAAAGCAATCCTACTACACACTCCGTCACATTCTTCGCCATAATTCACATTCATCTTTCACCTCCCACACCTTCACTGGGTTTGGGCCTCAATGATTATCGATTGTAATGTTGTTATAGAAAAATATTGTATTATTGTAAGTGTAGGAGTGTAGGATTTTATATCAAATAAACTGCCTGAACCCAACATTGTTGTGGTGTCTGTTTCGGGTTTAGGTGAATATTAATCCCATTAATATGAATCTAGACCTTGAACGGACTATTCATGTTGGGAATAGGCAAACCACAATTTTCCTTGTGGTAGAAAGGGCGTAGTTACCACAAGGGACAGCTGCCTAGGAATAAAAGGGCACTTTTATATACTCATAGCGATATAGCATTATTTGTCCGAGCTATACGGAGTGCTTTATTGAGGCCTTCCAAGGGGGAGGGGGGTAGCCCTGTCGCTTTGTCACATTTTTCTCAGGAACGATGTCGCTGAACTGACGGTTGTAAATGTTGCTGTCGCTTTTGTAGCATGTGCAAATGTCGCTGTCGCTTTAGAAATTCTCTAAAAAAAGCGGAATTGCTGGTTAAGTCATAGTCACTGCCCTCCTTTACCATTTAAATGAGTTTTGTTCCGGAGTTTTTGTCACATTTCGACAGATCGTCAAGAAGAGCATTGAAACATGCATTTAGTGTCTTCAATATCACGTGATCGTGAAGAGGAACTGTTAAATTATTGGCCACCAGTTCAGCCAGTTCCTTCTATTTAACTCCAAATGACACAAATCAAGATTATAGGTACTAGTTTTAAAGAAGTAAAGAGTAAAACATTTGCCTAGCCATGTGGCCCGAAGTCTCTTGGCATGTAGACCGCGAATATTCTTAAATGTCTCCTTCAACTGGGTATGCGATCTGGAAGAGTGCTCGGCGAGAAAAAAATATTGAACTTGAAGTGAGATCATTATGTAAATCACTCTGCAAATCAGTCACTTTATGGTGACGTTGGCACTCCAAAATAAGATTATTATTATTTTATAATAAAAACGAACACGCCTCCATATCTTAAGCCTTTAGAGTACAAAACACTCAAGATCTTTGTCTTCTATGACTCTCAAGACAAAGTCAATTTACAAATCCTATCTTTTGAGATGATGAATATTCTTCTAACACTTAGAAACTCTAAAACACGAAACCCTGCAGAGTGTAGAGACAGTGAGTTTGAAAGGAAGAGTTTGCTAAGAGATAATTCCCTGCCAGAGGTGGGAGTATCTTCAAATTTTAAAATTTTGTACTTCAGGAATGTGATTTTCAGCATTCTGAGGGGCGAGTCAAAGAAGGTTAATTGCTGAAAATTCAATTCAATTTTTTGCGTCAAAAAGAACAACTATGCTGATAACGTAGATACTGGTAGAGATCCTTGAAAATCTTTCAATTTGTTGCTGTGAGCGACTTAGGTAATTGACAGACCGTAAATGAAGCTTCACATTTAACAGATAAACAGGAAAAAAATTTGATGGCCTGCTAGTCTCATCTGGATACAGCTTATCAAAGGTCACCGATTTACGGAGCCTTCAAAGTCATACAAGCAGTAAATTAAAGGTGGTTACCAGTCCTAATTTTGACTGGCTGCACTGAAGTACCAATCAAATAGAGTCTGATTATTATCTTTTATTGGTAAAATACACAATTTTGTGACATCGCTGTCTATCTGTGAGGCCCTGTTAGGGTTTTAGGATTATGGATTATTAGGGGGTTTTAGAGAAGGGATACGGATTATTGGCCACTAAATTTAAAGATTATGGATTATTTGTGTTGCATTTCAAAATTATGGATTATTATTGGACATTACCACATCAATTACTTTTACATAAAAGGTTAAAAGGTTATATATTAAGTTATGAAACTAACGACACATATTCATCTCCAGTGAGGTCTCATGAGGTCTCATGCTCAAAATTCTGAACCTCGTTGCCCAGGTCTTCTGAGTACTATTGGTCAATATTCAAAATTGCGGGTCAGTTGAGAACTCGTTTTCACCCGTGACAACAAAGGACTCCCTAAATGGCTTCTTTTACATCGCTGTTACACCCCAATGAGCCTCTCCTTCTCGGAGAAGTTACTGGTGCAATTTATAACCTGAACAAGATCGGCCAGTCGCTAGATGGTCTTTTATTATTTTTGCTCAATCACTTGAAAGTGCTTCACTTTCGAGTGTTCTTCAGAATATGCAGAAAAATCATATTTGAAATATCAGATAGCGTAGAGGAACTTGGAATGCAAAATTTTCAAATAAAACTGCAGTAGAGACAGTTAACACCTGAAACAGAAACGTTCTTGGATACTAACGCACACAAAGGCAAGAGATTAAAAAAGAATCAGTACTTGATGTACGCACACATTTCAAACCCACTGAAACATTTCAGTATACACATTTTCCTCACCCCCCCCAGGTGGAAAAAGAGGTTTCATTAAAGGAGAGGCTTCAAGACTATTGAGAACAAACTCTTCTAAGACATCATTTGAAGAGATGATCAAAAACTTCGAAAAGCACCTCCAAAAGAGGGGTTACCCAGAAAGTTTTATACAAAATACACTTTCAGCAGTGAATTTTGAAGACAGAAAGCTAGCCCCCCAACAAAAACGCAGAGAAAATAAACGAATCTTGCCCTTGTAATGCAATACCAACCATCAGTGCCCAATTTGAAACAGATTATCACGAACAAATGGCATTTGAAAAACAACCTTTAATTAACGAAATCTTTAAGGAAACGCCATTGATATCATATTAGAAAGGACGGTCCTTAAAAGAGTTTTGGTGATGGACATGGGATATGGACGTGTCAAAAATGTATACATTTTAGAAAAGGTTAGCTGCATTGGTTTTTCAAACTTCTCATTTTTGTTTGCTTTCCTCTCCTCAGTAGCTAAAACTCATTTCCTGTGCATCATAGGTCATAACACTGTCATAAACACACACGTTCAAAGGTCACAGCCTCAGTGACCATCCCTACATGTATGTTTCACCAGGGGGATGGAAATGCAACCCTTGACATAGCTGACATACTGCACCTACACCTAAGTCTATTCATGTGACACAAAATGGTAATTAGGGATTACTATACATAGATTGTTTTATGACTTTATTTTAGGGATATATTCGTTTACATAATTGGGATACGGATTATTTCCGAAATTTACCCAGGATTATGGATTATTCAGACCCCCCTCCCCCCCCCCCTAACAGGGCCTCATTTGTAGTGCTTATTGTGTTGGTGTCCTATTTTGCCGGCTCAGTTGAGTCGCTTGTCAGTGTTTAGAAAGTCCCGTGTTGCCAGTTTTCAGGGCCGTGTCGCTTGTCGCTTTTACCTCTTGGAAGGCCTCTTTACTAGCATACAGCTGTTTTGAAAGTTCTTGCTTCCCCACCCACCCACTACCATAGGCAGTTTTGATTTCTGTGTTGTAATTCCGTTATTTGTATTGGGGGCCTTAATGATTATCGATTGTAATGTTGCTATAGAAAAATATTGTAACATTGTAAGTATAGGAGTGTAGGATTTTTATGAATAAACTCCCTGAACCCAACATTGTTGTGGTGTCTGTTTCGGGGTTTAGCTATAAAGAAACGCAAAATACTCACACTAGTGAACGATCCAGGGAGATATAACTCACATTACGAAACACTACCGAGAAATGACTACGTTGTAAATACTAAATTTACCTTTGTAACGTGTGAACTCTTAGAATCTTTTCTCCTGTTACGAGTTTCTTCTTCGTCCGCCATTTTGAATACTGGACGCGAGGGCATGGGTTGAGGAGCAGCGGCTTCCAGCAAAGATGGATTCATGTAAGAATCATTAAACATGTATACTAATTGAAAATATGGCGGCTTCTAGCGACGGGAAAGTAAGTATACGAGCTTTTGTCTTTTTAGTTACTGTTTGCTGAATGCCGTTTTGCCGTGTCTTATACTGGTGTTATTTACTAAGCAATCAGTTGTATTTCCCGAATTTTTCAATCGACTTAACGTTCATTATTTGTAGGGCCAGAATGAAAATCTTAATAACAAATTGTGGGTTGGAAATTTGGACAAGCGATTGAGCGAGTGAGTAAAATTATAACGTTGAGTCCAAGGCGATAATTAGTTAAGATATCGCTTTGATCCTTGATGAGAATCAGGCTTATGACGTAAGCTCAAAAACTAGAGACATAATGTTGGTGTTTGAGCGTGTAAAACGACCTAAAAGTAAGAATTTTACTTACTCTGCCGTTGCCATATGGCGACAACTGGTTAATAAATTGGGCGAGTGTTTTGGCCGGCCGTCGCCAATGTGGTGACCACCGGGTCTAGTAATACCCGTTTTTGTACCTTTATGTTCTTCAATTTTTTTTCTAGATTACTCACCCAGACTTTTGGTTTTCACCTGGCCAACAAATAGTTGTTGGGAACTTCTTGTGGTGGTGACATCACAGATGTCATTGTATTTGTGATGTCATGAAGTCAAAGTAATGACATCATGTGGTCTTTCTCTGACCGTGTTACTATGACATATTTATCTGTCATAGACTAACCGCTGTTAGCTTTGTGGAAACCATACGTGTCTTACTTAAAATACATGTGCTAGTTTGTTGGGCTCACAGTGACACTATTATGTGATTACATCATAAGACATGCCTTAACGTGTTTGAGTGTGGGGGAACTCCTCCTCTTTTTACTACAGCGAAACCTGTGTTAAGCGGACCCCATATTAGCAGACACCCTGCATTAAATGGATGAGTGTCAATGAGTTCCAAATGTTACTTCCCATATTTTCTGTAAAACAAACCCAGTGTTTAGTGGACACCTCTATTAAATGGACACCGGAGAGAGTCCCGTGGGTGTCCACTTAATACAGGTTTCACTGTAATACAGATATTTTGCTAGACTCTGATGATGTGCTTGTCTTTGTCAAGAGTTTTTTTTTTTTACAAAATCCCCCCCCCCCAAAAAAAAAAATTAACATTGAGAAACCCTAGGCGAGTTTGAATTTTATTTACATTTTATACACAAAGTCTTTTTGGT
>Ga0126336_10001617_pt1 | contig 12051 bp, 11 predicted proteins | sample SidCmetagenome_FD_92530 | JGI IMG/M metagenome (GOLD analysis project Ga0126336, IMG submission 92530) | Coral microbial communities from El Islote,Puerto Morelos, Mexico - Siderastrea C C metagenome | ecosystem: Host-associated > Invertebrates > Cnidaria > Coral | place: El Islote,Puerto... | reverse complement strand
TTTTTTTTTTGGATCAAAGGAAACCTTACAGTGTTGATTTACGTCTACAGCGACCATGCAAACTCTCCATAAGTGTGATAGATAACTGACATTATAATTTATAATCATAATTGTTTTTTAACACCTGAAAATTTCATTCAGTACGAAAGTAAAACAATAGAGACCAGAAAACTATTAAATCTCATTTTTTGACCTACACTCTGACAACAAAATGAATACTTTGTCTGGTGTGATAAACAGCTTACTAGTTCTATCAAAAAATAAAGAATAAACACAAACGAGAATACAAGGAAGGCATTGGCGATCCCTGGCATAAAACGAATAACAATGTTACAGCAAAGGTAGCTGACCATAATTTATTAGGGGTGAAAACTGATCCGGCGTATTTGAAGGACTGCTTCATTCGTTGCCTGCTCTTACCATTTATGTGTTTCGAAATAAGTTAGTGGGTTTAGTAACTTTCACGGTTTTGCTTTCATGAACTGTTCAAGTAGTTGCTAGAAGTTGGTGCATTTCCTTGAACTAGAAACAATGGCGGCGTATTTGAAGGAATGCTTCATTCGTTGCCTGCTCTTACCATTTGTGTTTCAAAATTAGTTTAGTGGGTTTAGTAACTTTCACGGTTTTACTTTCATGAACTGTTCAAGTAGTTGCTAGAAGTTTGTGTATTTCCTTGAACTAGAAGCAATGGCGGCGTATTTGAAGGACTGCTTCATTCGTTGCCTGCTCTTTCCATTTATGTGTTTCGAAATTAGTTTAGTGGGTTTAGTAACTTTCACGGTTTTACTTTCATGAACTGTTCAAGTAGTTGCTAGAAGTTTGTGCATTTCCTTGAACTAGAAACAATGATTCGTTCTACGTGGTTCTTTAGTACCGGAGATTTAAATTTGCAGCAACTGTCAATTGTACAAACAGTTGTTACAAATTACCGGAAGATCACGTGAGATTGTTTAGAACTAAATAAAACGAAGTGGTGTTAGTTCTTGAGCTGTAGATACTGTGTAGCGCCGATTACTTGAGTGATTCTAGAACAGTCATTTTTTTCGCTCAATGTTCTAGAATTTCAAATGTTTTTCAACTGCTGTCTATTCATCAATGTACTAAGACAGCAGTTCCGAAACATCTAAAAATTCCGCACCACGCGGAAATAACTCTGTTTGTTCTAGTATCAGTTCTTACCTTTATGGGAATGATGTTGTGCAAAACAACTCGTGCTTGCTTTACTGAAATCGTCTTGAGCTCATGATAACCTTGAACCTACCAAAACAAACAAGTGTTTTAACAAAGTTCATCCTGTCCACCAGTTTGGTAAAAAGCTTTCATTTCTTCATCAATAAAGCAAACTTTTACTCAGGTTCACTCTTTAATTTGTGCACCTTGGTTAACATCCGACATATTTGTCGGATGGACGACACTAGAGCACCCAAACAACTTATGCACGGTGAACTTGTTCGTAGTTCTCGCCCAGATGGTCGACCGAAGCTCCGTTTCAAAGATACTTGCAAAAACACGCTCAAATGTGAGGATGTTCTGAAAGGTTGGCAGTCTTCCGTCAACTGTAGGCAGGAGTGGCGTAGCCTGATTGAGACTGTTTGTGGAAACTATACCAAAAAGAGAGTTCTTGCATATGGAAGAGGAAGGGCACTTAGAAGAGAGAAGAGATAAAACTGTGTATTTTACCCATCTGCAGGGTCAAGGCGTATATATTGGTTAACAGAATTCTTAATTAATGAGACTACTCAACAGAGGGTTTATTATTACGCTTTTATATCATTTTCTTGTGTGTTTTTTGTGTGCTTTGTTGATGTTACTGTGTGTTGTTAGTTTATAGATAGATAGTGTATTTATTTTTCAAGTCTTGACCTTACGCACGTTTGATAGCGAATGTTTTCCTTCTTGATCACTTTCTTAGTATGGGATATTTCAACAGTTAACCAGCCTCACCTCGATACCAATGCTAGGTCCCATACCGGAGGCACTACTCCCTCGGTCAAGTTTGCTGGCTCTTTTATCAATTCCTTTGCCAAATCGAAGAGACAGATTCTGTCCAGGGGCGACTGCCACCATCCCATGACTGTCCACACCAGCAGGACTCTACAGAACAAGAGGGATGCAAGCATACAACTGAATAAATAAAAACTGTGACTATTTCGACTAAACGACCAAATGCCCATTTCACAACAAGGTCTCGACAGTAAAAACACAAGATTTACCTCAAATCCCTAAGTAGTTCACCTCACACTAAGGCCGTTCTTACCTGTTGTATACTTTGTGTCCACTCAAATTTTGACAATTAGATAGGATACATTTATCATCAGAAATTTCACACTTTCAAGTTAATTTTGAAAAAAATCGAAACGTTCAAAACTCTTGTCATAATTGCGACCTAAAGCAACAACTTAGTTTGAAAATTACTGTCTTTAAATAAACATCCGTAGGCGCGTCCAAAATTTTGGGGTATTAACCTGCGTGGGATTGTGTGATGTGTGTAAGTCTTGTTGTTACAGTGATAACAATTATTCGTCTGCTGCTGACTGTTGCACAAAATGTACTACATGCAAATATATGTTCTGAAAGATTGGGAATTAGGCAAGGTTTAAATTTGAAGCAGTTGACTGGTGATTTGAAGTGTTCCTTTCAAGAGAAGTGTTACCCCACCGGGGAATGCGAATGTTGGGGATGTTGAGACGTAATAAAGAGGAAATACCAGTGTCAGCAGGCAGAAATGTAACTTCTTTAAAATGGTTTTCATGGTAACCCTTCTTCTGACTGTGCATTTAAAATATGACAAAGTCAAAATGCCAAAAATAAACAAAATACGTATTAACGTGTACCTGAAATTTTCTTCCCGGTCGTATTTTCAACTCCATGCCAAGCTATCGGGAAAGAATGGATAGTTGATTGTGAGATCACTCGACTGTGATAAGTGAAAAGATGCTAATTTAATTAACTGGCTGCAAACCTCATTCCATATCTGATACGGTGGGATGTCTTCCATAGCTATCTCTCCCGTACCCTGCAAAGTGACGGCCTCTTTAAAAGCCTAAAGATGCAAAAAAATTGTACCTTTAAAGCAAGAATCACAAATTGTACATTAAGTAAACATATGCAATGAAAGGACATAAAAGACCAAATAAAAATAAAATAATTGTCAAGGTTCCAGTTAACCAGAAAACAATATAAGTTTTACTATTGCAAATTATTGTTCAATAGTGAACATGGGCGCCACTGGAATTAAAAGGGTTTATCGACGACTACTGTACTTACAGTTCCAAGCTTTGTGAAGACATCCAGACCTGTCTTTGTCACAGTCAACTCCATGATGTCTTTAGATTCAACACTCAGAGACATAGCTGCTTCAGAGCTGTCGCCCAAATTATTGTCATTACCGCCACCATTCGCCATCGAAAACTGTTATTTGAAAAAAAAAAAAACAAGAAAAAATTAAAAATTACCAGTGAAAAGCTTTCAAACGAGAGAGGTAGCAACCTTTGTTATCTAATATCTCCGCGAACAGTTTGTCTCACCTCAAGATTGCATTCCCAGTGCCGGTAAACTTGCCTGTCATCTTCCACTGGTTCAATAAGAGGCTCCCATTCAGAAACACTCTCGTTAAAATAGTTGCCGATAAGACCAACTCCTGCACGAACAGTTAGCTGATAACAGAAAGCAGTACTACAAGTTGATTCCACTACAAAGGAATTATTCCACAAGGTTGAGCACAAGAGTAAGAATGTCAAGAGTTTTGTTGTCAGCAAATCCCTAGTATTTTTACAATAAATAAATAAATAAATGAATAAATAAATAAGTAAATGGCGAACAATTTTTAGCAGTTGTTTAATCACACTACAGTGAGAGACATTCTTGTGCAAAAAGTGCTTACTCGCCCCTTCGTATTTTGACAGAATCTTTAAAAAAGTTACTTGTATTTTTCACCTTTTCTTCAGAAACTTCACAACTCCAGATCATTTAGCATGGATAATACTAGAAATATATGAAGACCATCACAGTGACGAAATTTCAACTTATAAAGCAGTTAAAAGAAGAAATCTGAAAAAATTTAGGCTTGAAGGGGAATCGAACCCATGACCTCTGCGATAAACGTGACTTCAGATGTGAAGATTCTTAATGTTCATGTAAAATTTCCGTTTCATTACTTCTTTGTCTTTGCTTAGTAACTTACAAGATCAAGCTAATTCCTGCATTGCTCCAGTGAATTTGTTTCCTTTTGGATCAGTGAAGGTAATTGTTTGAAAAATCATGAAATCTAAGATGGTGGATTTCAAAGTTTATCCTACCTGTTGGATTAAACGTGTGTAACTGTAGAGTTGCAGTAAAACAGTAAAACTTATGTAAAGAACTGTACGATAATGCTCGTTTTGGTACAAAAAAAAGTCTTGATTTAAAGAGGACTTACCGCTGAAGACCAGTTCCTCAATTCTCCTTGTACGGATCCATCAACTGAAAGCAGTGGAATAACTTGACCACCTAACATAGCCTCCAATTTCACATCAAATCCTTCCATTTCAAATACCAGCTAACAAAACAAATCAGGATGAATATTACTATCTAGCTATCGACTCAAGTTTACAAACACAAGCAGACAAAACGTTGAGAGATTGCAGTGGAAATCCACGGACTGTTTTCTACATGTTAAATAACGCATATGTATCTTACCAATTCCGCCTTACTGTTTCCAGCTTCATTAGCGTCAATGTGGTCTGGTGATTTCTCTTTCCCTAGGTAAAAAACATGATTACCTTATTATAATGTAACAAGATGATGCAGGCTTTCACGTACACTTCAAAGTGTAGCTTTCTCTGTCACCCATCACAGTGTACCCAAGGCGAGCGTTTCTCGAAAGCCCCGAAACGTTTTGGGTCGATTTTGGGCACGATAAATCACACTGTATCTTGAGAACAAAGACATATTCAAGCATTAAACTTTGGTACAAGTTAGACGTTTCTCATCTTAAAGACATGTTAAAACAACAGCTTTGTAGAATGAGTGGTTCATATTTTTGCAAATCACTCATCGGGCCCGAGAAACGGCTTTCGAGAAACGGGCCCGAGCAATGTTAAGTAGTGAAACACTACAGATGCAGGCACACTAACAAACAATCCATAACAAGATTACCTCCAACTTGAACCTCTTTGGGTAGCAGTCGCAGTTGATAGAGTGAGTCCCAGGTAACGTCTCCATCATCCAGCTTAACATGATACTTCGGCTCACTCGGATCAGAAGCATCTACCTCCATGACTGTAGAACTGTAATACCGTGGCTTGTTTTTGAACTTTGCTATCACTCTTGTGCCAGGTTTGATGTCGGCAGCTTTTGGAGGGACATCAGGGATGACTCTGTACGATGCATCTTTCAGTTCGTACAGGAACTTGTCTCCATCGTAGAGGTCAACATGTAATTTGGTTCCCTTGTATGAGACAAATCCCTTGTAGTACCTAATTTTAGAGGTATGCGCCCACACCACTGTACCAACTCCTAACACGCCTTCAGGAACTGAAGGGAGAATAATACACAGTTACCTTAATAAGAGAGATTAATAGCACACAAAGTGTCGAGGAATTGCCGAAAGAGGTGACTCCACAAAAGGAGCAAGTTTGTTGTATCTGCCATCAGAAGAGACAAGCTACTTTTCTTCACTAATCTGAAGTAACGCCAAACTAATTTCGAGATGCCTCATAATTATACACTTTCCCACTCTTGGTAGAGGTTGAATGTTCTAGCTTCACATTCTAGTTAGTTCACCTTATTTTCTATGCGATGACTGAGCAAACGTTGGCAGTCAGAAAACTTAAAGCGGTTATTTTTGATGCGAAGATATCATTCAGCCATCGTTCATTGATCTTCAGAACAAAACAATAGATACCTTTTGGATTCCTTGTCATCAGGATGCGGATCTTGTCTACACTGAAAACCCATGTGTCACCCCCACCTATAAACCTGACACGATAGATGTCATTTCCTTTCTCTTCCAAATGTCTTATTTCAGCAATGTTCCCAGCCTCCCAAGTAAAGCCATCAAAGGTGGCAATTACAGTAGTTCCAACTTTCAAAGCTGATGAATCGGGGACAACGTCAGGAACGATTGCAGCACTGTCGTTTATATGGACGATTTGAACGTCTCCACCATAGATTCGTACCACCAGCTTGCTGTAGGTTTTGCTTGTTACAAAGCCCTTTTGGTACATGTCATCTTTGAATCTCACAAATACAATGGTTGAAACTACAATTTCTCCTCTTGGCACTAGAAAGACAAAAAACAATCTTTCGTTACAGGTCCACTTAATTTGCAAGAAAGCTACCAGTTGTGGTCATTTAGCGCATGATTTCCGGTAAGAGAGAGGAACTGATCAAAACCTACATGTCTGACATATTCCAGGATGAAAGACGTATTTGTATGTGCTACTTTAAACACGAGTAGGAACACCAACTAGCTAGTTAATTCGAAAAGAGGCACATCCATATTAGGAATATTGGTCTTTTCTGGCTATTTTGCTGTATTCATTTCTTGAAATTTGTGGTAACTCGGCCATTATTTGCCCAATACACAGAAAACACTTAAATTGAACAAGATCAACATAATGACCTCCAGGTTTGATGGTGGTGAGGATACGAATCTTGTCCAAGGTGTTCCAGTGTTCCACACCATCCCAAAAATCAATCAGATACAACTTTTCTTTCTTCTCCTCCTTTGTTTGAACAACTTTTCCCTCAACATAAGATGTTTCCTTTGGACGCTTGGCAACCACCTGTGCACCAATGACAAGATCTTTGGCCCCGGGATCCTTGTCGACAATTATAGCAGCAATATCATTAGTGTCAAAGAACATGGGTATGCAGCTGTCATACTGGACAAAGAAGTGAGTCCCCATGGGAGACACGATAAATCCTGGGTCATAGTTATGGAAGTTTGTGAGTGATCTGGCCAGCACACGTCTACCAGGGACAAGCTGATCGTCTGGAACTAAAATGATAACAACTCACAAATTACATGTTAACACCAGCATCAATATATAGAGGTTAAGTGTATTGAATAATCAGAACCAATAACTAATCCCTATAGAAAGAGTACTGCCTCCATGGATGACAATTCCCAACCACAAACCCCCATGTAAGACCAGGCACCCAACATATTGAACCACCAGCAGAAAACGTCAGATGGGGGAGAATGGGGGAGGGGGTTGGGGCAAAGAAAACACCACAAACGAACAAATGAGACACGTCATACTCCAGATGAAGCAAACAGGGTAAGATAATGTAAACACACACCACACAATCTTACACAACAGAATACAAAGGCATCTTTTTTTGGCACAAATGCGGCCTACCAACACCAATGATTTAAGTGCATGAAATGTGCGACTTCTTAAAGTCCCCCTACTTTAGCTCTTTCTGTCACAAACAAGGTCGTCATAAAATCATTGCAAAATCTTTCAATAACAGTTAATAAACAAAGGCAGCGGCCAACATCAATATTGATGGCATTGACTTTAGTTTCATAGATTCAATTCTTGATATTATGTTAGAGGGAAATTACATGCCTGTTGCTCTTAGGACTGAAACGGTTAAGGTTGGATTAATATAAGCAATGTTTATCCTAGAAAATAACCCATTACCTACCTGGTGATAAATACCATCTGTCTTCAGTTGTGATTGGCTTTTCATTCCATAGCTCCAATGCATTTTCAGTTGATTTCGTTTGGTCCTCCTCACTCTTCAAAAAAGAAAATTACAAAATGTCATCTTGAAAAAAACGTAAAACTAAGTCGCTTCTACTCCTCAAGTCATTTCTCACTTGCAAAATAGTTTTTTTTTCTTTTTTAAAGTTTTGTATATGTGGACCAAATTTTGAAGGGTAATGTTCATATGAAAACTACCAATCAGAACCTTCCTGTGGTGTGCCAGGGAATTAACTATAGTACCATCAACTCTTTGCCTCCCAGAATCAAAGCTTGAGGGACGTAATGATTCTAACTTTTGAGTCCATGAAGGACCCCAAAAGCTCTGAGTGGTACTTTCGTGCTCTGCTGTTTCCTATATTACCGCAAGTGGCTCTTATACTTTTGCACCTCTTGGCAAAATCCTGAAGAGTAGTCTTTCATCTGAAATAAAAGCTGCTGAGCACTCCCTATCAGTGTTGCTGCTTGCTTTTAACTTCCCTCAAGAGAAACAGAAAACTCATCTTTTTGTTGATGCAGTCTTGCTACAGTGCCTTGTCTCAAAGTCACAGCAAGAGGACAACTGATGATCATGTCAAGGACATAGTACAATGTAAATCGCAAACTTGTGAATCACTCAGAAGAGAAGCTTTAGATTTACTGCTAGCTATGTGTTGCTTTGGTTTCACACACCTTAGCAGGAGCCAGTGACATCAGACATGCAGTCAATGTCCTTATGGTGGGTGGTGAGACATGGACGTACGCCATCCCAGTTGAGACGTCAACATGCATGTTACCACCTTCAGGGGTTGAGCTCATCAGGGAGATATGCGACAACTGGAGAACCTACAGAGGATGCAAGAGACATCATGTATTACAATCCGTGAGAATCCGTAATTAAAGATCTTCCCAGTTGTATAGAGAGCATTCATGAAAGATTTCATTAATGATCAATTGCCAAGCACAACATTAAACGAGCCACTTAAAAGATGCACAAGATAACCTATGTTTAATGCATGATTTATTGCAACCAGTGAAAATAAACAGGTAACAGGAAAAACGAGTATCTCCTTTGCTTTTGTGGTGACGTTCAAATGAATTAAAATGGGGAAATGTACCAGTCACAGACTAAGATCAAACAAAGATATTTGACTGCAGAACAGGTTTTACCCTTGACTTGCTGGACTTTCTTCTGTCCTTGTCGAAAGCTGCTGAGAATATGACGACATCTGAAACTGATCCAGCCATCTTCTGTTGACCATGACCTTGGACAAAGTGGAAATCAACAGCATTCTGCAAGAACAAAATAAATAACATGTTGTAAACGTGTCCATGTCTGTACCCTGAGGTTCACTACATTAAACCAGCTATGGAAATTACATTTATTAACCTTACTGTTATTTCATTACTAGTTCTGCACTGAAGAGGAAAACGGTCATTTGGGCCCAAAAGTTTAAAGCAGCATAAGTTAGTCCAGCCATCAATTCAGTTGGATTAGGGCGAGCAGGGACGGTGCAGTGGTTAGAGCGCTCGCCTCCCACCAATGTGGCCCGGGTTCAACCCTGGTTCCGGTGTCATATCTGGGTTGAGTTTGTTGCTGGTTCTCGTCCTTGCTCCAGGAGGTTTTTCTCTGGGTACTCCGCTTTCCCCCTCTCCTCAAGAACCAACACATCCAAATTCCAATTCGATCATGGAGGTGTCCCCAATAATATTTAGTACTCTGTGCTAAATACCGTTGACACCTAAATAAAGTGATTTATTTATTTATTTTTATTTTTTGGATGGCTGGACGGTACGGATTCCTCTAAATTGTTTCTTCGGTCGCTTCTAAACTGTAAGTTAAAATTAGCAGTGGAAATGCACTTTAACAAAAGAAACATAGGCATTGGTTAACTTTAAAACCCAGCCTTCACTGACCTTCAAAAACAAAGCATTGGTATCCTTGTCCTTTGCATCTGCTAACAGGACAATTTCAGGATCCTTCACCAAGATCTGAACAGTGATCTGTAAAGGCTCTTCATCAGCAGTCTTCACTGTAGCAGGCTTCTGTTTAGCGATGGCCTGTGATGACGGCTGATTAGCGGGAGGAGTAGGACCTGCTGATTCATCAGTAGTTAATGCTGACATGAACACCTTGGACAAAACCACTAGATACTCCAGGTTAACCACCACGTGGAAACTGTGTATTCCCATGACAACTGCAAAGGAAAAAGAACGATACAAATTGTTGGATGGTATTTGAAGTTTCGGCCCTTTAAGAAGCTGCTTGCATGCCCAGTTACTCCCGCATTAATTTGGAGCATGTATCTTAGTTTAACTGAGGGCAAATAACGTGTGCTGATGAAGCATGTTATAGTTCGGTACATTGTCACTCCACCCCTTCATGGTCAGTAAGCCCTCAATATCTGTCATATCCAACAGTGTACGCAGCTGAGCATGTTTGGAAGAGCACTGCGGGCAGTGTACTTTTCAGTTAAACGTTTTTAAAAAAACAGGGGCTGTTTTCTGGAGATTCTAGCATCCTTGGTAAACATTTTCCACAACCTGATGCAACCATAAAGTCAAAACATGTTCCCCAAAGCCTTCAAGAACGACCACAAGGGGTTTCTACAGGTTGGCTGGAATTTTCGAAGTGATAAACGGAAAACACTGGCATGTAGAAAGAGATAAAAATACCTCCACCCGCCACCAAAGGACTTATTGCCGTAAAGCCACCCATGTCATTGCACTTAATACTTGTTATTGTAGCAAACTTAACTTTGTCAATGAGTCTACTTGATGAGAACACCAAGAAACATTGATTTTTTTCCAAAATTTGGTCTTGATGTTTACTTGTTGCGATGACCGCTGAGCTAAGTTAAGGCGTGTTTACCACACAAAAACACTTTATCTTGATGATAATTTGTTATCTGCTCATTCTTGCAGAGTATCCCCTGATTTAGCCACTAAACCAGGCTCGGCAGCTAACCACCAGCTGATATTCCGAGGTATTTCCAAAATAATTGTTAACTTTGTTAAATGTGTTCATTATTACAAAAGCACGTTTTCAAGAGGGAATGGGAATTCATTTTGTATCATTTCTTTTAAACGTACAAACGTTCAACTTTAACTTTATTGGAATTCTTTGGTACAATGGTTTCAGTGGACTGGCCCACAGGTAGCAGCTGCTAATCTAGGTGGGCCAGTCATACATCAGTTGGAAAGATTATTATTATTATTGTCACTAACTACGTTAAAAAAAAAAAACTAAGGCAGAAAAGAAGTGCGGAAAAATCAGATAAGTTTAGAAAGCAAAGGAAGAAAAATGAGGCTATCTTGAGAGTCGGCGGAGTACTCTTTTGAATATTGTAAACTGCACAGACTGAAACCGAGCTTTCAAGGACTGTCAAGGTGCATGTATATACTGAACCATCTCATTATTGAGTACAGCCCTAGGCCTCAAGATTTTGGACACAGTTTTCCCTATAAATGACAAAAGCCTCTTACTTGTTTTGTCCTGATTAGAGGCCTGCTGGAACTGGATGTCTATCATGTTCTTTGCTTCACTTGTTCCCCCATCAAATCTCTCAATCATCCTTTAAAGTGAAATAAACGAAGTATGTCCATCACAAAACACTATTAAGCTATACGTTCACATGATACAGAATCGATCATGAGCACAGAATTACTGCGAACAGAAAGTGCAAAATTGGCATAAAGTTGTTCACACAGCCGAAAAGGTGCGTGGTGCTGGTGTGAATCTGTAAAAGGGCGGTCTGGCAACCTATGCTTTTCATGCTTGGACAATCACGCTACCCTACCTGATGACCACTTTTAAGACCAGAACAGTGCAGGAAAAACGTTGTGCCAACATCAGCATTTTACGTGTGAAAAAAGGTTTCTCCATTTATTTATTTATTTTTCATTATGGTACCAAAGCCCCTTGGTACTAAACTGGGTAGCGTGTGAACAAAGCTATAATTTCAAATTTACCTAAAGTAAACTCTAAGGAACCTTTTAAGCCGTTAAAACTACTTCCTTATTTAATTGGTGTGCCTCCCCCCAAAACAAAACAAAAAGTATATAATTAATCAGCAAGAAATGACCGAATAAAAAAAACTTCATTACAAAGCTAGTGTCTGAACAAACCAGCTGTACACAGTTTCATGCTTTCTGCTTGGAAAAGTACTTTCCTGTTACAATCAGTAGTTACGATCGTCTGCAGAGTTAAACATGTGAACCAAATGAAGTGTAGAACAGTCCATAAATGATATTATTATATGGCCGTGTCTCACAAGGACTGGGAACTACCGAATTCACGAATTTGATTGGCTGAAATCGATATTGACCGCGGTCTAGATTTTCCCATCTAGACCGGGCATCTAGACCGGTTACA
>Ga0126336_10001616_pt1 | contig 12052 bp, 7 predicted proteins | sample SidCmetagenome_FD_92530 | JGI IMG/M metagenome (GOLD analysis project Ga0126336, IMG submission 92530) | Coral microbial communities from El Islote,Puerto Morelos, Mexico - Siderastrea C C metagenome | ecosystem: Host-associated > Invertebrates > Cnidaria > Coral | place: El Islote,Puerto... | reverse complement strand
TTAGGGTGAGGGGAGGGTCTTTTAAGGACGCAAATAAAATACCATGGGGACACATACACTACTGGGGCGCTTGTTCAAGGACAAAAGAAGCAAAATGTTTTGTTTAATCATTTTCTAGATGTCTGGTATGCAAACGTGTGAGTACGTGGGATCTTGGTGCTATCTCTTTCAGTTAAGCCGAAATAGTGATCAGCATCAATTTTCTCCTCATCATATCTGTGCACTATAACACACACAAATTATGAGAATTTAGGAAATGATCACTCGAGGTGAATTGTCTTGATTTTTAAAGAAATTCTCCCAATTAGCAGTCAATGAAATGTATGGAGACCAGTAAGGAGAATTTGTATAAAGATTTCGCAAAAACGAGGCATCCCTTTCCGCAGAGCCTCCCCCTGTAGTCCACTGTGTGGAATACCCCTCGGAATCGTACCCATCTTGTATTCAGCTTGTCACAAGCAAGCGTAATCAGCTTGTCACGTTTTTTAATTCTGTAGTGCTAATAGCGGAGCCCGCGCGCATAGCGCGCCAGAGGAGCACCATTGCTAAGCAACTTTGGTAACCTATCAGATCCGAGAAATTTTGGTTGTCACACCAGCGTACGTGCCCCGCCCGCCCGTACAGACTCTGGGGGAGGGGGAGATGTGGAGGGGGGAGTTCCAAGACAACTCGATGGGGGTAGAGAATGCCATCTTTTCTTGGCGGGAAATCGCGCGGTGCTTTTGGGCAACCGACGTTTTTCTTGGCGGGAAATCGCATGACCACCGTCGCTTTTGAAAACGAGGGTTTTTCAAAAGCTTAGCTTGTTTAGCAAAACGATTCAGTTCAACAGAGGTGAAGTTTAGAACTTGAGAAAGAATATTAAATATCTATAAATGGGAAAAAAAGTTCAAAAGAATGCTCAGTTGTCTTTTTGGTGGAAGGCAAAAAGTTTTGCCTCCTTGTTGTCGGTTCCGCTGCAAACTCGGTCGGCGCGACGCTTGAGTTCGCATTATTTCGCAGCGGTCCCGACCCCAAATATAGCAGGGCTAGTGCCTTCTTGTTTTTTTCTGCGCACAACCATGGTTTTTACGGCGGTCCGAACACATTTTCCGAGAAAAACACCCGCCAGCTGTGTAAGTATAATAATGAAGTGAGTCGTACAAGTAGTGGCAGATTGGTCGAGTGGTTACAGCAATTTCTTAGCATTTGGGCGGCTGGGGCTCGAATCCGTGAGAGAGGAAATTTTTTTCATTCGTTTTCTTTTTTTTTTTTGGTAATTACTTTAAAAAATAAATAGTTCCAGCAATAAAAACAAGCTAAATCTATATATTAACACTTACGTATAAGGTAAGGCTTCAGTAAAAAAAAAAACATAGTGGTAAGCTGTAGTAGCTGTTATCAATACTGCTATTCGGTATCGCTATTTGTGTTTGCCGAAAACTATGGATACTTACACGCAATATTAGTGATTTCAAGACGTTCGATACTGATCACGTGACCACTTGGAGTACATTTTTGTCTCTATGTGGCGGAGTCCTTTCAAGCACAAACACTTGATTGCGTTCTTGCACAAAATCCAAAATTTTTACTTGTTTGTTTTTGCGCCACTGATTTACAATAGCGCTTTTCGATACGCGTTTTCGACTCTTTTAAGTCTGGACTCCAACTTAAATGATGACGTCACGATATGAACCTTGAGTGTGTCGTCAAAAGATTGATAGAATTCCAAATATCGTTGGATTGATTTGACAAACTGGTACGAATCGAGTAGGCTTTAGTTGAAAAACCAGTGAAGCCAATCAACTCAACCTGTGCACAGCCAAATTACTCACCAGTAGTGTTGGCATACGACAGTTTTTTCAGATACAAAAGCCCAGTTGCCCTGGGTAGTTAATTCGGTTAAATTTCAAACAGCATTCCAGTTAATTATCTTATTTACAAATAGCAGCATTCGATATCACCATTTACCAGATTCAATAATTACGTTATTACTAAGGAAATCCTTTAAAATAAAATTTACACTAATCAAGAACTATAAACTGTTGTTTCGTCCTTGTTAGAACTCATTAGCGTACCATAACCAATGCTCCAGAGGAGAACCTCTGCTCCACACTGGTGACTTGTAGTAGAAGTGGTTGGGGATCGCAAAGCAGTCCTCGGCAATGCTTATGGAGATGTAGATACCTCTTAGAAAGAAATGCAACTGTCGCTATGCCATGGTCATGATTGTGAGTCCTAACAAAGACGAAACAGCTGCCCATGGCTGGTAATCCACAGATAATTCGGCTGTGCGCATTTGTGAGGCTGTGGCCTAGCGTTTTTGTGGATCTTTACTGTAATTTGTTGTGTTAAGTAAAAAAGACCATCAAGTAGTCGAATCCCTTGCCCATGACTATTGCCCTTGCCTATTTCTTTAATTTTTAAACTGCATGTCAGTGACACCCGTAAACTTAATTATTTAACTTACCATTGCACCACTTGTAGCTCATGGTGCAACCCGTACGTATTACGTAAATTAAATATAAATCAGACCGTAAATAAAATATATCCTACTAAATGACGAAAGCTTGCCTCCATTCTCCTAAAGATCAGTGGTTAAAACATACGACCGGTGTTCTGAAAGGCATGGATTTGATTCCTGTTGGGACCCTTTGAAGACTTATGCTCTGAACGAACTAACAATTCCCCCTTAGCTTCCTCCTCGGTTGGGAAGCCACACTCATGCAGAGAAGCTTAGCAGGGTGGGGATGGGATGGAGGACAGAGAACGGGGAAGAGGAAGGAGAGTTAAAAAGAGAGACACAAAGCAGTGAAAAGAAAACAATTTATTTTACAACTTTGAGCAATTACATACTATTTACTTTTCCCCCGGAGGTGGGACTACTCAGTAAAGTTTTATACGCGGAGGCTTTGCCCCTAGACTCAAACCCTTATCCTTTAATATGCTAATTTTTACCCAAATGGCACCCCTTCCATATAACTAGAGTAAAAATGTAGCCCTTTCGTATTCAAGGATAAGCCAAAACAGTAGAATATCCTATTGTCGCCACGTTTTTATTTCAATTGTGTTTTTTGTTGTTATTTTTGCCAGAAATGGGCACCCTTTTATATACTTAACTCTAGCTGCTGTCTCTTTTACTTAGCAGCGAATTTTGGTGACCCTTCAATATACTAAGATAACGATTTATCCTACCCTTTAGTATACTGCAAGCTCAAAAAAGTCACCCCTTTCGGGCGAAGCTTTCCCCCTCCGTTACGTTTCTGTAGTGACAAACTACCACTTGACTGACGATATAGTGAAGAGAACATTTTACGTAATCTCGCTTGCGGCTGAGAGAAAGACTTCATCTGAGGATCCCTGTGTTAATCCTGAGGAGTTATAAATAGCGAGACAGATAATGCAAGATTTTACTGAGCCCGCGCTGAAAACAGGGAGCGCCTTGTACCTTATCCGTGGAAATTTTTGCAAAAGTCAAAAAAGCAATTTCGCGAATTTAAAACGGATTGGAACGAAAAAATCAAGGAGGTTTATGAGATTCAGTGTCGATTTGCATTTTTGGATAAGCGTGCGCAGCACGCCTCTCCCTATGTCAGCACGTTGTCGCTGGCTTTATTTTGTTAAATTTTCTATTTGTTTTTTGTTTTTTGTTTTAATTTTTTAGTTGTCTCTGTTTTTTTTGAGACTTTGCTCCATGACGTAATCATAGACATGCAATGCGTGAAGAAGTGATGACGTTTTCTGGAAAAGCGTGCTCACATGTACATTTATCATTCACGAACTAGTCACGCAAAATGTGACTGGTCAAGATTGGCCATTGACGCTTTTCTTTCTGATACGTTTTTTAACATGACGTAATTAATGTTTATAACAAGTCATACTTCTTACAGATTTCATTCAATATCTTAAGTTCCAATACATACATATGTAGTACTGTACACAGAATCCTGGTACACAGTAACTGGACCCGTCAGGTAAAACACGTGTAAAACGTTTAGAAATATCAAATTATTGGTGTAAATGAAAGTAAAAATAAAGGAAAATGCTTTTTTTGATTTGAGTTAGCGAGAAGTTTGAGATACTGGGGTGCGAGTTCTGCTGATTCTACTGCATTACGTTTGAGTAAGTACGTCGCCGTCACTCTCGTGACGTGTCGAGATGTTTAATTGGCGGGAATGAACTGTGAAAACCATATTAACAATCGTATTTTCTAACAGCTTTTAATAGCAAATCACACTATACTGTCGAGGTGACAATGACAGAGTATATGATGAATCGCCATAGTGTGAACGCTGCGCAAATGAAATCAAATGAACAAAATGATCCTCGCAGTGATTAAGAAAGAATGTCGTCTTTTATTTCAATCGCTTCCCAGGTCTAATCCGGCTACGCTTAAGCTTAGAAAAGTCGAGCCTACATTTCCAACTTGTAAGACAGAGCATTTTAAAAACTCCTTTATTAATAGACTTAGTTTTAATTACAATTTAGTGGTTAATAGTTAATTCATATTTACTATATATTTTCCCTGTGCATTCTTAGATAACTTTCTTTTTCATTATTTTTATACTGATGTAATACTTGAGTGATCAGTGAAATAAAGATTACTATTACTATTACTATTACTATTGGTGATATACGCAATCAAGAGAGGAAAAAGGTATCCTATCTTGACGCAATTAAAGAAATTGCGATTGTGAGTGAAAAAATTTCAAGGCTTTGGACAGGATTTGAACTGGTGACCCTCACGCTGCTGATGTGATGCTCTAACGAACTGAGCTACCAAAGGCCTCACATGTTGGGAGTGGTCAATTGTAAGTTCAAACAGTCCGTAGGATGAATAAATGAGAGGACAATGAATATATGATAAATCACATATGTGAATAAAAATCACAGGCTTAATCACTATTTCTCTATTATTTTTGTATGTTCATTCATGTCGTTTGTTTGCCTCCATGGCCACGCGTTAACAGTAGTTGCCTGCAAAGATCAATGATCAAGTCCAAGTTAACGTTCTCAGATTGTGGATCCATAAATGCATCTGGATTCATGGTATTTGAATATGTTTTCTTACTTTTTGTGTCGTTTATACCGTACGTGGGTTGATAACAGTTAACGTTTGAGACCTGCACGCATGTGAGAGGTTGTAGCATTATCTGAGAAAAGTGGATCCAAAAATAATCCAGGGTGTAAATACGCTATGTCAAAGGGTCAACAGGAGATGGAAGCTTCTTAGTGATGAGCTACGTCTTGCCTGTTAAATGGAGGGTACCTGCCATTGATCGATAGAGGAACTGGCTATAATAAATAAATACATAAATAAATAAAAAATAAATAAATAAATAAATAAAGTGTTTACTCGACATTTTTCAATGGGGACTAAGCTACAGTGGTAAGTTTAGCTCAGGACTTGCTATGAATCCATCTCTGGCAATAATCTCCATCAGATCATTTAGTCGAGCTTCAACTTCCCAATCTTGCAGTGACATCTGAGATGTAATACCCAAAGCCAGCTTCTGGTTGCCATCCGACACGTGACCTGTTGTGGCTGTAGACAGAGAACCATCCGACTGATCCATCTGAAGTGTACCACCCATGACCTGCTTAAGGTTTGTATCTGGCAGGGGACTTGTTGAAGACATACATGGGGCTGTAGACAGCGGAACACCTGATTGAAACATCTGGATGCCATCCGACACGTGACCTGCTGTGGCTGTCCATGGTGCTGTAGATTGAGAACTATTTTTCGGATCAGGAAGGGTGTCTATCCAGGGAACACTGGAATGTGCCGCGTGTTGTCGTTGACTTATCATACCTGGCTTATTCAACACGGCTTCAGTCTCAGTGAAAGCTGGGAACTGGGACTGAGACTGCGAGAAGCTCCAAGTTACATGGGATGCCCGGGTTCTTTCGGCATTGTGTAAACTGTTGGCTGCTGCAGGCATTCCTACCTCAGTGTAGCCGTATAACCTGTGCACATTAGCGCCCTGGGACATGGTTGACACCGTAGCCGATGGTTGTGTATTTTGTTCTTCACTGTGCAGGTTAGCAATTAGTGTCGGCAGGCTACGATGACTGGTTGAACTAGCTGGTTGAGACATGTTGTTATACAAATTTTCTGTAACGGGTTTCTTCTTCACGGATTCCCACTTACGTATCTGGTTTCTCCACTTTACTTGCCTGTTCTTGAACCATATCTAAAAAAAGTAAACTAGGTTGGTTGGTGACTATAAATACATCGGAAAAGGACTATTTTACCGAAACCTTCATTTGAAATTCTGAAGCCCATTTCCGTTAATCCCGGATTTGTATAATGCATATAAACGTACGTAAAAAACGCCCCCCCCCCGGATCCCCCTTAAAAAAAACCAAAACAAAAAAAAAACAAATGGATGCACTACTTTTACGCCCTGGAGAGGGATAGGACAATATTATCCTCTTTGTGAAAAGTAATGTTGTTCTAAAATGGAACTCCGGATAAAATCCTATAAATCAAATTCTATTTTCGTAACGGACGTTACGGAATAATCTTTTATCTCAAGTAGCAATCATGATAAACTTGTTACTTCGCCTCAAAATCGAAATTACGTTTTCAGGGTTTTGCGGTTCATTTTTCTTGTGTTAGAACTGAAACAGCAGGAAAGTCAACACTATAAATACTTTAGATCAAATCCGTATGAAGTAAAATCGTCTTAAAATCGAAATTAGTTTTGTTTCGCGATTCAACTTTTTCTCTTTGAGAAAACGGCAGCAACGGAAGTTTAATTGCTTTTGATTAAAGCAGCCTAAATTTTTATACTATAAAATCGCGAATCGAAGAATTGTTCGCAAGGTGCTTGTAGGCAAAAAGCACTTTGTAAGCATTGTTTTACAGCGAAATGTTTGAATTTGGACCTTATCAACTGTAAATTACTTACAGAAAAACGAAGAAATTTTTTCAGTGTAGGAACTGAACACAAAGTTAAACAAGCAAAGAAGGCCGATTAGACGTCCGAATAAAGCAAAATCAAATAATAATAATAACAATAATAATAATAATAAATGATAATAAATAAACTAACTACTTAATAATTAAAACTACTTTGTGTTTCCTTGTTCAAAAACACGATTACGCAACAAAGAGTGCATTTCGTGAGCCACAGCGCCATTTTGTTCGAGGTAACGCAGTTAAAATTAAGGTAAATGATTGGAGTTTGGCCAACATTCAATGTCTATAAAAGAAAGTAACTTTGCTATCAAAATGCGCTAAATTCCAGAGGAGTTACGGACTCATGGGCCTTTCTTTAAATATGGACAACAGATTTAGGGTTAAAACGGCCATGAACAAAATTTTAACAGCTTCATACAACCCCCTTCTAATCAAAATAAGCAAACTACTTTGAACTTGTAAGCTACACACAAGAAATTTGCTTGCATTAGCGTTGTAAGGTCTATATTGTTCTAATATTTGATCAAATATGTGATGTAAATGATTGTTAAAAATTTAACTTTTGAAAATCATTCTACTTGGAAAAGGGTCAGAGAGGTTAGAATTGACGAAAATCTCATATGACAGTGAAATTTTAGCCGTGTTTGCCCCCCAAAAAGGATAGTGTCAAACTGACAAGTTTTAAACATACTTTAAAGTTTCAAAACTCACATTATAGGCAGCGTGTTAGGGTATAGTCTAAGCGACATGCAACGATAATCTAGCGCATGCACATCAAAGGTGTTGACGCTGTGAAACGGCCGAAAAAACTGAATCTTGTCGGCGTTTGTTCTAAGACAATTTTTAGCTTTGATGTGTTCGCACTACGTGACGAATCCAACAAAGTACCGCGGAACCAGGAATAGTTTAAGAGAACCAATCACAATGCAGAATCTGAGGAGACATCAGGGCCATAGCCAGAAAAAAAATTTGACTGAGGCAATGTCCATGGTTAAAATTATGACTGAGACAATGTCCATGGTTAAATTCTCTTTCTAGGTATTTAGGGTGCTAAACGAAAAAAATCACTGAGAAAACCAATACAAATGACTGAGGCAAGTGCCTCGGTTTGCCTCATACTGGCTACGGCCCTGGACATCCATTTATATTACATTGCTTTATAACATCCACTCGCTCAATCCCTGTGCAAACTTAAATAGTCCCAAATCAGCGCTGCTGACAGAACCCTATTTTGATATGACATGTTTTATAATAGTCTTTCAGTATTTTGGAAAGTGAAATTTTGGATACTCTTTCTAGCTCTTCTTCGGCATTCTTGTGAGTGTGAAATACCGCTGAAACATCCCTAGATGGAGAACTCAAGTGGACTAGATGCAAAAGGAATGAAGATCAGGTTTTTGGCTATGAGTCTTGGTTGTACTCGGCCAGCAGAATTCACAAAATACAACCCTGAACTTCTAAGAATGAAAGTGCCCCGTTATCAAATAACCGTCATTTTCTCTTCAGTGAGAACAACCATATTCAATATCCTTTAAATGTATTTCCGGTAAACTTTCAGCTGTTGTATTTTGCCAGGTCCTGTTTGAGTAACTTCCGAACAGCCAACATGGCGTTCAATGAGCGACACGAAAATGAAATAACGGCGAATGACAACACTACCGTCATGAAATTGCGACAGCGACAGAAAGTAAAATAAGATTTTTGGACGAATTTTTGACAGCTGAAATTGTGATAAAATTAAATTTGACTTCAAACGGCGAATATGATGTATTCACTCCACTTTATGTGTGATTTACGTACCATGCCAATCTTCTTAGCTAGAAAATGAAAATACCTTGATTGTGCGTTTAGGGATTCCAAGCTCCTGTAACATTTGTTTGGTGAATGGTGTGAGATAGCAAGATTCGTTGAAAGCCTTCTCAAGCGCTTGACGATGCAGCGTACTAAATCGTGTCCTTTTTTGTTAATAAAATGGAGTTTGTTTTCCCTGTCCAATTGCTTAAAAGGGGAAAAAGGGCAAACATCATTCAAAACAAACAAGTTGTTAACAAGACAAAGAACAAAAATACAAATAACGATTGAAGATGTGAATTAAAGGAAAATGAAATGAAGTGACGTGAAGTGGAGTAAAGGTTAAGTGTCCCCATTTCGTCCCCTTTAATCTTTGCAATAGATTACTTGATGTGGTCTGGCAATTTGAAATTCTACGTAGGATTCGCCGTCAAATATCACTGCATGATTGTGTTCAATTACCACGCGCAACCAGTGTCGGCTTTACGACTCAGAAATTGGCTTTGAACAGTTTGCGAGGTAAAGGAAATGTACAGTGTACTTCACGGGTTTTGTGTGTCGGACACAAATAACGAAAACTTCGTAGAGTCCCTCGAAAATTTAAACAATCGAGGAATTTACTCAAAAGGCAAAATGACTATCAGCACAACCATATAACATACAGCATCATCCCTGTCGCACGTCACATACCTTGCTGTCCGGGTGGTCTCAAGTGAATGTTTCGAGGACATTTCCATGCGACCTGTTGCTCGCCTATTTTAAACTGATCATACATTTTTTCTTGATAGTTGACAGCACTACTGAAGAACTGATCGCCTGTTCAGATGAATATTACCGTACTCTTTCTTGACGTGATCGTCTTACATTCTGCTATCTTTATCCTTATCGCATGTTAAAGAATATGACGTCAATACGTCAGGCCGACAGGACATCAAGATATCTATGCTACCTGCTGCTTGACCATTTTAGAACGATCTTCTTGGTAGTGAAGGTTACTATTTGGGAATTAATTCTCTGTTCAGGTTTAGATGAAAGTTGCCAACTCAATTTGACCTTCGTTGAACTGTTTGACATCACTTCGCCACGCATATTTAGTTCCTTGAACTTGAACAATGAGTTGAAAATACAATTAACTATTTAACAAAAAAATTAAAAAGCCGGCAAACTAATTACAGGTTGACGTCAAATCAATATTTTTGGCTAGTAACAATACAATTCTACTTAACATTTGCATACAACCGAGGTCACGTGAGATAGCAAGCATGCGGTATCTGAGCTCAGTACGAGGTCGGTTTCTGGGAAAGTCAGTCCGTTAATTTATAGGGAGAGCTTCCGCCGCGATTTCTGATGGATTTTTCTTCGACCGTTTCACTTGTACTTCAATTGAATTATGTCACGACAGTGGGGACCTCGAAGACGAAACCTTTTGGATTTAGATCCGAGGAAGAAACACCCGACAGATCTGGAGAACAACAACAGTAATATCATGGCGGCCATGCCTGCCACGGGTGACGCAGACATTTTGGTGTCTTCTGTCGATGCTAAGCTCCTTTCATCAGCAATATTGAAGATAACCAAAAGACTCGATAAGTTGGAGGAAAACCATTCCTCGAAGGGACAAGGCCATGGAAAACGACCGAGCCCGGAACTTCAAAATAACGTTCCCGCCAAAAAGCAAGCCAAAGACTGCTCGAGCTCCACGAGCGAGCAAAACACTTCGGACAACGCTGACATTCAAACGCTCATGGCTAGAGTTGCGGGTGACGACGACGAACCCGGGAGCGAGGACGAAGATGAAACGTTAACGGAAATGCAGAAGGAGGACGAGTCTGAAGATTCGATTGGAAAAATATACAAAACCCGCAGTTTTCCAAGCTCCTTGGCAAAATGTTTCGAAATCGGTTGCCGGATAAAGTTCTTAAAGAGCAGCTCGAGCGACAAGCTCGACCGGAAAACTGTGACACTGCTAAACCCACAAGAGTCAACCGGGTATATGGCGTAAGCTGCGTGAAAATACACAGAAGAAGGATTTACAATTGTACAAGTTGCAGCAAGCCCTCTTAAAGGGAATAATCTCTGTGGCCCGTTTGACGCACCTGACATGTCATAAAAGACAGGGTTAGAACAAAGAGGGCGTTGAACAAATAAAGTTACTTGGGCTTGATGCTTTGTCACTGCTGACACATGTAAATTATGAACTAAACATGCAGTGCAAACAGCTCATGAAGCCTGCCATAGGCAAAAACTATGCCTTGCTTTGCTCACCCGCACGTGCCCTTCACAGACCTGCTTTTTGGGGACGACCTCCAAAAGCAGTTGAAAGACACAGGTGATATCATCAAGATTGGCTCGAAGGTCCAAAGCCACAGAGGACCCCACAGGAATCCCTCGGGTTATGCCAACAACAATAACAGCAGGAACTCCTTTCTCCATCGGAATCCAAAAAAAACTCAAAAGTCCAAACCTACAGACCTTCGCGTCACAGGGAGTCTCCAAAGATGAACACAAACAAAAGGCAGTCACAGCAGCTCATGCGCCTGACTTGGTAAAGTGTGCAGTAACAAATTTTGTTGCTGGTAATGTAGCACATCACTAGTCTGACTGGAGGTCTATTACCTCAAACCCAAGCATTGACTTTGTAAGGTTACCATACCAATCACTTGTACCTAATGCAAAATTCTGATAGGCTCATCCTGAATCTTAAAAATCTTAATGAGTTTGTTACTTATCAGCGTTTTAAAATTGAATGTCTTCAGTCAGCTGCTCAGATGGATGGTAGTCCTAGATCTCAAGGATGTTTATTACTCTGTACCAATAAACACCCAGCACAGAAATTATCTTAGGTCTTACTTTAATGGCAGTCTCTCTGAGTTCGCATGTCTACCAAAAGGCTTAGCTTCACCCCCTTAGATGTTTACTAAGCTCATGACACCAGTTCATGCAGACTTGAGATCTAAAGGATATCTTATAGTAGGCTATATATAGATGACATACTGCTAATGGCAGAAAAACCAGATCAGTTATCGCAAGTAGGTGCTGATACAGTTGCCTAATACTCAGGGCACTGGGGTTCACAATCCATGATACCAAATCTGCCCCGACGCCTTCTCAGATAGTTAAATGTCTGGGGTTCATACTTAATTCTAGGAACATGACCATCTCTATGATCCCTGAGAAAGCAGACTTCATAAAATCGAAGTGTCATAACCTTGTGCGACTATAAGGCCCTGTTCAAATCAGAGAGGTGATGTCAGTAGTGGGACTTATGGTATCATCCTTTGCAGGGGTCAAATATGGGCCATTGTTTTATAGATCCCTAGAGAACACCAAAACGGATGCCTTGCAAGCCAATGGCTG
>Ga0126336_10001615_pt1 | contig 12052 bp, 8 predicted proteins | sample SidCmetagenome_FD_92530 | JGI IMG/M metagenome (GOLD analysis project Ga0126336, IMG submission 92530) | Coral microbial communities from El Islote,Puerto Morelos, Mexico - Siderastrea C C metagenome | ecosystem: Host-associated > Invertebrates > Cnidaria > Coral | place: El Islote,Puerto... | reverse complement strand
GTGGCGGTTGTGGAGCAGTGGCCAATAAGATGGGGGGGGGCGGGTGGGGGGGGGCGGTGACCTTCTTGCCCGAAAAACTTACACAATGTCCGAATGCGTGATTGTCGAAATCGGGATACAACGCACCCAAATTGCATGAAAACAAAAACGATTACAACTCTCACATCAAATGAAACAATAAATATCTTGTCCATACTGTTCACAATGACTTTATTGCCATAGGAGCGCTCCGACGATAGCGAGGCTATCCAGTCTATTCTGTCCCATCGTGCTCCGAAGATTCCGCTGAACGAGAAGTCCGCTGAGCATGACTGCGGTTGCGGGGATGACGGCCAGAATGTAAGCGACCTACTAGAATTCTGGGGTCATTTCATAGAGGCTGTTTTCTTAAAATGCATCAGTGACTTCTGCAGCTGTTTTTATCGATTTCTCCACGTGTGCTTTCTTGAATTGACTAAACAGGGCAATGGTCTGCATGGAGTAGCTGCTTGGCAAGGTTATGGTTCTTGGCAACCAGGTCAAAGCTATCACTGGTGGGCGGATCACTTAGGGGGATGTCACCCAACGCACAAAGAACATTTTGGCCATTTTCACTGAACTGATTCTCAATTTCGGCCAGTTGGGTGACAACAACCCATATTTTTTCATGGGATTGAAAAAAACGTCGCGTTATTTTCAGTATTCACGTTATCACGCAATCACACAGGTATCAAGAGATCTGATGGATCCTGATTCGGGATGAACGCCGGAAAGAATGAATGAATGTAATCGACAAGTTTTTTCAGCATCTTTTATTAACCAATGGGATCACGAGTTGATGACACTTGATTGACACCACACACTTCATTCGACGGAAGTTGACATGTGCGCATTTAGCTTGGCGTTTGGGAATGACAGTCGTTGTTTAGTTTTTTTGTGTGTGTTTTTGTTTTCCTCCAAGTGTTGTTGCCCGAATCATGAACGTTTTGCCCGAAAAATTCCCACTATTTCCGAAACTGGGGGGGGAGGGCTGCCGCCTCCCCCCCAGCTTGTACGCCTATGTGTGCGGTACACAGGGAGAGAAACAAAGCACCAAACAATATGCTACACGGAAACAATACTTGAAAACAAAGACAGCGTTAAGTCAGTCATCAGTGCATACCAGTACGCGAGGAAAGAGTTCCTAAATGGGATCCCCGGGGAGAACAGGGTGTGACTCTTATTGGGATAAGTTTTTGAAAAAATAGGAATAAAATCCTACCACTGATATAGGTTTCATTTAAACAACGCCTGAGATGCAACTTTCATTGATCTTGATCTTCAGGAATGCCCTTAATAAATAGCTCCCCATGTGTAGTATTTGGATTCGTTTTCTTAATTTGTTCCTCTCCCCCAAAAAATACCAAAGTAAATTTCAACGTACATAACTATTCTGTTCGTCATGAATTTATTAATTTTGATTGCATTTGAAATGTTCAATGTCTAATTAATCTCGGTTTAATCTCATTTCAGCGATATTCTCGTCAATCATATTTACAATTGTACACTTGGTTCGTTTATCATAGTGTTTCGATATTTCTAAGATCTATTTGATATAATATAGCTTACTCCTTAAATATGCTGTTCCTTTCATGTCACGTGCTACATCTTAACCGGACTATCATCGCACATATTTGTAATGTACAGAGGCGCATGGCTAGCAATCCTTCAACCTTTAAGTAAGGTGTACTTCTGGAGGCCACATTGTCAGCAACTGGAACTGTGTTGTAAATTATACCTTTTTACGTGCTATCTCCAGTTACACTGTTAACTTTTAAAAAGTAGTTTATCTTAAAGTCAAGAACGTCCATTATACTCTCTTTAAAAGCAAACTACACAAACTTTAGCGGTTTTATAATAACTGCCAAGTTGCTATTCCTGGGGAAATCTTAGCCAGACATTTGGCGCACAAATAATCGTCTTCCTATAAAGTGAGGTAATCGAAATGTTTAAAGTCGCCGTTCCATTGGCCCTTTATTGGCTTCTTTGTCACATGATTGACAGTATGCGTACGCAATTATTCATGATCGGCATCAATGAACGTGGTTGCGCAGTGGCCATATTGGTATTGTGGCTGTGTTGCTAAGGTAACGTTGGACTTAACACTTTGCACAGGAACGCAAACTTAGCATGTCAGTTGTTTTGGAATCCGAGTTCTTGTCAGTGATCTCTTTTCAGTCAAGAACGGAGCCGATCTAGATCTGGTTTGATGTGTGTCTGTTGCTGAATTCTTTTTTCTTTGTTTTAACAGACTCCCATCCTTTTCTGTAAGTGACATCGTGCAAGACGCAGCATTTAAACAAAGTTTTTCTTCACAAGATAAGTGTGTAGGAGAACTGTTACCAGTTAGGGACGCTAGAGTAGGCGTCAAAGGACTGCTGAGATTGGAAATAGGCGAGGGAGGAGGACTGGGAAACACCAAGTCTTGAGTAGTTAAGTTCAGTGGTTGACGATCTTCCTTGCGAGGCGAAACAACTATGACTTCATCAGGCTTTGAACTGACACCTGACGAGAAACAACAAAAGGAAAAGGAAATCAGTGCTTGTAATAACGCACCATAATTCTACCCTGTTTGAATATGTTGTTATGAATACGTGCCTTCATTTGGATAGCCAGCGGCGAGCAGTGAAGGAGCGACGAACGAGGTCGAAAGCCCAAGGGAGTATCCTTGGCCTTTCGCCCTCATTCATCGCGGTTCGCTGCAAGTAGTATTTTCTTTTGCCTAATACGGAGGTGGGGATACTGAACGACGGAGCCTACCACTTACCACGTGGTATAACAGCTCCCATATCAAATATAGTCCACGGGATCCCAAGGTACTGTGGATATTTTTCATCGTACCACACCAGCATTTCTTGTCCAGGCAGGATCGGTTTGAATGTGCGATAAAACACTCTTCCTAGGTACTGGAAAGCAAACAGGTTCTGTTCCTGTTTGTGGCGAGCACAGCGAATGAAACGCATCCAACTTGTAACATTCAAGTCACTTCCGTCCATGTATCCTAGCAATTTACCGTCTTTAAATATCTAGAAAAGTAAGCAGACCAGACACAATTGATTATTATGTTATATAGTCTACTCAATGATGTTTGTGACTGCACAAAGATACGTGCCACTCTGTTTGTTTTCCAACGGAAAACTGAATTTTCCCCATGTTTAGCAATAGAAACGCATTTCCTGGACTGTAACCGAGATTACGCAGCAAGATCACACTGTGATTAAAATAGTTGTGTAGAATTACCTCCCACATGTACGATGTGTCCGTGGTTGGAGACAATTCTTCAGGTTTCACAAAGTTTCCTTCGTAGGGACCAATCCATGCGCCGACAGGAATCTTTCGCTTGGCACAAATACCACAACCTGCCCCGGGAATGCTAGATGTGCACAAGCCGACTTCGGGCGGAAGTGATCTTAGTGCCAGTGGCATCTGCGCGATTTGTTGAGATGCGAGTTTTTTGTGCTTGTGTCGGGGACACTGAAAGTCCGGATTTGTTGAACTAGCGTCACACCCTGAAAAAAAAAATGATGCGATTGTTAAGCTGCGTTATAAAAGGTATTGCTGACGTTTGCGAAACTTGGCTAGCAATTCCATAATTTTTTTGTCACAAACCATTATTCTTTTACTCTTAATCGAGAACAAGCCTTGTTAATTAACGATTTTATGACTAAAAGCCTTCCTACTTGGTGCCAAAACCAAGATTGTGTGATATTAAAGGATTGGTAAGTTCGTTCAGCAGTGAAAGCTGTCAAAACTGCTCCACAGTTGCATATAGTACACCATAAATTGTTGCCTTACTCACAGAAACATTTACTTTGTTGTGTCACCGCTGGCGGCTTGACATTGATGACTCGTACATTGTTTTTGCTGAAGAGACACCTCTCTAGATCTTTGAGGGTCAAGTGGTTCTTAACCATGGTACACGGAGTGGGACTGGAACTATCAAGGCCTTCCTGGGGTCGAGGCTTCTTTGCAACAGGCTGCAAAACATTTTGCAATTCGTGATCGCTGAATCTTTTTAAAGCAACTTTTGGTTTCTGTAAGGAAAGGAGAAAATTAAATACAGGCTTATACGATGTTGTATTTTGCTTTCTTGATTTGTGTGCCTGAAAGCGTCCCTTGAAAAACCAACAACTCGTGTGATCGACTATTCCTTAAATAGTAATTCTAACAAAGCAACAATAACAAACTTTATTTTAAAAAATCAAATATCAAATTCAAAATAAACTACTAGAAGGCTTAGGTTAATTTATATTTAATCGTCTGTTGATAATTTTACAGCTTTCTTTTAAATTATTTATTTTTAAAAAAATTTTTGTGTTAACTTAGTGTACTGAGAATTTACTATTTATGTTCATCATAAAATTAAATCCATTCTGTGTTTGCCTTTTCTCTACCCCTTACTATAAAGACTATAAAAGATCTGTTAGTCAAGAATTTGCTTGCGAGTCACGTCATATATATCATCTGTTGTTGCCAAGTATGATATACTAGAAGGACAATAAAAACAATAAATTTCCTTCAAGTAAGGAACTGCAAATTCAGTGAAATTGAATATTTGTTAACACAAGGCAGTGATGTGTGACGAACGTTCAGCATTGTACGACTTTGTACACATACACTGTAAGTGGTTTAACGGTTTTTTATACATGAATCCCGAATCTGGCCAAGTCTTGTGTTGTACGGTTCTTCTTGTTTGACTGCCATGTTCGAAAACTGAATGACGTATTCGCCAAGTTCCAAGACTGATTTTTGCTGAGTTAAGTACATGACCGTTGAAATATGTAGATATTTAAATACATATTTGAAATGCAGCATGGCCAACGTTGAGAATTCTTGTCCGGATTGAACTATAGTACGATAAACGCTTACCTCATATTCATTTATGTCCATTTCCGTGACTTCTCTGTTGGTTTCTATCCAAGTTATAACCGGAACATTCAGTATTTTAAGCGATCTTTATATTGCGAGCTTGCGGACCCGGCAGTATCGCGCGCGTTCTGTTCTGTCAATAAAATTTCAATTTAAATATCTTAAGAGACGGTTGATATTTTGGCGCTTTTTAACGACAAATTAAAGATGCTTGAGTGAAAGGTCTTTGTCTTTGTAGAGAATAAGTTTAAATAATAATCATTTAGACAATACAAACGGGAGGGACTTTGTCGGTTGGTAATGTATACCAAATTCAAGAAAATTCGCGCCATTTTCGAGCAAAATGATTATTGCTCAGTATTTGCCTTGAGGCGATATTAAGCTTGAGGTTGAGAGAGACTTTTGACAGAAAAATCTCAAAAATGAACAGTTAGAAGTTAAAATATGCTCGATGCTCAATTTTGCTTGTTGTGTCAGAATGACTGTGACATGGGATTTAATATCTGATTAGGATGTCATGGAAAATCAGCCGACTGTTTTGGCGCCAAAAGTAGTAACCCATGTTAGCATAATAATGTTTCAGTGACGCAGCTTAAATGGTAAACTTCCTAGCGGTCACTAATAGTGCTAGTAACACGCCATGTAAGATACATGGAGTGTCCCATGGACGGTGTTCATTTGCTCCTTATCAGAAACCGTTCGACACCACTGGCTAGTATTAAAATGTCTAAACAGACGATAAAAAGTTATTCTGTTGCATTTTAATCTCCATTTTATACCTCCATTACATGTCAAACACAGACAGTCCCAAACCAGATGAATATTTAATTTTGCAACATGCTCTACTGAACTTACTGAAGGGTTTATCAAACTGCAATGAATTGTTCTTACCAAAGCTTTAATTCAGACTGCTTTATATATTTGGAACTACTCTAAACATTTCTTAAAGCCTTTGTCAAAGAAAAAAATGGTTAAGGGGGATCTAGGGGCACTGAAAAACAGACAACATTTTTTAAAACTCTGTACGCTTTAGAGTTAGCCTGCAATCAGTCCTTAACTTCAGTCTCCTCGCATTGTTTCCTCCAAAAACTACTGCGTGTCAATTCTACCATCAACATCAGTGTAAATGCTTGCCCCTTTCGCTGTAAACATGATTGACAAGATTTATTAACATTATGTTGGGTTTTGGCGGGAAACAGGCTCTTTCTGATTACCACCTGGTGCGCGCTGTGCCTTGGTGATGTTTAAAAAAGACAATTTCAATGACTTTACCGACTTATATTACAATAGCTTTCAGCCAGTGGCTTTATAATGACTTTTATATTACGTCTCCCTTAAAGAACTCATCGCCCCGTGAAGGATTCGCAATTAACTTGGCGCGGTAGATAACAAAAGATGGAAGACTCAAAACAATATAGAGAGAGATAAAATAAGACCTTTAATCTCTGTCGGAGCTGTAACAGAGATATTGGGCATACTTTGTAAAGATAGTTAAAAGCCACACGAACTCTATGTGCTAGTCAGCAATTCATCTTTGTCATCGATATTTGGAGAGCGGTTTTTATACGGGATATAGAGTAGGATAATTTGTTCTCGTGGTCCTAAATAGTACTTTACAAAGTTCTATGTGGCATCAATGTGACCAGCTATTATCGACAATCAAATCGTTATGCTAAACTTGAGCCGTTCAGCACCTAGAAGACTGAATCGTTTGAAGAAGATATCATGGCAGTTTTTATAACACAAGGAGCTCTTTCATAAACACAATATATGCGTAATAACATAATTGAAATCAACAGAGTGTGAATTGCTTTGTTGGAGGCCAATAGTAGGGAAGAGACGAAGCGTGGCAGGCAAATATAAGCTGTTTATAAAATCTGGTGGGAAAAACCCAAGGAGGGATCCCAGTGTAGAAAAACATGCCCACCACCCAATCCCCCCTCAGTTTCCTTCCTTAGGAAATGACCCATCTCTCCAGTATCCTAGATAATATGAAACAGTAGTTCAAAGTTGTGGATAGTGGATGTCTTTCACTTATCTTGGCCGTTGTACTATAATCGAATCTGACTCTCTGAAAGAGAATACAGAAAGGGAAAGAGCTTCCAGTTGAGCACTTGAGTTAAAAACTAAGTTAACACAGCGTTTTATTAACAACAGGTTTCATTACAAGTTTGTGGTTCCACCCGCAAATTAGCTTGCCTGGGATATTCGAGGCGGATGGAAACTATTTTCACAAAAAAATTCTTCTCGCCTAAGAGCAAGCATCGAAACACCAAATTCCGTGACTACTGTCAGTTTTCATCTGATAAGTTTAACTCAGATCTTTCTCAAATTGTTTGAAACACAATACTAAATCGATACTAAAGAATAGCTCGGGCGACATCGACAAATTATTTAGTACTTATGCCCCAAATAAAACTATATCATGCCGGAAAATCAAATCTTTGAATTCTCAACGCCTCAGTATTTCGTATACAGACTCATAAGTTAGAACCACCTTGTAAAACATATTAAACAGCACATTAGGAAAGTAATGTCTAGCAGCCTTCATTTAAGTGGACACACTTAAGAATTCCATTAGCAGACTCAAACAGTAGAAACCCCACAGGAAAGTGCATCTCAATAGATCTCAGTTTAACGTTCACACTTAGAGATTTCATCCACAGACTCAACGGGTAAAACCTCATTACATGGATACATTAGCGGCTTTGACAAGGGCTAGGACAGTGACTGTAAAACATATTGAGATTTTTGTTAAAAATTTCATTCGCATCTCGGAAGTGAAAAATGTTTTGTTTCAAAAGGTGTTCTTTATTACCAATATTTACACGCTACTTACCAAGATTATACCTCAAGACATTTTCATAACAGAAAGAGGAACAATTAATTTTCTCATTTTAAATATTTTGCAATTGTGCTTTTCTCCTAGACTGGTTGGAGAATCGGGTCATTCGTATTCGTTAATTCTTACATGGATCACTAATCTGGTATCCTATTTACATCTCTTTTAACATACGTCGAATCTGTAACACGAGCATTAAGTAATAACAACCTTAAACGAAGTTGAAACAATGACGGATTTGGACCAAATGCAACGCAGCAAAGCAACTTTGTACAAACGGGAACACGCTTGTTTCAAACAGGAGATGGTGTCACAAATAGGGAACCTATACCTTTACGGCTACAACACTTTTGCCTTATGATGTTAACGCTTGTGACTTTGCCGAATCTGATCCACTTGAACCTCCCACGCAATCGCACGATTCGCGAGCGTGTTTCGCGAGTTGCATGGCCTGTGAAAACGTCTTGCCACACTTCTCACAGCCAAAAGGTTTCTGTCCCATGTGAGTGCGAACATGATTGTTCAGCGTTGTCGCACCAACGAAGGTGCGCGCGCAGAAACCGCACTTGAAAGGCCGCTCAGTAGTATGGGAGACCACATGCGCGCGCAGTTCTGATGAATTGTTGAATGTGCTGCTGCACTGTCCACACTGATAAGGCTTGGTTGGTTGGCATGGACACACATGCATTTGTAAAGCTACCCGCTGGGTAAAGGTCTTGTGGCATTGTTGACACTGCCATGAGGTTAACTCATTTGAGGGACTGGGCACCTTTTTGTTACCAGCGTTACTGGTGCTACTGTCCAAATCGCTAAGTGCTGGTGACCGCTGACCGGAAAGAGCGCCATCGACCGATGCTCGTCTTTGTTGCGCGGAGAAAGTTGAGATAAGAGGTAGGAGATTTTTCGAGTTCGTTGGCGAGCCTTTTGGATCTGAAATAGAATATTTGTAGTGTTAACAGAATTACAATTCCACAATGCAGGCGCGGCCTGATTCAAAAATGGTGGTCATTGTTTGGCTTGGTTGGTTTGCCAATTCTTTCATGTAAAAAGGAATCACAAGATATTATTTCCTGGATGGTTTGGATGTAAAGGCTGAAAGGTTGTCAATCAAGGATTGTAAAAATCTGAGATTTATAGGAAAGTGACCTCCCATAGCCAAAACATTTTTTATGAAGAGTAGTCTCTTGGTTAGGTTTACCATGAAATCAGTTAAATCACACGATAGAGCAATACAAAATATATTCTCCCGGACATTTTGGGTATTTTTGTACGTCCTGTAGATAGGCTGAAAAGTGATAAATCTTACCTTGGTAACTCTGAAGAGGGATTCTGGTCTGTGAGAATTGGGCGCTAGTAGCTGAGCTGGTATACACAGCTGAATTTTGACTGCTGGCTGATGAAAATGTATTGCGGGGTCTGCTGTACTGTTGTAATTGAGGTGTGTCGTCTTGTGGACTGTCATGCAGAGCTGCAGATTTAAAGAAATAGCTTAACGTGGTTTAACTCATTAGCGTAAGCTATTTAGGGAGATAACTTAATCTAAGCCGAGAAATGGAACAACCGTTTAACTGGTCGACGAGTTAAATGACTGCTGACTGGCTGACTAAATCCTTTTAACTGAATGACTATTATTTGATTGAATGTCTGATAGACTAACTGACTGATCAACTGACACTTGGTTGGTAAGACATCTGATAGCTCTCTGATAGGCAAATTGACTGAGTGATTAAATGGCTATCTCACTGACCGACTGACAGACAGACTGACTGTCCTTTTAAATAACTGACTGACTGGCTAACTGACAACCTGATTAAATGGCTGAACGCCTTTACAGACTCAAAGACAGACTGGCTGACTGACTGCCCATCTGACGTACAGACAGACAGACATACAGACAAACAAACAGACAGACCAAAGAGACAGACAGACTAGTTTACTTCCTGACTAACTGAATTTCTATCTGACTGGCTGACTGATTGACCAAATAAACAGGTGGTCGACTGTCTAATGGATTGACATACTGACTCACTGTTTGACTGATTGACTGAATGACCAACTATCTGACTGAGAGAATCAGTTACTGACTAATCAGTAGCAGTTACAGTATATCTGTATTGTGCCTTTCTTTCCAGAGGGAGGTATTTGTCTAGTTACAATAAAGGTATAGAGTTTACACATATATTATAAAATAAGATACACTATTCGTTTCCAAAATTAATGGTTAAGAATGCCTTTTCTTTCTTTAAACGTCAAGTACAAGTACTTTTCTTCATCCCCAAAAAGCCCACCTCCTTCTTAGTGAGGATTCTCGTGAGCGTCAGTGGAAGTGCTACTAATTAAAAGTCAGAATTGTGCAGGTGCTTAAAAATTAAAACTTATGATATTTTCAGTGGTTATTGGCAAGGTGGCACAACAGCCGGTTTTTGAAGGCTTTCCGGCCAGGCGCCAGCACTACAGAGTCTGGGAGACCATTCCATTCACGAACAGTTCTTGGCACAAATGACATTTGATGGTAATTGTACGTGAGAATGGGACCTCGTCGCCCGTGCAGTTTACGTGTCTTGATGGTCTCCTTTGTGGTGACATGAAGTCTTGGGTGCCCAAGTCAACCGGGCCTTTGTGAATTCTGTACATCATGCACAGCCTTAGGGCTTGTCTTCTGGTTTGAAGCGGGCACCAACCGAGTTGTGTTAGCATGCCACCAACGTTAGATGTATTGTTATACCGGTTGAGGGCAAACCTCCCAGCCCTGCGTTGGACCATCTCGAGTTTATCGATGTTACACTGGGTGTAAGGGTCCCAGGAAGTGCGGGCATATTCCAGGGAAGGGCGAACGAGTGCATTATTAGCAGAGGTCTTAAATGAAAGTGGAGCTGATCCTCAAGTTCCTTCTCAGAAAAGCGAGTGTTTTTTGCTTTGCTGGTGATGTTGTCGGCATGACTGTTCCAGCGTAGATCATGGGTTGTAGTAGTACCAAGATAGTGCCAGTCAAAGAAGCCAGTCACAGATGCACAGTCACAGAAGCCAGTGTTTCCCCACGGAGGACATAATCGTTTTACACCAGATCGCACTTGCGCCCAACTCTGAGAACCTTGCACTTTTCCCAGATAGAATTCCATTTTCCAAAGCTTTTTCCAATCAGCAAATTGTCTAAGTCATTTTGAAGGACACGAGAGTCACTATCTGAGTGGATGGCTAGGTGTACAACAGTGTCATCAGCGAACATTCTAACATTGGAGACGAGGGATTTGGGCAAGTCATTGATGTAGAAAAGAAACAGACTTGACCCAAGGACAGAGCCCTGTGGTACACCGGAGAGAACATGGGCGTCATGCTTCCTTCCAGACAGGAAAAAATGGATCCATTTGAGCTGTTTTTTAAGATCTCAATTTTGAGATAAGGCAAATTGACTAACTTTGTCACACGCCTTGCGAAATCCATTATCAAGATGTCTGTTTGGAAGCCATCGTGCATAGAATTGACAAGGTCCTGGATGAAACCTACAAGCCGAGTTTCACACGACCTCCTGTAACTAAAGCCATGTTGGAGGGGATACAGAGTATTATGAACGTTTGCGTGCCGCGTAATTGAGCTTGCAATTATATGTTTGCACGATAGACACGTGAGGGAGATGGGCCTATAGTTGCTAGGATCGCCGGTATTTGCAGTCTTTCTTAAAAATAGGTGCAATGGCTACATTTTTCCAATCATCCGGAATTTCACCACTCTCCTTAGACTCCACAAATATTGTCGTCAGAATAGAAGCAACAGGTTCTAGAAGCTCCTTCATCACACGAGGCGTAATCCCGTCAGGCCCAGGTGCCTTGTGGACTTGGAGATTTTCTTTAGCCGTCGAACACCTTCCTTTGTTATCTGAATGTCAGCCATGACAGGATGCAGTGGTGGCATCGAGGGCAAACTTTGTGCCTCATCATCTTCACGCGCGAAAACCGATTGGAACCGGTCATTCAAGATGTTGGATGAGAACGTACTGCCATATTTCTTTAAGAATGCAACGGCCACGACCTCACTGACTGATTTTCGGAATGACTGACTGACTAAATCCCGGATTGACTGATTGACTCAGATTGACTGACTGACTGATCACGGAATGAAGACTCACTCACTGGAACTGACTGACTGAGTAAGTGACTGACTGAGTAAATGGCTGAATGAGTGAGTGAGTGAGTGTGTGAGTAAGTAAGTGAGTGAGTGGGTGAGTGAGTGAGTGAGTGGGTGAGTGAGTGAGTGAGTGAGTGAGTGAGTGAGTGAGTGAGTGAGTGAGTGAGTGAGTGGGTGAGTGAGTGAGTGAGTGAGTGAGTG
>Ga0126336_10001614_pt1 | contig 12052 bp, 19 predicted proteins | sample SidCmetagenome_FD_92530 | JGI IMG/M metagenome (GOLD analysis project Ga0126336, IMG submission 92530) | Coral microbial communities from El Islote,Puerto Morelos, Mexico - Siderastrea C C metagenome | ecosystem: Host-associated > Invertebrates > Cnidaria > Coral | place: El Islote,Puerto... | reverse complement strand
CATGTAATAATTACACGCACTTACATCTTAATTGCATTGCCACGCACATATGCAGATAACATGTATTTAAACTTGTAGCTACTTAATAAATTCAGTTCTTGACCGGTTACCGAATGGTCAACAAAGTTATCTTTAGACTGCTACTCAGAGTGGGGGAGTGTTCCGGCCGGTGTGCCTCACGGGACCAAATTAGGTCCCTGGCTGTTTGTTGTACTGATCATCGACTTCCCTGGAAGTACGTTGATGACACTACGATTGCTGCGACAGTCTACAAGAATAACATTAGGAACATCCAAGTCGCCGTAGATGACCTAGCTCAGAGGACTCACTTTCAGAGGACTCGCTTTCAGTTGAACGCGGCTATTATTAATCACCTTAGGGCACTTCGACATTGCTGATCCTGGCAGTATGCAGGACGTGTGTCACCAGGAACTCAGTAAATATAACCTATGCTCGCCACGAGTCTCCCAGTAGCTCAAGTGGTTAGAGCGTCCGACCGGTGTTACGGAAGGTCATGGGTTCGATTCCCGTCGGGGACTCAGAGTTTTTCTTTGTCCCACGCTCACGACATGTTGATTATTACATCTTTTCTTATTTCTTCACCGAGGTTAAAATTCACCATCTTTCTTTAATTAGCACCTATAGTGGGGATGTTTTAGGCCTCTTTTTTGCGGGAGAATATCCTTAGCGTGCGGGGAAATAAATCAACGTCGATGACATCATAGTCTATCGTCTTGATTTCATGAATTAAATGCGGTGGATTGTCATTAGGGTATAACCGGCTTGACTGGTTTTTACTAACAAGCGTCAACTCGCATCTCATTTGTGATTCAAAATCACTGAACGTGACGTTCTTGTGCAAACTTCCATTTCTTGCCGCTTTCATTGTTACTGCAGACAAGTATTGCTCTTTAATAATAGAAAACTATTCGGTTCATAAATTGTGAATGTTAATGATGGCGCCAAGAAACCAACTGCACGCAGATTTTGAGTAAAAATTGTATTTCCCTTCTCCTCCACAATTTTTATTTCCCTCCCCCTCCTCCATAATTTTTATTTCCCTCGTCCTCCTCCTCAGTTGTATTTTTGCCTCCTCCACCACCGCCACCACCACCACCACCACCTCCACCACCACCTCCACCCCCTCAATTCTATTGTTTCCACCACCACAACCTCCACCACCACCACAATTCTATTGTTTCCACCACTACCACCACCACTGTTTGAAAGGACTAGGAACTACTTAAGTTTCTTCTGGCCCGTGACGTCATTGAGCATGCGTTATAGATTAGCTAGATCAACCACGAAGTTTTAAATATAAAATATAAATAGAAAATAGAAATGAGAATTAGCAGTGGTACATCCTCAAGGTGGCTCTTTGTCCACTGTCTCCAGATCGAATTGGAATTAGAAAGGTTGGTCTTGAGGTCTTGAGACCGGCCATGTTTGTTTTTCATGAACCAGGTTTGGAGAAGTCGATTAATTAAACGAGTCAAACTGTGAACCGATGAGTTATGTTTTAAATTTTGAACCCTTTCATAAGAATATCTGGTAGAAGAGCGAGGTTACCGAGATATTTGTGAACATGGAACGTGTGAAGAAAGAGAGAATGAGATCGAAGTGCTCGTACACGAGGAACCGAAACAAGCTCATGATGGAGCTGGAAGGAGGACTGTCGTCGAGGATGCAAGCTATAGAGAGTCTAAGCACTTTAACGGACGCTTATAAGGGTGTGCTTCGAGCTTGTGAAGGGTTAGAGACGTACTACTAGACTATGAAGGATTCGGGAAATCTCAGTGCTGTTTCGAACGAACTGGAAGCAGTCGAGGAGGATTTCACCGAAGTCAAAGTAATTGTGAAAGGACATCTGAACGGCACAAGCAGGTCATCAGCCAAAGACCAAACGGAACGACTAAGAGAAGAAGCATTTAAACGGGAAGAAGAACTCAGCCGAATCGAACAAGAAATCGAGCGAACGTACGCGGAATGCGAAAGGCAACTTGTAAAGAACTTTTGTAGCGAGAAACCACCGAAAGAACCAGACCAAGGAACGGAGAAACTACTCCAAGTGAATAACGCCGCCGAGAACGAGAATTGGAAAGGAAACCGGAAGGATTTAAAGATACCCCGTTGTCAAGAGAGCCGTTAAGGGAACAAAATTCTGGTGTTCAAACGCAGCTTGTTGTATCTTCGTCTGCTCAAATTCCTAACGCTTCGACCGCAGTTGAAAAGTCCACCAGATTGTCCCTCCTTCGCTCACCGGGAGTTGTTTATTCGTCTACTCCGTTTGCTCCGTTTTATCCTCCAAATTCAGTGCCGCCTGTGCCCTCCTTAGTGGAACAGCTCCTTCAGTTTCAGCAACTTTAGTAACACCTGTAGTTTCAGTCGAAAGTTAAATGAATCAGTCACATGCCTTACCGTTTTCTGCAGTAACTACACCCTCGTCGAACATTTATGTACCGTCACCAGCGCATCAGTCACCCTTTAGTGGAGGCCAAGGTCAGCTTATGTCCACCGGGAGCAACCAATCATTTTCACTATCCACTTCAGACCAGATCAGAGCTGACTCTGCTGCCCTACTCAAAAGAGTAAGTGTTCCCAAGTTCCGTGGTCAAAAGAAGAATTCTGATGCTTGGAAAGCGGCATTTTATTCTTGTGTGGATCGTACTAGAGTTACGCCAGAATACAAGCTTTTACGATTGCGAGAATGCCTCCAGGGTGAGCCTCTAAAAGTCGATGAGAACCTGGGACACTCAGCTGCAGCGTATGAAGCGGCCAAGACCCGACTGGACCGAAAGTATGGAGGAAAACGAAGGGCCATGTCACTTCGACTTGAAGAGCTGAATGCCTTTGAACCAGAAAGAGAAGACAATAAGAAAGATCTGGAGAAATTTTCAGAGCTGCTTAATGGAATTATTGTGAACTTGAAGGATGCTAACCAGGAAGCAGAGTTAGGAAACAGATCACACTTAAAGTACATCACTCTTCAGCAGAAATTTAACAAAAGCCTTCTCTCTAAGTACAAGCAGTGGGTTACTGACAACCATCCAACTGAGAATGTGGAAACACTGAGAGAGTTTTTTGACAGAGAGTCAGAGTTTTCGACCACAGCCTCGGAGACCATAAGCGGAGTCTTCAAAGAACCGTCTAAGAAGGAGAAGAATGTCCCATCGGCAGGATCATCCTTTGTTACTCGAGCTCCCTCATTTAATAAGAAGTCGAGTCAGGCGTGTAAGGTATGCAATGGGGAACATGGAGTTTGGACTTGTGAGAGCTTTAAGAGAATGACAGTGCCAAAGCGATGGGAAGTAGCCACAGAACATAAATTATGCCTTTGTTGTCTGGCTGATGGTCATAGAGGAGAAGAGTGTTTTAGGAGAAGAGTGTGTGGACTAAATGGATGCAGTTCACATCACCATCGAATACTTCATGAGGATGGACTTGATGACAGGACCTCTCACAATAATCCTACAATTAGATCAGACCTGGCCACTGCATCTGCGGGTGGAACAGCTGAAGAAGGGGAGCTTAGTGAGAGGGCCCACATGACGACGACTACAATGAAACTCACTGTCCCTTCTGAGTTCATGGCCCTGCCGACAGTTCCTGTGTACCTGACCAGTGGAAGTAGACGAGTGAAAGTGAATGCCCTCCTGGATGAAGATAGCAGTAGGACTTATTTGAACAGCATTGTTGCGGCAGAACTTGGCCTGGAGGGAAGACCACACGAACTGACTGTTAAGGTGCTTAATGACAACCGGGAGAAGCTTAACTCCCCGGTAGTAGAGTTTACGATCAGCAGTCTGAATGGCAGGGTGCACAAACCAACATCTGCTTACACGACTGAACGAGCCACCGGCAGCATGCAGGTTGTGGATTGGAACTTGTACAAGGCTAAGTGGAAGCACTTGAAGGGAATAAAGTTCCCACAAGTGGAGCCCAGGTCCATCGTTGACCTATACTTGTTGGAATGGATCAGGCTGATTTGTTGTATTCAACAGAAGGTGTTAGAGGAGGGCCTGGGGAGCCCATAGCCAGATTGATACGACTGGGGTGGACCTGCATTGGGAACCCTGAGTTACAAGCAGACCGAGTTCAAACCGGTTTCGCATTTCTATTGAACAACTCACACGAACTGAATAATCTTGTTCGTCGATTCTGGGACATCGAAGAGCCCAAAGAAATCCAGATTGTCAAGCCAGAGGAGAAGTTGGCCAGAGATACAGTTGCTGAGACCCTGACCTTTGACGATGGCCGCTACATTGTTGGTTTGCCGTGGAAGACCAAAGATCGTGAGTGGGCAGATAATTTCAAAATGGCTTTGCACCGCCTGCAGAACACAGAGAAATGACTTCAGAAATCGCCCGAACTCGCCCAAGCTTGCATCGATGTACTTCAGACGTATCAAGCTAAAGGGTATATCCGCAAGGTGTCACCAGAAGAAAAGAAAGCCTGATCAAGTCTGGTATCTGCCCCAATTTCCAGTTCTGAGGCCAGATAAGTCCATTACAAAGACCCGAATCGTATTCGATGTATCTGCAAAGTATGAGGAAGTTTCTCGCAACGATGTTCTGCTGCAAGGCCCCAAGCTCCAAATGAACTGTATTGCTCCGATTTCGACGGGACCCTAGCCCTATTGTGTGAGATTAGGGAAATGTACTTGCAAATCAAATTGAAACTAGCTGATCGGCTTTACCATCCCTTCCTGTGGCGAAACCTGAAAACTAAAGAAGACCCTAACGTGTTTCAAACGTGTGTTCTTGAAGAGGATCAAAGAAGGCTCAGCAGTGGTTTGAAGAACTCTCTCTCCTTTGTGTACCCAGATGTTTGAGGACCGGAACTGGAGTCAGAAGTATTACTTTGCACACTTTCGTTGACGCATCTCGGGAGGCGTATGGAGCAGCTACATATTCAAGACATGTATACGAGGATGGAACTGTCACTTGTCGTCTAGTAGCTTCGAAATCAAGGGTTACGCCCGTTCAAGCTGTCAGCATCCCTCGTATGGAACTCATGGCTGCAGCAGTTGGAATCCGACTTGCTGAAGCCATCGGGAGCGTTTTAAACATTCCCAAACATGATTGATTATTTTTGTCAGATAGCGTGGACGTTTTGTACTGGGTCAGTGGTCGAAGCTGAAAGTTCAAACTTTTCGTGGCAAACCGTGTAAGCAGAATTCAGTCAGTGACCGACCCATAACAGTGGAGGCACGTGCCAACCAAGCAAAATCCAGCTGACCTGTTGACGTGAGGACTAAGTGTCTCTGCGCTTATTGACGAAGAAAAGTGGTGGAGGGGTCCCACGTTCTTAATGCAAGAAGAAGCAGAGTGGCCAGAAAAGAAAATTCAAGCCAAGGAGGTATCCGACATGGAGGTTCTGAAACAGTACCGAGAAAGAGATGTACAGGAGTGCTCTTTTCTCTCCACAATGAAAGAAGATCGCTTGGATCCGACCAGATATTCCAGCTGGACTAGGCTCACAAGGGTGTCCGAAACAGTGAACCGTTTCCTAAAAAACTGCCGTTCACCATCTACTTTATGCAATAAAGGAGCTCGAAGGCCAGAAGAAATTGTCGCTTCAGAAATGCACCTTATTAGACTTGCTCAACAAGAAGAATTTCAGGAGGAAATCCGTACGCTGAAGTCAGGAAGAGAACTGCCTGGAAAACACACATGTTAAAGGGGGGTTCTGCGACACCCGACAAAAACCCCTATAAATCCCTAAAAACACCTATAAAATCCACAAATGTCACTTCGTTCGCTTGGGGGGTTTTATATGAGGAGTCCCAGAACCCCTCCTCTTACATGTGTGTAAACACTTAGGCATGGTTAAAACATTGGCGAAATAGCAATTTTTTATGTGTCCCAGAATTATTTTATATGGAAGAATTGCCCGCCTTGTATATACGAAGATGGCCGCCGGCCACTATACTTCCAATGTTCTTCAAATGTTTTACGGCTCAATCGCAGAGGAGGACGACAGAAATTTACCTCAACCACTTCAACCCGAGGTTGAAGTAAGCCTTGATTCATTGACTTTGAAATTGTTCAAAACAATTTCAATGGCTGGCTTCATGTTTGGAAAATGCGCGTGCCACCTGATTATACATACAACGCCGACCTTTTGGGTTTTGCAAATAAAACTAAATCAAGATTCATTAATCTTTTAGAAAATGAAATAGAGCAGTTAGGCGCCGTAAGAGCGCAGCTTGCTTTTAAAGCAGAGTTTTCTATTGTAAGGCAAAACAGCGTGAGAGAAACAATGAGCCACTTAATTTATCCACACTTGTACCAAAGCGGAAACGCCGACACAATAAAAGCAGAGTTCGATAGATTTGTAGAAAGAACGAGGGTTGAAATAGAGGCCTGGTCAGAGAGAGGCTCTGGTTGGATTCTAGAAAAAGTCAGAGAGGCGTACGTTAGCATTGCACGTTATCAGCCATTGCGTGGCGGCACATACTTGCCTATTCCAGCAGAGCTGCAATAATCAACGTTAAAAACAGGGACAATGAATGCCTCAAATGGACACTTCGATCGGCATTGTTTCCTGCAGTGGCAGGTAAGAATGTATCAAGGCCAACCAGCTATCCGACCGAGGATGGCATTGACTATACAGGAATTGAATTTCCAACTCCGATTACGCAGTAGACAGGCTTGAGATGCGAAATGAGAACCTCGCGATAAATGTCTTTGGCTGGCAAGAAGACCATGTAATCGTAAACCGTCTGAGTGACAGAAGAGCAGACGTGCCGCGGACAAACCTTATGCTAATTGAGTCTGGGGCAAGGCGACACTGCACGTATGTAAAGCGATTAAGCGCTTTGCTATAAGATCAAACCAGGGACAATGAAAGCAAGCACTACTGTATGTTGTGCTTGACTAGTTTTTCAAGAGAAGACTTGCTGGAAAACCACAAAAAACATTGCTGGGGAGTAAATGGTAGGCCAACAAGGATAGAGATGCCCAAAGAGGGGGAAAACATATTATATTTCCAGAACTACCACAAACAAATGAAAGCTCCCTTTGTGATATAGGCCGATTTCGAGGCGTTGATAAATAAGTTTCCGGGCTGTGAAAGAGAGAAAGAACCTGAGGCTAGCTGCACAGAAAAGACCAGCTGGCTCGAAGCTTGCGGCTGCGCATACGCAATCGTAAGGAGCGACGGCAAAGCATTGGGACCAATTCACTACAGAGGAAAAAATGTTGCAACTCTAAAAAGAAGAAGAAAAAATAAGACAGTTACTGGCGGTAAAGCAGCCCCTTGTAATGACGCCAGAGGACTGTGCAGGCCACAAAAAGGCAACGAAGTGTCACATCTGCGAAAAAGAGCTGATAAAAAAACTTTTTTGGATTCACGCCCAGTTTACGACCACAACACTGGTGTTTACTGTGGCCAGTTGCACAGAAAATGCATGTACGAAATAAGGCCATTAGGCCCGCAAAATGAAATAAAAGCGCCCCAAAGCGAAGTGGACAAGTGGATAAAGTAAAAACAGATCGATTGCATTTTCTGCGGCGAGCCACTTCTAAGAGAAAACTTCAAAGATTCGGTCAGGGGCAACTGCTAGATAACAGGCAAAAATCGGGGAGTGGCGCTCTGCAAGTGTAACTTAAACCTGCGAATAAACCCCAAAACCGTTCCAATACCGGTAGATTTCCAAAACTTGAAGGGCTATGACGCGTACCATCTGATGAGCATCCTTGGAAGATATGGAAAGGAAGTAAAATGCATCCCAAACAACACGGAAAAGTACATATCTTTCTCAGTTGGAGGCCTGTGTTTTATCGACAGCTATGGTTTTCTCCCAAAAAGCCTGGATTATCTTGCGGGCTGCGCTTCGTGGAAAGAATTAAAAGTAACCACGCGGCTTGCAAACGGAGAGGAAAAGCTTAGGTTATTGAGCAAAAAGGGAATCTATCCATATGAGTACATGGACAGCTGGGAAAGATTCAGCGAAGCCGCACTCCCAGAAAAAGAAAAGTTTTACAGCTCGCTAAACGACGAGCACATAACAGACGAGGAGTACAAGCACGCCCGAAAGGTGTGGGATGCGTTTGGCTGCAAGAATCTAGGGGACGATCACGACAAATATCTAAAAACTGACGTGGCGCTTTTAGCAGACGTTTTCGAGAATTTCAGGGAAATCACTCTCAAGCAGTACGGCCTTGACCCAGCGCAGGAAAAGGCAAAATAGAGCAAGACCTCGAGTTGAAGCTCTTAACAGTCGTCGACACGCATCTTTCTATAGAGAGAGGGATGCGGGGTGGCATCTCAATGGTGAGCAAGCGTTATGCGAAGGCAAGCAACCCGCTCTTGCTGGATTATGACGAAAGTAAGCCCAAAAAGTACATTGCATATCTTGACACCAACAACCTCTACGGCTGGGCCATGAGCAGGCCACTGTCCAAAAAAGGGTTTATCTGGAAGCGGGCGCTGCCCACAGAGGAAGAGATCTTGAATAAAAAGGAAAAAGATAAAAAGGGCTGGATCCTTGAGGTGGACCTGGAGTACTCAGAAGAGCTTCACGCTGATCACAACAGCTATCCACTGGCACCAGAGAAAAAGCCGTAAAAGCAGAGTGAATGTCGGCCTACCAGAGAAGGCTGATGGAAGAAATGGGTTTAAAGGGCCAAAAGGACGAGAAGTTTGTTCTCACATTGCTGGACAAAAAGAACTACGCGGTTCACTACCGAAACCTGCAGTTGTATCTCAAGCAGGGAATGCGTTTGAAAAAAGTTCATAGGGTGCTTTAGTTTGAACAAGATTGCTCGATGGAGCCTTACATCCGGATGACCACGGAGTTTCGGAAGCGGGCCAAGAATGACTTTGAAAAGGAGTTTTACAAGCTGATGAACAACTCGGTTTTTAGGGAAACGATAAAAAACCTGCGAAACCGAGTGGACATAAAAATTGTCCGCAGCGACGAGGCAGACAAGATTCGGCGTTTGGTGGCCACCCCGTTATACGCAAGGCATGTGATATTTTCAAAAGACCTTGCTAGAATCCACATGCCCAAAAGCAGGCTAGCGCTGTTGCTAAACAAGCCTGTTTACACAGGGATGACTATTCTAGAAAATAGCAAGATTCTGATGTATGACTTTTATTACAACGTACTGAAAAAAAAAGCACGGGCCGCGGTGTGAGCTAATTTATACGGACACAGACAGCTAGAAGTTCAGATGGAGGATTTTTACAAAGACATGCATGAAAATATAGAAATGTACGATACAAGCGACTACCCAAAAAACCATCCCCTTTACAGTAGCGCGAACAAAAAGGTCTTGGGTAAAATGAAGGACGAATGTGCCGGAACCGCCATTGCAGAGTGCGTGTGCCTCCGCCCCAAGATGTACTCAATCATGAAAGCCGGCGAGGCAAACATCAAGAAGGCGAAGGAGGTGAAAAAGTGCGTTGTGAATAAAAAAAAATAATGCACGAAAAGTACAAAGAGGTGATTTTTGACAAGAAAGCCTTTTGGCATGGAATGAACATTCTTCGCAGCGTGGGCCACGAGATCTATGGCATGCACGTGAACAAGATCTCACTGTCCCCATTCGATTCAAAGCGCTGGATCGTGGATGATGGAGTTAACACCCTGGCATACGGCCATAAAGATCTTAATTAACAACAGTAGCTGGAGGCAGCTCGGTGTTAGGGGGTACAACAAGCAGTTCTTGACAGACAAAGCCGCGCTTGGGTCCATCGCGCAAATAGTAAAAGACTGGTTCATTCGGCTTTGTAACGTCTCCTAAATGTTGAAGACCTTCAAAGACCGAATAGGGTCTGTAGCGCGTTAATTTTTGCCGCCACCTTCAAGTTCGCCTGGTTGGTACAAATACCGAGTATTAAGAGGGAGGGGAGCTTTTTACGTTCTGTCGAGGGTTTGGAAGACACAGCTTTCTGTTTGATTGCGACAGCGGGCTTTTTGCCAGTCAAGCTTGTAACTTCATTGTTCAAAGCAGAAACAACTTTAAGAAGCCTCTTAATCCATACAGTTGACCGCAGACCGACCGGCAGCCACATTTCAACAGCGTACTGGTGACCGAACAGGCGTTCAGCTAGCGTACAGTTAAACCTTTCAACTATTGCCTGGTCTCGATGAATGTCAACGCACCCGAGTCGAATCGTGACTTTATTTTTTTCCATCTCTTTGGTGACAACGCCCATGAACTCGCGGCCAGGGTCAACTTGTAGCAATTGTGGCCATTTCAAAGGCCCGCGTTTGTAAATTTTCTGAAAAGCATTCGCAACCTCAAGAGTCTTTCGAGGTCAGTGGTTCTGCTTCTTTATATCCGCTAGCAACATCAACAACTTTCAAAGCATATTTGTACGTTTTTCGCCCCGGCCACGTCCCAGAGTATCATGTGGTAAAAAAAGAAGATCCGCTTGATGAACTTTGTTGGGTGTAGATACGTCAAACTTTGGCCGAGAAATGTGGCGCGGGGAAGGAAGATATATTTGTCAAATGGCTTGCTTAATCAACCACTTCTTCGCGGCATCTTCAGAAACTTTTGCAGCCTGAGCTAACTTTTCTATAGCGGCTATACTTTCCCAATACCCTTGCTGGCTGTAATACACCTTCGCAAGTTTTACATCCATCGTATATATTTACAGTTTTGTTCACAAAATTATAGGAATCGAAAAGGGGCGTATCCAAGAGCAAGAGCGCCGGCGCCAGAGAAAATTAGCTCACCTTGCTTTTGCTTCTCGCTGGGTTGGTAAAAATCAGAAACTTTGGCTCTTGTGGCATCGTGAGTTGGTCTTGTTGGTGGGTCTGGTTATAAAGTTTGAAGGCGTAATCTGTATTCGTAAAGTTCTGCTTCGCCTGCTCTTTGATTTCGTGTTGAGTTTCAATCCAGTCAAGCAGCTTCGTTCTTTCTTTTTGATATTTTGCGTAGGCTGCTTAGTAAGCCTCCAGGGCTTTATCATGTCTTTCTTTCTTCGACGGAGGCCTTAAAAGCAACAGCGTTAAGTAGAGCTCCGCCGGTCATAATAGCAACACTTGCCATTGTATATATTTTATTCAAACATCATCTGGGAGAATTTTCTGGACCTCAAGGTATTGTTTCAGCGCAATAGTTCCAGCCATGACGGCGGTGAATTTAAAGTAGTTCATTGCATTGCTGCTGGGGTCAGAGGTAAAATTTTCTTTAACGGCTTTTTTTGCAACCCAGCCAATGCCAGCGGCAAGGCCAGTAAGTCCGGCCGCATCGAGAACAGTTTTGACGAGCTTGTTGTTAGACGACGACATGGTCTATATATATTTGTAAAAAATATGAATTAAACAATATTGCGCCGCTTGTGTTACATCAAGCCGTAAGAATGTTTTCAATCCATTTGTCGAATGGTGGGTCTTTTTAGAGTCTTGGTTGGAGGGGGTGAAAAGTCTTCCTCCGCATTTGGTTCTTTTTTGCGTGCTCTTCGTGCTCGTCGGGCTCGTTATGCCTGCCCGATTGGCAAAAGATGCCATGATCACTTCACGTTGATAATAAACACCCAAAGCGGAGATAATTAAACCACCAACGCCAAGGATGAGGTAGCCAGAGTTATTGCTCTCGTTTTGTTTCGTAGCAGGTGTATCGGCAGGTGCGGCCTTTGTTTCTGATAGAGCAGCGGCTTGTTTTTTTGCTGCTCGCACGCGTCTGTTATGTTCTGCTTATTTTATTTTCCAGCCGCAACTCAACGGGGGGTTTTACCTGACTTTGTTTCTTTTTCTTCAGTGGTGACAGCAGCAGGTGCATCGGAGGCGCTTGCTTCCATGGCTATACATAGTATATTTTTACAAAGCTAGTTCTTATTCAAGTTCCTTCGCAGGTTCTTCTCCAGGTTCTTTGCTAGGTTTTACTTTTTTTGTTGTGCAAATATGTTTTGTTGTAATTAACGCAGCATTGGCAACAGCTAGTAGTATGCTACGCCAAACGTGACAAAATATCAAAGATCCAACTTTATCATTCAAATCCTTCAATTCACTGTCAAGATCACTGCAATTAGCATCATCTTGCTTGTTGAATATATCATGTTCTTAGAATTTAATTTGATTTTTCGCGTGTTT
>Ga0126336_10001613_pt1 | contig 12054 bp, 8 predicted proteins | sample SidCmetagenome_FD_92530 | JGI IMG/M metagenome (GOLD analysis project Ga0126336, IMG submission 92530) | Coral microbial communities from El Islote,Puerto Morelos, Mexico - Siderastrea C C metagenome | ecosystem: Host-associated > Invertebrates > Cnidaria > Coral | place: El Islote,Puerto... | reverse complement strand
TGCTTGTCTGTTTCTTTAGGAACTACAAATAGAATTGCTCCTCAGTTTAGACGGTTTTCTTTGCTATGTTTTTGTGAGATAAAGGGAGGAGAAATCTTCAAACTTAATTTCACTTTTAATTTGTTTACATACAGTTGACGGCGTTGCGACGAATCATCGCCATGGCACGTTGCAAGGAGGCAAAGTTTAAAGTTCCAAAACGCCACTATCTCCAAATATCTCCAGCTAATTTTTCGTTACGTTATGTAAAATTTATCGACCTTTGAAATATGTAAGATTTGCGGTTGAATAATTTGGAGCTTTTGTAAAAGAGACGATGAAAGACAAGCATGTCATGTTTTGCGGCAAGAGCAAGCATTCGACACCCTCAAATTGAGCTCATTTTTAGTCAACTTACCGTGAAAAAGATTGACTGATATGCACGCAGACATGTGAAAAAACGTTTTAATCATAGTGCACGGCTGGCTGAAAAATAAAGAAAGAAAATGAGATTTCCGGTTTGCTGAAAGGTAAATTTTGCCGGCCACCAAACCCACCGGAAGTGCGGAAAGAGCGCTCGTGCCAGTCCTTCTGCGCATCACACATCGCTTGAAGAGTGGACTGCTCGTTTAATCGCCCAACCTTTTCCCGCCCTGTTTCGACAAGTAGTCACGCGCCTAGACAGGTACTGCAATTTTATAAAACGCATGCATTTATTACTGTATTGCAAATTACTGAAAATGCAAGGGCTGGAGGAGAATTCAAAGGTTTAATTCTAGCATCCACGGTTTGGTATAAAATTTTTGAAGCAGGTCTTCATTTTTGCGTTATGTGTTCTGTTCTGTTTTTTTCTTCTTTTTTTTGCAATTTCCAAAAAAAATCACGCAAAATTTATCTCTGACAATCCGTGAATCTAGGTGCCCACAACCGTTATATAAACTCCAGCTAGTAAGGACCCGTCTTTGATAAACCACAGGTTTTTTGTTCATCGTAGAATGCAACTAAGTACAAAAGATTGAAAAGTGTGGGTGCGAGTCGTTTTTCTACTGCGAAACAAATCTCTGTTCATGATTTATCAGAAGAAAAGGGAAAATTTCTTACACTTTGCAAAGTTTTTCACCTTGCCAAGGAAGAGGGAACCGCCATGAAGACAGCAATACCAAATCTGTACCGATGGGACTGGGAAGGAGTTTATGGTTTGGACGCGTTAGGAAGTGAGATCGGGGATGCCGGGACGTGATATCGAGGGACGTGGGAACGTGAGATCGGAAAAGCGGATACATGTAGATGGAAGTCTAGCCCGTGACGCCGATGTTGATGTCGGTAATTATACACCTGACGCGGTTAGATAACACGCGATCATTCGACTAGCTTTCGACTGTATTCAGCTGCAAAGCATAGCGATTTACACCCTCTACCTACGTAACCAGTGCTTTTTAGATCCACAAACCTACACAATAGCTTTATATAGACTCTCGTGATTGTAGGAAGCCATTTTGGAATTTTTTTTACAAATAAATGTTTTTTTTTTAACTTAAGGTAACATGCGCAAAACTAAGAAACACAAAGCTGTAACTATGGCGATCCCATAGTTTCCATCGCCTGACCGACCCAAATTCTTCCCAAAACTATAAAAAGGTTTCCGATTTTTTTGTCCACACCCTTTAATGTTATAAGACCGTCTCGGGACACATTTCAGAGTGATAGCGGTTCGTTACAAAATGGCAGTCACGGTTAAGATATAGTCAAAGGCTCGCTTTTTTGTTTTTTGTGTTTACCTTCCCCACTTTAACCAGAGAGGGGGCGATAGGAAACGAAACCTTTTTTGGGGATAGCCTACGTTGTTCTGTTTTTCTACAAAATTGTTTTCTGTCTCTTTCCAAAACTAGCGAATTACTACTACCGGTATTTACAGGAACTACTCACCTTCAAAACAGTAACGAAAACGAAATGCAGAATATACGACGTTTACTGCTACGTAAAAGTAAAGTAGCTGCATCAGTTACATTCTGTCTCTAAAGGGACTACGTCAGCTGGGGCACATGCGCAGTAGAGTCCGGTTGGTCGCTTTCCGAGAGGAGTATTCCTGTGTAGACTTGCTTGATTTCTACAACCAGAATCACTTTTTGTAGAATATAGACAAGTTTTCAAAATCAGTCGATATACGTTTACATTTGCATCCAATGCGATATAACAGCCTCCTGAACTCTCTGACGATATTTGAAAAAGTTGGGCCAACGATTTCAAAGTACTTCTCATCAACTTGCGCATGCACCTGGGGTGACATTGTCCCTTTAACTTTGTTCCCTGGCTGCATGAATAGGCTCTTGCATGCTTAAAATATTACGCATTCATCGGCATTTATTACTGATTTCTATTCTGGAGTAGTTTGTATCTTTTTTTTCCCACGCGTGGAAAATCTTCGCTATTTTTCCTGTGTCTCTGCGCTCCCGATGATATGGCTCCACTTCCCCGCTTCCTCAGTCTAGATAGGCACGTCCACACGTCCTCGATATCACGTCCCCGCATGCACGAAAGGCTCCTCACATTACCGATTCTACTTCCGAGGCGAGTGTGAAACAGTCCGTAAAGGAAACTTAGGCAGTGAAGTTCTCTAATTCTATTTATTTTTTATATTATTCTTTTAAATACACGTTAACGTAAAAGCCTCACTTTTAAATGACTTTCTGCCTAGACATAGTAACCATAAAGAAGGAAGAGCTGAATTGTGGATCCGTTCTGGGTTACATTTCTAGTCTGGTTCAGGCCGTCAGTGTACGTCTGGCTTGTATTATAACTCTACCTTTCCACAAGGGTCGACCGAGTGTCTTCGCGGTTCCGAAACGTGAAAAGGTTTGTAGCGTTGTAAACCCTTGGAGAGTTATTAGTTCACACTGCAGTTTTAGCGACAGTGTTACGTGACAATACGAAGCATACGTCACGACATAACGCACTCGTACTCGTCCTTCTCCTCCTCCGCTGTTTCCTCGTATTCTTCATGTTCGTCCCCAGGCCTCTCCTCCTCTTTACTTGTGCTGGAGCGAGGTGATGGATGGCTGGACTCAGAGGATGGACTGCTGTCCTTTTGCTCCTTGGGCGCAGTTTTGGCCTCGGTTAGAGCTCTCTCAAGAGCGAGCCAGTGCTCCTTATGAAGACCAAAGAACAAATAGTAGCCATGACTGAAAACAAAGAAAAGACAATAAAGGTCGTGAAAAGCCAAGCGAAAATCCGTTTTTTTTGTTCCACAGGAACAAATTAATCTAAGATTGCAATTTGAACCATCCACATACGGAGGTGGATCGTACAGTGGGTTTGGATTGTGCGTACCATTTAGCGATCTTCAGTTCATTTCGTCCTATATAGCACCTGTTGATAAACATGGATTGATCAGATCCCAGCGAGCACGAAAACCTAAACAATCTGAATAAACTCAGTCTGAAAATGGATTGACTAACCGAACACAACTAAAAACAACTGGATGTTGATTTTTTAATGGAATTTAATAATTTGCCCAGATAAAGAAATCGTGTCTGCTATTAAAACAGAACTTCAACAAACTAAATCATGCTACAAATGCTGTACACAGTCTTTTACGGAAACCTACCTAGAATAGCGTACACAGCTATAACTAATAAGTCGTTTTTCTTTACACTATCCCCTTTTATTAAATTAATATTGTGATATACCAATTCTGTTCAGCCCAGGCCTCTAGCGACTCTATTCCATCCTTTATCCGGGATAGGGATTCAGCAGTTGTGTCGTGAGGTTTGATGACGTCATCAATGAAGTCTGTCAGGCACGTGCTGTCACGCAATACTAGGGAAAGAATGAACCACCAGTCGTGACATTTGGCCTCCAAAAGCATCTGCAGCAAGAATCTTCAAGAGAAGAAACAACGGCAAGTTATTGGTTATTAAACTGGTTATTAATTGCATTTTTAAGAGTTATCTACAAACAATGCAGTCTATGGTAACTGAATGGGAGTTTATATATGGTATGTGAAAGTAGTCTACACCAATTGCTAGCAACTTATATTTGTACTGGGTAAATTGCTACTTCTAATACCACATGTCCTTGAAAAACAGTAAAGATTTAACAAGAAATCCATTCAGTCATCGGGTTTCCAAGAGCTTAGCCATTTTTTATAAGCATTTGACGAACCGCACAATGAATTTATAGAACCTTTATAGAACTAGGACTTTAATTTTTTCCAATGGTAGGATATGAGACAATAGCCAGTTACTATGCAGCCAATCACAGCACGCAATTGCTATAAGCCAGGAAATGTTTATATCACAAGGTGACATGCTGGTCGAGGAAACTGATTACTCAAACTATAGAGTGCAACTAACCTTATCTCCCTCAGCGCTTGAAATGAGCCACTAAACGCAAGCTGGGCACGAATCTCCTGGACATCCATAAACCCAGGCCCCTCTCCTCCCCACACCCAGTCTTCCTCGCCATCCATTGAGTACGCCAAGGAGCTGGTTTCTGATGGGTCACCGCTGACTCGTCCTAATTCATCATCTACCAATAAAAGAACAAACCTTTTCGGTTTTGGTCGACCTCGTATTTGCTATTAGGTCAAATTCTCAAATGAACTGAAATGACCTGGATTATAATGTTAGGATTTTCAGCATTTCCTTCGAAAATCGAAGGAAATAATAACAAAAGTTCAGAACAGCCGGTGTTGATGACTGATTCCTTCGCCTTCACGTGGTAAGCCTCTTTAAAAAGTAAAAGATTAAAGTAAAAGTATCAGTCATCAACCCCGGCTTAAAAGCTAGCCGCCATCAGCTGTTCTTCTCGCCCTTCCCTCTCCCCCTCCTTCCCTCCCCACCCCCTCCCCGACTCTTAGCTCGTTCTCGCCCTTTGTTTTCTTCGCTCTTTCCCCGACCAGAGAGCCTGTTCACAGGCTAATTCAAATAATATTACACCCTACTCTGTAATTTAAACTCTGTATCTTTAGATGTTATAAGCACACGCCTCATTCCTCATTAAACCTGTGCTTTTTATTGGCAGAACATAACCCATGAAACTGCGCTTCTTCAGTCTCTCTTTCATTCTGTCGTACTTTCCTATCATTCTGTTTATTATGCTTCATATGGTTGTTCTAACTTCCAAATTAAGTGCGGCTATTGAAACAAAAATCTTGTGGTGCTTTATGATTTCCAATACAAGGCTCGTGAAGAACCTGATTAATTCATGTGAGCTTACTTACTCCTGTAGGCTGGAGAGAGGTGAGCCTCTTCCTCTTCCATTTCCTGTCCAAGCTCAATCGCCAGCTCCATTCTACCATCCAACTCATCTAAAGCTTGTCGACCACCAACGGTGCTGCTTGACGAAGAGACGGACGAAAATCGACCTGTGGAAAAAAGCTTCCACTGCTAACATGCACAAATACATGTAGCGAGACTCTCATGTTGAAAATATGGGATGCAAAAAAACATGACTTCACTGTAAAAAGTCTTTCATTAACATCACATATCAAGCGCCTAGTAAAGAAGACCACCTTCAGACAAAGATCACTTTGCATCCCATCAACAACATTCGGAACTTACAGAATCATAATATTAAATTACACGTTTTAATTCACCTTTATACCCGGCGTTTTAATAACTCACCATGCCTTGCATATGTTTTAGGCGAGAGAGGTGCCGATAACGTCATTTGATTCACAGCAGGATAAGGAAGATTAAAACTCTTGTGGACGCTTTTTAAAGTTTCGACGTAATCGTCTACACGAGCGGCACGATTTCTGAAAGGGATATGGACAACAGAGGAGCACGTTGGCCTTGAAAACAGACTTTATTGTACATGTGACAGTATTAGCAGTGCTCAGTAGGTTAGGAATAATGTTTAATGAGTTGACTTTTTTCACCCAAACACCACTTCTAAGACGGCTAGGGACTAACGGCCTATGTCAGACTCATTGTCTATAACTCTGTCCGAACCTAGACCTAACCACGTAAAACGTAACATCCAAGCTATAAGTCCGTTGATGGTTAAAAATTTCTGTTTTCCTGGTGTAAATGTGAGCACCCATGATCCATTGGTTCTCAGTTACCTATCTCCAGGCTTTTCGGCAGGTATCAGTATGGTAAGGAGAATATGGAAGTTGATTGCTCGGTTTACTCACCTCTCTTTACGAAGCCAAGGCACCATAGAGAACTCTAAATAAGCAGCAAACTTTCCTAGGTCCCGGAGGCGGTTGGCTGTTAGAAGCAGTCTGGCGTGCCGATTTAAAATGGTGTCGATGAAAAAGTTGTCGGGTGTTTCCAGATCAGAGGGTCGTCTGTAAAGAAACATCAAGTATGCACTGTTAAAGAGGCTGCGTCACGGTTTGAAAATGGTCCTCACGAGCCCAACTCGGTTATCTTCTGATGAGTTGAGAAAGAGGTGGAGTGACAAGCGATCAGTACGCAATTAACGTCAACGATTAAGCCTTTGGAGAAAAACGCAAGCCAGTGCATCCAGTTTTTAAGAAATCAAAGGAAGATTTAAGGAAAGCCATCAGACACTACACTACATGATATTTTTATTTGTAAAGAACACTTCGCTGTCTGTGGTGAATTGAAAACGTTTTTACAGACTTGGTTTCACAAGCCTTACTTTGGTGGAGTAGTTGAAGTAGGAGAGCTCCCTGAAGCTGTTTTTCGCGCTTTGTCCACCGAACTCGTACGCGATAATGGACTTTTTTCTGTCGAAGAAGTCCTTGTTAAGTAACCCTTATCCATTGAACTGCCACGCGTGAGCGACCCGCGCGTCGAAGGTTTAGCGACACTTGTGGAGCGTGGGTGAGGATTGACCACGTAGGGAATGTCGTCACTGTCCACCGAGACAGATGGACTCAGTGGTGGTGGGTGGTGTGGCTTAACAAACGTAGGGGACCGGGGAGGGGAATCAAGTTCATCCGCACCAATGCAACGTAAGAAACGGACGAGATCTTGTGCAATCTGCAAGAATATGGTACACAAAATATTACACAAAAGTACACAAAAAGTTGTTTCTCCTTAGGCTTCTAGTCCAAAAGTCCAAAAAGGCCTCACATTCCCATTCCGGCACAAAATCCCGAGAAAACATGACACCACAACCACAATTTTCCTTTCGGCGACCAAGGCCCTACTCCCCAAATCCGAGGACTTTTATTTTACAACTGTCCAAATGTCAACAACATCAATCAACACGCACGCGAAACTAGATTTATTGAAATAGATTTCCTGTGCGATCTAACAACAAACTCTTTCTTTACTAAATGGGGATTGGAAAATAATCCTGAACAAAAGTAGTAAAATTACACAGCCAACCACCCAATGCTATGAAAATGAAAGAGATAACAAATACACAATGAAAATTAATTCTCGGACAAAGTTTCCGAGCCCCCAGCAGAAGTCGAACCCACGATCTTCCAGTTACCTTTCCGAGAATTTTCATTGTGTACTAGTTACCTATAAAATTACACAACAAAAATATTACACAAAAGTACACAACGAATTACGTTATTTGAAAATTCCACAGAACGTTGTCGCGAAAATGCTTTCCAAGTACTCACTAAAGGAGTGTGTTCCGGTGCGTTGGAAGCGGGTGTAGGACAAATTAAAAGGAACAACAAAAACAACACTTGCAAAAAATCACTCGTAAGATAAATTACACTCACAGTCCATTTACAGCTATCCAGAGCTTTATCAAGTAAGATGGTAGCGTGCTAAAAGAATCAAGTTAAAGAAACATTCGATTATTATGCACAGCTAATAATATACAAACAATGAAAGGTTCACACTAATGTACAACACATCACTACGGCTTAAAAAAAGAAAAGCTCCAAGAGTAGCCTTCTACTGCAGCTACTTACGGTAGGGGAAAAGATGTTCTCGCACTCTGGATTTTTCTCCCAAACAAACTGTACGAGATCGGTGGTTTGTCCGGGCCATTTCCTACGCCCTTGATTTCACGCTTTTTTTTTGTTAAAGTAACCCTCCTCATGTAATATTGTGGCGAGCAGAATCTACGGAGAGGGAGGTCATTCAAGATGGAGAAAAGCTGACAGTTTTCATGCCACATATTTACAAAGCAAGCACACAAACTGAAGCCACCCATACAAAAACTTGGGACGATCTTTTTTTATGGTTCTCGACACATCGCGCACTTCAGAATATGAACTGGTCAAGAAGAATTTGTAACTGTTCCATTGTTTCGATTTTTGATTGACCAATTGCAGCCTCGGTTGGAGTGGTCGCACTGTAATTGCCCAAAAAGGCCACTTTACAGTCGTGTCCTTAGTGACCTGGCCTTTGAGTGGAAGTGAGGCTGGAGTTAACCTTGTTTAGATAAAGTTTATTTTTACCCTTCCGCTTTCCATATGTAAATCATGTTCTTCTCATGCTAACTAGTTTGTAATTACAATATGAAAAGCAGGAGGGTTTATATCAAAACATGGTCAACTGCGGCCTCGCTTCCACTCAAAGGCCAAGTCACTAAGCACACAACTGTAAAATGGACTATTACCGGGTATGCTGCATCAATTTATTCCTACTTTAATTGCACAAGACGAATAGAACAGGAATTTACTAGACCAGTGAAATCAATCTCAGAGTATGAGATGTTAACAAAATGATTATGCTTTATGTGGGCCATCGATCTTAAGGGTAATTTCTACACAAACCTGTTTGCTGACAGCTGGTTGTTCGAGGTTTTGAAGAATAATTAGGTAGGAGGCTGCGGTCTCTAGTTTGCCTGCAGCAAGACAGTCCTGTAAAACACCAAATACTTGTTTTTTTGGGACGAAAAGTACTGCTGACATAAAAAAAAACGTTACTCTAGTAGCGGAGAAAGTGAGGAAGTCAAAAAGGGGAGGGGGCAACCTCGTTTCAGACCAAAATATATCAGTTACACCTTTCTAAAAGAAGAATTCGAAAAACAGTCCCCTAAATAAAAGGATTTTTTCCTACATATTGCTGGTAAACACATCCCTACTTCAGTTGCATCCAAATACTTCCCTAAAAATAAATCCTAAAATCTTCATGCCCGGAAGTTAGCCACTATTCCCTTGTTAATAGAGTGAGTTGCCAATCAGTGTTGTTAATGAAGTGGGCCAAATCTTCCAAGTTTAACTCGGGTTTTACTTCTCCTTTACACAAACCAAGAATAAACTTTTTTTTCAACACAAAATGTAAGAGACCAACACATGATATTACTCACTGTAAACAGATCTCGTGGATTGCCAACCGCCATGAATAAGTAACTCCATAAAGCGACCTCGGTTTTTCTGGCGCAGTGTACAACTGTCTCCAGATACTGAGGAAACTCTTTTATGAACCGAACAATACGTGGAAGGAGTGCGTCTGAGAAAACGAAAAGACAAAGAAAATCACGAGGCGCCAGTTGCAAAGAAACCAACACCTAGCTTATACCGCTAACACTAGAACCACAGCAGCAGCAATCAACAATGCAACATCTTACCCGACAAAGCATTTTACACAACTGAAACAAGGCTTCAAAAAAAGGGTTCCAATCCCCCGCCTCTCCCTCCAGCCACGGTTGTGATCACCAAACGGCGCAAAACAAGATTGGAAAACAACAACAACAACAAAAAACCAAACAAACTAAAATTGCACAATAAGACAACAGTAACACCAAGAAACACCAGCATCAGTGGCTTTCCAGTACATTCCCAAGGGTTTCCAAAATTGTTCAAGATGGTCTCTAATCGGTTTCTAAAAGATTTCCAACGGTTTTCATAGGGTTTCCAATGGGTACATAAAGTTCCCCTGGAGAGTATGTAAAAGGTTTACATGGGGTCTCTTATGGTTCTTTAAAGGGTTCAAACCTTTCCTAGAGGGATTTTCATTTTTGCATAGTTGAATAATTTCCAAAGGGTTGTGATGGGTATCCATGGGGTTTCTAAAGGGGATTCCTTAGGGCTTCTAAACAGCTTTTGAATGCTTGAAACGATCCGTAGGTGACCTTGAAGCCCTAAAAACGCTTGATAGATCTGTGTTTTTTCTGTCCAATGACGGGTGACATGTGTGGGTTTGACTCTGAGAAGGAAGAAAGATTTCCGAATTCCAGATAACCTCCATAGTCACCTGGAATAGGTTCAGACGCTGTGGCCTCTTCTTCCAACACTTCATGTAACATGAGTTCAAGCACATGAGGAAAGTACGGCAAGTCACAACACATGTTGGCAATCTTCAGTGCCTGTTGGCCTAAGCTAGGAGAAAAACCATCACGAGATAAGTATCGTCAGATTCCAAGATGTACTGAAGACACGCGATAAAATTCAGCAGCCCCCTTTTTCCAGATAGCTGAGCATTCAAGCAACACATGCCCCTTACGCGGTTTTCTTCTGCACAACCACGCGTCGCGTTTCCACGCGGAAAGCAACTTTCGTGTGCGCTCCATTTTTGCTTAACGACTGACTGTGAGAGAACGAAAAAGAGAACAGGGACTTGCGGTGAGAAGGACTTACTTTCGTCGCAGAAGCTGCCTCAAAACGTGGTGCAGATAAATTTGAGTCTACGAAACAAGTAAAATGAAGAAAGAAAATTTAAAATAAAATGGAATGAATCAACATGATTCTTCTACACATAAGCAAACTAGAGGCCTTTTATTCGGAATGCAGACTTCTAATTGGATTACATTGTAAAGTTCCATAGAAATTTTGCGCTGCAACGCTTTGTCAAGTGTATAGGATTCTGTTTAACTCTTAAAGAAACAGAACAGTGGCCTTTACACAATCTACATGATCTATACATGATGAAGCGGATAGGAGACAAGAATCGCGAAAAACGTCAACCAGGGGATATTATCTTGATGCACCACCAAATTCTAGTGAGCATCAGCTAATTTCTCCTTTCAAAATCAATACAGTGTCAACCAGACAGGTAATGAGAATAAAGCGAAAGATTAACTAGGCGACGGTCTTTAACAGTTGTAGGTACAAAAACTAGCATTTTGACCGGGTGACCGCTAAATTTTCAATGAATGAACTTTGAAGGGTAACTTCATTCGGACCAAACATTTACGGCCGGTAGTTACAAATTATTTACCGAAGTGAAGGTGAATAATTGTTTTACCAAACCAGTGGACAATCAGCACCAAAAAGTTCCTTTTTTCTGAGAAATAGGGAAAACTCGCGCGCAAAATCCAGAAAAATGCCGGGAGGTGAATAACAGTTACAATCCCCAGTTTGAGTAGCCAATCAAAGCGCACGAAAAACTCTATCCACTGGTTTGGTATATACCAATAAAAATCACTCTCTTTTGTCGCTTGACGATACCAGTACACATGTCACCAATATGAAGCTCAACACTTCACCCTCTGTTGACGGTTGAAGGTGAAAAAATATTCTCTGTATCGGGTATAAATAACAGATAAAATTTAATCTATTTGACGGTTAATCTCAGAATTATACCTAAGACATATTGCCTTGACTCTACTACTTTCTTGTCTTGTCTTATCTCTACTACTTTCTCGGACAGATCAGCGAGAAGATTAGAACGAATCAGTATTTTGACGACGTACCGTTCTTTCTAGTGTACAGAATGGAAAGGCTTGTGGCGAGAGCGATGTTGGAGCAGGAGATGTACATTCTAAAGGCATCGGCTCATTAGCAGCACCAAGAATCACGGCGTCTTGAAATAACACAGCTACGGAAAATAAATTGACACAGATTGAGTCATTAGTGCAACACTTTTCTTACAATAGAGCACAAATACGTTCTTATGACTCGTGTTCGGTACTTTAATGAACAATAACAGAAACTGAAATGCAAAGACTGTCACGACACGGGTTTGCATAGTGAAAACAGAAGTAACGTTTTTAATCCAACGAGGGCACCCAACGAGAAAATTTTAGCAAAATACTTAAAATATCACTTTCTGCTTTCTTAGATTGTTTTAGAGCCTTTTGAAGGCATATTGTGTAAGTTAATACAGATTGATCTGTTCGGCATTTTTAGATGAAAATTTAGGCCACAGAAAATTTTAGGAAACAGAATCCTATCTGCCGAATTTTCGAGCTGCTGATGGCTCTCCGAAAATGCTAGCTGACCTTAGTTTGCACTCTAAACGACAT
>Ga0126336_10001612_pt1 | contig 12054 bp, 9 predicted proteins | sample SidCmetagenome_FD_92530 | JGI IMG/M metagenome (GOLD analysis project Ga0126336, IMG submission 92530) | Coral microbial communities from El Islote,Puerto Morelos, Mexico - Siderastrea C C metagenome | ecosystem: Host-associated > Invertebrates > Cnidaria > Coral | place: El Islote,Puerto... | reverse complement strand
GCGCTGCACCGGTATCGCAGAGGTCATGGGTTCGATTCCCGTTCAAGCCTGAATTTTTTCAGGTTTCTTCTTTTCAACCGCTTAGGTTGAAACACCTTCACTGCGATGATCTACATATAATTCCATTCTTTCAATAGTCCTTCTGTTACTAATCTATAAAAAACATCTATGAGAAGAGGTTACAGTAAATCAAAAAAGAATTAATTGAAATTTTTATATAATTAGCAACTGACAAGAAAATTACGAGAAACAAACTTGAAAACTGCAAGTCAGATGCGTTTTGCAAGTTGCCCAAACGTAGCCCAAATAAGAAAATGGTAAACGACTTGTGTACTTATATTGTATTTATTTTTCAAACAGAAAAGTACCAGGCAGGATTTGAATTCGAAGCAAACAAATTTGACGTGCCAGAGAGCATGCTGCCTAGGAACTTAAACGCAAGGTTGCAATTTAACTTGCTGGGTTACAAGATGAACGCTTTTGAGGTAAGTATTTTGCATGCTTTACAGACAAAGATAATATTTTCAAGTTTTCACTTTTCTAAACTTAACTATTTCGCTGAGATCATCAATTAAGGACGGTGCCTCCTAATACAGAGGTATTTTTGCAAAGGTTATTACTATGGGGGGAAAGTAGATCTTAGCAAGGGTTGTTGGAATCCAAAAAGAAAAATGTGGGTAACCATGCATTTTTCAGAGACAATTAAGCAACAATAATTCTAAAAAAGTGTTAAAATACAAAGGACGTATGGCAATTCCTTCCAAATTTAAGCTCAATTATCTCTGAAAAATGCGTGGTTACCCTCAATTTTCCTTTTGGATTCTGATAGCCCTTGCTAAGAACTGCTTTTTCCACATTGTCATAAACCGCGCAAAAATATTGTTGCATTAGTGGGCAAATTCCTTAAGAAACCCGAATATCCCGAGATGTGCAGAACATATGCGCAGTGACAAAAGGAGTATTTTATTAATTCTTACCGATTTGTATGTATGTTTTTATTGAGGAAAACATTGAACACGTAAAACAATTACATCCAAGAATCGAGACAGAGCGAAAGTCCTCTAAAATTCATAAACGTAATAAGCATCTAGTTGTTTGCTAACTTTTTCTTTGTATGTTCTCTTCTTTTTTTCATACAGTTTGGTGCCCGAATCGAAAACATGGACGATCTAGTTGAAGAAGTGATCTCACAAGTTCGCAGGCGACAAAAGCGATCATTGTGGGGATCTGTTCTGTCATGGCTGAGTGAAGAAGCCTCAGATGACAAGCAGACCACCGGTGAATTCGAAGATTCTTCCACACGGCGCTCAACTCGTCCACCCACTCGCCCTTCAACTCGCGTGTCCTCTCGACACCCTGGACCTTCCACGCGAGCTACTTCACGACCAACATCCCGCCCAATATCTAAACAGACAAGAAGTCAAAAGCAATCTACTCAACAACGCTCAGCATCCCCCCTAAACTCGGATGGACAAACTGTAAGTTTACGAAAAGGATAATATTTGCTTTAACTGAATCAGCTATTTTTAGCAAAACTTAAACAATCTTGCCAAAATTAAAGACACGTTAATTTTGTACTTATCTAGTGAAACCTAAAACTTAATAACGGCCCAGATTTGTTAAAAATTGAACAAATTTGGCCAATATTATTTAGGCTTGTCCCACGTGTCTAGGGAAAACCCATTACCAAACGTTATGTTGTGTATCACTTAGTCATGAAAATTGAGGAAATGATCACCAAAGATAAATTATCTTGTTAAACAAGTTCTCCCATCTAGTGTTCAACAAAATGCATGGAGACCAGTTTGGAAAATTTGTATGACGAAATTTGGGCCTAGAAGTTTATGACCTTAAAATTAAATGAAGTTTATGACCTTAAAATTAAATTAGGAATTTTTCAAGCTGAAACAAAGTCGTCTTTTTTACTGCAGAAGAAACGACACGTGTCTGCTTTTCTGAAGTTGCATGGTGATGAAGTGAAGTTTGTGGAATTTAAGCAGGACAGCGTAGAACAAGTGGCACAAGATTTGGCAGATCTGCTGACTGGAAAGAAGGAGCGAATTGAATATGCTGACCAAGGTAAAAAAAAAACACTCCCACAACTTCAAGAAAAATACGTGATACTAAAAATACATGACGTAACTCTTTGAGTTATGTCATGTACAGTTATGTTATGTCATAATTCTTTTGAGTTATGTCATGTATTTGGGGGGTGTGGTGATGTAGTGGTTAGCGCGTTGGACCTCAGATCTGAAGGTCGGTGGTTCGACGCCCAGTCCTTGCCATCGTGCTGTTTCCTTAGACAAGAAACTTTGCCCCACAATGTCTCTCTTCACCCACGTGTATAAATGGATACCAGCGACATACTGCTGGGGGTTAACCCTGTGATGGACTAGTATCTCATCCGGGGGGGGGAGGAACAGTAATACTCTCAGTTGCTTCATGCTACAGAAACCGGTATACGCTCCGGCCGTGTAGGCCTCCCTCGGCTCGTGCGCTACTTTACCTAAGTCGTTGAGTGAGAAATCTGAAATCTACGCACCTTTTTTCTTATTAGGTATCGTTATTTCAAAAGATGGAGTAGAAATTCTGCAAACACTGGAAAAGGCATTCCTGGCAACTTATGCTCGGCGCATGATCCCAACCCTGGCTGGAATACCGCTGGACATGCTGTTCAGATCCGCAGCCGCAGCTAGAGTCATCGCAGCTGCAAAGATGAGCGTCCAGCCGTCGTGGATGAGTTTCTGGCAGTACCAGAGAATAACTGGCAGTGTTGAGATTAAACCATGGTAATAAAAATTTCTACGATTTTTTGTTGCAAAATACATTTGCTGGGGGTAAAAATCTAATTAGCTTTGATTTTGGTCTCTCATCCACCACAAAATGGAGTTTGCTCTTAGACAACTTTTAAGTAGAAATAATAATGAATTTTTCCGTCCATAACTGTCCATAACTGTCCTTATCCATATGGGTTGTCTCTTCAGCACGTTTTAGTTTGAGTTTATTGCTCTTTAAACCTCCCTTGGTTGCGATTATTCAGAAATTCCATCTATTCCTATCTGTGGATTTCTTATTTTCAAATTTCTCTAAATATGGCTCTTCACATGTCCATTTCATCAGGTTTACAACCAGAGTTTAAAATCTTGACGTTGAAGTTTACTCCAAACAGCCTCTTTTCCAAAATATACCTTGCTACGAGCTTACCCTTTCACCAGAGGTCTAGAATCTAGGCCTTATTTGGTGGCGGAATTAAGCAACCATGTTTTGCGTTATTGTTGAAAACATTACAATGTTCAAAGTGTTTAAAAAGCGCATTTTCCATATACGTTTCAAGGTGCTAACAGACAATTTTGAGATTAGGATCGGGCGTCAGCTTGAAATCTTGAAAAGTTCGTTATCCTCCCATCCGGGTCAAAGGGATGAACGATCATACCTTCAGTTACAAATAAGCAGCCTGCTGTGAACGCTTTAACGCCTACCGTGGATTTGCTTATCTTCCGTCGTGTCTTTTCTTGCACTATTTCTTATCAAAGTTACGTTTATAAGTAAGGGTATTTAAACGTGCATCGGACTTTAGCTTCCCATGTATTTTTGCAGTGTGAATGCGCATGCGCATGCTTGGGTTGGAGCCCATACTCCATTCCTGCAGGTGGGAGTACATATGAATGTTGACGCGTCCGCTAATCCTGACCACAAAGCTGATGTCGAAATTAATGCTGGAAAGAGCTACAACTTGAAATACAATATACCACAGGGACAACGAGACATCGTACATATTAAGTAAGTGTTTATCGGCTCATATAATAATAATAATAATAATAATAATAATAATAATAATAATAATAAGCGAATATTGTAACAGGATAACCCTTCAGTACAAGAGCACTGTTATAAATGGGGTCCTGTAACATAAAAGTACTGAAAGCTATTTTAATAGCTTAAAAACAGTACTTTTCTGTGGCGTTCTTGATTACGTTGTACATGTTGGCTCTAACTTTTGGTTCCAGGATGAATTACATAAGGAAGACAATCCTTAGACCATTATTTCCAGAAAAGTATGAAAAAAAAAGAAGAGAAAACTGACCTTGGAGATGTGTATTCTAACCAGAGAAATACTCTTAGAAGATGAACTAAAAGTTGGAGTGTAAAATTATAAATTATTTGTAATTTTTTTTTAGGGCAAGCACACAAGGATTTACTTGGCAACGAGACCCAGAGACCTGCGAACAAAAGCAACAACAAATTTCCATGGAACTAAACAGCGCTCACGTCGCACAGGTAAATAAACGCAGATTGTATGCATTAACTAACGCAGATTGATGCAGACTAATGACGTGATTAAGGCTGCATATTATGTAGATTGATGACATGATTAAAGTGAACCCAAACCCAAAATATATTTTTCGCCAAATAAATCTTTGCACCTGTTCGAAACGAATTGCGCTTTTTTTTTTTGGGAAATCCCCCTCAGTCTTGACGTTTCTTAAGGCTGCAAAAGTTACGAAATCTAGCCATCATCTGTTACACGACCGAGATAGTGAGGGGAATGGGTCTATTCCTGATATGACATCACAGACTGATTTGCATCTCGTTAAGTCTTTGTAAACATGCATGCAAAGCAGTTTGTGACTTTCACATAGGGAATAGACCCATGCCTCTTCTGACTCGGTCGTGCAACAAATGATGCTTAGATTTTCGTAAGTTTTGAAGCCCATAAAAACTTTAAAAACTGCAAATAATGGCTAAATGTTTTTGTAATAGGTGCAAAGTTTTATATTAGCGGAAAAAATGTTGTGGGGCTAGATGCACTTTAAAGCTGAGTTTACAAACTGTATTTAATAGAACATATATCTGATTATTATTAGTGAGAAGTAACAAGCGGTCATTCCCTGAAAGCAATGTCTGCCTATAAGCTGGTAAAAAAACAAGTTAGATTTTGCAAGTAACAAGTTTTGGGGTAACAATCGACATGGTTTTTTAAGTCTTTGAGACGATTTTACTAATTTATTTTTTCGGGAGAATAGAACCACTGCCAAAGTAGAAAGGAAAATATATTTGTAAGATATTTTCAAGTTTTTGTTGCACGTGCGTTGGTCTCTCTCGTTTTCTAGGCCTCTTAGGACAGACGTTTTTCACAAATCCAGTTCTGATACCACTTCCTCAAAAATATCCAGTCGAGTGCAAGCCAGCTAGTATCTGCGGGACCTAAAGCGTTGAATTCAGAAAGCTCGCCACTGGTCGAACAGAAAATCTCTTAACATTGTTGTATTTCATTCCCTCTCTTTCTCTTTCAGTATCAAAAGACCTGCACCGGTCAGGATATGTTTGGAGTTCAGCTCTGCGCCGAGGGAAAAGTCCCAGATCTCTCGTCTCAAAGGCTTCAACAGGTCCCCGTCCTTCCAGCCATTGCACAGACCCAGGTGCGCGTTTCCATGGCACCCGCCTCAGACAACCCAACCACGATAGAGTGCAAGAACCAGTTCAGCAAGAATGACGAAAAAGGTGAGATAAATACTCCAAAGCGAGAGAGACTTCAATTCAACTATCATCGAATATCAACCTTTTTATTTGGAATAATAATATCAGGCCGGTAAGTATGGTAAAAATCACCTTCATCCCTTCATCTATCCGTCCAAGATTAAAATTTCATCGACTTAACGCTTGAAGCTTGTCCCTTCGTCAACGTTTAACGGTAAAAAAAAATCCCCATTTAACGTTTGTAGGTTAAAGTTTATACATTTGACGGTTGATGGCATTACAAAGCCTTGTCCAGTTCTCAGGTTCTATCCATCTAAAACATTTATTTTCTCCTTGTTTCACAGAAACGCAAGTGGTTGGTGAAATCAATTGCTCCTCACAAACAGTTAAACGCCGAATCCCATACAAGTTGACATACAGGAAAGCTGAACAAAAACAATTTGAAATCGAGGCTAAAAATCTTGAGGTACAAGGATATGAGGACGCCATGGCGAAAGTTACAGCTAACTTCGAGGGACTGAAACTAGAATTTGGAAGAGGAAAGCCTCAGTACCAGATCAGAGCCTTAGGACAAATTCAGAATCAAGGAAAAATGTTGCGCCTGCAAGCACAGTGGGAAGAGGTAACAACTACAACTAAGCTTAAACTTATGTAATTCCCCTAATGATGTCGTATACATCAAGCATGCTATTGGAATTGGAGTTTAATAATAATAATAATAATAATAATAATAATTCGTAATAATAATAATAATAACGGTTTATTCACAGCATATCCATTTTAAAAAAAAAGCTTTTCACCTGTAAAAAAGCTAAAACTACAAAACTAGAAATGAAGCTAAAACTTATGTTTATGTATAAAACATCAAATTTAAGAAAAAGGACTTTGGTCATGACATGAGGCCTTTTATAATGGAAGTGGTCGTTATTGCATAGCTTAGTTATTTCAAGACCGTTTGCATCTTCGGGTTTCGTACCCTTATCTGTAAAAATGACGTTAGTTGAAAACTATGGGTAAAACTAAACTTGATATAATTATTTGGTTTCCATTAACATTTTGGGGACATTATCTTAACCCGGCAGGGTAGCAATGAAATCTGCGCAATTTGTCATGTTGAGCAGTTTTAACTACCACAAGTTTCAAGGTACATCCTTGCCCTTTAAGCCCAATATCAACATCCATATTCTCCTGACTGTTCTCCATATATTTCTTCTGGTACTAGTTGAGCGAATTCGCTTAAACCTCAAGACATTATATCTTTGATGATCACTTCCTTTATTCTCATGACCTGTATGTTTGATCAAGTGGTTATATTGTGAGGAGAAATTAGATGCTTCCCATTAATGGGGGTTAAAGGGTTAAGTAACCGTTTTAGGGAAACTAGACGTTCATCAATTATACTAAGAAGTATTTGTTTCTACACTTTTGATTACGTAGCTCCCTGAACAATGGAAGAACTTTTTCTACAAGTGGAAACCACAGATCTGGTATGCAATCCAGCAGTATGCTTGGGTCAGACGCACGGACCAGAAAACCAAACAAGTCGCGTTTGAATTTCAACTCACATCACCAATGACCGCCAACCTGAGACTGAAGACCCCGGATGCTGAAGCAGAGAGAACCGAACTGTCCCTTCCCCTGAGAGTTGACTGTTTGCCACAATCAATAAAGGACATCAAGGGCTACTTCTATGGTAGGAACGATAGCTGTGTGATCAGTCACTAAGCTCATGTGCTTTTCTAGCATTTCAAGTAACATATAAAAAGAAGATGTTGGATAGATGAGAATCTTTAATGCGAGACTCGAACAAAAAAGAAGAGTGAAGGCACGATTGCTGCGTTAAATGCTTGATCGTGGAGTTCTGGATTAAATCCTAACGTATGAATGGCCAAATGAAATCATGGTGGTTCTAAATTCTGAATTGTGGGTTAAATCTTAAAGTATGACTACTCAAATGAAAGCTTATAAGTAGCTCTAGTTTTGTTTGTTAATATTATGCTAAAAAGTGGCTCTAAGTTTTCAGATGATGGTTACTGAACGGTTGCTTTCTCCCGCGGTGACGTTTGATATTGAACGGTTTTTTGGTAATAATGTAAGTATTCTTAACTGGGTTGGGGGGGAGGGGTAAACGAGAATTTCTCAAGCATTAATGCTGTTTGTTTGTTTGTTTGTTTGTTTGTTTGTTTGTTTGTTTTTAGCCCAGTGTGAAGTACAGGACCATAGCATCAAGGTGTTCGACCAACTGCGATACCAACACAACATCAAAGGAGGATGTCCTTATGTTCTGGTTCAAGAACACAGGCAAGGCAAACAGCAGAGCAGAATCCAGGTAGGCTGCTTGAGTGAAAGGCAAAAGATAGAGTTTATTCCACATTATTCTGCTGTTGCAACTGAGCATTGTGACTGATCGGGGAGTCCCAACACAATACATTAAATAAGCCCGGAAGATCGGACTTTACATACTCCTGATCGATTTATTTTTGCAGCCCCGATGTGAAAAGCATTAGCTAGGATCTCTGAACTTCACGAATGGAACAGACTCCACCTAAACTAAGTGGTGAAGGTCAAGATTGCTCGATGGAACTATTACATTTTTGTAGTAGTAGTCGAGGAGGCAAAACAGTTAAAACAAGCGCGAACTTGAGAGTTGCGAGCCCAGCAAGAAAACGTTGTGACGAATAAACCTAATTTACTCAAGTTCACTGTTGATCATGGCCCTGAAAGGAAGTAACCTATATCGGTAATAAGAAGGACGTCTACCTAGTGACGACCCTGACAACCCCGCATGAGAGAGAGAGCTCGTAAAAAGGATCCCAACCAATGGAATCTTGAATACATATTGTGTCTCCATCTCGTTTAATCCATTCTCTTTCCTTTTTCACTGAATAGCTCACAGTAAAATTTGACCAACAAGGCCAAAAGACCGTAATGGCGACCATTCAACAACGGTCTCAACAACAATCTCAGCAATCACAAGAGACAGTCCAGATCAATCCGGATTTATCAATCCTGATTGACGGCCAGAAACAGGAGTGCAGTCAGAAGGCCTGCCAGTCAAAACAAGGCGGAGCTACTGTGCAGAAGGTACAGACGCATGACGGGAAAACTCAAATTCAGCTGTGGACAAAGGTGAGAATGCAACGTTCAAAAATGACAGAATCCATTGTTTTCTTACAACGTACCCTAAATCAAAACACATTATTTTGGAAACAGATAACTTATTCTAATATCAACTTATTAATTGAAATCTTTCAACTCGTTAGTAAAAACATGCACATCTATTGCTTTTATTTAGATGGGCCTGCACGCCACGATCGAAGGTCAGCGGATCCAGGTGTACGCGTCTCCTCTTCTGCGCAGCCGTGTTCGTGGTCTGTGTGGTGACGCTGATGGAGAGCAGTGGAATGAGTACAAAGATCCGCAAGGCCAGGTGCAACAGCTCCAGAAATTCATCCAGTCCTGGCAGCAAAAGTGCTGAAGGTTGGTTTTATTCTTTTCTTAAATTAAAAATAATATGAAATGTTAGTTGAAAAGCAAAAATAAGCAAAAAATAATAATAATAAAAAATAAAAAATTAAAACCACACATCATCCACAGGAAACTTCTGTTAATTAGCTGTCATATTAGTGATCGGCGCACTTAAAGATTTCTCCACTGACTCAAAAGTTAAAGCCATCATGGACTTTTCTTTTTCACCTTGTACGGCAAAACACGCGGCACTATGTACGAGAAAGTAGTATTCATTAACTTTTCTTGAATGGTCCATACACTCTAGGATTTCCTCCACTGACTCAAAATTGAAAACCAACTTGCACGGCATAATACACAGTAATACAAAACAGTACTAGGCAAAAGATTTCATATGAATAGAAACGCTTTATATAGCTAGGATTACATCAGTCAAAACACACAAGTTAAACCAACTGCGTACAGCATAATACACAAATTAAAACGGAGTGGCAACAACATTGTATAGCTTTTGGTCGCCACTGGTACTCATTCAATTCAAATGTCGTCCAATAACCAAAGTTTTGTTGTTGATTTTCCTTTTTCAGAAACACTGAAGCAAGACAACAGATCGACTTAAACCGGACATGACCCTTTCAATTTTGTTTTTATTTTAGTTTTTCATTTTTAAACTTTTAGATTTGACAAGCAAATGTTTCGATTAGTACGTTCATACACGAGGGCCAAACTGCTTTCAGCTGAGAGCCCCGAATTTATTTTTTGTATTTGGATTTTGTAAGGTGTTGGGATATTTAATAAAACTGAAGCATTCATTTGTGTGTTGTTTTGTTAATGGAAAATCGTTCTTTGAACCATCAGATGTTCCATTCCTTTCTGTCTGGGTTGTGGGCCATTGTGGCAAGACTATGAACATTTATTAAGGACGGTGCCTCCTAATACAGATGTATTTTTTTTTGCAAAGGTTATGACTACGGCGAAAAAGTAGATCTTAGCAAGGGTTATCGGCATCCAAAAAGAAAAATATGGATAACCAAGTATTTTTCAGAGATAATTAAGCAACCATATTTCTAAAAAAAAAAGGGCCGGTTAAAATAAAAAGAATGTATGGCAATTTATTTCCAAATTTAAGCTCTATTATTTCTGAAAAATGGGTGGGTACCCTAAATTTTCTTTTTGGATTCTGATAGCCTTTGCTGAGATCTGCTTTTTCCACATAGTCATAAGCCGCGCAAAAATATTGTCGCATTAGGGGGCAAATTCCTTAAGAAACTCGAATATCCCGAGATGCGCAGAACGTACGCGCAATAACAAAAGGAGGCACCGTCCTTTAGGTGATTCCATCGAAATAGAGGGAATATTTAAAATTTTCTAAGACTTGGTCCAACTGGTAATTTTGTTTAGAACATTTCAAAAATGCACTGATAAAAAATAGGGGTCACCAAGCTTGTTTGGGTACAACATAGATAGCCATTGATAGCAACTATATGGCCCGCAAGGTTTTTTCTAAGAAACCCTAGTAATCAGAAATGAGAACAACAGTTGCTTTAAAAAGTCATTGCTTTTATTGAAATATTGGAGCAGTTCAACAAAATAGACGTTTATCTAGCATTGTATACTATTTTAGTTGAACAGGAATTAAGGATATGAAAAAAACAAACAAACAAAGAATTTGCCGCGTGTGTACGTGCCCTGCTGTACCTAAAGACGTGTTCTTTTCGGCATTTAAATAAAAATATCTCAAATATCTCAAAGAATATATTGTACCCGACCGTGTGCCATTTGAATTTATGCATTAAAAAATGGGGGTCACCGAGCTCGTTTAGGAGAAAACGACCAGTTGTTTCTTGATCTGCTCAGCTTTCATAGAAAACCTATCAAGTCCCGAGGGTGCGCGCGCTCGTGCGCCCGCTAATCACGCAAAAAATGATGCGCAGAAAGGATGGGCAACGCAAATGAAGGGAATCACTTTAAGCACACAGCCCCTCAGTAGATATAAGCAATCGTGGGCTCTGATTGGCTCGCTGCTGTTAGGTTCTACGTCCTATAACCCGCTGATTATTTTTCCGCGTGCTCTCTATATGAAGAAAATATGTCCGACGGTAGAAAATCGGATACAGGATATCAAAGTCACATTTTCCTTTCAAAGTCATACTTTCTGTAAGTGCATGTTTTTTTTTTTGGTTAGAAATAAAACCACCCCATTATCCAAAAGCTGTGTATATAACAAACAATTATTTAACAATGAAATACCATCACAGTACGCAAATTCAGTAAAGCAGTTACGAAAGCAAAGCCTGAAAAAATTTCTTCTAGCGACTGTTTCAGTTGCGTTCGTAACTGCGATAGTCTTTCGTGCATATATTAACTCTTTCATTCGCAGCTCACATAGGCGATATTTCATAAGCTTATTTTACTTCTCTCACTTGTGTATATGGCTTTACCTTGCCAGTACGCAGTTAAAATCCCATTGCATCGTAGGCATGCTGTAAATTTACTTAATAGATAACCTTGTTGAACAGAAAAGAAAACATAAAAAAGAAAAGACAATGAATAAGACAAGGAAGGAAAAGCATTTTTCGCTCGATCTTTACCTAACCCTGCCACTCCCAGGAGTACCCAAAATTGAAGACAACTGATAATATTTTGGTAAATATTCCAAAACAAAACCAGGCAGTTTTACTCAATAGCCTTAGTCTGTGAGAGTCACTCTTTATAATTTCATCCACGGACTCATAAGTTAGAACCACCTCGTGCTGTGAACAGCAGCAGAGACATTACTTCATAATAAACAACCGCCACAGAAGAAGTATTGTTCCGTTAGATCCACCTTGAACAATATATTAACAGCACCAAAGCAAAATGTATAGTGCCCAGTGGCGGTGTTTATAACACTAATGGCCACACTTAAAGATTTCATACACAGACTGAAAATGAAGAACCGCAATAGTAATTTAATTCAACTAATGTGCAGGGGCACCCAAAGGAAAATATTTAAGCAAAATACTTGAAATGTTATTTTCTGCCTCAGGCGGTTAAGCTGACACGAGTTGATCTGTTCAAATTCTTGAGCTGAATATTTAAGACGCAGAAAATTTCAGGAAACGGAAT
>Ga0126336_10001611_pt1 | contig 12056 bp, 6 predicted proteins | sample SidCmetagenome_FD_92530 | JGI IMG/M metagenome (GOLD analysis project Ga0126336, IMG submission 92530) | Coral microbial communities from El Islote,Puerto Morelos, Mexico - Siderastrea C C metagenome | ecosystem: Host-associated > Invertebrates > Cnidaria > Coral | place: El Islote,Puerto... | reverse complement strand
TCTTTCATCGGCTGCAAACTCTTGAAGAAATAGCTCGAGATGACGCTCGAAATCATCAAAGTAAGGGTGGCAGAATCCAACGAAAGTTGCGTCGACTTCAAGAATCTATTAAAGCACTCCATAGAACGCGTTCAGAGCATTCCAGGTCAGAAGATGGTAAAGATGGTATTGAATACTGATGATCCAAGGGGGTATTCAATAATTGGTTGCCGGTGGACAGTCAAGTTGATGTTAGTTTTTAGGTTGGCATCTGCTGAGAACCTTCTTGGTGACATTCAAAAATAGTCGCGACTCTCAGTTGACACCTTAAGCTTTCACACATTTGATATTACAGCCGCCTCACCAGAGACACGGGTTATTTAGGCAATGTATTCTCAATTTTGAGTCTGCAGAGATCGGATGTAGCCAAAAATTATGTTAACAGTAGTCTTTAACAAGGAGGTAAAAAAAACTTTTAGATCTTATTCCCTCGGTATATGAATACATTATAACCATATATAACCAACAGGATAGCTTTTACATTTAGGAAAGTTTCCTGAAAATGATGTAGCAGCTGTTTAAAAATAGATATCGCAATTGTTAAACGAATAAATTCAGTTTTGACATTAAGCGATTACTTCCGTTTTTCGCTAAAAACAGCAACCTTAAGGTACAGCTAGCGATTGTTGTGTTGTAGTCGGCTACTCAAAATATGCTTTAGGTTGTAATCATTAAAAATGTGCGATAGGAAACCCCCCTGCCTCGTTCCCATGTGTTTCGAGGTAATATTGGCAGAGATTGCAAGCTGCATTATAACCGAGATAAAACTTTTCAAGTTTTCAAACCTTTCCGAATTAGGAATCTCAATAAATAATCTTAATAAACAAAACTACTTGTAAAGAATGTTGGTTTTCAAGGCAAAACAATTCCATAAATCCATAAATTAACTTCCGCTGCTTTCTTTCGTTACGGCTGCCAAACGCTTGACTTTCTTCGGTTTTCCCATGGTCTCTTGCCTTCCTAAAATCCCGTGTAGAAAAAAAAGGGCCTGGGTACGAGACAGGTAAACCCATGCTTTCTAGAACCCAGCTCTCTCGAAGTCCTCACAATCTTCACCTGCAACCAGTTTCCCTTGGATTTGCTTTCAATCATATCCTGTTATCTATCTATAACTCGTTCATTTCGAATCCCCTGCTATCTTGAACAAAATGTGGCTTCCCTTGGTCCAACGTGTATAAGTAGATTTGTCAGTTGTCTAATTAATTCTAACTGATGCTTTTCACCTAAGAGATAACCCTATGATGGCCAATAAGGTTGCTAAGTGTTCAAATAGATTGAAACACAGAAGTACGTGTCTATGTCTAAAGTTCGGGTTATCGGGTTCTACAGTTCAACAAATTCCCATGTTTATCATTCAACTGAAAGCCTGACTGTAACGTACACTTTTACGATACACGCAAATATCTGAACGTATTGGGGTGATTTTACTTAACCGTAAAATGAAAATGTACTAGTCATTACTGACTAGATCCAAACAGATATAAAAAGCAAGAGATTAATGAAGTATTCGGTGGGTACTCGACTCCATAATCTATTTCTTGGGTGAAGTAAAATCAATCTATGAAATGGATTGTCGTTAACTGTTACCCCGGCATGACCGATTAAAATGTAAAATCATCGCAGGTTCGATCAGCACGTATAAATCATAAATTAAATTTTCATTTTGGTGGTATTTTTATGTTCTTCGTTAGCAATGTATAGACTTTAAGAACAGCTCTAAACTCTGACAAAAAAGTTAAGTGGTTGGTTTCGCATCTCTTAGTGCGGACGTATATAAATACCTGTAAACAACAAACAGTTATACAAAATGTATATCAGCAGGATTGTTGTGAAGGTTTCTTTGATTATGTCCTGTTTGTCGTGGAGCTCAACTTCTTTACGTTTAATCCAATCCATGTCAACTGTGTTCGCTGTCCGTTTGGAGCAAGTTGACTCAGTTGCGCCAAATGTTTCGTTCGTTGCTTTCAGATCCTAGTACGCAAAATTCGCGCTGCCGTAATGGTACACAGTGGAAAAAAACCTACCGTCACAAAACTAACCAAACATGGCTCGATACCTAGTTTTAGGGGCCAATTACATGCGAATTTCAGCCCAAGCTGAAATTTTGTTGTGATTACATGGCAAATTTCAGCCGGGGGAAAACGCTTAAAATTGGACCAGTAAAGTTTACAGGAAAGTGTTTTACATTCACAACTCAAGCGGTGCGCATGCCCAAGATCATATTTCGAAATTTGAATTACATGAGGTTTCTCAGCCCGTTTGACCGAGCTTAAATTTCCAGCCGGGTTTGTGAAACAGAGCTGGAATTTTCAGCCTGGCCTGAAACTTTCTTCATGGAATCACAAACGTCTTTTTTAAGATTTCTTCAGGAAGCCAAGCTGAAATCTCGGCCCGGCTAACAGGTCGGAAATTTCAGCCCGGGCTGAAATTTGTCATGTAATCGGCCACGGAAACACTAATTTTAATTTAGAGCAGACCAAACGCCGTTGAATGCTTAACTAAAAACGACCTCACGTGAAAACTTTTTCTTTTAATAACAACCGAAACGAAAAATATTCCAAAAGCTTAATTTTCATAAATTAATCTGCAAGTTTAGGTGTAGAAGGAAATAATGGCACAATCCTGGTAAAAGCGCTCAATTTGGGCTAGACCATCTTTTCTGACCAAAACCTTTCACGACTAGAGCGATTTTCAGTAGAGAATGGTAAAATCGGGGGCAAATAATATAACGAACCGATGAGAACTGGAACAATGAGCAAAAACAAAAAGGAACTGGTGTCCAGCTCGGCAAAACGTGAAGGATTAGTTTGATTCTACTGCTAATCGGTTTTTGAACCAATCACAGAGCGTGGCACACCAAACCCAAAACAAGCGCCATTAAAAACGGCTCCAATTTGATAGGTGATTATTTTGTTTGACACTGGGAGAGATCTCAATAAAATCAAACGGAGGACAAATTATTCAAGGAGCCAAGACCTTTCATTTCTTTTTTTACTTTCAATTAATCTACAAGCTTGAGTATTGGGACACGGCATTTTCGGGTAAGATTTTCTTTTTGTAGCACTTTGCTGTAGTTAACAAAAGAACGGCTGTATGTTTCTAGCATCGGTAATTTTATTATTTTTTTTAGTTGTTAAGTGGCATTTTTAGAACAACGGTTGGACGCTACTTCTTGGTTGTGAGTACTAACGACATTTTCGGTAAGGTTTCTTTTTCATGGAATGTTTGCTACAGCGTTGAAGAAAAAAAGTACACTATCAGTTACCCTTTGATTGCTAACTATTTCAGGCTTGAATTTTTGGGTTAAGATAAGCTAAAACATCTTTATTAGAAAATATACTCTTGTGCTGATTCTAGGCGATCCTGTTGCGCACAAAATAATTCGTTGAACATCGAACGATACCTATGAGGGAGTAGAAAATATATCATTTTTACACAAGTGCTGTACAAACAAAATTTAGCTGAAACTCCATTCGAGAAAAAAGTAAGGTAAAACCAAACCGTCGTTTATATCTTTATTTTACCATTCCCACGCAGATACAGGTCGAAAATACAAGCAGAGTTGAGGGTTTCAAATGACCTTTCTTATGGACTCGAAGACGACACACTGTCTACTAAACTGTTAGCTAGCTGGTCTTGTGAATTTTTGTTTGTTCGTTTGTTTTTTCGAAAGAAGTCCGAACTTTAAATGGGGGTATGGCCGTAAACATTTCAAAGACAAAGATATTGCACTACAATCTGTTTTCCACGATTAAACTTGAACGAGGGTTTAGTTGTGGTTTGTGTAAATTATTCTATCATAAAGGAAAAGATAAATGAAGAGGATGAAGGTAGGGCTTAACTGAAGAATAAGATATGATAAGGAGAGGAGATTCATGTGCCCTGCCCTCCTTGAAACGAAACAAGCTGTTCGCAGCTGTTTAGGTGACTTTAAAATTGGAATTTCAATTTGATATAGTCACCCCAAACAGAACAAAGAAACTCGCACATTCTAATGAAAAACAAGCATTTTCTTTACCTTCCACTCAAGGTGATGTGTCAAAAAGAATCAGCAAGGAGCAAGTGTTAACGTTAACAAAAAGAGCAATTATTGGCCCTGTACGTTGTCTACAAGTGACTATTTTGCTTTTTTTGTAAAACGTGAGTTCTAGTAAGTGCAAATCAATCAGCAGTTACTCTCAGTCAATGAAAACTGAAGTTTTAGGTTTAACAGGTTTTTATGACATGTTATTAGTTTGTTCTTTTTTATCTCATTCGGGAGCATGAGGTAAGCGTCTAATGTTGTTTTGATTTGAGTTTCAGGGTGGCACTGTTAACGAGTGATGACAAAGGGAAACGTTTGAGCGGATGCCGAAAGTTATGCGACAGCTAACGACACCACAGACGGCTGAAAGATTTCTCACGGTTGCTAGCAGCCGTTATTGCATGGATGCCGGAGTTTCTTGATCACTCAGACAATATCAATCTCTAATCTTTCTCCACCTGCAGTTCAAATGTCCGGGAAATTAGCATATACAAATTCACTGTGTTAAAATAACAAAAGCTGATTAAAAGAAAAGAATAATGTACTTTTTTCAATACAAACCTTACTAAGTGATCATCTATCTCTGTAGGGAAGATAGTGATTTCCAAGTAAACTTTGTCCAGAAATAAAATATGGAGGGAAGCCTCTTTTGCACGATGGAAATGGTTTTCGTTCTACTCCTGCTGATATGGAATGAAAGGCATGGTGCCCTCGCTACATCAGGTGACCTAAACCTTCTTCCGATCTTTAAAAGATAACGTGTTAAAAATATTTAATAAGATATTGTAAATTACAATATTAGAATGCTTCAATGGTAATTTAAAATTAATTAAATAGTAAAGTAATTAATTAATCAAGTGATTGCTAGCTTTAACATCACCGGTCAACAGGCCTAATATTTTTTTGTACTAACAGCAACACAGTGACTTATTTGACAATTAACTGACAATGACAAAGGTTTAATTTTTTTTAAAATAGTTTTTATTGATTTGCAAACATGTATTACGAATGTTATTAATGTTAATGATAACTACAAACAATTACTAATTACTAATAGTTAATTTAATTAACAATTTAACTAAATTAAATTTGAAATTAAAAAGAAAAAAAAGAAAATGATAATAACAACAACAAAACAAAGCAGAGAAAAGATACAGCTAAGTACAAAGACGGCATTTCCATAAACAGGTGTTGCATTAACAATTATTTAAGTTCGTTAATTAGCTTCTCCCACTTTTTCCCTGGCAATATGGAGCTCGATATTGAAGACACTTCTTGTCCTAGCAATAAAACCTCTAAGTGTTGGTAAGCTATTTTGACATTTCCTATAGCAGATATAATATTTACCTAATAACAGGATGTGATTAATTAAAATGTAGTCTTTTAAAATATCAAATTTTCCAAAAATGACATCCGGCTCGTTATGATCCCAACATGAACATCATTATCTCTTAGCCAGGACAAGACGTGTTTCCAAAACTAGAGGTTATCCCACAGGAGAAAAGTAAATGCTCGACGGATTCCGTTGCCTCTTGACAGAAAGTGCAGTTTGGTGATGACAAAGGTTTAATAAGTAACTACAAGTCAGTTCAAGACATCGGAAAAGTTCCTAAAGTGATAATCACTGGTGACCAAAGGTAAAAAAAGGTCAAAATCTTCCTCAAAAAAATTTAGTCAGAATGAAACGAAATGCTCAAGTTACACCTGTAACGTTGTGAGAGAATCCACTAGCAGCACTTATAGCCACCTAAAGTAGACCAACGAATCAAACATCAGTGACAGAGGACAGAAAGAAGATGCGTACGTGCATCCGGGATATCAGTCACTATTGCACAAGGCAGAAGCACCTATAACAACGTAGTCATTACAAACAAGGAAAAGGTGAATACGTGTGATTGCTAAACAAAGGCAAAGCGAGACACTTCAATCCTTTCGGTAGCTAGACAGTTCTTCTGACTGTTTACCCGTTTTCGTAGTAACGGGGCCAGGATCACTTGTTGACACAAGTAACGTATCTGATGCAGCTGTGACATTCAGTCCTTGTTATTCAGTCTGTAATTGTGCTGAGTTTGGGTTTGTCAGGATATGGTGTGGTAGGACTGGCCATCTTTGCTGGTCCTAACTCTTCACCGACGTTGGTTTGTAACCTCTCAGGAACATTGTAAAGATGAGAGCGGTTGCGGCGATAAATGTACGAGGAGCAAATACATTGGTCGCAAGAGCGAGATCATAAAAACGCGTGGCAAACAAATACTTGAAGCATAAGTCTGTGTAGGCCTTCCAACCTGCTATTTTGCTGAACTACGAAAAAAATCCACATAGACAAGCACACGTACAACTTAAAACGAGAATTGATCGAGAACCGCGTCTGAAAGTTGGCTACCTTGGATCAATGAAATCTAGTATTTTCCATCTGCACAGTGGCTATAAATACACAACGTATAAACATGTGCAAAAAAACCATAAGCTAGCATAAGAAGTAACTCACACTGAGCATCTCACACTTTCGGCAGTTGATGAGATCTAAGAGTAGGATTAGAACCGTGATGTTGCATGTACAAATTGGCATACTTTAAAGAACCTCCAATTATATCTCGTTTAAAAAAGGAAAATACTTAAAAGACATAATCTTTAGAAGGTAGAGATTGTTTTCCCTGTTTTGTTGTTTTGTTGCTGCATCAGTTAATTCTAACGAGTCCGAACCGATGTAAGTAAACAACGTGGTCTTCATCTGTTTCCTTGCTCCGATCCGCGATTCCATTTATCAGGGTGATTTTCCATCACCTTTAAAAAGCTACCTTTTCTGGCAGCGGTATATTTACCCTGATAGCAATTGCAGTGGGAGGTGTACTCGATGAATTCTAACACGAAGTACCCCTGTTTCTGTCGCCTGAGGCTTTCATAATGCTGCGAGAAAGAAATTATATGTAGGAGCCTATTCAGGGACCACAGAGATTACTCAACAAAACTCACAAAGTTCACTGCCACGAGCTTACTTTGGGCTAGGAACGGCCACTTTGCCTTTTTCGACCATTCCAGGCCATTTTATTGGAACATCTACCTGACGTTTTTAAAAAAGATGATCCCAGGTTGAGGCGTCTGACCGAGTGCAATCTTCAAAGTTGGCCATATAAGAATTATGGGTATTACCAATCTTTTTTTCTCCTCCGCTCTCATCCTTTCCCTCTTTTCTTCTCTTTTGTGTCACATTTCGTTTGAACCTTTTGTTAATTTAAGCCAGGTAGGCTAAAAAAACCGTAGGCTCCGGACTACTTGCCAAACGGCTAGCTACGCTTCCACGAACTAAACATTTAGGATAAGGTAACTTTAAAAGTTCACTAGCATGAAAGTAAGAGCCTGAATGTTTGTCCTGATTGACATAAGCTATTACTTTTGGTTAATAAAACTATAGGAACAAACTCTATAAACAGAACCGGGTAAATCGCTTTTAAACATGTTTTAGCTAAAGTACAATTTTTCTCCAGTAGGGTGCGGTTCCGTGGTAAACAACACACTGAAAAGTCCTGGATATCCCAGCAACTATCCAAGCTATATGGACTGCATGTATTCAGTTCCTATTCCAGCAGGAATGACAATGAACATTCACTTCCTGGACTTTGACGTGGAATATGCTCGAAATTGCGAGTACGAAGACGTTTTCAAAATATAATATCTGTAATATAATATACTGTCTTAACTGTAATCACAATACGAGTGAATCACGAAAAGTGCATTAAGGTATCGTTTCAAGGTATTTTGTGTGGCAACTTGCAACGCAAAGCCCTTGCAAGACATGTTGCGAACAAAATTTTCTGTGGAACAAACCTTCTTCGCTGCAACGTGTTTCCAGATATTGCTCTGCAATTACAGGATTAGTAGACTATTCTTTGATTTTTTCCCACGTTTTTTAACTGTTTCGCAAATGTTCTCGTCAGTGTTGCGTTTCAAGTTGCATAAAAACTGCCTCCTCTACAATAGTTTTACTGAAGGAATCCAAAGGGATCTAACCAGTAGAATGATAACGTAACCTAACACAGGAAGTGTTGGATACATTTTAATTTCGCGATTTTGAAGACGCAATACTGATTTCACATGAAACAATGAATTTTCGCGAATGTGGGGATTACATTGTATTGAGTATTAACTGTTTAAGGAAGAGATTTGTTGCCTATAGTGGTGTCATGTTTGTTATTTTTTGCACTTTTTGCCATTTTTTTCAACAAGTATGTATAACACTAGCATGTATAATCACTGTTTTTCCTTGCAGCTACGACTATCTGATAGTTACCAACGAGAAAGACTTAATATTCGGTGATTACATTTACTGTGGTGGTCACACGGGAAAGACTGTTCTTATCACCGGGCAATTTGTAGTGATCTACTTCTACTCTGACAATGCCGTTGAAAGAAGAGGATTTCTGTTTCTATTCACTGCTATTCCACATTGTAAGTATAGAGCTCACCTTCAATGACCAAGGCAAGAAAGGCTTTTGTAAAGCTGACTCTGGCCTCACCAACGGAAGAAATCGCTGATACATTCTAAAAAAACAAATTGACCAACGGACCTACGTAGGTCCTGATGGGTTGAAGGCTTGACGTACGTTGGACTGGAATAAGCCTTCTAGTCCTGTACTCGTCATCTGCTTTCCAAGCACGCCCATAAGTAATGATCTTGTTTCTTTCCTTTCAAGTACTGATGTACCTCAGGGATAAGCCAAAACAGTAGAATATCCGCTGGTTGCCTTCTTTTCCCTGGGTTTTTATCAACCCTGGTTCATTTACTAAAGGCCCTAGGCTTTCGTGTATTTCCCTGGCCATTTCTGGCAAAATTGGAACCCTTCTACATACTTGACATTGACTGCTATCTCTGTTCACTTTAGAACCTAAAATAACAATTTTCCCTGGTCTTCCACCTCGAACTTAAAAAGGCACCCCTCTAAGGCGGAGCATCCCCGTATGACCCACTACAGGGAGTATCCCCCGCAATTTCCCACAGCCATTGTTCGATAGGAGTCGGACACAGAGTTCCCAATTGACGTCATTCGTCTCATCAGTCGATTGAATATATGAAATAGACCCAGAATTTTCCTCCCCAGCTTTTCACTTGCAAACTCCCATAGACGTGATTGTGCAAAGCAAATTTTCGTTTTTACCCATTTAGTTTTCTATTTTCATGTCATATCATTAGCTTCCCCGAAAATAATGTTACCGGATTCAGCTCCTGTTGTCCGGGCATTACCAGGATACAAGCTGACATGGTCTGCCACAGGAAGCCCACCCATATACACAGCTCTTATCAAGAACTCTACGCTAGTGGCAAATACAACTGGGAGCATGAAAGTGGCCATATATGAAGAAGCGAACTACACTTGTGTGGCCACAAGCGAGTTTGGGACAGACGTGAGACAGTTCTCAGTCATCTTTTCTGGTAATATATTCAACCTAACGCCTTTTGCGGGGTTTTTAATTTTTCATTTTCCAGCACTTTTACACGATTAATCAGCTATGGGGAAGGAAAGTTTGTGATGGTGCTTCAAAATCGCTCCCCGGTCAGACACTTGTTGAGACGCAAGTTCAGACACTTGTAGCATCACTCGATGTTGTCCCTAAATCAATAAGTGTGTCATCTTAAACAGTTGGTGTAGGGTCTAAACTCTCGACTATGCTTCCGAATTGGCTCTCCAATAGTATACTAATAGCGTACTAATAGTATTATTAGTACGCACAATTGTCCACAGATGTGTTTTGTTCCCATTTGCAAGGCATAAAGTAAATCAATAACGTCCCAGACGTCAATGTTTACAAAACAGAAGGCTTACTTCTACGGGTGCAAAAATCGCTTTTTCCTCGTATTTAACTGATACTTTCACATGAGCAACCCCTACCAAACCCCAAACCCAGACTGTACACCATGTTGCATAACACATCTCGACTTGTTTTGTTCGTTAATAGTTGTCCTTTTGATGCGTCTCTAAAACATTTGTTTTTATAGATTGTGGACTTAAATGTAAGAAAGAGGACAATGAATGGTATTCTTTTGAGAATACGTTTTCATGCCAAAATTTGATGTCAGCGGCAGACTTCATTAGTTGCGCTCCTACAATTCTCAATTCACTGTAAGAATGTTTTGTAGGCTCTGTGGAATGCAATGATTGTAATGAGTATCGATAAATTGAGATCTGCTTTACCTTCCCGCTTCTTTAAATTTGTATTTTAATGTCTGATGTTTCCCCCCTTGTGCGGTATGAATGATTTCATAACTTGAGCATGTTTTCTTTAACCAGACATTGGTAGGAATCGGGCATATTTTAGACGGGAACTGGTATGGGCAGGTGTCATGAAATTTCATACCTGCATTTACACAATTGAGTTTTGTCTTTTTAGTTTATTGAAGAAAAAAAAGCTGGTTTAGGGTTACTCCATCAGGGAATCTTCTCCTTCCACTATGTAAATTACAATTACGACGTAGATAACAAAGAAGTCGCCATGCATGAGCATATCCTGCTTCGAAAAGATGATGTAAACTACTAGATAGAGTAAAAACATTAATTATTATCGAGGAAGCGAAATGTTAAATTGTCATCGCTCACTACTTTTAAAATGGCTTCAAAGAGAATCATATTTTTGATACTTGCAGGTACGTAAAATCAAGCAATTTTTCTCATCTTCCTGTTCAGATGTTTTCTAATGTCGGAAACCTTAAATGGTTGTAAGTATTTCATCAGCCAAATCTACTTTTGTTATTCTAAAAAGCTTACCAAACGATCATACGAAAGTGAGAAAATGATTAATACGAAAATAAATAAATCTTGAGAACTATGAATTACATGGCAAACCAAAACCGCAAACGAATTGTAGCAACTGTGGTTAATCAATTTTGTATTAACTGTTTTAGATACCTACGATCAAACAACATCAAAAATCTATCTGCACATCATTTTACGAACCTGGCATATTTAAAAATACTGTAAGTCGCAATTCGGTCTAAGTACATGGCAAAGAATGAGGTTTGTCTAGGAAATGTAAGGAGATTTGACTGAAATAGAATTATAAATCTGACTTACCTCTGCGATGCTGGTAGTTTTCTACACGTGTCAATCAGATTCTTTACGAACACATTTTGAGCTGTTGTTTCACCAAAACAAAGGATAGTTTCGTCAGTTCTGAATGAAAGCTGAATTGAACAGGGAACAACTAATTTTTCACAAAGACGCAATCTTAGCCCTTAAAGAAATAATGAGATTCATTTACTCTAATTTCAGTTAAAACAGCTCTCTATTTCCTCTAAACCATGTTCTGTATAACTTACCGAGAAAGGAAAGGATTATCGAGATCTTTGACTGTGAGGCGACATTTTTATTTGCTGTCATCTACCGAAGTAGAGAACAAATTGCATACAATTTTTTAATTAAACAAATAAGTGTCTGAAACTTTTTCTGATGAAATTTGACTTTAAAACATCATACTCCCTCTATACCTTTTTTTACAATTTTGCTGGGTGATTGGAGGATTAATTCACTACCGAAAACTCTCTACCAGATGGTTAAAAAAAACGAATACGTGCCTGCTTGTTATTTTAGTAAGGCTGGCACTCTAATACTTTTTCTGGTACTGTCATAGTTACAAGATATGTTACCTTTCAACTAAAGCAATATTAACTTGGTGTTCTTAAACATGCCTATTTTCCTGATTCCTAGGGATTTGTCTTTGAACAAGATCACGTTCCTGCCTGAAGAAATCTTTTCTACCCTAACAAATTTGGAGAAACTGTAAGTGAAAATTTAAAATTTCGTTTAATTTTCTTTCATCAACGAGATAAATTGTTCGACTTCACTTTAAAATTTAAATACTTGTTGCATACGGAGTAATTTATTCATTCCCCCTTCTCTTTCTTGCCCTCTCTGTCTCTGTCTCTCTCTCTCTCTCTCTCTCTCTCTCTCTCTCTCTCTCTCTCTCTCTCTCTCTCTCCCTCTCTCTCTCTCTCTCTCTCTCT
>Ga0126336_10001610_pt1 | contig 12057 bp, 11 predicted proteins | sample SidCmetagenome_FD_92530 | JGI IMG/M metagenome (GOLD analysis project Ga0126336, IMG submission 92530) | Coral microbial communities from El Islote,Puerto Morelos, Mexico - Siderastrea C C metagenome | ecosystem: Host-associated > Invertebrates > Cnidaria > Coral | place: El Islote,Puerto... | reverse complement strand
TTTATTTCGACTTCTTTCTGATTTGTGGCAATTTGAGACGTTTTGTATCATTTCCATACAAACTCTTAAATGTTGCCGATGTCATTATTATGCATAGCGTGGGAAAAACAGTCTAATTTATGCACAGCTCTCAACCTTAGCTTGGGCTGCCTGTGATTACACGATCGATTTGCGTGTCTGTGGTCCTTTTTACTCTAAAACTCTTAAATCTTTTGCTGCAGATTTTCGCCCAAAAATTAGTCGATTTCCGCTTGAATCTGTACGGACAACTATTTGTCGTGTAAGTTACTAAGAGTAATTTATCTGGAATAAATTGACTTCTTTTTTTCTTGAATCAACTAATTAAAAAAAATTTACAATATCGTAAAATTTGAAACCACGCCATTTTGTTTGTTACCGCGAGTTACGTGTTACAAATGTACGAAAACATAATAGGCTTTTAAATGCCATAGTGAAACTCTCTGCCTCTCCGCCAGTAACAACACGACATATCATTCATATGATTAAAGACCAAAGTCAGGACCTAATTTGAAGCCACACTTGCTTGTCTAAAAAATGCGAAAGTGTTTTGACTCTTTGCCACATGATGTAACCAGTCACGCAAGACGCGAAGATTGAGTCACACAAGCGTGGCTTATTTTTCAGCTACCGCACTACCCTAGTTGTATTTATAATATCATCGGATCTTATTTAAAGCCATGCACGTTTACGCTAATCCCATGTCCACATCCTTGCAGACCGTTTCTTTTAACTAGTAGGCCATCGAGTTGTCCAACTAGTGTATATAAATGATTATTTCATATATTCATATTTATATATAAACTGTCAGTCACTTCTTCAAAAGTGACACTTGAAAACTTCTTGAACTGCACCGTTGCAGCTACACAAATGGTCATGACCTTATTCAACTTACTGATATTCTATCACAGTGTTCAAAGTGATCGTTTCCATCTTCAAGTGTTCGTTGGTTCCTTTGTAGGGAAATCCCTGTTCTCCCTGCAAAAAATATCTCAAAAAATATCTCTTTGTTCCATTACCCATGTAGACGACAGTAGCACTAATTTTTGTACGGGTCTGTCCAGAAAGGTGGGTGGCTGTTTTAGGCCTATATAGATTGTGCTCGGCAACTTTCTGGCAACTTTTAGAGATCTGGGCAACTTTTTGTGCTGCAAGCAACTTAGAGCAACGTCTGCCACCCGGAGCAACTTTTGAGCAACAAATGAGCCATCTGAGATATAAATACATAAATGAACTAAAATTTTGCAGTTGTTTTGGTTGACACTGAAAATGCTGTAGACGTGTAAACTCAGTATGAATTGATGTGCGCCCACAAACAGCTCAGCAGTTATTAAATAAATATCGTCCGCGAACATCGCACCAAATTTCCAGCGGTTATTTATCTATTTTTAGCAGTGCTATACATAGTGATACTGACTGTCATGATATTTATGGATACTTAAAACTTCTGTTATGTGACCCATCATTTAGGATGTTATTCAGAATAAAATAGTTCATTTTGGCATTTAAAAAGCGACTTTCTAAATTCAAGGCGCAACTTCTTCGATTTTTGGCAACTTTTGAGCAACTTATGACCATTTCTAGGAGCAACTTTGACTCAATTTACAGGCACAATCTTTAAAGGCCTAAGCTGTTTGCGTTTGACGCGATCACCCAAGGCTCCGTCTGGATTACTTTTCCATGCAAGCAATGACTCTTTCCATGCTCCCTCATTCTCCTTTGACATCTCTACGTCTTCAACGGTAAGAGTTCTCTTAGGCTGCTGATTCCACTTTTCTCTGGTTTGCAGTGATTCAAAGTACTCTTGACGCTGTCTCTAATAGACCTCATTAGCAAGGTACCACATCCTTCTCCATCGCCTACGACAGTAAGCATCGGCCCTTTGGAAATTCCCTGGAGGTGGTGCATCAGTTTTGGTTCATTGTTACGGAAGATGGTTTCGCGTCGAAGCTTCTGGCGCGTTTGAGTTATATAAGAAGTCTTTAGTTGATGATACTATAAGCTCTGTTAGGAAAGTAGGAAATTTCTTATCATCAAGTTGGATCCCAGCCTTCAACAGCAAAGGCTCCAGTGCCTTGGATACTGCGAGTCGCGTAAACCTATCTACATAGAGGGAAATGGTCGGACATTAACGCAAATCAATGAGCCATTACGGTGGACAATTCAAGCGTGAACTCGGTTCGGTGAAAGCGGCATAATAATATAAAAGAAAACGGGTGATTTTGCGCAGCAGACTGACTAAAATCGTCATTCAGGAACATAAAAATATGACTTCTTTAACACGATAGAGCGGATTTTGGGGCATATCCTAATGATCGCTGCGATCGCTGACCACGATCGAGCTTTAGTTTTTTGGCTCTCTTAGGGAAAGCAAATTCACTTACCGCTGTTTCGGTTAACATAAAAGTTTCAAAAAAGCTCCCAAAGACAGAAGCAACACGTTACAGCGTCTGCTGGTCCCCCGCGCAAACCACTAACAAGCAAAATGCTGAATTCATTTACGACACAATCTATCTGGCTCGGGCAGAAATAATTGGGTGTAGACAAAACCTGGGCCCAGGCCCATGGGCTAGCCAATGGGCTACCTTATAGGCTGCCCTGTGGGCCACCCAAAAATTAATTTTTTCCATAAAGATAAAAATAATGAACATAAGAAAAAATTAACTTTTTAGAAGAAATACTAATGCTAAAACATGACGTTTCCGCGGCGGCGTCATCCTGTCGCCATTATCAAACGCAAATTATGAAGTTTGAGTTTAGAATATATAGCAGTATAAGTGTGAAATAGAAAACGAATAATGTCAGCTAATTAGAACACTAGATGTCAGCTAATTAAACAGTTTCGCACGGATGGAGTCTGCTTGGGTGTTTAGAGTTGGTCTCCTTTCCTTGATCAATAGCATTTCATAAATCAGACATTCCAACTTGTTTCTGCATTTTTTCAGGACGTTCAATTGTTCGTATTTCTTCTAAAATGTCAGGGTCAAACTGCTTTAATAATCTGCGCCGCTCTTGTCGGGGCTTCGGCCACTCACGGCGGCTCCGTCACCAAAACCTTACCTTCGCAGACAATACCCCCCAGTTACGCAGGCTAATGCTGTTAGAATTTTTTAGAAAATTCGGCTAATATCGATATAAAAATCTCACGAATATGACTTCTGAAAAGTTGGCAGGCATACAGTATTATATTGGATTTTTTTCCAAAAACACACCTTTCACTAATTCGCAGGATGTGTTCCTGAGCTGTTTCAGTGGCGTATTCCACAGAGAAAAATAGGCTTCGAATAAACAATAAGTTTGCATGGACCACCGTAACAAAGTAAAAGTACCGGATCCTGTAGTAGAGGATCTAGTCAGCCAAAAATAAAGAACCAAATACGATAAAAAAGCAATGCTGATTCAACGGTGTAGGGAATCTGTATATATTTTTTACCACTATTTCAAAGGGCACAGCCTTTCTTCTTCAGGGTCTTACAGAGAATGACTCTAAGGGCAAGAACGTTACAATTTAAACTAAGGGTATAAAATATGATACTAGAATAACAACATACAACAGCTTATATTACAACGTTTAAAAACTGGCGTAAAAACTAAGAACGTTGCGATTTGAAATTAATATTTAAAGAAGCTAATATTACAACAGCTAATATTACAACATCAACTGAAACTGGCGAAAAAACTAAAAACGTTACGATTTAAAATTTGAAAGTTTCAGTTGATGTTGTAATATTAGCTTCTTTAAAAATAAATTTCAAATCGTAACGTTCTTAGTTTTTACGCCAGTTTTTTAAACGTTGTAATATAAGCTGTTGTATGTTGTGATCTAGTATCATATTTTATACGTTTAAATTGTAACGTTCTGGCCCTTAGAGTCATTCTCTGTAAGACCCTGAAGAAGAAAGGCTGTGCCTTTTGAAATGTTGGTAAAAAATATGTACAGTTTCCCTACACCGTTAAATCAGCATTGCTTTTTTATCGTATCTCGAATAAACACTCTCGTTTGTTTTGTTTTTGTGTGATGTTTCTGCTTGACTACGTAATTAATAATCCACCACAGCCACCCAACTTTTTTTAAAATATCAATAATTGATAAATTAATATGAAATTAATTTTTTGTTTATTTTTCTATGTTAATTTTTTTATTTCTATCGAAAAAGAAAAAAATTTTGGGGTGGCCCACAGGGTAGCCCACAGGGTAGCCCATGGGCTGGCTCATGGGCCCAGGCCCAGGTTTTGTGCACACCCGAAATAATTCGACATGGCTTTCCTTCTGTGTTGTAACTTTTGCCCAGACGAAACCACTCTAAAAATGCCCATGCAATAGATCAAAATGGAAAAACGTTCTACGCGAAATATGCGCATATGTGGGATTTTACGAAACAAAAGGAGAAATAATGGCGCGCTCCCTTCATTGTTTAGTTTGCCGCCTACATCATGATAATGAGCATCGCCGTGCGTTTATGGCAGCCAATGAATTAAGATCTTTCTAAGCTTCTATGAATAATAACGCGCAGTATGACAGATCTACAGAGTTATCTATCTTGAACTGGAAGTAAATGTCCTAAGAACATTAGGCATTCTGCGCGATGATTCCCTTTATAACACTCTCTCAGCGACAATTCAGCAGCGAAATGCTGAAATCGACAACTTGGAAGAGACAACGTGTGTTCCTCGCTGGTTCTGTACAGTACAGCTCGGATGATGGGCTTTGCGATCTAAAGGTAGACCCATTTAACAAATGAACCACGCCGGGGAACTTAGACTCTAAACCAGTTTTAATAATAATATTCAATTTTTTTCAGATATACTTCCGGTTTCTCCGTCGCAAGTATTTTTGCCATCGCTGGTTCAGTTCTGTTTGCCCTCCTGCTGGTCATTGCAATTGGTGTGCGATGGTACAAACAGCGAAAACAAAACCGTACAAAGCAGTAAGTTTTCTGCTCACTTAATAATTTCTCTCCATCGAGATGAACTGAATCTGCATTCATTTGGCAGACTCAGAACTTTGTGTAAGCTAGGGCTCAGGGTTAAAAAAAGGCCGGAGAGCAAATACGTTTAAGAGTTTAAAAAACTCCTCCCTCACAAATGTCTTTTTTTTTTTCTGGCAAGGGAAGGAAGGCCGGGCCCTCCGCTTGATCCACCACTACATAGAAACTAGACAAGATACCACAGGTAGCTATAAGTAATTGCGAAATTGTTGAGGCACTCTTCTCAAAACATGGATTTCCATCTAAAGACGCACTCTTAAAAGCAAATGGAAAACTTCAAGACATTTCTACCCCCCCCTTTCAATGTTGTTGCTTGTTACTTTTAACGGCATTACTAAGTCTATTAAAAAATTGATAAGGAGTGAGGGGGTGAGGGGGTCAATGTATATGACCAGAAATATCGCGTTTGTCTCAACAATCTTGCAATTGCTTGTAGCAATAGTATGCTGATCGCAAAGCAAAAACCGTGGCCGTCATGTATACAGACAATATTTGTTATAATATCGGTCAAAAATAATGAGTTTTCTTTACAGAACAAAAGTTATTTCTTGTTAAGCGCTTTAGAGCCTTTTTAGTTAGTATAAAGCTCTCTAAAAATAATAAATTAGTATTAGTATTATCAGTAACTTCTTAGAGAATGTGGGGGGAAATCTGGGAGAGAACTCAAGGTAATTTACCTCCTGGTTCCACTAGCTACAAGAACTGTCTATTGTATACTAACCTTTATTATAGTATAGAGTCCCGAACTTACAATTCACGCTATCATAATTCTCTCAGGACTGCTAAGGAAATTCAAGTATTGGATGCTTATGAAATTCCTCCAATCAGAACAGCATTCGTGGAAGCATTAGGTCCACAAAGCAAAGCTAAAGGACGGCATGGAGTACTTTAAAAACCAGCAAGAATGGGTTAATAACGCTAAGAAACAGAAGATTGTTGCTGTGAAAGAACTGCACGGTAAGTGTGGAGCAATTAATTAATGTAATTCTAATACAAAGAAGTCCTGCAAGATCATTATTGTGCCAAGAAAAGAGACCTAAACTTTAAATTGTCATCAAAACTCTATTATATCTTCAACCCTTGAAACATCAGTGTATGCGTAATAATTTCTTATTTGAAAAATTTTTCGCCCTTCATATTACATTAAGCTGTGATCAATCGCACATCTGCAGAACAATTTCTTGGTCCAACAAGAAAGTCTTCTTTAAGCTTGGTTTTGCTTTTGCTGCGAAAAGAAGTTGTTGATTATCAACAACGATCATTTTTTGTCTTCTTTTATTCAATTGGACAACCGAGACAGAATTTTCCATAAGCCAACATTTAACGAGGCGAAGGTGAGTTCCTTATCGCTCCTGGAAAGCATGGACGAATAATATATTTTTGATTGAAACAAAAACAATATTTTTGATTGAATAGTATAACTGTTTTATCAAAACGACTGATACATTTACTAACAAAACAACGGAAATTTTACTTTCACGCTCGATAGCTGTCTATAAGCGAATAAAAAGTGACAATTGAACCAATTAGTATTGCGTATTCGCAAGAGACCACAATGATTTTGTCTACAAAGTATAGACTTCTCTTTGCGGCTTTTTATAAGCGATTACCAGCCTGGCTGCGCCCTGCTGACATAGTTTCATAGATACCAGTTAAACAAGTAATGCTAGCTTGAGTCTTTCCTTATGGCTGGTTTCCATATGATTACTCTCTACGTTGGCTGCAATCGCTGAAAAAACGTTCAGCAATCGTTGTGATAGTACGGAAACCACACTTCAGTGATCGTAGCCATCACAGCATTTCACAACGAACGTTGAAAAGTGATTTCCATATGATAGCAACGATTGCTGAATGTTTTTTCCAGCGATCGCAGCGATCCTAGCGATCCTAGCGATCATATGGAATTCAACCTTTAGCCAGAGAAACGTGCATCGAAATAGCTGGTTTTCTAACAAATTGTATTTTTTATCACAATTTAAGCTGCTTTAAACACCTGTAGAAAATCTAAATATCTACATATAACAACCTTCCTCTCTGTTTACAAGAAAATGCCAACGAAGAAGAGAAATTGGAGTTTATGGAAGAGATAGAGCTTATGAAGAAAGTGGGAAAACATTCGAATGTTTTGAGTTTTCTTGGCTGTTGGACAACAACTAAACCAATTCTTCTTATCATTGAGTACATTCCACATGGACTTACTGCACTGGCTTAGACGCAAAAGAAGTCAGGTATTTTTGCCTGTCATTTACACGAAGTCAACAACAACCTTGTAAATTCTGCTTAGATGAATTAAAAGACCCGTTATCTCTAGTACTCAGTAACGACATAACTACATCTAAACAGTGAATACGTCTGTGATACTGTACTTGCATATGGGGCTTGGTTAGACTTGAACTCTAAAGGATGCATGTAAGTTTTAAAAGACAGTAATATGGCGTGTTGCGGGAAAAATCTCAAATGTTTAGCATATTTACATGCGACCCTTGAGGTGTCCAAGCAGTTTTTTGTGATTCGATCTTAGTACAATTAACTGAGAAACACTTCTTTCTAAGGGGCCGATTACGTGGAGAATTCAGCCCGGTTACTGAAACCGGGCTGGAGATTTCAGCCCGGTCAAACGGGCTGAAAAACCTCATGTAATCGCATTTAAGTTTCAGCCCGGGCTGAAACATGACCCTGGGCATGCGCACCGCTTGAGTTGTGAATGTAAAACGTTTTACTGCAGCCTTTCGCGCCCAATTTTAAACATTGCCCCCGGGCTGAAATTCGCCATGTAATGGCAACAAAATTTCAGCTCGGTGGGCGGTCCGAAATTTCAGCCCAGGCTGACATTCGCCAAGTAATCTCCCCCTAAGACGCATGTTTCTTCAATTACTTTTGGCGTCGTGAAAAGGAAATTTGCGTCCTTTAAATTTCCGCTTTAGTAAACTAATTCGCATTAACATGAGACAGCGGAAATTTGCATACCGTGTGTGCGAGAAAAAACACAAAAAAAAACAAAACAAACAAACAAACAAAAAAACACAGGTGCTGGGGCCTTTCGACATCGCTGTTAGATGTTGAACGAAGTTATAATCAGAAATTTTGTACGCCAGCCTCAGATACGGAATATAGACCGGTCGCGAGACACCAGTTCAAAAACGCATAGTTTTTACTTGCGTTTAAGTGTATAAATAAACAGGGAGACGATGTGTCATCAATGGCTTGCAAAAACGTAAAAAGTCCACCCGTTAAATTCGTTCAAGACGACGTCTCTTATTTTATTATACCACCGTACAACCCCGCTAAGACAATTTTATAGAAAAAACATTGGCGATCTGACGTGTGTAGGACCGGACGGGTTGACACAAGCCGGTCCGGAAAAAGCCGTCCGGACCCGCAACACGACAACCAGGGCGGGAAAAGGCTGGGCGACGAAACGAGCAGTCCGCTCTTCAAACGATGTGTGATGCGGAGAAGGACTGGCACGAGTGCTCTTTCCGCTTTTTGCTCGGACGCGCTTGTTTCATCGCTCAACCTTTTTCCGCCCTGACGACAACTGTTTATTTAGCTCGCGGTACTTTGTCCGTACGCGATGACTTCGAGCCAGATATTTTCCCGTCCAACACTCCCTCTCAGTCAATAAGTGCATATTATTTAAGCACACAAATTAAATGCACATACAAATAGGCGTCCGTAAAAATTCACCTTATTTTCGCTTTAGCCATACCCTTCCGCAACTTGTCCGCTCAGTCGAAAATACTCAAAAGGAAAATTCGTTGCTTGACGGAAAGCTTGTTACGAGAATTTCATCAAATCTCAGGACAACAACTTTTGTACTCGCTTCGAATAACACGCTTCCTCACGTTTTAGGCTGGGATTCACAGGGAACAAAATCAGGATACAACGGCCGTAAACAAACGATTAAAACTTTCATACACTTCCAATCAAAGTACGCAAATTTCCTCACAATCTCAAGAGACACGAGAAATTCTTTAATGACAGATTACTGACATCATAACGTCTTTAATAGTTTTAATGTTCGTTCAGGTGAGTGATGTAGAGATCAGATGAATGACGTTATAAAAGGAATGCCAAGTCTGTCAGTTACAAGGGGTTACAGAGGTTTAATTTTGAGAAAAATCCCATGGAATTACTTCTGTGACGCCTCAAATTTTCCTTGCCTCCTCTACAAAATGATTGCCGAAATTCTTTAGTAAACTTGCCGTCCCAGAAGAACTAAACTCTATACTCATTCTGTACTGACAGAACAGTAATATATCTTGCACAGAAAAAATACAAGCTATATCCTGTATTAAGGGGCCCGGTCGAAATAAATTTAGTGAATGGTGACTAAGGCCGACTTAAAAATTCAAGTGCTGTTATTGCACATTTATAAATAAGCGGTTGTACCCTGAGGGCTGCTGCCGCTACTGAGGATCGAAATGCACCAATAGCAGTGAACCATCATGCTACAAATAGCGACACGTAAACAATTGACCTCATCGCCTGATGAAGACTAGCAGTATTGCAGTCGAAACGTCGCGATCAACAAATTCAAAGCGATTCCATCGTGAGACAAACGAATAAACGTTCATCTTACCTATCTTACACCACGATGAATAATAAACACATCTTTAATGACACAGGCAAGGAATTGTATGCGGTAAACAGGACACAGAACACAACTGCTGACCACGTAAGTGCGCAGAATATCACGATTAAGGTGATCGAAGATCAACGATTAGCACAAGCTTTGATGTAAACGTGGTGCCATGACAAGTCAACTCGGTCAAAAAGTCTTGGAAAGATTAGGTTACACGTGTTTTATTGTAAGCACTACAGTAATTTTTTCTATGAAATTTGTGACTTTTAGATGTGGCAAGAAGAGGGCGCTGTATTTTTAAAGCGAATTTACCCGATTTCTCCTCTCGATAAATAGTGCTTTTAAAAGAAATGTCAAACAGTTTGGAAAGCATGTTTAGCAGCGCTTCATATCAGTCACCTACTTAGACAAAACTCCGTTCCTTCAGTTAACTTTCTGAATAGTATTTTTTCTTATAGGACAGCGAAGTAGAACGGAAGAAAACAGATGTGTTGTACGAAAACACCCAACCTTCCAAGGAACAAAAACAAGCTGGTTTCGTCGGCAACAATGAATGTGAAAGACAATTACCCATGACTGTGTTTTCGTCTGCAGACGAGAGAGAAGGTGCTCTAGCTAGCGCTGAGACGACTGACGATGAATGCGATACAGATTGCGAGTCTTTCGGTCCAACTGATCTGCTGAGATTTGCCTGGCAGATCGCACGAGGGATGATAAGTAAAATATTATTCATAAACTGACATAATTTTGACCCTGCCAGTGTAGAGCTTTGATAGACACATTGGCCATTTTCCTAAGCCACCCCTGGACTGTCTGGGAATGGTTAAGAAAATGTCGCAGAAGATTGTCTCTGTAGATGGTCCGATGATCAGAGAGTTTGCAACAAAGGTTGCTGAAAGGCTTCATTACTCTGAGTTCAGAGCTTGTACTGCTACTCCTAGATTCTGCTGGTTGCCACCCATGTGTCCTAAAGAGACGATATTCCAACATCAAGTTTGTAAGTTTTTCCAGTTAATTGTACATCCAAACTGCAGCCATTAGATTTGGGAAATATTCAGATTTCAAAGTCCGTTACAGGAAATTGCTACTGCGCCATGTCATTACAATGGCAACGAATGAGCGCAGTGCAACAGAGATTTATAAGGGCTTGAATGTCTTACAGGCCATGAGGTGGATGGCGAGTGCGTGGTCTAAGGTGGAGACGTCAACTATTACTAAGTGCTTTTGTGCCAGTAGAATCTCTGGTGACGTCACCACAGCAGCAGCCGACGACTGTGATGATCCCTTTGAAGAACTGGACGAAGAATTTCAAGACCTGATTGACCAAGTCGCACCTAAAGGTGGCTGTACTCCTAGTTCGTATATTGAATCTGAGGAGGTTCTCCCAACCTGCTATAATGTTGTGGATGAGGAAAACTTCTAGACGCCCTCACTCCCTCCAATGAAGTAATTACAGTTGAAGATGACGACGACACAGAAAGTGAAACGTCAGAAAACGGTCATGACAATGATGATCAAGCCAGCGCGTCAGAAAGCAGCCTTAACAGCTTTGGCGAAGCCCTTAATTCCATGACCAATGTACAATTATTTCTTCCTCAGTGTGGTCAGCTCGCACTGGCCAATGAGCTGAACGTCTTGGTCGAGAAAATGAGTGAGTCAGCGGTGAAATTGAAGAAAATGACCCAAAGTACTATCCACCGCTTCTTTGTAAATAAATAAACACATGACTCTGCTGTACAACATTTTTGCGAGAAAAGACACTGCCATTAGAGCTGTACAAACATTGTACAGTAGTTTTACACTTTACTGTGAAAGTAGTTAGAGAGGTTTCTGCTATGAGTATACCGTTCAGTATTTCTGTGATGAAAGAGCTGCCAAGAACAGTAAAAAACATGGCACAGTAGGTTAACATCTTAGTTAATTAACTGGAGGAGTTTCCACCTGGTTTTTGGAGCCCCTTTCTTATTATGCTGTGCTATCGAAGGAGCTTGGACGTAATAGCACAGCATATTTCTAATTTTATTATTTTTAGTTGACCATAATTATCAATAAAGAAGTACGGGATTGTCGAAACTACATTGCTTATGTAACTTTTACATATTATTTCATATGTTTAAAGACAAAACAATTTTTTTCTGTCATACCCCCGCTACTACGGACTCTCGCTATTACGGACACTAGATCTCCCCCCCCCGAGGGTGTCCGCAATAACGGGAGCCGACTGTATCTAGAGGACAAGTGAAATTGGCAGAGGTCACAAGTAACTTCCTTGCATACGGCAACTGCGCCCGCGATGAGAGCGGCAGTCAAACCGTGGTGTTCTGTCAGTGTTCTCGGTTACGTTTCAGAATGCTACGACTGAAAACAGAGGAAACCCCAGTATTTTGTGTCTGTAAGCAAAAGCAAGAGTTTATAGCGACTGAAGCTATATAGGGTTCTCGATCCATTCAAAGGCAGGGTATTTTC
>Ga0126336_10001609_pt1 | contig 12057 bp, 4 predicted proteins | sample SidCmetagenome_FD_92530 | JGI IMG/M metagenome (GOLD analysis project Ga0126336, IMG submission 92530) | Coral microbial communities from El Islote,Puerto Morelos, Mexico - Siderastrea C C metagenome | ecosystem: Host-associated > Invertebrates > Cnidaria > Coral | place: El Islote,Puerto... | reverse complement strand
TGTTGTGATGGTGTTTGTTCATCTCAAAGCAATAATTCCACATCAATCATCCCATTTACTTTGATTTTCCACGTGTAAACAGATGGCTGGCAAGGCTAATCTGAATGAACAGAAGATGAAAACTGGGTAAAGTTCCAGTCTATGCTGTTTATCTGCAAGAAGAACATTAACCTTGCAGGCTGCTGTCCTGTTGGGTAGAGAAGAGTACCACAGGGTTGATTGTTCTATCCCGCAGTCCTTATTGTGATATGCTCCATTCATTCATAATATTTTAACATTAAAACTGTGATTTCAGTGGTGTCCATTGAAGATGCCTTTGACCAGGATCACTGGGATGCATGGACAGCACTGACACAGAAGGTGTCCATCCAGATTGTAGGGTAAGATGTTTGTTGATTGTTCCTAAATGCGAGCCTCTATGGTAAACTACGCACCCTTGACAAACTTTCCTTCGATAATTAGCTAAACCTACAACAGCCAAGGTCAAGTGGAATTTCAATGTCCCATGGGTACAAAATCAGCCATTTGTGATTTTGTTGGTTACATCTCCATTTGATAGAGAGACGTAAAAAAGGTAAAAAGTATAAGTCTCACATGAACTCCAGGAGGGCCGCATGGCCTAATATTACAAAACAAAGAATTCCATTCTGTTACAGTATGCCAAACTCTTTTGGTAAGCTACGTTTTTCGTTGATGTATTACTGTTCACTGACTTTGTTAATTTGTTCCCGTTTTATCAGGGATGACCTCACTGTGACAAATCCAAAACGGTGAGTATAAGTTATTATTTGCTGAAAATGGCTCGTGCTGGTAAATATTCACTGAAACCCCCATCCAGTTTCAGTTTAACCTAGGATACTGTAAAATCCTGGGCTTATACAAGTTCGTAAGGGGTTTTCGGTGGGCTTATAAATAAGGGAGGGGGCTTATATCTGGGGGGATGTAACTGAGATTGAATTTCAGTAAAACAGCTTAGTTTAGCCCAGAGCACTGTTCAAGAATTGACGCGTTTTAACTTGCTCTTTATCCAAAGCATCAAAATGGCAGTTGAGAAAAAGGCCTGCAATTGTCTCTTGCTGAAGGTGAACCAGATTGGGTCAGTCACAGAGTCCATCGAGGCGTAAGTAGCTCAAACATTCTGTTTACTGGAAATTTCAGGACAATAGTACAGTCTTAATTTAACCCTCAGAGAAGGTAAAGCTTCTGCGCGTAAGGGTTAAGAACACGCGAAAGTACTGATACGTTTAGCATCATGTTTGAAAAAGTTTTTCAAACTTTGGAAAACGCCTGGTTTTAGTTTGTACTAGTGAAAACGGAATTTTTGGAAACGCAGGTCAAAACGCATGCATTTTTTCTTTCATTGTTACTGTGGACGTACAAGCGTATAACTGAAAGAGTAGGCATTTGAAGCAAAAAATATTAATGAATTAGTGTGTTGAAGTGAAAATAGTGCATCAGTCATTTCCAGCAGTGCCCATCCCCCCCCGGGCCGATCCCCGGCCATTAGGAGTTTTTGAAAACAAACCGGCAAATGCCCCACGGCGGGGACAAACGAGCTGTTCAAATGCCCCGCAGTACAGGTAAATACATACGTTGAATTCTTAGTTTTCGGGCTTGCCTTCATTCTAATCAAAGCTAAATCAGGCCAACGTAAGTCTCAAATAAGTCTTATTTCTCTGTATTGCTTCACTGATCATTTGTTCTGTGGATCTGTCGTCTCATTTTGTCCTCCTTAGACAAAGCTAATCACAGATTTATCGTCCTTGTCCGATGAACTTATCACTGAAAGGAAGCGACAGTGCTGTGATGTGAAAATCACGAGACCGTCAAATGCCCCGGGGTAGACTAATACCCGCCCCCCTGGACGGACAATGAGGAAAAATGCCCCACTAATGCCCGGGGGGGGAGATGTGCACTGCTGGAATTGACTGATGCATAGTACCAAAAAATACTAGCATTGTAAAATACAACTTTTTGGGCTAAATCAAAACAGAATCAAAAATGCGTTCGTGTAGAAGGGGTCGTAACGTTCGTAAAACCAGTAGAAAGTTTTAAATTTAAAAGTTGTTCACACTGCAGTTGATTCAAGGTATGCTAGTCGCCGTAAAGAAATTCAAAACCTGACGATTCGAGCGCTATCCTTTCGTCAGGGTGAATCGTGTCCGCTCTAACGAAGGGCTAGTGATCAAAACGTCACCTTTTGTATCCCTTTGAGGTGGCCAATTTACCTGAGCAACTCATGTATGGTCTAGCGTGCGTAGCAAGCGTTTCTGTAGGTTTTTCCGACCGTTCGAGGCACGAACCTGCGGAAAGCCCTAAGGAAACGCTTGCTACGCAGGCTATGTAACATCAAACTGATGTGTTTCAACCCAACCCCCCCCCCCACCTTCGCTGGCCCCCCACCACAGTTTCTGCAGAAGTTAATTCCTTTGTCATTATCATTTACACCAGGTGTAAACTGGCGCAGAGTAATGGCTGGGGAGTGATGGTAAGCCATCGCAGCGGAGAGACTGAAGATACCTTCATTGCTGACCTGGTCGTGGGCTTATGCGCAGGACAGGTGAGACACGTCCGCCCGCCCGCATGTCGTGGGCACTTTCCTCTTTTGTGGTAAAGTCGGGGGGGAGGGGAGGAGATCGGAGGCTGAAATAGAGAGGGTAAGAAGCGGCAAGGTTGCCAGAAGTGACAGAAAGGAAAGAGAAAAGTAGTAGTCCTGCACAATATTTTGCAGCAACAAAAGAACAAAGAGGAGGAAGTTGCCAAGGTAGGGGCGACAACTCCCCCCCCCCCACACACACACACACCTCTTTCCCTCTCTTCCTCCTCCCCCTTCAGCTCTAACACCCTGTTTGACCAAACATTTCGGTTTAAATTTTAAATCATTTCAGGCAGTGAATGGAAGAGCATTTTTCGGTTGAGTACAGCTGTTGTCGCATTCACACGATTCCCGCCTCCAAAAACGCAGTAACCGGTTAAATTTAAGTACGGATTTTAGAACATTCACTTGATTTAGACTTCGGTAGGGCTTCAGCTGGAACAGCACCCAATTCTTTACGTTAACATCAATTTTACCTCCCTGCGCACGTAAAAATTATGCCACAGTGGAAATTGGCCTTTAAGGAAAAAGAGTGAAGCTGGTTTTGATGTTGTATTCGTTTCCTTTCAGATCAAGACAGGAGCTCCTTGTAGGTCTGAACGTTTGGCCAAATACAACCAGCTTATCAGGTAACTATGATAGAAAATTTTATCGGACCAGGTGATTCAAAGTGTATCAAAAACAAAAACTAAAACTAAAACTCCAAGCTGTAGAAAGTAAGACTAAATGAAAATACACTTAACATTTTTACGTGTTGGATCCCAAAACTCTGTAATATAAAAGAATCGCAGTTGAAACTGTGCGAAAAATCGTAAGTGAACGCAAAAATTTGTCAGCCTTGCGATTTTTCGCAATTTTCACAAAATCCACAACTCGCTTTCGACTTATATCGTTAATAAGACTAAGAACTGCGAAAAATCGCAAGCGAACGCGAAAAATCGTCGACCTTGCGATTGTTGCGATTTTTCGTAAGCACACGAAAAATCGCAAATTTCGCAGCTGCGTGCAAACCTGGACATAAGTGAATTGTTGTGGGCACTTCCTTTGATTTCCAGTTTCTCGCGCGTTATCATAGACTTTCTCAAAAGTCCTTCACTTCTCATGAAAAAAATCCCTGAGCTCGACTTGTGGGCACGTCTAGCTTTATCACCGTCTTCCCCCGTCTTCGCTAATGCCGATGAGTATATGCTAGAAGAAGTCTCGTCTAAAACTGATAACTGCAAAAGGTGCTTTTCATATGTAAGTGTCGAAACGTTTTCCTTCTCTTTACAGAATCGAGGAAGAGCTGGGAGCTGGTGCCAAGTACGCTGGAGAGAAATTCCGCAGCCCACTGAAGTAAACCAACAAAAATCCAAGTGTGTTTTAAAAAACAGGTCAAACCGGATCAACTGGACAATTACTTAACGGACCAAACGCATGGAAGCCAGTTAGGATAAAAGATGTTTTAATTCTGTAGACTTAATAGTATAATAAATGATAAAATAAAATCTGTTTTGCAAGTTTTCTTTTGCTAAATTTATAGAAGCAACAGTGTTCCCCGCGGACGAGGTTAGAATAACGGTCTGCTTTTATTTCCTGATGAGTGGTAAATCATCGACATGGAAAAAGCCGTCTGGTTTAAAGGAACACAGCCAGCTATTGTTTGGCGTCAGTTTAGAAAAAATTTCTTGGGTCTTCTTTTTTTTGGAAGGGGGTGGGGGTCACAAATTTGCTTTATTTCTTAATACCTTGCTCAAATGTGAGTGACTTTTCCAGGTTACCCTCCTTATTCCCCGTGTTTCTTCATTCTATTCTACCTATCCCCCTCCCCCCCACTCCCAACCACGAGAGCTTGTTCCAGGCTAGTACTTGTTCCGCTCTCCCTGAGCAGAGAGGACTGCTTGCTCGCTGCCCCCCCCCCCCCCCCCCTGCACCCCACGAAAAAAGGGCTAGTATCATAGTTTGAGAAATTGGACTCTACGAGGAAAATGACTTCGGTGAGTCCATCGAAATAGAAGGAATTTTTTAAAAATTTTCTGAAACTTGGTCCAATTGGTGGTAATGTTTTGAACGTTTCAAAAATGCACTTAAAAAAATAGGGGGGGACCGTGCTCGTTCTTGCACAACATGTATAGCCAAACTACACCACCCGCAAGGTTTTCCTGAGAAACAGCTAGTAATCAGAAATGAGGACTGCAATTTCTCTAAAACGTCAGTCATTGCTTGCATTGAAAAATACTGGAGCAGTTCAACAAGATAGACATTAACCGTGCATTAAATATTTCACTTGAACAAGAAATAAATTAAAGAATTTAGTGCGTGCGTACATACCTTACTGTCCGAAGACGTGTTCTTTTCGGCCGAATATCTCGAAGCAGAATTTTTAACATTTTAGAATTTTACATTTGTGTATTAAAAAGTGGGGGTCCCCGTCTTCGTTTTGGAGAAAAGAAAACCTACCAAGTTCCGAACGTGTGCGCGCTAATTCATGCAAAACATGATGCACAATGAAAATGAATGGAATGACATTGATAACCCCTTAAACTGTTTTTCCACCAGCGTTGAAGAAAGTTCAACAAGAAAAGGTCATTTTTGTAGGCTTTTTAGCCAATTGTACCACGTTAACAAAAACCTAACCCCTACCATCCACACATATCCGTATTCAATCGTTACTCAATATTTACTTATTTTTTGGTGCGCTTTTTAAATACGTTTTCAATCCACACATCCGTTTCTTTCGTTGACTTGATAACGGAGATTCGGTGAATACTTGTTTTTAATACTTGTCAGTCCACACCTGTACGTTTTCACTCGTCATCCTCAACGGTGACACGGTTGAAAACGAGGGAAAAAGCTACCCTGTCGTGAGTTCTCCAATGTGTCTTGTAGGAAAACGTTTTACAGGGTGTGTACTTCATGTAATACTACGTAACCATCTTCGTCCTTCCCATGAACCCTTGAGCCTATCTAAAGAGAAGCTTCGACGATTTTCTAAAACTTCCTCTTTTCAAGTATTTTCTTGTTGAAGCCTAACCGTATAATAAAACACTAGATTTTCATTTACACTTGTAATCGAGAAAAAAAAAATCAAACTCTCCCTTATCAAAATGTACCCGTTTAGAAAGGGAACATGATTGGCCTGCGTTGCAAATTCCGTTGTCGAAGGGGAGAAAACGGAAAAAAGGGAGGGGCTGGTGAGAGAGGGAGAGGCCCTTTCCTACCCTCCCTTTACCCCTCCCATTCGTGCAGTTTTCTTCTCTTCCAACGCTCCGCCCCAAATACGCCTGCTTACGTTCGACAATCTAAAGTTGGTGGGAAAAGAAGAGCAAAACACACATGCAAGCAAGGTTACGTTGAAGAATCGATCTTTATTAGACTCACATTTCACAATGACAATATAAAGTCGGTTTTTAAGACCAGAATTACAACTTTTGGCCATCGACTACTGCTAACAGTTACAAACCCTATCATTTACTTAGCTACGACATGATTGCAGCCCTAAGCTAGAATGTTGCACCGGCTATCCACGAAGCTGAACTAAACTGGAAGAACTTTGTTTAATCTTGACAAGAATGTTCTACACATTCAATGAAAAGTTGAAAGCAATATCTACCCCTGAGTAGTCATAAAATCTTATCTTGTTCACACTTCGAGTCTAAATAAAATACTGTTTCTAATGCACAATGTATAATTCATCTTGAGAACTTCACTTCATGTCAAGAGAGAACATGGAAAATTTGTGATGGGGTATAAACGACAAAAGGCACACTTTTCTTTGAGTTCAAAACATAAAACGACAACATACGTTAGGGATGATTTACATTCAAATCTCCTTTAAAAATACGATCTCTACTATTTAATATCTGGAGAGTAGCACCTGAGAATGCCTCGAAAAAAATTGGGAAAGGAGCCTTGTTGGAAATAAAATGAGATTCACCAGTTCAACTCTTCCAACTAGCTTGCTGCAAGCAAGTTTCATTTTTATACACTTAACATCATATGGTAACACGATATGTCAATATTAATATTCATAATTACAGAAGCGACAAGCGCAGATATAAAGAACAGAAACTCAAAGGAAAAACTGACAATTCTGTGCATGTTAATAAGGCAGAAATCCTTCTCTTAGTATTCTTTTATAGTTTTTAAGCCTTCTGCTGGGGGTAAATTATCCAAGTAAACGAAAAACATAAATCATGTCTCATTTCTTTTTAATCCTATTAGTATAGACTATGTAGTTCTGCAACAAATTTTCATTTTTTACATTGATGATTTCATAACAATGCGCAACTTGTGCTGGCACAAATCTAAGTGAAGTTGTTGTTGCGATACAAGGTGGCCCAAAAGTTTCTCGTTGAAATATAGGCAGCGCATCACAAATATTTTTGTTTTAAGGGTGAGATCTGGAATACAGTAATTTGTTGACGGAGCGCAAAGGCAACACCGACAAGTGTTCATACCTCACAGCTGGCACCGTCCAATGAGAACCACAACTTATATCGCAATATATAAAATATAAACACTAAAACTTTGCTCTTAGAGGTGAAGAGGGAGGAGATGAAGGTTGATAGAAGTTTAGTTCCAGATCTTCAAGAAGCTGTCCCAACTTCCTGTCGAGACAGCCATGCCATCTTCAGTGACGCCCAGACAACTGACGCGGTTGTCATGGCCAGCGAGGACACCGGCTCGCTCTCCTTTCAGTGTATCCCACACATTACAGTTGAAATCATCATAACCTGCCAATAGCAGACGGCCACTCTTTGAAAAGGACACTGATGTTATTCCGCAGATGATGTTATCGTGGGCATAAACCATGAGTTCCTACATCAGACAACCACACAACGGATTAATGACAGGTGAACCATATTCTTTCTATGAACAGTGCACTTCTTTCTTTCACAACAACTGGGGAAGACTATTTCGACAGTTGTCCTTACTTCTTTTACCAAACATTTTCCAAAGTACAACACCATGAAAATAGTGCCCCTCCAAAACTAACAATAAACTCGGTTGTTGAGGAATTGGAAAGTAGAAAACCTCCTATAGCGATTTAAAAGGTAACTTTACTCCCTGCCAAGTCGATGGTCAAGAAAATAAAACAAGATAAGGGTGCTGTAATCTGTACACGAACAGTATGGATAAAACCTCTTCACACCTGATCAGTAACCTTTTAGCAACACTTCTGCCATATTTTACAGCGTATTGGGTGAATGGCCCAAACATACCCCCCCCCCCTCCCCTGTGAAAGTAACAATAGCAAGAGGCCGTTACATCTGAGGGTAATGAGGGTCATTTTGGAAAGTACTATCAGTAATTCTATCATGATGGTGCAAATGGTGCATTTACAAGCCAAGTATTTACAGGGCTTGAAACTGCACTAAACGCTCTGCAGGTCTACAGGAATGCAAATTAGCAAGAAACGTTTGTTTCTAACCTGATCAGCGCGGATGTCAAACAGCCTACAGGTTGCATCATCTGATCCTGTGGCAAATGCATATCCATTGGGGAAATACTAAAAGAAAAGAGACAATCACAATGAGTAACACAACACTTGACCTTTTGACCGGAAATTGTGTGACACTAAGGTTTTGTTTATACAAGAATTGGACATGTCATCTGTGTAGTTGTTTGCTCAGTGTAGATTATAAGTACATGTGACTGACAGTTGTAATCAGAGAAAAAAGCTTGTAGGAGACAACAATAGATCAAGAGTGTGGTTTTCTTATCTCCTTGATACAGGAATGACAATTCCTTGAAAGCTATTTACAGGGGGCGGGGGGCTCTTCTGATAAGCCCTTATAAGTTCTACGAGGGTTCCTTGCACCCTATTTCTTTAATAGATTAATAAAAATAATGTACTTGTTACATGGCAATATTTAAAAATAAAAAATATTAAAGTCACATACAACAGCACTGAAGAATAATTCCAAAGAAATGTGTTTAAGACTCACCGCTACAGCATTAATATCTGATTCATGTCCGGTAAACGTTTGTTTACAAATACCATCTTGTATGCTCCACAACTGAAATAGAGAAGCATCACAAAGATATAGCAATGTATTCTAAATCACTGTTTGCAGCACTTGGAGCATTGCAGAGAATTTTTAGGTGTTGCAATCACCAAATGACACATAACTACTTTCAATACATGTAGATGATAAATTATCTAACATGAAACATGCTAACACACCAGCTAACTAACACTGATTTTCACACGCAAAACAACATGGGTGAATGGAAAGGCAATACTATTATAAAAGTGTTCACTTGCCCAAGCTTGCAAATAACAGCTGGTCATGGGACAAATGTCCAGTAAATTTTAGGTTTTGACCGGCAAAAGCTTAGCCTAGTCAGACACTCTGACCAGGGATTTCTGATTAAGTTAAAAAAACTTGAACTTCGTGGCCAAATATTGAACAACTTTATCTTCTTATTCAATTACAATACAATGTAATTTTATCATGCGCCTTGTGTTTTCTCTCAAGCCACGTACTAAACAGGCGCCAATATGTTTCACGTTAATTTGTGCAATTTGCAGTCACATCCTAATAGATAACCAGGCTGCATTTAATGTAAATTATATTCGACCAAATACAACTAAAATCTCAGGCCTCATTTTATTACTTGTTGTCTGTTGTCTGCAAGTTTTCTGGGTTTATATTTACCGTCGCTATTTGACCCGATTGATTAGTTTATGCAAGTTTGATATATGCCTGAAATTGTCGAAATTGAACAATTTTACATGTAATATCCAAATGCGAAGGCTTAAAATACAAACTAAAAAAATGTAAATGTAACCAAAAAGTTTCAGATCAGCATGATCACAGGTCAGTTTTATAAACGTCTTCGGTTCAAATAATATTATTTCCTATCGTGAAGTGACATTTTTTCTTATGAAAAGCGTGAATGTACAATTGGTCACACTTCCTAGTAAGTTGCGTTCAATTTCAACGCCAAATACAATTTTATTTTCCAATTCAAGCTCACAATTTCAATTGAAAGAAAAGTACCATCGTCTGTTTAAAACATTTGTTATGTGAAGGGGGAGACAGTTAATGACACTAGATAGTTTCAGCGTGCTAAATATGCAACAATGCTTTTCGATCTTTTCCTGTTGGTTCCGGACACTGAAAACAATGTCCAATCTTTCACGGAAAAATTACTGTCGGAAAGTGTCGAAGAATTCACTTCAACCAATTTCAACTCCCAGAATGTTATTGCCAGTTTTCATATTCCATCTAGTAAAATTTGTGCCTAGCTGACAAGCTGCCTATCACTGCCTATCACTGAAGGGAAATTGAAATACTGAAACATGTGAAATGGATTGCACTCTCTAATTTTGAATTTCTAACTTCGAAAATTATTTTTGTCCAACCAGACTGGCTTCTTGTCCGGCCAAAACTTGACCCTGGCCTGACAAATGACCTGCTTATGGACAAAAATTATTTGCAAGCTTGCTTGACAGTTCAGGCCCCACGCCAGTTGTTCAAAGAGTGGATAACTTTACCCAGTGGATAACTCGCTATCCAACAGAGCAATTTTCCTTCAACTTTACACATTTGGCCAGATTTTTGCAAGGCAACATACTCCACTATAGATACACTCTTGCTTTTTTCATAAATGATAGGGCTATGTAGAGTATTTCCCAAATTTTGTATCTGATGCATTATGGCTTATCCAGTGGATAAAGTTATCCGCTCTCTGAACAACTAGGGCAAGAGCTGCTGAGACATTCCACATCTCATTGAGAAGTCCTGTATTTTATTTCATAAGTTTTCAGACCAGCGATAGTCAACTCGGGTGCACCTCCTTGTCCATTAGCTCACTTGAAGTTAGTGACAAGCATCTAATTTCTCCCTTCATTATCACAACTTGATCAAACATACAGGTCACAAGAATAAAGGAAATGATTGATCACCAAATATGAGATGTCTTGATTGTGAAAAACATTCTCCCAACTAGTACCAGTTGGAATATATGGACAACAGTGAGGAGAATATGCACGCTGATACTGGAGAACAAGTTACCTTTGCTGAAGCATCACATGCCCCTGACACAAATGACTTGCTGTCTGGAGATAACGATAAACTCATCACATCCCCGGTGTGGCCACTGAATGTTGTGGTCTGTTGCCCGGTTTCAATATCCCAAAGCGCACTGAAATAGTTGAAACAGAAAAGCAGTATGAATATCGAATCCATGAAAGCCACTAAATGGTGATTTTCTTTGACAATGTTTCTTTTGTTGTGATGTTTTTCCCAACAATGCAGAATGGTGATAACATACCAAGTCATGTCTCCTGAACTTGTGAGAATTTGATTGTCGTCTGTAAAACGACAACATGACAGGTATCCTAATAAGAGGGAAGAAAAAAAGGAGATCAGAAATCCATCCATGATGCACAGTTTTAGTCAGAATGAAAAGTGACTATCTTGGAAACATGTTCTCACAAGGATGCAGTTTTCAGAATTTCTCCTGAAACTGGCAGTCAATGACAGCACGATCAGAAAAATGCCAATTACAGCTAGAGGTTTGTGTGCATTGAACAATAAAGAAAGTTATTTCTGATGCAGTGCTCCTGGTCCTCTGCAGGACCAGTAGGCTGAAAATGTATGGGTCCCAGGGGCAAAGTCACTGGTCATTAGTGTCTAAAAATTATTTGTTAATTTTTATCCTCTGACATGTGAGTCATAATATGCATGCTAGTCCATGTCTTTTTTCTTTTACAAGGCCTATGGTTATTTAGTATCCTGTTTCAGTACTTGATGGCTTTCCTTAAAAAAAACCAGTGCAACGACTCTTGGCCTTGTGCCATACTAAAATTTCACTAACTAATGCAGACGATCCTGAAACAACATGCTGCATGCTCCATGTTGTCGAACCTAGGCCTTAAAGCTGCCATGAGCAAATTTCCTTCTGAGACAAAAGCAGAATTTTGTCATGGCAAATGGCCATTTACTTGTCCTATGGACGAGTGGAAGAAAAATGTTACTCGTTTTTGGTAACTTTTACTTATTCTTGACAAGTGGGCGACCATTAAATTTGAGTGCTGTGATGACAGGACTGGTGTGCCTGATACAACGAGTAGTGTTATGTACAACATCTGGATGGAATGTCAGTCCATCACAAGACAATAAGTTTGAGTTCAGTTTGAGTTACCCTGTGAGCAGAGGCCCTTCGATCTTCCTAGATAAGTCGGGAAGAGGAAGGGACCTCTGCCAGCCGCCGCGACTTTCCCCGTTGAGATGCGCTAAATTCAAATGTAACCGAGCCTTGTCGGCCTCGCTTCAATTGACATGTTTACTGAATGACAGCCGCGTCTACTACAAACTATTCTGACTTCGGTCGTATTAAACACAAGAGATTTGAGGAAAGCTTTAATTAAACCGTAAGGCTGAGAATAATTCTGTTCGAATTTATGTCACAGTTTGAAAACTTGTCAGCCTCGAAATATTTTTGCTGATCAAGAAACTGCGATTTGT
>Ga0126336_10001608_pt1 | contig 12064 bp, 6 predicted proteins | sample SidCmetagenome_FD_92530 | JGI IMG/M metagenome (GOLD analysis project Ga0126336, IMG submission 92530) | Coral microbial communities from El Islote,Puerto Morelos, Mexico - Siderastrea C C metagenome | ecosystem: Host-associated > Invertebrates > Cnidaria > Coral | place: El Islote,Puerto... | reverse complement strand
TCGGTCATTAATAAGGAGATCAATTAATAAGGTAGCTGTTACGAGTCTTTAAGTTAAAAAATAACTGAATATCATCAAGCGATGCGTGTGGTTTGCGTGTGGTGTTCGTTGGGTTTGAGGTAATTCAAGCCATTCCGAGTCGACTTGTTTACTTTACATGGGGATTCCCGGGTTAGCAAACCGGATTTAAACATCACTTCATGAGATAGGCCTTAACGTGCCCCAGACTCTGACGATCTGCTCAAGCTCATGTTTATCAAGCGTTATATTTTGATTCTACTGCTATATTAACGGTCTAGGCACAACGGTAAATACTTCATCATCCCTTTGTAAGCATCCTCAGTTGTGGGCAAATTTATAACGACATTCAACGTTTGAGTGAATTTGCGTTTTTCAGCAGAAATAAAAGTGATAAGAAAGATAAGCTGAGTCATCAGAGTTTAAACATTACGTCATCCAGTAATGCTATAGTCAAAATATTGTGTCACAGAATCACACTTTTTGTCACGCCGGTTCGTATAAATAAAGATCATGCTAACATTAATTTTGTGAAACCTAGGGGTGGGGAGGGTCAGAACAGCTGGTTAAAATGCCCATTAGGCTTTCTTGTTTACAGTAGCTCTCACTTTCACAGCTCAGTAGCTTTCATTTAAAAGGCCAGGATTTCGTGTAGAGACTCAAAAGTTAGAACCGCTGTTTATTTATTTGATGAACTGTTGACTGCAGGACAATGGTAAACAACTGGCTTGCATTGATGCATCAGATGAAGACTATCACCTTACTGTGTGGGACTGGGAAGAAAGAACTATGACACAACAGAGCAAGGTACATGTAATGCTATAAATGACTATGTGTCACAATCAAGACCTCCTTCTTAGTTTGTCTCATTGTAGTGGATGCTGAACTCCCTTTAACCCCACATTGTAAAGAAAATCCCCTTTGTAGTCTTGAAGTATAAGTGGTAACCGCTTAGGTCGCTTTTTGGACATTATGGTCAAGTATTTTAATATGTACTTATTCCAGGGGTTTCTCCTTGTTGCTCGGGAAGTGAGAATGGAGTATTGTTACTCTGTTATCTAAAGCGTACATACTATAATAAAGTCGTGCACAGACTTGCCTTACAAAGTCACACTTTGGGCCCACATGTACAGGTGTAGGTGGCCTATACAGCCAGAGAAAAACTGGTTTCTGTAGCATGAAGTAACAAGGAGTATTAGAAAGTAAAGCTGGTCTATCACAGGATTACCCCACATTTTTCACCAGTATCCATTTAGATTTGCGTAATGGACAGACCGATCCAGCCTTGAACCACCAACCCCCTGACTGTCCGATCACAAGACCGATTGAAAGACTGTTACACTTTAGAACCGCTACTCCAAAACAACTCCACAACTTGTACATGTACTCAGATCTAATGGTCCCTAGTATCTCCGTGACTGAAAACAGTTTAAGTTATTGATACTCATGTTATTAGGGTATGTCTGGCACTGTTGTTGCCGTATCCTTTGATCCAGATGACAGTAAAACTCTTGTCACATGCGGCAAAGAGCACATTCACTTCTGGAGACTTCATAACACAAGACTAGAAAGAAAGAGTGGCTATTTTGAGGTATAGTTATTGTCAGTGGTACACAACATAATTTATACAGTATAGCTTAACACTTTTACAGAGATAACTTAGTCTTATTATTATTGTTATTTATTATGACCCATTTTTTTGAAAATGGTCCCACAACTTTTTTACACCTGGAAATTAGTACATACATACATACACACATAAAAATTATGTATGTATGTACTAATTTCATACATACATACATACATTTATTCAAAGCATCAAAAAACAAAGATGAATATACAAAGAATGCTTTGAAAAGGGAGTTTAAGAGGTTGGCCCTATGTAAAAAACTCCTGAAAGAAAAGTCTTAAAAATATTCATATATTGACAACCCTTGACAAGTGACCGTAATGTCGTTACTTGATCAAACATGCAAGTCACGGGAATAAAGGAAATGATCACCAAAGACAAAATGTCTTGATCTTTAAGCAAGTTCTTCAAACTAGTACTATAAGAAAATAATGTATGAAGAGTAATGAGGAGAACTTGCATGTTCTTGATATCGGGGCTTTAAGGGTTAATCTCTTTAGAGCTTATGAAGGAATATTTATTGAAGATCTTTGAGTCACTACAAAAATAGCATAGGCTTTCAAACTTAAGAATTGCATGATGCAAAATACCTTGTGGGGTTTTAAAATTAGAGCAAATTTTGCTGAGAACTGTAATTTTATTAACAATTTCCTTTAAGTTAATATTTCATCACATTTTTTTGTTAAAAAATTATGGAGATTTTTTAACACATACATGTGAATTGATGTAATACCATTTAATATGACTACTTACTAGCCTTAGGACCCTATTGATGGAAATATATTGGGTCTTAAGGTATTTACTAGCATGGCTTATAGTCAAAATACTGAGCGTGTTCCGCTCGTTATTTAGGAATGATTTTCATTAATCGGGAACGGATTGCAACATTGGAATCAAAATTCCATTTTCAGATTGAAGATTGAAATCTTCCAGCAGTAAACTCATATTTCAAAGAAACAAATGTTGATTGCATTGTTATTTGTGTAACCCAAAAGTTCACACGCGAAATACAAAACCGTTGGCAGCTGTTGGTTTCAGTCGGTTTGGCATGACAGGGAATTTTTCTCAATTTTCAGGAACATTTCTTTTGCATTTACAGCACACTTGTTTTTAAGAAATATTCATCACAGTTTTATAACAGTAGACTGCTTCCTCACGTGAAAAAGTACTTGCTATTGATATTTTGTTGAGCGAACACAAATCACATCAGGCACAACAAGCCGCTAACAGTCTGCCACTTGCATGTGAACATTCGCCTGATGTCAATAATAAGCCAATCAGCATTCCTCATTTGGAACAAGGCTACCATTGGAACATTACAATATTCAATTTGAAAGTGGAATTTTGATTCCAATAATGCAATCCATTCCCGATTAATGAAAGTCATTCCCAAATAATAAGCGGAATGCGCTGAGTATTTCGACTGTAAATCCTTGGTTACAGGAGGGTATTCTGTTTGTTTATTTTGGCAGAAATATGAGATCCCACAGTACTTAACATGTATAGAGTTTTCAGCAAATGGAGATGTCGTCACTGGGGACTCAAATGGATCAATCACAGTCTGGGGAAAAGGTACAAATAATTTTAAATTCTTTATATCACATCCAATCTGCATCAGTTTTTGCATGGGATCTGTAGTTCATTCAAAATTTGCTTCCTCTGATTTGCTCATCGTTTAAACGGGGAACTCTTGAAATGCGTGACAGATGTGTGGCCATCTGCATCCCATGCAAAAATTGAAGCAGTTTGGAGCAAAAAATGAAATGGCCTAAAATTCAAGATAAGACGGTTAAGCTCTTAGCCCTTCATATATTTTTTTATCATTGTATTTTTTTATCCTCTGTGATTAAACATTTTTCCTTAAAACATGATTGCATTTTCAGTGTCAAAGAAGATAAAGTTTGTTGTGAAGAGTGCACATGAGGTAAGGTATATTTGCTTGTCAGTCGGTCTTTCAGTCAGCTGGTAAATCAATCAATCAATCAATCAATCAATCAATCAATCAATCAGTCAGTAATGAATGCTACAACAGTTAGTGTTCCAGACATTAGTATTACCTGAAAAGGTCATCTTAAGGTAACCCTGAAATTCACCCCTCTCCTCCCCAGGTAACTACCACAATAACAGTCTCTGTTAGGTAGTCACCAGAGTTGTACTGGATTAACAAAAATGTGGGGCCCCTTTCCCCTCCTCCCTTCTGCAGTCCCCTAAAGAGTGGTTTGTAATGCTTGTAAATTGAAGGTTGAACTTTTTTTTTAAACAGAAAAGCATTTTGTGTGTACGACTGTTGGAGAATGGGACGTTGTTAACTGGGGGCTTGGATGGCAAACTAGCAGCATGGGATGCCAACAAATACTTCAACACACCCTTGCAAGAAATACAGGTCAGTAGGACTCAATTGGCCTGGGCATAGACTTCTTCTCTTGTTTCCTTCCCTTGCTGGAAAAGAAAGACATGGGACATGTCTGCATGTAGGCTATGGAAATCTCTCTTTTTTATTTTCAGAATCATTTTCTCTGACTCTCTCCTCCCAGGTGAATAAATAGTGAACTGTTACAGTGATGTATTACAATCTCAGACAATAAGTGTATGATCCTGGAATTAGTGGGCACTTTGACCATGAAAATCACTTAGGGGAGAAATAATTGAAGGGGTGCCTGGAATGAAGCTGTGTATACTTGTAAATCAAAGGAAGAATTTCATATTTGATCTGGAGTCACTTAGGGCCATATTCCATGCACCCCTTCAATTATTCTTCCCCTCTTGCCATTGTCAAAAAGACCTGATGATTCATCAGGCCTTCCCAAACAACATTGGGTGAAGGGAGAGGGAAGGGAAAGCATTTCTACAATCCTTCTACATCAGTGTTTCAGTGAAGGCAAATAAAAACTATGCATGCTAACTGCATTTGTCTCACCTAGTTCTGTTGAAGAGTGTCAAGGTAATTTCATCGAAATGCTAACATAAAGACAAGCACCCAGTCCAGGGGGTGGGGAGAACAATACTTCTGGCATTGTCTTGTTCATATTTAGTAGCAGATCTTGTTTTTTAAGCTATTTTGAAACAAGATTTTTATTGTGGTCACTGATTTGTTTTATTCAGCTGGACACTGGCTTGGGTGGAATCTGTGCTATTGAACCACTGCACACAGGACATGGAGATGATGTCAGTGCTGTTGTTGGCATGACAAGTAACTGCATTGTCAAAGGCTCCTTTGATTCTTCTTTCCACCCAGTTGTTCAGGTATTCACTAACAGTTTTAGCACTCTAGATATGTTCTCTTTCTTCAAAGTGATGTTTGGGCTTTTCTTCGTGGTTGAGGGAACAGGGGGCAGGTATTAAGGAAGAAAGGGGGTGGGAGATGTATGGTAGGCAGAGAAAAAATTTCCAGAAGAGGGATTACCAAAGTGGGAGGGAATAGGAGAAATAAGAAATGTTGCAATATTGCATAATATTTAACAATTAGATTATGAGCTCGAGATTTCTATCGCCTGATAGTTGATGAGGCTGAAGGCCGAATAATAATAATCTAATTGTTTTAGTATAAATCTCGATTAATATACTACGAAAGTGAAAAGTTTTACTTAATTGCATTGTTATTTTGATGTATAAGACTGCACCTGCCACTCACCTTTTCGTTACTCACTATCACGGAATAGATAGCAAGTAGGATAGCCAATCAGATTGCAGCATTTATGATAGAACGCTATTAGATTTATACTAAATTTTAATAGAAGTGTAACAAGGTGGGAGCCACCAAAGATCTGGAGATAAAGAGTATAAAAAAGCTGGAAGTTTAGAACTCTCCCAGCTTCCCATACCAAATGGGTTTTTGTAGCACTAGTCTGCACCACCGGCAGGGTGTGAAATGATCTGAAAAGGATGACAAATGTGAGCATTGTGAAAGATAGTCGGCTACCTTTTGCAAATGTTAGTTCTGAGAAAGAAACAATAGATTGCAAGAAAGGTATGAAATCTAACTTGTATATGTAGTGGTTTTGTCCAGCAAATTTAGTCCTAAAGGTTAATGGTTTTATTTTCTTTGTTTAGAGTCATAAGGCTGAGGTCCATGCCCTGGCAGTGCACCCAAGTGAGACACAGTTTGTCAGTGTTTCAATGGATAACTCGGTGTCTCTGTGGAATGCTTATACTCATCAAGTTATTTGGACAGTTGATGTGGAGGTATGGTGGCAGCGGATTACAGACTGCTGCAGAAACAACGAATTTAGTTTCCAACTGGAACTTAATCGTGCAGCTCCACAAGTGGATTTGTGTACAGTGTGTCTTACTTCGTTGAAAAAACTGTGTAATTAAAACTTCTATTATATTATTTCCACAAGTTTGAACCATTTCTCTACAAAACGTTAGATTTTTTTCCTGATTCATAATGGCAAATCTATTTTTGTACTGTGGTCTGTTTTTCATTTAATTCAATCAATATATTTAAAAATACAAAGACAAATTATATTAAAAAATGCAAAACTGCAAATTGTACCATTTTGGACTGTTACATTTGAAAATGGAAAATGAATTGGTCCAAATATAAAAAGGTCAGCATTTTAGTTTAGAAAACCTCAGCCTATTTTCCGATCCCTTTGTCAATCCTTCTCTCTACCTGTATCTTTTTGTGCGTCACAGAGTAAATGTGCCTGTAACTTATCTACAGTGAAGTGATTAAATAGTTAATACACATAACTACCTTCTTTTATGTGCAGTGATTTTCTGTACTCCTGTACTTGATGGATATTCGTGAACTTTGATCTCTTTCTTTGCAGTTTCCTGTCAAGTCAGCAGATTTTTACTCCACCGGCAGCATTTTAGCACTGGGAACCACTGTGGGAAGGTAATATGTCATTGCCAATGAAAAAGAGCCACCTGTTCCACCTTAGGTGTGACAAAAATGAAATTTCTCTTTTCATCGTCACTACTTGTTCAAACATTCAAGTGATGAGAATAAAGCAAGTGATCACCAAGGATAAGATGTCTTGATATTGAGACAAATTCTCCTTACTAGTTTCCTAAGAAATGCCTGGAGAACAGTAAGGAGAATATGCATTTTTATGTCGGGTCTTAAAGGGTTATCATCGTCAATCAACAAAATTAATAATGTTGAAGCATCCTATCAGATTGTCATTTTCATTCTTATTAACAGCAAATTAAATCGGGCATTAATAGACACGGTGCATTTTTCAGATGGATTGTACTTTCATGTGAATCAGGCGTGCACATATCTTCTTTTCAAGATGGAACTGTTCCACTTCCTGATCTGGAATATTCACGAGGTAAACTATCTTGCAATGAATTTGCTGTTGCAAACACCCTCTTTCAATATAATAAATTATATTTTATTATACAACAATTTAGAATCAGCTATGTGAATGTGATCAGTTCTAGTCAAGTCTTTTGAAAACTGAAAAATATTAGGTTTCTAAAGTATTACAAACAAAAAAAAAACGGTGTAAAATCCCTAAAGCTGTCAACTCTTGGAGATATTCTGGCATTCCTGATCATGATTTAGATGCCAATCTTCACTCGCTTAGTACACCATCTCAAACATGAATGCTGCAAATGTGATGTATCAACAAGAGAATTCTGCAGTTAATTTTATTTGAAACCATATTGAAGGATTTAATGGTAAAAGAAAGGTGCAAGTGATAATAAAAATTTTGCTTGTCAGGAATTTCACTCAGCTTTCATGCATGCAGAGCTTTTTTTCCATGGCTTATTAATAGATAAGTGTGATAACAAGTAATTGTTAGTTCATTTATTGATAAGTTAGTTCTCTGCCACAGATACTTGACAGTTTTGATACTAATCTTGGCCTGCAGATGGAGAGCATATTGCGGTTGCATCCCAAGATGGCAACATCTATGTGCATGCAGTTTATGATGAAGGGATGACATACAGAAGAGTGGGCTGTTGTTCAGTAAGTTTTGTTTTGATTTAGTTTCATGCACAGAGGCGTGAGGGTCACAGAGGCATGAGGGTCAGTGAGGTTAAAAGGTTTCCCAACTGTCAAGTCCAGAATCATCCTCAGGCAATATCAAATAAATGATAAATTGCTCCTCCTAAAATCCAAGCCACTGAAAAAATTCAGTGGCTTAGGTGGGACTCAAACCCACGACCTTCGGGTTACTAGACCACTGCTCTACTATCTGAGCTACAAAGCCACAATAAGAACAGTGATCTTACAGTTTGATCTTACAGTTTGATCTTACAGTGCAAACCACCAAAACCACTGAATTTTCTTCAGTGGCTTGGATTTTCAGTGTAGCAATATATCTTTTATTTGATATTGCCTAAGTATGATTCTGATATACATGTAGAATCAAAACACTGTTATTCTCATTTATTTGTTCCTTGCATGTAATATATGTTATGCACGTTTGTCACAGGTATTTCCTTGTAAGATCAAATAGGAGGTAAGATCAAATAGGATTCATCCACGCACTGTTCCCATGCATCGTGGCTTTGTAGCTCAGATGGTAGAGCAGAGGTCTAGTAACCCAAAGGTCATGGGTTTGAGTCCTTAACCTAAGCCACTGATTTTTTTTCAGTGTAGCAATTTATCATTATTTTATTTGTTAATTCTCCAGCATGGAAGGTTTCTTGGTCATCTGACTGCCATTTTGAAAGTAGGGTGGACAGTTGATGCAAAATGCAGTGTTTGTATGTTGATTGTTTTCTTTCTGTACAGGGACACAGTGAACCTATTATGTTTCTGGACTGGTCTCTAGATGGTTGCTTTCTTCAGAGTTTATCTACTGATTATGAACACATTGTTTGTAAGTAAATAACCATCAAGGCTCATGATTGTTATATAAATTGTAACCTGTCATAAAAAATAATTGGTAATTCAAATTTGACTTTGATGGATTAACTTCCACAAAATGGTTTTATTCATAAATATTTTGCACACTGATGCTCATGTAAATTCCTCCATCACTTAACCCAGAAGGTAAGAGAAATGTCAAGGTCTATTTTGGTCATTGTAATTGTGTATATTACATGTTTCAGAAATTGATTATGAAGTAGAAAAACAACTGGCAACTGACTTTAATTTCTTAACTTTCTTATACATATATAAATGATATATAGATATCATTTTTTTTATTTATTTAATTTTTTTTTTTCAGGGGAGTTAGGTGGATTTCAAAGAGAAGAATCACAAGATGTGATTCGTGACATTGACTGGTCCACAAGGAATGTTATGTTGGGTTATGATGTTGCAGGTACCTTTGTTAACCTTGTTTACTGTACCATTAATTTATTGCCTTTGGCATGCTTTGTTATCCACCCATACAAACTCCTTTAGGACTCTAACAATGATGTCTTAAGGACAATCCATTTTTTTACTTCGTAAAGTGTTCTCACACTTGCAAACATTTCTTGTGACAAATGTTGTGTGGTCAGGATACCTGTAACAGACAAAACTCAGTTTCTGCAATCATTGTGGAACAAAACTACTTTTCACGACACTTAAACTGAGAAATGTCTATTGCAGGGTATGTTGTAAACACAAAAGGCAGCTTCTTGCACTTGTTATATGGCAATTTTTTGCCTTATAACTTAACAAATAACTTTTTGTTATAAATAGTTATCTTCGTTGCAAATTTTCTAGGTGCATGGCCTTCTCAGCCAGATGATGGTAACCTGATTAACAGCTCTGATTTGTCCTGGTCTCGTGATGTTTTTGCTGTTGGAGATGAGTTAGGATACATTCGCTTGTTTAGATTCCCATGTAGTCAGCCTGGAGTAAGTTGAATTCTTGGACATTCGTGACACATTATCTTAGTATTGAGAAACCTTGAACAAATTTTTGTGATGTAAAGATTAGCATTAAGGGCGCGGGTGAGAAACTAAGTCATCAGTATTTATTTATTTAAGTGACGAATGGTAGCGACACTGCGCGAAATATTCAAATTCATGAATAGGCTCTTCAGTAAAGCTTTCAGTTTCTGAATCAATAATTGCACGTGCGTTGTGACTTTCAAGCATTTTGAAATAAAAAACTGTCGAAGTCCAGTTTTCTTTTTACGTTTAAACGTTAATGGAAACTTTTTAGAAGTTTTCCAACAAAACAAAACAAAAGCTACAATAATACTCCTTATAGCTGAATATAGAGCTTGGGAAACGCTTATAACCTTCAATCCAAAAATTTCATATCTCTAAATTGCAAAGTATTTTTCTTTTCTGGACAGACATGAACAATAGCTGCTAGAATTTAACTTCCATAATAAGCATAATCTTACTTTAAACATTCATGTTTATTCGGTAAGCCTTCAGAAGCCCTACAACCACCAATTTTGTGTCCAAGAATACAGCGCAGATTTAGAATTTTACTGAACAGACACAACAGCCAGACAAAGTAGGTGTATTATAGATTGTCACAACAGAAGCAATTTTTTCAAACAGGCTTTTTAACAAAATATTGAAGGCTTCAAATTTAAACAAGGACGATTTTACTCATTTAAAAGCTTACAATTTTCAATGGAACTCGAAATCCTATGATCGGCTTCTGTTGCGACTCAATAGAGGTTTTAACTGATCAATTAGTGGTAAAATCAAGAAGTGTTGTCTTCTCCACGAGGAGAAAACTTGGACACGGAGTCACATTTTACAAAATTTTAACTTTGGGAGCTCATAGCATCCCAGGGAAGTGCAGTCTATCAAAACAAAAACAACTTTTTGTACTTCCACCATCGCCCAAGCTCTCTGTTAAGTTTCAACGGAATCAGCTGCCAAACGTTCAAGATATAATTATGTTTTCTTAATTTTGCCTTATAAATTTATTCATGAGCAGCTTGTCACCCATGGCCTTAATGGTACAATGTCTGTCTGTGTGTTCATTCCCAGAAGGAGAATGAGGTCTGGGAGACTGGTGCAAATATTGGTGCATTACAATGGAAAGGATACATAACCAACCAATATGCAGTATTGATTGGTTATGTCACTTTTGTTTGGTTATAAGACTGAGAGTCACTTGATTTATCTAAATTTAATGTAATAAAATGGAATCACTTGCTGCAATTGAAGGGGTGCATGAAATATGGCTCAAAGTGACTCCTGATCAAATATGAAATTCTCCCTTTGATTTACAAGCATACACAGGGCAAATTGGAAGGAGAATCTAGCAATTCATCAGAAGTCACTTAGGGCTTTATTCCAGGCACCCCTTCAATTATTTACCAGGTGTGATGATATGTCATTAATCTCTCCTATTCAATATTATTGCTCTCAACTTGGGAAGTGTAACTCTCTTCAGCAACAAGCCATCAGTATATGCTTCCCCGTTGTTGGTTACTTAATTCAAATATTACAATAATAATTTATTGAGGTATTTTTGTGCAACATTTTAGGCCCACTACCACCAGTGGAGGGGGCACAGCTGTCCAGTCACACGGATGCTGTTCTTAGCTTCAGACACCTACCTTATTACAACTGGCAGTCGTGACCTCTGCATTCTTCAATGGTCAGTGGAGGGAAATCTTCCTGCACTTAATGAAGAGGAGGAATATGACGTGGAAACTGACATGCCACGGGCGGGTCGGCATGAAAATCAAAACCGCCGCAGACTTTCAGACAATGACAGCTATCATTCTGATGACAGCATTGATGAACATGATGAGGATGGCTACGATGATTTTTATGAAAATGTACGTAGAGGAAAACATGCAAGAGGTCGGCAACGGCCATCTGAAAATAGGAGATATTCTGATGCAACAAGTTCGTCAATGCTTGAAGTTCCTCAAGGCCATGAGCACTTGTCTAGGAAGACTCATCAGCATCGCTCTTTAAGGGATGATGGTAGGGTAGTAGGAAGAAGTCCTCAACGTAATATGTCCACTCAGAATAGCTCCAGATCACAGCAAGGCTCATATGCAGAGAGGTTTAATAAACACAAAGCCTTGAATGGCAATGCTAAGCGCAACCCACAGTCGTCCAACTATCCACAGCCGGAACCAGAGGATGTGGATCAATATTCAGACGAAGAGAGCCCAAGACAACCCCGTGGCAATTTGGGAAGGGGGAGGGGTGGAGAAAGAGGTCGCATCCCTGCAAGAGGACAGGATAGGGGGTGGGACAGGAGACAGATGAGGTAGTGGAGGTATTAATCAGAAATGGGATTAACTCTAATCCAGGATTGAATGTTAACTGGGTTTAAAGTTAATATTAAGCTACAGATGAAGAGAAGTCAAAGAAAATGAAAGGCCAAAAAATTGTTCGAAAAATCTTCACTGATTGGTTATTTGACTAGCTTCAAGGTTAATGCTAATCCTGGATTAGGTTAATCAGGCACTGGAGAAAATCCCAATTTTGTATAGTAAATTCTGAAACATAAAGAGCACCATTGCAAGGTACTATTGAAAAGCTATCATTTAAATTGCCATACTCAAGGATTTGATCCTTAGACAT
>Ga0126336_10001607_pt1 | contig 12064 bp, 3 predicted proteins | sample SidCmetagenome_FD_92530 | JGI IMG/M metagenome (GOLD analysis project Ga0126336, IMG submission 92530) | Coral microbial communities from El Islote,Puerto Morelos, Mexico - Siderastrea C C metagenome | ecosystem: Host-associated > Invertebrates > Cnidaria > Coral | place: El Islote,Puerto... | reverse complement strand
TTCAAGTATTAGGTGAGGTCTTTAAGTGAAAGTATACTAGCTCACGAGCGAAAAGTAATCGCTTTCATAGCAAAAGTGAATTCCAGGCGTTTTCTTTGTTATCCGGCCGCCATATTGGTGTACTACAGCGGTACACCAACATGGCGTCTGCATACTGAGCTCTATAAATTTCCTTGGAACGTTTTGGCAAATAAATCAAGAACGCTGTACCGCACAGATCTGAGACTTGGAGAAGTTGTTTATTTATTAATCTTTTATATCATTTGAAATTCTTGGCTTGTTTTATTGAATGGATTCGAATTTATTTTTGTATGGCGTGACAGTGCAGCCCGGCAATAATTTTCTATGCATGTGGGGCGGGAAGCACTCGTTCAACGCAAAAGGTTGTCCAAAGCTCTCTAGTTTTCAACTATTTTTGGTTTCTTAGGCTAACTGTACGGAATGACGTAGACTATAAAAGCATTATTTGGAAGATTACTTAGCCTTCGTGCCTGCGTACTGGGTTGGGGCAACCATAGTTGGCCGGGGCTGGAGGGGAGCCAAAGGGAAGAGTAAAAGAATTCGCCATCCCCCTGATTTTATACGTCCATTACCGCTTTCGCCAACTACACCTGCTGCAGCTGTGTTTAGTATACACCGTGTTGTTGCTCAGTCAGTGAGAACAAAAAAAACATCTCTATTGTTGACCCCATCCTCCACTGAGGAATTCTTTGTGTTGTAAACCACCCCTCCCATGACCAATCAAAATGCAATATTTCCCAGGAGGCCTTTTGAATATGGTGCTTTGTAACCGCGCCAGCGGTCGGTGCATTTCTTCAGTCCGGTGAAGGTTCTCTTGTAAATATTGCTTAATTTGAGCTGTTTTCTTCTTTTTGTTTTGATTGTGACGAGCTTATTCTCAAGCGTAATGGATGACGAGTTGATGTGTGAAAGTCTGATGAAATGGGTGAGTTGGAATCGTCGTAATTCAAGTCGATTGCTCTTGTTTTGTGGCGTTCATTTTGATCGTGTTGTAAGCTCTTATTTAACGACATAACCAACTTGAAGAATTTAATAACTTGCATTGTTATATTGGTAATGGTGGTTAATCCCATTATGTTTTTTTATTTCTACAGGTCAACACTTTCGAAGGAATTAAAGCTCCACATAAAACGATCGAAGAACTGACTGACGGAGTTGCTCTTTCCGAATGTTTAGCCGAAATGTAAGTTACACGAACAGTCGAGAGAATTGGCTAAGTTATATGACATAACTAAACCTTGGGGAACCGAAAGAAAACAATTTTGACTGATATTTCTGTCCTGATTGTCTTAAGTGGTATTGCACATTTCCGATTCTTGTTAACAGTGATTTTTGCTAGATAAACTCTTTAATAACCGTGAGAATTACAACAATAGGATTAATTTATTAACTGACTTTTGTTACAAATTTGACCCTGGCTGAATTGTTCAGGATTTGTACTTTTAAAGTCCACTTTTACCTACAGTGCACAAGAGCTAATGCGTATGCCGTAAATGTGAAATTGTAAAGCTCGGATAAAATGATAATTTAATGCAATTTAATAAAACATGATGAAAGTGTAGTTTGATGGTCAAGAGAAAAGACTTGAGAAATAAATGAGGAGATAGCCTCCCACGCAGTCGTTTTAGGGGAGTTGTATTACCCTCCTCCCCACAAACGCCTGCTTACCTGAGTTCAACATTCCTTTCCGCCGCTTAGCCAATCACATTGTACCTACTTATGGCTGGAAGGTTGACCTTGACTGCAGGATGCTTTCGTGGGAACACATGCAGGTAACAGACGTGCGGGACCGCGCGGTATAAATTTTAAAATGTAAAGTAAAACGTCATCTCAAAATCGTTCTTGAATGCAGGGGCAACTAAGTTTCCTAAGCTTGAAATGGCATGTTAAACTTTAAAATCAGTGCTTAGATTTTCGAGAAATAAATTTATTTATGTGCTCGATAAACTCTGTTTAGGTATAAAATTTACGATATCGTGTTGCAATCCCACGCGGAACTAAATTGTTCCAAAAGCATTAAATCACTGATTAAATGCGGGGATAATTATAACTACATTCTCTGAGCTTTCAAATGGTTCATTTAACTTAGAAGTGTAGGATTATCTATACTCTATAAACTTTCAAATGCAACATTAAACTTAGAAATCCATTGAGAGATGTTAAAACTGATAAATTCAACGCAAGAGATATATAAGCTCTGTGTAGTCACAATGGTGATTGTAAACTAGACTACGTGTTATAAACTAGGACTAGCAGTCCCTTCTGCTTTAATAGGGAATGTCGTGCAAAAAGAGCATGCGAACACACGTTGCAAAAACCTCCTTCGTCCCTTGATGCAAAGATGGCAGAAACATTAACGGATATGCCAGTGAATTGAGTATGACAGATTTCGCCGCCTAAACGCACTTGGTTGTTGTGGCATGTGATATTTTCATCTCATTCATCGGTTTATCATCTCGCTCGGTCCTTTGTTGTCTTACTCTTTGTCTTTTCAATTCGTTGAAGTCTCGTATATCCCTTCGCATTGCATTGGCTCCAGCAGTTTGAGAAGCACTGAAGTCTTCACTGACCGTCCGTTCGATCAGGCGAGCAAGATCAACAACGCTTTGTCAGAAAATTCGAACTCTTTCGGTCGACGACGGGATAAAATTGTCACACAGGAAACACTTTCAATCACACGCAATATGTTTTTTCCGATGTTTCAGCCATAATTCGCCATTCTAGAAGTAAAAAATATATTTCAACTTCCCGGCACCAGCATCTCTGAACAAAAACAATCACCGGAAATACAGAGGTGCACATTATAACGATTAATTTGACTGGTGTTCATCAGACAATGCCTCAATAGTGATTGGTTAGATTGCCTCGCAAGTAAAACAATGGGAAAGGAATGTCGAACTCCGGTAAGCAGGCGTTTGTGGGGAGGAGGGTAATACGGCTCCCCTAAAAACGACTGCGTGGGAGGCTAATGAGGAGAAGGCAAGACAAGAAATTATACACAAGAGATGCTAGCCCGGTCAAAACAGCCCTTGTCGACCATTGTCTTTCTTGATCCCAGTTTACAGCAGATTTTGCTGCCATGTTCAGACCCTGATTTTCCAAACATGATTTCTTGGCTATGTTTGCCTGTCATAATTTGCCTATGACATCATAACATTAATCTTCTTTTAATGATTAGTTATCTTTTACGAAGCTGGTATCTGCTGTGTACATTTTTCACTTCATGCTCTTTATTACAATAATATTATTATTTTGTGACTGTAGGCAAATCGTAGAAGACAAACTACAGCCTAAAAATCTTATTCACTGGTCTTAATTCATCCACAGTCACAAAACAATGATGGAATCTGCAAATAAAATGAATTACCAAGATATAAAGATTTCCCAGCACCTTTTTGCAACTTTAGGTGAACCATGGCAGGCAAACCATAGCCCTATCCATCTATAGCCAACTCATCACACTTGAAAACCTGCAACCGCACACAGCAAGGAAATTGGTCATAATTAATACCATGTCGCTATAGATAATAGTGTATAATGATCATGTTCCTTTCCAGTGCCCCAGACTGGTTTGATGATGAATGGATATCTAAAATCAGACATGATACAGGGGACAACAGAAGACTCAAGGTGAGCAGATACATGTAGCTGTTACTTAGCAATCACTGAAGTCATAAGTTGTTGATGAGGGATGGTACATGCATATGCTGTAAAAAGGCATTCCTGTTTTTGTTTTATTTGTTGCTCATTCAGGTGGGGAATTGAGAATGATTTTTAATTGACGGCGAGTCTCAAAATGCATTGGGATTGTGTAAACTAAAGTGAAACAAAGCATAAACAAAGCACTAAAATGTAAGGCACAAGGGATAAAGTCTTTCTTTTTTTCTTTTCTTTTTGTCCTTGGGCCTGCATGTACGCTTGGGTTAGGGAATCACACATGCACAACAGTAAACTTAGTGCAATATTGTAAGCATCAAGGCTGCTGCCTAAGGAAAATTTTCAGGAGCACTTTGGGCTCCCAAAATCAAAAGTTAAGAGCCAAACTTACATTTCGAGGAGCTCAGAATTAGTTAGTTATTTATTTACACCGCATCATAAAAGAAAACCCTAGCCCTAGCCAATGCTGTCTCTGTCTCTCTCATTCTGTATCCTTGGCCAAATTGTTTTTGGACTACAAACATCTCTTTCTTGCTTCTGGTTTCATGTTAGAGCAGCATGGCATGTGGCTCTAGCTAACTGTGCAGCAAAAAAATAAAAGAAATAAATGACGAAATACATAATTAAATAAACAATACCAAACAGAAGTTGCAGACAAGAAAATGTCCAATTTATTCTATATGTTATTCTATAATCGAAATACTACACTAGTTTAAAAAACGTTGTTAATTATACGATTAAATCATAGTTAGTAGAGGGGACCCTCTACTAACTATGATTAAATGAAGAAACGCAAGTCGCATTGCATGAGGAAAATTTGTTGTTTTGTGAGGGTTTCAAATTGTTATCGAGGCTGGAAGCTAGATTAGATATGTTTTCGTATGGAGAAATCGAAAAAAAACAACTTTATATATTTTATTTGTTCCTGTTGCGAGAACTTCATTGCGGCCATCGGGTTATACTCCATTAAAGCCAAGGAAACCTTCAGTGACTTGTGCAGAAAATGAGCGCTTGCAGCAAAGAAAAAATTACACCAAGTTCATAAGAATTCTTTATTTGAATATAACGAGATTACATTACACATTCTGCGTAGTTGGAGTCTCTCAAAAAATGAGGAACGATTCAGGGCGAACTTGTACATGAAATCGAATATCAAGCACGTCGAGTCGGTAGCACACAAGTTATCTACCCGTTCTTCTCACAAAAAGAGAAAAAATATTTTACTAAATCGACACAACAGTCTTCGATGCCGCCAGCGCGTGATCACTTGCGAATGCCTGGGCCAACAAAACAGCCCATGATTTTGATATTCCATATTTGGGAATCACATCTTGTGTCCAGTCTCCAACATCTGCCAACAGGAGACAAACAATGGCTTCTCAAAACTTTGCTGTTGAACACTTTTGTTACGGGTTTGTGAAAAATACAGTTCCATTGTTTGAAGCTCAGCTAATAGAATCAAATTTATCGGGAAGTAGGGGCCATTGTCCCAAGATAATCTCAGGCTTATAGGCGCCCGTGCGGGCTCCTTGTACAGAAATTTGGTGGCCCGCATGCACAACTTAGGTGCCCCTGGTGACCGGGTGCCTGTTAGACAGCAGCCTTGAGCATACATAAGTGCAAGCGCAGGCACAAGCAAACTTTCATGCAATGTTGATCATGTTTACAGTAAAGGCACTGTGCATCAGTGTGCAGCTGTATGTCACCTTGTGCTTACAGTATGTTTATGTCTGGGCCACATTAAGTCTAAATTAAAATTGTGTGGTTCCAGAAAATATCCATACCCCACCCTCGGAAGGGATTTTTCTTATGACCCCCCCTCCCCTCTGGATTTTCCAAAAACGGCCCACAAACTATACCCCTCCCCCGCCTCCGGAAATTCCAATTTTTTTCCTACACCCCCTGGAAATATTTCTATTTCTTGTTTAAAGCAAAAAATTAGCTAAACTATAGTTTAAGAATCCAAATTTTGATGGTTACTTGCATTTTCTGATAAATTCGCGTATATAAGCAGAAGTTACGTCGCATGTCAAATGCTAGTGTGCATGCATATCGTCATGAATTTTATTTACGACCAATTCTGCTTCATTATCTTGACGAAACAGCAACACTTCAATTTATAATTCGAGTAGTTGACAAAATACAAGTTCTCTTGAGAAATACGTGTAAATGTTGAGTAAGAATCGCTAAGTTACGCTGCCAGAGGTAAAAAATGAGTACTGAAATCAAAACAACATTTTGTGTCAGTTTTCGGTGTACCAAATTTGCATGTTCTATTTACGGGTATTTTCAGATAGAATTACCTTTCATTTGGCATCATTAACTTTCGTTTGGCAGCTGGAAAATCTTATCATTCTTGGCCTTCAGTGAAGATTTTGATGTTTGTAATGTTTTCAATAACAATAAGGTTCTTCAAGCTGTTCTTTTGTAGTGATACTTACTGTTAATTAAGCCTCCTTGAGCTGTTATTTTTGTCGTCGCGTTGCGCGAAAACGTTCGTCTTTTAGCTTGTTCTCGGCTGCATGGGCTCACACCACAGTATTGTCACTGTATGCACTCTTCTTGACGACCAACTAGATTTATCTAATGTAAAGTTTAGCCGAAAGCGATGGTGCAAGCAGCATGAATGCATTCGAAAACAATTCAGCACACACACGGGAATGTTCTGTAAACAAACTTATCTGAACAATGGTTCATGTTACGCACTCCCCTCAAACATTTCCCTTTTAATACTTGGGATGCCTTTTACTTTATTTTATACTTGCTTTATGCAATTGTAATGATGCCTATGTGATTTTCCACTGCCACCGAAGAAATTTGCCTGTTTCTTTCATGCTGAAATATTAATGTTTGAGTCAAAACCCGTGAAACGGGCATGCTTTGATTTATATAACGCACTTGAGTCGTAAATTTCTTACAGATAATATTTGTCTACCGAGCTATGATTATTACAGTGTTTTTACGTAGTTTTCGATCAAGAATTACTCTTAGCGGGATCAAGAACTGTTTTATGTCGATTCCGAATTATTACTGTGCTCAATGTTGACGCAATAATTCAGTTCAAACGATAGTTTTCACGCCAGCGAACAACAATGAAGAAATGCGACGTAAATGTCTGCGCTGCTACTAGCAGAGACGGATACAGTTCGAAATCAAATCACAGACATATCTGCTAAAATATGTGTGACAGAGATTCTTGGTGTAATTTACGGGATTTACTCGTCTTCCATAGCATGACCTGTTCGCTAATCAGCCGCTGTTTGGTAAAATGACCGGACTCTCGCAGCATCAGAAATCAAGCCTGACCACCTTGAAAATATTACTTTTGTGCAGTTAACAAGATCAATGTTTGCGTCCACGGATCGGTAAGCAAAATGCAAACAGGGAAAATTTAACATATAGGAATAATGGAACCGGTCTGGAAAAATAATATAAATTGATTCAACACCCCCCTCCCTCAGGATTTTCCTGGGCCTTTGACCCCCCACCCCCCTGGAAATTCCAATCCCTTCCGTGGGGAGGGTATGGATATTTTCTGGAACCACACATTGTGGTAATGAGTAAATCTTGGTACCTAAGTCAAGTACAACTATCGATACCTCGTATTTAGAAATTTATGCTGTTTTTTCTAGGTGAACAACCTCAAGAAACTTGTGAAAGGAGTGCAGGATTATTATACTGAGGTAATTGGTTAGCTGTAACTTTGATTATCTTTAAGAGTGATTGATCAAAAAAGAAACTTTTCTCACCATGTGTCTTGATCACTTGCCTATTGCAAGTTGCATGTATTGTCATTGTCGTTGTTATTGTTTTTTTTTCCTGCAATATCATTTGCAAGACAGATCTCAGAAAGAGTATAATCCATTCAGTGGTCTGTCTAGCGTGATTGTCTGGGTGAAAGCATGTGTGAAAAGAATTGCTGTTGAGGACAGTGACTGACATTTTGGCAACCTGAATGGAAGTGAACTTAAAACTCTTGGGTAGACTAGCATTTCAGACAGGGGGAGAAGAGACAATTCTACAATGTAGTTGCTTCATTCTCATAAAACTGGATAAAACCCAGCCATAATGTATACCTGGACATGACCATGACTTCACCTTTCCCTTACATGTACGTGTATCTTACAAGTTGAAGTACTTGTTTGTTAAAACCTGTTACTTTGTTTGTACAATGTAGGTGCTGACAATGGATATTTCAGGATTTCTGATGCCTGATGTGAATGCCATAGGTACAGTACTTTAAAATTACATGATACTTTACTTACATGTGCAAGTATGCTAATCTAGAAGATTATTAAGTACCAATAATAATAAAAAAAAAAATTAAATAAATGGACATGTATTTATTGTTGACAAAAATACTGTTTAACATGACTATTGTTTCATTCAAGTTCAAAATTTCTGCAGTACTAATTGTCTGAATTGATAATTTTGTTTTATGTACGTGTAGTAATATTTAATTATTTGTTTAACTTCTAGTTGAAAACCAGGACATAGCTGAGCTTGGAAGACTGCTACAACTTGTTCTTGGCTGTGCTGTTAACTGTGAAGACAAACAAGGTACACAAAAATGAAACATGGCTCGGCAATATACTCTGGTCTCTGTTGTTGTGTAGTTTCCTGAGAGGGCAAATTTCACGTCATGTTGTCTCTCTTCATGCAGCTGTGTGGGAAACATAATAACAGGTCACAAGACATATAACTTATGGTAGACTCTTTTTAATTTCACTCAGAATATATCCAGGTCATTATGTCCATGGAAGAGTCAGTTCAGCATGTTGTGATGATGGCAATTCAAGAGGTTTGTTTAATACAGGGATTTCAATAAAAATTGAAGTAGGCAGCTGGTTTGAGTAGAGTAACCGACTGTATCACCTAGCCGTTTGAAAGAATCTTCCTTTAATTACTTTAATTAGGGCAAAAAGTAGCTGACTTTTTTGAGCGAAATAGCCGACGCTTTTCGTCGGCCGTTGGTGCTTAGTGAAAGCAGTGTAAATAGTTATAATTATAATTTATTAGTTCATTTACATGTACAACTCCTTGCCTCTTTTGCAATCAAAGTATGGACTTTTAGGTTAAGTCCTTGCCATACCTGAAGGGGAGCCTACAAGTCAGATACAGCTGTACATGTTTACTTAAAATATGTGGTCCTTAACCTTTTAAGCCCTAAGCCCTGATGAAAATGAAATTTCTCTTTACATGATCACTGCTTGTTTGAACATTCAAGTGACAAGAATAAAGGAAGTGATCACCAAGGATAAGATGTCTTGATATTCAGACAAATTCTCCTTACTTGTTCCATAAGAAATGTATGGAGAACAGTAAGGAGAATATGCATTTTTATATCAGGGCTTAAAGGGTTAACCCTATGAGCCCCCAATATCCTCACACAGATTCTTCTTATTGTTCTTCATATATTTCTTATGGCATTATCTGGGAGAATTTGATTAGAGATCAACATGTTACATCTTTGGTGATCATTTCCTTAATTCTCCTGATCGTTATGTGTTATAATGCACTGATGTGATAAGGAGAAATTTGATGCTGATCACTGTTGGGGCTTAAACAGTAAACATTGAAGAGTTACTCTTGTCCACAGTAGGTTTGGACAGGTTTAAAAACAGTAATGAAATAGTATTAAGAGGCACCAAATACATTTGACATGACTGATTGTTTTGTTTTAAACAGCTCTTAACCATCAAAGATGGTGGCTTGCCTGGAGGAGACAGTGAAATGTACAAAGAACTGGAGTTGCAAGTAAGATTTGCTGTCATACAAAATTGATTGAGTTCATTGTAATTTATTTAATGATTAAAATACTTTCATTTGATCAAATGATATAATTAACGAACATACCTTTTAGTACAATTTATGATAAAATGAGTCATACCGTGAACTTACCGTGTGATGACGTGTGAGCATCTTGTAGCCAGAAATTAAGACTGCACAAAAGCGTGTAATGATTGCTCCCACCCCAGTGACTAAAGGAGTTGTCTTTACCATACATTGTAGTATTATTACTGTTATCGTTAGTTTTACAACCTCGGTTATTGAATTTCCATCTTTCTTGTGGTTCACACACACACACGTTATAAGCAATTAGTATAATTGTTCAGGTGATTATAGAGATTTGCTCTGATAATCAGCTGAGCAATTATACTTAAACAATTATTCTCCTCAGGCTCAGCAAATATCGTGGAAGAATCCCCGAGACGATTATTCCACAATATGCACTTCGCCTTTGGCGAATAATTGCTAATTAAATAACCTTGCTTTTTGCCTTATAAATATGGAGATTTTGTGCCAAGTCAAGTGCTGTAAAATATCATTCAAAATTTCTACACTGGGAAGCAAATGCTTGTGCAAAAATATGGCAAAACATTCAGCAACAATATTGAAGGTTACATTTTTTTACATTTTTAGCATTGTTACAACACACTATTGATCATATCTGAATGGAAAAGTCACATTATAAATTTTAATTATTATTGTTATTGTTATAGCAGAATTCACGACTCTATGTTAGAGGCTAAACTAGCTACACAGGGTGCATAGCATAACCTGTGAGCCTTGGCAGTATTATTATTATTATTATTATTATTATTATTATTAGCCAGGATTAAATACAACAATAACGACAATAATGTTGAGGTCGTTATCAGTAACCGGCTAACTCAGCCCGTTGCTGGTTGTGTATTAATTATTAATATCCTGTTAGTAATATTTGAATAATTAAATGAATAATCATTGTTTATTTTTGTCTCTGTTTTACAAAACCAGCACAAGAGGACTCTAGAACAATTGAGCAGTATTACTGCTGAAAAGGAGGAGCTCTCACAGAGATGCCATGAGTTAGATGAACAGGTAACAAAAAAAATGTTTTGAATTGTATTTCTCTTCAGCAACTTGCTATTTTGTAAGTATTTAAAGGACGTTTGCACTTATTGTTTCTGTGCACCCTTTCTGCGCATGCAATTCACGTTGCGATTTCGTGCCACCTCATGCATTGAGCGCAGGTGGTGTTGAGTTGTAGAGATATACAGTGCTTGAGGCCATTTTAATATCTATGCACGGGTTTAACTCTCTTAAATGTTCTGTGACCTCAGATTTTCTTTTGATAGATCACTTTCTTTGTCGATTATCTAATATGTTTTATAAAAAAATAGAAGAAAACCTGTGTTGTGGAAGTTTGATTTTCAACTTTTCTGCCCTCGCATCATTGAATTCAGTGATTATTTTAGCTGCATGGTGTTCGCAAAAGCCCATCTTAAAGGTTGAGTTTAACTGAAAGGATGCCACCTGTTCAAATTATTTACTTGACAGACCCATTTAAATAAAAATTGACTAAGAAAGTGGGTCTACAGCGAATCATTTTTAATATTCTTCAACTAACAACCACTGAGGCATGTCGAGTTATGAGGACTGATTTGTCAAAGTTGGGGTAGTTTTCCACGCGCTTTATTTGGAAAACGAAGTTGGTGACCCCCCAATTTTTTTGCATTTCTGACAAAGGTAACTCATTATCTGACTGTCGTAAAAGTATGAAAAAAATCTGTGAGGTAGAAGTTTTTCATGCGAACGTCCTTAAGCCAATTGTGACAGACTGTCATGATCATCCAAAATTTAAAAGTCCCACTAAGTGTATTTTCATGCAAATGTAGCTGTGACATGTATCACGGGACTCAACCCTTAATGACAGCTAAATGTAGAGCATGTTCCTTATTAGCATCTTAAGTTTTTCATATCAGGTGTGTAGAAGGTCATGTATTTTAGGTTGCCACCATCCAGCAACCGATTATTGATTGTACGTGTAGCTCTCTGTATATTTGGATCTTTTTTTAGATAATTATAACTTTAAGCTTAATCTATTTGTATCTTTTTTTAGCTAATTCTAATCTTAAGTTACTTTGGGCACTAAATAAAATTGAAAACATCATCCAACTTTGTGAGTTGTTAGAAAAAATAGTTTTAATTTTTTTAATTTTTGATTTAGCTGGCATTCATCAAAGAGCATGAAGGTAGTTTACAAATGGAGAATGACAGACTTAGAGAAAGATTAAGCCAACAGGACTCAAGTGGCAACAGAGACGATGATATCAGGTGCTGTATGTGATACCCTTTCCAGCAAAAAATTTGGCCTACAATCCTGGGTGTTGTTGTATCTGGGGCGTTTGCACTTTCCCACTACATTTGTGTGTGGGGCTGCAGCAGTGTAGTGCTTAGCACTTTGGGCTTCAGATCTGAACCTGGTCAGTGGCTCTAGGCAAGGTTTTAGCCAGAAGGGCGTCCAGGCGTCCTATGGACGCCCACTTTTTGGAAAAATTTGAATAAAATTCACTTAATCTTTCAAATAATTTACAAGAAACATGCTCCTTGGACGGCTAAC
>Ga0126336_10001606_pt1 | contig 12068 bp, 15 predicted proteins | sample SidCmetagenome_FD_92530 | JGI IMG/M metagenome (GOLD analysis project Ga0126336, IMG submission 92530) | Coral microbial communities from El Islote,Puerto Morelos, Mexico - Siderastrea C C metagenome | ecosystem: Host-associated > Invertebrates > Cnidaria > Coral | place: El Islote,Puerto... | reverse complement strand
GTTGTGGCAATTTTATCCTTGGTTCAATTCTTATTATCCCTTTTTTATGTGTATAGTAATGCTGATAATGAGTTAAAAACAAAGGGAAAAAATCGAAACAAGGATAAAATTGAACCGCAACATTGAGGGGCCTGCGCGATTCCGACAGTTCGTGAATGATATTTCTAAAAAGGCCTTCATAGCTTAGCTCGTACTTTCTTTTTTGACATTATATGAGGGGAGGCTCCTTAAAGAGTTCCTTAAATTCAGATGTGGCTGATTCTGTACTAATTGAAGGGTTCAGTCGAAAACTATGCTAAGTGGAAAATTTGCATAATTTTTTTTTCAGAAGTGCTTGAATTTTTGCATGTGGTCTTCAAATTAATGCCAAAACGTGGCCCTGTATTTTTTTCCGCTGGTTTTCGCTTTGTACCTTTTCCCCATCAGTATATGCTTTAGGCTAGCCAATGCCGGGTGGTATTGCATAACAAAGAGTAGTATTTTGTCACATGCAGCTTTGTTTTTCTGCTTTAGTGCTGATTTTCTGTCCAAGAATATTATTTCTGAGAGGTGTTTTTTTTTAACAACACTAGCTTGGTACCCTCTATCATTCAGGCGTAATTCGAAGAATTTTTCCTCAAATATTGCTTTTGGGGAGTTTTTCTTTGAAGCCTAAACGCCTCTCGTTTGATAACACCTTTCTTGACGCCTGGTGGGTGCATTGAAAGGTCTCCGTAGGTTATTTTGTAATGTGTTTGCATATAGGATAGATTCCTTGTGAAATCTGTCATCTTTGTACACTTTTGTGTCTAAGAATGTAATCTCTGTTTCTGAGATTTCAGCCATACATTTGAGTGTTGGGTGAAATGTATTTACCTTTTCAAGGAATTATTCTTTTTCCTCTTTGCTTGTGTCAGGGAGAGCACGTCGTCAATATATCTTTTCCACACTAGTGATTTTTTGCAGCTCTGTCTTAGTATTTTTCATGAATTAAAATGAAAAATATTAGCAAAAGTACGCTTTTGCAATATTGTAACAAATTTACAGTCATGCAAATAAAGCTTGTTGCTGTTGTTGTTGTTGTTCTTGTTGTTGTTGTTGTACCGCCATTTTTGTTCTTATGGCAGTTCCATGAGTTTGTAGATAGTCTTTTCCATTGAATTTGAAAGAATTTTCTTTCAAGAATAGACTGAGCATTTCTCTCAAATACCTTGTGGTGAGGGGAGGTTTTTTTTGTCATAAAAGGCTTCGTATGCTTAGCATATGGTGGTAATACCCTTCTTTTAACCCATTTACTCAACGAATGTCCGAGAGTCTGCAGTCCAGCAGGTGAAGTTGTTGCAGGTAAAAAACGTATATATTGATTTTTTTCATTTATCTTGCTTGTATAAGAACAAAAAATAAAGGTATTTGGTTAATTGTTTTCATTTTGACCACTTTTAAGATGCATTGGGATTTGTGGCACTGGGAATGGGATTTGTGGTAAAAATTGGAATGGGAAATGGAATTTGAACAAAATGTGGGCTGCGAAATGAGATTTGGACCCCCCCCCCTTCAGGACCCTCGATGTAGACTTCAAGCTAAACTCGATTATCTCCGACGATCAAGGCCGTTATGTGAACATGGAAGCTGAAGTTCAGGGATCTTTGTTTTTGTTTGTAAACATTTATGCTCCGAAAAGCGTCCAAGACCAATGTTGTTTTTACGATAACTTAAATAAGAAGATTGAAGAGAATATTGTCGGCAAAGAAAGTAAAATAATCCTCGGAGGCGATTTTAATGTCACATTAGACCCCGTGTGGGACTGTTCTGGAGGGAATCAGACAAAGAAAGCTTCAGTTAAATATATTGAAGATCTATGCTTGGATTTCGATTTAATAGACATTCGGCGTATAAGAAACCGGGAGGTCAAACGTTTTACCTGGAGACAAAACAAACCTCTTATTCAGAGTAGACTTGATTTGTGGTTAATAAGCGATGCCTGTCAGGAAGATATTGAAAAATCTGACATCACCTCCTCGATTAACTCCGATCATTCGGCGGTCATCTTGCATTTTAGTAGCGTCGATAAACAAAAATACGGCCCTTCGTTTTGGAAATTCAACGCTAGTCTTGTTAATGATACAAACCTTGTAACATTATTAACCGAAAGTATACCGGCGTGGCTAAATGAATTCAATGCAGTAGGTCGGTTACTGCATTGAACAAAAGAGTCCTGTGGGATCTAATTAAATATAGAATCAGACAGATGTCCATAAAATATAGTAAAGAAATAGCCCGTGAGAAGAGAGAAAGGGTCTCGAATATCGAAAATATGCTTCGGACATGCGACGAAAACTGCAGCAAATGTCCCTCAAATGAAAATTTTGAACAGCTTGAAGTCCTTAAAATTGAATATGGTGATATTTATCGAGATTTCGCTAAAGGGGCGATCATCCGATCGAAAGCTACTTGGTATGAAAAAGGAGAGAGAAGGTAATGAATACTTTTTTAATCTTGAAAGTCACAATAAAATTAAAAGTTCAGGCCGAAAAATTTTCAATGGCGAAGGGACTTTGATTACAGACCCTCAAAAAGTTCGACAAGAAATCGAAAGATTTTATTCCGATCTCTGTAAAAGCGATACCCTCTCGCCACCTAAGGATAAACTGAACCTTACTCCTTTGGATCTCTTTAGACTTGTATCCGTGGTAAACGCCCTGCCAAGTGAGTGGTGAGACTTACTAAAAAGGTCCTCTCACTCTGACAAAAGGACGTTTAATCTACAGGACCACATTGTTTTGAGTTTAAACGGGCAAAAGACTCCGATCAATAAAGCTGTGTCAAAAACTATTTATAAGGAACTCCGAAACAGAGTAATCAGTACCCCTTCTGTTCAAAAGAAATACAACAGCTGTTTTGTAAATGATACCCTTGATTGGAGCGAAATATATAGCTTTACACATCGTGTCACCTCCGATACAAAGCTGCGTGAATTTCAATTCAAACTATTAAACAGGTGCCTGGTGACAAACGACTTTTTAAATAAAATTGGTGTTTTGCCTTCCCAAGTGTGTTCTTTTTGTGGAAATGAAAACGAATCCCTCAAACATATTTTAATCTCTTGTCATTATGCCAAAGATTTTTGGGCAGAGGTTATTAAGTGGCTCTGCAATTTAAAAGTCAATGTTAACAGTCTTAATGACGGAGAAATCATGCTTGGAATGCCGGATTTTGAAGACGAGTTATTTGTCAATCATGTATTACTAATCGCTAAACAATATTTGTATTCATGTCGTTGTAAAAACACCTATCCTCTTATTAACGTTTTCACTGCTAGACTATGCATGCGTACTAGGTTGAACACATTGGGGTCTGTTGTGTGCTGTGATGTAGTGTATGTGTGCTCGTGTGCGTGGATTTCTGAAAGTGTGAAATATTAATGATCATTTAAAAGAATCTGATTTAGCATTGTATTGTAACGGAAAGATAATGAATTTCTTTATAATTATAATATTACAAGTAACGAAATGAACTTTTTTTTTCGCGGTATTAAATGATGTAGTGTAATGTATATTGTAAGTAGTTTAATGTGTAATGTATATCGCAAAAAGTTTAACGTGTAATGTATATTTGTAAGTAGTTTAATGTAATGTAAACGTGTAAAGTGCTGTAGATTACTAGCAGAACGCTGTAAAAGAAAATTACAAAAACAATAAGCTTATCCATTCTCCCATTACCTCATAAATTCACCCATGAGGTCACCCGTGTATCCATAAACTCACTTATCAACTCAACCTCTAACCTGTAAGACTCATCCAATCACCTATGATGTCCCTTATTTACCTAACGCAAGAACACGTTTTTGGACCTCCTCAGTCCCTTTCCCCCTCCCCATTTCGACTTAAGGCTTGCAAAATGGCCAAGAACGTCCCTGATTTTGACAGCTTGCTGTTAATCGAAAGGGCATTCGTCTTACAAAACGGAATAGTTGGGCGAAGGGAAATATCGAACCATTTTAGCTCTCGGTAAAAACTGAATGAATCGTAATTAGCTCAGTGAAAAATAAAACACATAAAAGTTACTGTTAAAACTTACATCGGCAAACGATCGAAACAGGTTGTCCATTGATTGAGTAACCATGAATCTTTCAACGCCTCTGTTTCCATAGCAGACCACTATCATCAGTAGAATAAATGCCCCGAAAAGTACAAACTCCACCACCTTGCGACCAATTTGGGCGAGACTGGTTCTGAACTTGCGCGCTTTCTCGCGTTCTTTTTCATCGGGAAGAACTACACCGCCTCCTTGGCTCCCTGTCACGGATTCACCCATAACCTTTTCCTGCTCGGGTGGCTTTTTGATTAATATAGACAGGATGGAGGCCACTATGAGCACCTTCAAAGGCTGCATAACAATCACGTCTTGAAAAAACGACACCATCACGGATACGAGCCATTCGTTTGAGGTCTCCGCGCCCCACATCAGACTGTAGAATACGATAAACGCAGCCGAGGTCAATGTAGCCATGCTGCAGATAAACCAAGCGACGAACAAAAACCAATGTGGCAAGCACCTCTTGCTTTTAGTCTCTCCGTCCTCCGCTTCTCCGGGCGGTTTTATATTTCTGAAGATGGAAACAACTAACACATTGACGGGAATGGCGACGATGCTGCTCTGGATTCCTATTTTGATCTGCGTGAGGCTGACTTTAAGCGGTCCAACCTGCACCGTATCACTGGGCGGCGTGCCGAAATTGTAAAACATGGCATTTGTTACCATGGCTGCAAACAGAATCGACAGACAGCAGGCCAGTCGCTGTGCACGCGTGAATGGGTTATACGGTGGTCGGGTGAAAATGGAGAGCCAAAGATGCCGTTCTCCAAGACTGTTGGCTGTTCTGGAGTAGAACAAGTTCTTGAACCCGGACAACTCCTTCTTGCTGGCGACGGGCAGTTCGAGTTCTAACTTTCCATCTTCTTTTTCCACTGCAATCCACCTAAACGGCAAGAAAACATACAGTCGGATGCTAAGCTGAAAAACTTTATGTCATGTCGGAAAGAAGGTGAAACGTAGGTGTCCAGAAAATCTTTGAAGAATGTGAGTGACCATCATAATGCACTCTAGTGGAGAGACCGCTCCTGTGGCACAGTTCCAGTTAGTACTAACGTGCAAGATGGCTTTAGCCATCTGAAGCTATGAGGAAAATCAAGTGTTACAATTCAAATAAAAACTTTCAGCGGCACTGCCCTTTGGTGTTTTTTATTTCACTTTTTATGGTAGAGTGCTTATGTTTACTCATGCCCCGATAGTGATGCGATAGTGAGTGAGTGTATTAGAACACATACAGGTCACGAGAATTAAGGGATTGATCACCTAAGATGAACTACTTTGATATTTAAACACGTTTTCCCAACTGGTACTCAAGACAATGTATGAAGACCAGTCAGGAGAATTTGTACACTGAGGTTAAGCATGCACCCTGTACTGTTGTTTACAAGGCTTTTAGTAAAGTTTCTTCAACTTTTGAATCAGTGAATAAAAGGGTGGCAGTGAAGTCACTGAGTAGCACTTTCATGGAATGATTATTATATTTTTTTTGAAGTTTAAGAAGTTCTCTCAAACTCTCGGGTTGAAAACAATCTAGCTGTGTACATCCCTCTTGGGTGGGTAGAGTTAGCAAAGGAAGGGACTCATCCAGGGAGAATCCAGGCGAGAGGAAACAGCTGGAAACTGCCTATTATTTTCACCCAAAAACACTTTATCGGCTACCTGTTAGCGACGAAGTGAGCCTTTTCTCCCGTGGCGAGATCCACAATGATCACTTGCATCAGAAACCACGATGGCGTTTTTCCGCTGTTGTCGTGCCAAATTCGGATCTTCTTCAGCGAGCCAAGTGACTCTTGTAGACACAGCGTAAAATTGTTTATGCTTCCTCGAGAAAAGAAGATTTTATCAAGCTGAGGATCCGTTAGAGAAATGTCATCTGTATGGCCATCGCTACCATAAATGGCTAGGCCCACATTGGAGGAAGTTCCATTGCGTCTCCACATTCCTGTTTGTATTGAGATGGCATATCTGTTGTTTCCTTCATTCTCGTAGAGATAAACGTTTGCTACGACCTAACAAAATCAACAGATCAAAATGATGAATGACCAAAGGAAGGAAAGTAAGAAGCTCGGAGGGACAGAGGGATTAAGGGGAAAAGAAACGTACGGAAGGATACTGGAAGAGAGGGTAGAAGGAAGGAAGAACAAATAAAAGACGAAAAGAGGACCAAGGAAACCCAGGAACGAAGGAAGGAGCAAACTAACAAAGAAAAAATATTCAGGAGGAAAGGAGGAAAGAAGGAAGGAAGAAACGAGGAAACGAAGAAATTGAGAAGGAATGAATGAATGAACGAAGGAGTGAAGGAACGACGCAACAAAGGAAAGAAGGAACGAAGGAAATTAAGAATTAATTAAATGAGGAACGAAGTAAGCGGTTTGAAAATTGATTTCCGCCACATTAATTTTTCTTTAGTAAGAGAGATAGAGAGAAAGTTATGTGGAACCCCAGTTGTGAAAGTGGGTTACGATATTGCTAAGAGAGGCAAACACAGTGGAGTTAAGACATAGTACGAATTCGTACACAAAGTTACCCGTAGTTCATCCTTTTTGTCTTCTCTTCGGGCGATTACGAGAGCTATTACATATGAGCCCAGGATGACGCATACAGTTGATAACACCACAAAGTTGCCTGTCTCGGCCAGATTACCAAATGCTGCGAACACTTTGTCGAAATCGATGGGATTTGGAGCCACAAAGAAATCACCTCCAAACGCAGACAGATGAGTGCATAGACAATGCAACTGATTGGAAGTTGTTCTTGGCCCAACCTGTAAAAATTGTAGTATAATTACACAGTCAAACTTCCCCAAACAACCAACTTTGATAAGTGACTTTTCGTCATCTTAGCTGACTTTCCCCTGGTTATTTTTTCCAAAGCAAATACATTTGGCTCGAAAGATCTGAGAAATAGTCATGCAAGAGTGCAGATAAAATTGACAATAATTTTTTTTGCCGTATAGCCTCATCCGTTCGCAGGGTCAAACGTAAACCTGTCATGTAACAGAATTAAGTCTAACTTTTGTGTCTGGGGGATGTAAAGCCTCATGCAACATCACTCAAACAAAGAGATCTTGAAGCAGTAATCAGGACTGTGGAACTGTATGTTAATTTCTTATCCTGAGCAAGGTGGCCTTACGTTTTTAAAAGCATTTATAGGCAACATCTAAACGTGCGACCATCGAAATTAAAGTAGTCCACCAATGCGTTTTATCGTGGGAATTTTACAGCATTTGTCGAACTTTGGAATTGACGAGATGGCAAGGATGCAAATCTCCCCCACGGTACCACAGGAGAGATGATTTTGCTGTTGGTTTTCCTTCTTTCGGTGACCTTTTTTTTTTCGGGTTCTCTGGATTCAGCCAGGAAAGTCATAGAACAAATACAAATAACTGACAGTACACAACTGCAGTTTGACTTTCGACGCACACCTCACATGCTTGATCCGGAATCGAACCTGCGTCTCCCCGGTTACTAGTCGGGCGTAATGACCACTGCACCATCGGAGCATATGAGGTGTGTGTCGAAAGTCAAACTACAGTTGTGTACTTTCAGTTATTTGTATTTGTTCTACGACTTTCCTGGCTTCGAAAATATATCCTGTGATATTGTGCTAATCCCGTGTAGGGATTTAAAAGCCATGAAACACACGTATGCCTCGAAAAGAAAAACGTCCCATGGAATGGCCTCGTAAGATCCTACTCACTTCGTAAGGTGGCCACGTTGCCAGCGTGGTTGCTCCGATGGTGTAGTGGTCATCACGCCCGACTAGTAACCGGGAAGACGCAGGTTCGATTCCGGCTCGGGGCAATATATTCTTCTTTTCATATGAGGTGTGTGTCGAAAGTCAAACTACAGCTGTGTACTGTCAGTTATTTATACCTATAGGAATACCTTAAAAAATTATAGGACGGTTTTTGCAACACACTTTCTTACCCGGCATCCTTCACCTGTCCACTTCTCTTTGGATTCTGACCAGTACAAGCAACCGCTGACCGAAACGCTCAATGAATAATTCACGTCCGTCAAAAAGTTGTATGTGGGTACAATAATCCTAGGGGCTGGAGCAGGCGTCGTTGGGGCGTCCTTCACGTCCACACAGGATCTTTTGCCCCTCCTGTGAACTGGGCTACACGATCGTTTCTTTCGCTCTGGTTTTGTGTTTCCATTAGCTTCGGTGTTCTCCATAATGTATCTAATACCAAGATAATGAGTTCCAGTATGACCAGAGTTTAAACTTGAAAATGTGAAGGCGTAGGGATCCGATGAACAATTATGACTACCCGAGGAATTCCCAGTCGCGTTTGTGCACGAAGATAAGTTGGGAATAGTTGTGCTGAAGACGTTATTTTGAGGGGTTGGCTTTGTCTTGTAGTTGACAAACACGTCTACAGTTTTACCACTTTCGGGTTTTATTGTTATTGTTACCAGCTCATAGTGGGACGAGACCATGAACCTGTGAACGCGAATGTTAGACGTTCCATCGCTTGGTTTTAGAAACAACTTCTGGCCAGAGCTGTTACTTGTTTCGTATTCATCATCCCTGGTTAGAGGGATGAAAAGTACAACTGGTTCTTGCAGTCCTGAAATGTTCATGACTTTGCCTCCAATAGCCTTGAGCTTAAAGTCGAGTACTGAAGACTTGACTGTTGCAGCGCTTTTGTCCCAGGTGAATGGGTTCTTTTTAAATGACAACATCTGTTTATAAGAAATAAAGACGTATAACGAGCAAGATTTTTTATTTTCCATTTTTACTTTTTATCGGTTTAATAACTGTTATCATTGTTTAGTTTCCTTCATTTCAAGTTCCCGAGGATCCACTAAATGTCCACTGGAAGGGTGAGTGTTTCTTCTCCTTGCTCGAAGGGTTATTATCTGAGTTGCATGGTCAAATTTTCACCATTACTTACTTACTTACTTACTTACTTACTTACTTACTTACTTACTTACTTACTTAGGTCTCTTTACGCCATGTGGCGCCAAATTTTGATCATAGTCCCCCCATAATTCTTAACTTTTGGGCAATTCATCTGCAACTTGCAGAAATGTGCATCCCACAGGGAATTATATTCGGGCCGCCATTGTCTTATGTTGTCCATCCCGGTCCAGGCATTAGACCACTCTGGGGAATTCGATGGGCTCGTGAGTTTGGTGCACTGAACCGTGGCTCCTTTTCAGTGATGTCGTAATCAACAACAAACGAGCAATTTGTGATCAACTGGGCTCAGGAAGAGCACATAAACTAGAAGATCCAGAGAACTAAGAATAAAGAACGCGCGATCCCTAAAATGTATTGCAAAGTAGTATTTTTCTTTGCCTTTGTACCAGAATCAACTTTATTTTGTATGGGAATAAGCCCAGAATGGTATTTCCTTTTTTGCTATACTGTAGGGCATTTGTCCTCTGCGTGGGGCCATTTAAAAAAACGCTCATGCTAACACATCATAATCTACCTGTGAATCAACAGCTTCAGGGGTTTCTTGTCCTTGGCCAGAAAACAGCGAGTTCGCAGAAGGTAGGGCTACTCCGCTGGGACCTTCACCAAGCTTCTTGCCTCCCATGTCGGCACTCCTTTGGCGATCTAAGAGAACCTCCAAAGACTTTGTCTTGAAGACGGTGGGCTTCTCACCAACAGCTTTTGTGGCCAGCAGGCTGTCACCCACTTGAGTGACCAGATTCAAAGCATTTTGTGCCCTTCGTTTGCCCTGCATGTTAAAAGGTTATTAAAGTCATTGGTTACATGTTACTATGCGGTTTCTTTTTGTTTTTCCCTGCATGCATATTTGCACAATTGCCATAAAAGGTGGTTATGACTTTTGTGTCTGTAAATGGGAGAACATCTAGTTGAGAGCAAAATTGCTCCCAATTTCTAGTGGTTTTGTATATTATCTTACATGATTATGCTGTTCAACGCAAAGTGACTGTAAAGTTTGAGACTGAGGACAAGATTCTTACGTGTGACCGTTCAATTAAAATCGCCGAGTGGCACCAGTAAATCCATTTAATGAAAGATACTACACGCACAAACAGAATTTTCCTGTGGTTATAATCCTTTTTTCATTCCTTCGAGGTGGAAGTTTACAAGAAGTGATTCCTAGTAGCATGAAAATTCCTTTGTTGGGAATTCATAGGCAGGAGAATTTCGATCAACTAGCAAAAGACAAACAAGTTGAAAACCCACTCAAACTTGGAGGGGTGTTGAACAATCTCTAGTTGGAGTGATACTTGTACTTTGACAAAACCCTATACTCACTTTTCCTTTTCCTGCTTTGTTATCAGCCTCGTCAGCTCTCTCAGTCAACTCTTCAGCCTTATCGTCTTCCTCTATTCCCTCATTGTCGGGCCCAGCTCCACTAGACGCTGCATTCAGCACGTTCCCAATACCAGCGAAGAGACTGGTACCTATGCTCTGTACCAGGTCTGAACCCACCGAGCCATTCGAAATTTGAGACGAAATGAACTTTGCGGTGTTTCCTAACAAGTTCAGGGCCTTTTCCTATAAATCAAACAATGAAGAGTTACACCTTGTTTGTTTTCGATGCACACGTCCACCTAACCTGCGATCAGGCCGAATTTTAGCATCGCTCTCATATTCTCTTACGTGGGTCACCGAGCGAAACGAAAATAGAGCCTGATAGCAGGTTAACGTCCACCCAGAAATGCCATTCGAAGCACGTGGCAATTGATCTCTTACACGCTGTAGTTGAGTTTTATCAACCTTCACCAACTCCTTTTACAACATTGTATTCTCTATAAAGACAAAGTTGAACTTTGGTTTGGATCAAACAAAACGCGGTCTCTCGGGACGAGAATGCCATACAGCTGCACTGTACGCGTGCTTTTAAAGGCGGAACTTTGCTGCAGGCGAAAATGAAAATTTATGAAGAAAAACAGCTATAAACAGAGAAGGCTTACATTAACCCAATATGGCCACCTAAACCTCTGTTTCAACTAAGAAATGACCAACACAGCTAGCCTAGCCAGTCTTTATGTGCTTAATTACTCCTGTTCATAAGCCACTTCACAGTTTCTAGAACGTTTCCTTACCTGTGAATCATCTGAGATTCCTTTGTCGCTGTCTGTGGCTAGAGCAATAATTCCTACAACCAATGTTGCTTGCTGCAGACTTCCAACTTGGACATTCTCCAATTTGTTGATAAGTGAGTTTTTGTACTGAAAAGGAAAAAATAAAAATAAAAAACAATAACAACAACAAATGACGAACGAACAGCTAGCCTACTGTATCAAAGTCAGAAACCACACAAGATCATTTTAGGAAAGCAGTATTTCTTTGTAAGCAGTGCTAGTTTCTAAAGAATGTCTGCAGAAAATTTTATCCGTGTTTATTGCCAATGTTCGTCACCAATGTTAACAAAGGAATCGTTCCTCACCGAGTTCGCCTGACTATCGTTTGTTCCTTCAGCAGTAGAAAGTAGAGCAAACGCCATTTGCATGGCCTTATCGACCTTCCCCGAGCTGAGAAGATCATCCAGTTTGTTGTTAGAGTCCTCCATATTGGGACCCTTCGGTGGCCCTACCTGTAGAGAGCAGAGCAGAGTTCATCCTACTTGTCATACCAGTGCTCAGTGAGCGTAACCATCACGGCGATCACTTGAAAACTGGGTTATTTAACCTTTATTTCACGAGTACGCCTTGGACATGCAGTGATGAACAAAAACCAAAGCGCAAAGCACCGAATTAGTTATAATCGCCTCCTATCCAACAAGTGTGAGGAGAGGAATCATATTGTTTCATTATATAAATTCTTAACTTCGGTCTTTGTTGGTGATTCTTTTGTAATGTTTGGGCAAAAATTTTGCTTCGAAGCGAACGTCGCGACTGGTGACATGACTTCCAATTTGCTTATCAGGAAGAAAGTAGGGTCATTAAAGTGCACCTAACCCCAAAATATTTTTTACGCTAATATAAATCTTTGCACCTATTTTAAAAACATTTCGCCAATATTTGCAGTTTTTGACTTTTTTATGGGCTTCCAAACATACG
>Ga0126336_10001605_pt1 | contig 12072 bp, 9 predicted proteins | sample SidCmetagenome_FD_92530 | JGI IMG/M metagenome (GOLD analysis project Ga0126336, IMG submission 92530) | Coral microbial communities from El Islote,Puerto Morelos, Mexico - Siderastrea C C metagenome | ecosystem: Host-associated > Invertebrates > Cnidaria > Coral | place: El Islote,Puerto... | reverse complement strand
ACTAGGGTTTCTCAGGAAAACCTTGCGGGTCGTATAGTTGCTATTAATGGCTATCCATTTTGTGAAAAAACAAGCACGGTGACCCCTATTTTTTATTGCATTTTTGAAATGGTCTTAACATAACCCCATTTGCACGTAAAAAAAATCGGCTAAGCAAGGATCAGGGGCACCCAACGGTTCGTTGTGGCGGAATATCTGTTCGGCAGGCCGGAATCGGCTGAGATATTAGGACTCGATTGTCGTGAAAACTAGAGATTTCTTTGACAAAACATCAACTATAGTTTCACTATTTTTTTACATTCCTAGATATTTTATATGCTTTATTTCTATATTCATAAGGAATTGTAATCGCAGGTCCACATCAGCCTCTGGCTGCCTTCCTTTAATCCGCGTGAACAGATAAAGTATGTATGTGCCGAAATTGATTCATTCCGACCAAACAGGTTTTATCAAGGAAAGATTTATTGGGCAAAATGTAAGATTGTTAAATGACCTGCTGGAATATACGGATGTCAAAAAAATACCAGGAATCCTGCTATTTAATGACTCTGAAAAAGTATTTGATACAATAGAATGGCCCTTTATACAAAACGTGCTTAGACACTTCAACTTTGGACAGGTTATTAGAAAATGGGTCTCCATACTCTATAGCGACGTAGAAAGCGCAGTTATAAACGGAGGCTACACGACCAATTATTTCAAAGTTTCAAGAGGCGTTCGGCAAGGTTGTCCACTGAGTCCTTTATTATTCGTTTTAGGCGTAGAAATCCTAGCCCAAAAGATCAGACAGTCAGCAGGTTGCCGAGGAATTAAATTACCGTAGAAGCTAAAATTAGTCAATTTGCGGACGACACAACTCTTATCTGTGGGGATGTAGACGCACTTAAAGAAAATATGAAGGTTATAAATGAATTTAGTGCTATCTCTGGTCTTAAATTAAATAAGAAGAAAACAAAAGCAATGTGGATTGGCTCAGCTAGAAACAATAAAACCAAACCCTTGGGCTTTGAATCTTATCATGAACCAGTCAAATCACTAGGGGTAAATTTATCATATACGATCCCGATAAGAACAATAATTTGAACTTTTTTGTGAAAATTTACAACATGGACACTAAGCTGAATATGTGGCAAACGAGAGACTTAACTCTATTTGGTCGCACAATGTTAGTTAAGACCCTCGGCATATCAAAATTGGTTTATGTGGCCTCCATGCGTTGTGTTCATTAAAACAGTGCAAGAAAAATATTAAAATTATTGTGGAAAAACAAAAAAGATAAAGTAAAACGATCAGTTTTATATTAACCTCTCTCCAACGGTGGACTGAATTTTCCAAACTTTCACACAGTGATAAAATCATTGCGCTTGAGCTGGCTGGGCAGGTTTTTAAACTGTACAAATGAATCCTGGCAGGCAATTCCAAATGACTTTTTGAACAGGTATGAAGGATTATCCTTCCTACTTAAATGTAATTACGACTCTAAAAAGCTAGACGAAAACTTACCTCTTTATTACAGGGAAATGTTAGATTATTTTAAGGAGTTGCGTGCTGGTTATCCTGACATTTATAAAAGCGAATTCATTCTTTGGAACAATCAAGAAACTACAAAAGAGAATAAGTCTATATTTTGGGCACATTTGTCTGAACAAGGAATCTGTTTTGTACATGATTTATTTGATAAAAACGGCAAGTTTCTGTCTCCTGAAAATGTACAACGCAAATATAATGTATACCTGAACTTCTTTCAATATTTTCAACTTATTGCTGCGATCCCAAGTTACTTGAAGAAAAAAGCTCAGGAAAGTGCCGTAACCAATAGGGATATACTTATTGAAAGGGACGTATTCTATCTGTCCGAAAATAAAGCACTCTATTTAACCAAACTGAGCTGCAAAGACTATTACAATTTATTTCAGGAAAACAATATGAAAGAACCTACCGCTGTGAAAAGTTGGACCAGACTTTTCCCCAACTTTGCCCATAGTTGGAAACAGATATCTAACACAATCTACAAAACGACCACTGACAACAAGTTAAGAGAATTTGGTTTTAAATTTCTTCATAGAATTTTAGTAACCAATAAAGAACTCAAGAGGTTCAAAATCAGAAGTGATGACATTTGCGCTCAGTTTAAAAATTCTGACTCAATGGAACACACCTTTTTAGAATGTCCTATCAATGTTAAATTTATCACGAAATCTTATCGTGGCTCGATGCAATCAATAGAAGGTTATAAATTTGTCAACTGAGCAATTTCTATTTCAGAACTACCCCTCTCCTTCTTTAAAACGGCAACCTTAGACCCAACTAGAGCTACTCGTCTTGCTAAAAAAAAGTACCTATATAGTTGTAAAAGTAGCAAGATAAATCCTGGATGTTCTCAATTTCTAAATAAATTAAAAATTCAATGGAAAATTAAGATTTCAAGTTAAAACCGATCTCTCTTTTTTGATACCTTGTCAACAAACCCTCTCATATGCTTCTCCCTCTTTTTTTGTTCCTTCTCTTTATTATTTTTATTTTATAAGTAATATCATCGTAAGCACAGTTGTGTTAATACTAGAAGGTAATATTGTAAGTGACATCAGGTAAAACTACTATAAAAAATAGTAAGTCAACACACTGCAATGTAAGATTTGTAGGCAATATTATTGTAAGAAAACTAATGTACGTAATGTTGCGTAAATAGGTGATTATCCGTTGTATTGTAAGTTGTATAATTAATTTTGTAGCGTAAATCTTGCAGGCAGGTTGTGCACTATTTTTTTTCCTTTTTTTCCCCTTTTGTATTTTGTTATTGTGGTAGTCATTGTTTTCGTGTGATTGCAAATACAAAAATAAAGTATGTCTATGTCTATGTCTGTGTCTATGTCTACCTCGGACTTTCGTAACAAGGGAACTGATCGATTCCTATTGTTTTCGAGGGCAAATGTGTTATTTAGAACTGATCTTAAATGAGGTCAGCTAGCATTTTCGGACAGTCATTAGCAGCTGGGAAATTAGTCAGATAGAGTTCCGTTTCCTAAAGTTTTCGGTAAGCTCAAAACGCTGAACAGATCAACCTGTATTAGCGTACACAAATAGGCCTTTAAAAAGGTCTGAAACAATACAAGAAAGGCGAAAATGACGTTTCAAGTATTTTACTAAAATTTTGTCGCTGGGTGCCCCTGAAGGAGGAATATCGGCAAGGGTAACTCAACGTTTTGGAGAGGCAAGGATAGATTACACACGAAGCCTTTTATGCTTAGCAGTTTTGTACTAGGCAACGATGAAAGTGAGCATGCCCAATTGTTACTGTAAACACACATGGCGTCCATTGTGTCAACAGTTCTTTTCAACCGTTTCCTTGAAAAGTAACGGCATATTAGGAAGAAAGTGATCATAGGCAAAGAAAAGTAACGTACTGGAGTGTCAGTTAAGCACGGGACGAAGTTACTTCTCTCTCGATCAAAGAAAAGGAAGTTATTACTGATACTAATGTCTGTAAAGACATAAATAATACATATATAGATTTAGCCAAGCCTAAAAGCGGAGCTCCACATTTTTTCCTGGGATTTATGAATTTCTGAAAATACTCTTATTTAAGTCGTTAAATAAAACAAAAACAAAAAGAAAGAAATAAAGAAAGAAGAAGATTTATGTCCCCTCCCAGAATCGAACTCGGATCACCTGCGTCGCAGGCAGGCGTGAGGACTACTACACCACGCTCACTAACACGTTAAACTAGAGTTCATTTTACTACCTAGGAAAATGTGTTCACACCGCCGCAAAAACAATGGTTTTGAACAGAAAGAAACAGAAGGCACCAGCTCTGTTATATTTGGCGTCGGGGCCGCTGCCAAATGCTGCTAACTTAATCGATGTGGCGACCTAGTTCGCAGCAAAACACAACAGACATGAAGTCCCCGAAGGCAAATTTCGTCAATTGAACTTTCGCCTTCCACCAAAAAGACAACCGAGGACTCTTTTGAAGTTTTCCTTTCCATTTATAGATATTGGATATTTTTTCTCAAGTTCTAAACTTCACTTCTGTTGAACTGAATCGTTTTGCTAAAGAAGCTAAGCGACGGTGGTCACGCGATTTCCGCCAAGAAAAGCGCTGGTTGACTTCCCGCCAAGAAAAGATGGCATTCTCCTCCCTCCACCAGGTTGCCTTGGGACTCCCCTCCCCCTCTTCCAGAGTCTCTACGGATGTACACGAACGGACGGACGTACGCTGACGTCACAAACAAAATTTCTCGAATCGATCAGCATAAGCTACAATATCCTTACCTGCGGCCTTACTCTGCGGCCTTCGGCCGCAAAGGAACTCCGCTACAAGCTGTGCGAACCAGACGTTTTATTGTTTTACATGAATTTTAAATATGTTTGTATTCCTATAGGAAGTCTAAACATGCAAAATTAAGTATCATCGGTGAAAATTATTAATAATAAATGATCCTTCCACTAAAGTGACCTAGTTATAATCTTGTATCGCAAATAAATGGAGTATTCGAATACAACGTACACTTTTGAGACATTCTAGCTGGTATGAAAACGCCAAGATAATGCAGAAACAAAAGAGTTTTAATTTCCGATGACTTGCGTCTCATGCAATTAATTGATGACAAAAACATTTAAAATTCCCATTTTTCTCCTCCTTTGTGAACGCCCCCCAATTATTATTGTTATGTTTTTGTCTTCCATATGTTAAAGACACATCCTTTTTTCCCTTTTTACCTTTGACGAGGTCTCCAACGCCTCATATGTGAACTGGTGCTAAACAAAGATGCATTCTTTCGGTAAATTTGCAATCACCTTTCTTTTCACGTGGAATTCCTTTGGACTTCAATTTCCAGCCTTTTATGGTAAGGTCAATTCCTTGTTAGTATTTTCTTTTTTCGAGCTTATTCTATCCGTTGTCATTTGCTTGGCTAAAACTTTTTTTTTTGTACATACGTACGACGTATTGTAATCCCGCCATGAAAACAGTGCCTCAATCATTTAGGTAGCTGACGTGACGTACTAGACCTCTATTATTTGGTACCTTAAAATGTTTAAAACTAGCATTAGTTTGGGGACATTTAGTTTTCCACGACATTTAGTTTGCTTGTTTAACACATTTCAATAGTTTTTCTTTAATCAAAGGATTAACGTAGTTTATGAGGAAAATAAACGTTGTGGTCAACTTCACAAAGAAATCATGACGTTTTAGGAGAGCAAACAGCATTTATAATTTTTTAAAGTTTGGCATAACCTTGGTTTGACCGTTTTCAGAAGAATATTTTAAAGGCACGCTATACAGGAAATTGTCGTTTACGATTATAACATTGACAAATATATTTTTTCAGATATTACTCGGAGAAAGATGGAGTTTTCTGATTTCAATAGAATAATCGATAAACCTTGCATTCAGCTCCGACAACTTTGATAAAGAAGCAAAATAAATAACTTGCGGCTTTCCAGTTCGATTCAATGTCGTTTCCTTCGCGCATCGAGCAGGTGCAGAGTACGTGGTCACACAAAATAATACACATAACAGTTACAGGGAACAGGACTGTAGCTATGAGAAACTTGGACGGTGATAATTTATATTCATAATATTCCCTAACGAATAAAAAAAAATACCATTTACGAGGCCAAAAGGGTACGTTAAGAAAAAAAAACCTGAACGTTTTTATTAAGTCATCCTCAGGGTAAAAAAACCTGAAGATGACTTAATTGGTCGAAAACGTTCGTTTTTTTCTTAACGCACCCTTTTTAGCCTTGTAAATAATATTTTCGGGCAAAAATTTATGCTACTTAACATAAAGCAAAGATAAAGCTTTAAAGGAATTGAAGAGGAGTGTTGAATTTTCATCTGGTACATGCACAAATAGAACGCAATTTAGATTGCGACTTGACATAGAAGGAGCTAAGCCCACACTAAACATCATGGTGCTTTATTATTGTCAATATATGACCGGTAGTTTATTAGAACTTGTACTTCGATTGGGATGGAAAAGCATCCATGCCACTGGAAACTGAGAACAAATGGTACATCTGAGTCTTTTTTCTTGTTTCATTGAAAATACAGAAGAGTCTTGTCGCATAATAGATAAAAGACCGACTTCTGACTTGTTTAATTTAAATTAATTAATTATTTATTTATTTTTTAACGGACATACAGACATTCATAAAGAGATATAACACTTCGATTTATAACTTCGGCTCGAAGAAACCTGCAAGAAAAAATAAACAAGCTAAACGATTGATCGTGTTTTCCATGCGACAGCCTGTTCCAGGTGCCAAATGTCGCAGATAAGAAAAAGAAAACAAACAAGTGCGCGGAGAAAAAAAAAGAAAGCTCCCTGAGAGAGGGCCTCTACTTATCTCTTGCGCAAAAAAGGAGATCATTTTCCAAGAATTCTTACTCCTTGATAGCACTTGCCCTCGTGATGTATTATTCTGTCAGCTTTTATGAGTTGGAGTTTTTTAGTGGTAAATCATTACCGGAGTCAGTACAGATGCAGAACCACTTTGTAAAGACAACGCTGAACACGATGCTTGCATTTAATCGGCTTCGGCTGGCTAGATTGTAGGATGTCCCCTTGGCATTTAAGAATAAGAAGCTATCTGCGTCAAGATCAGAAACAAGTATTTAAAAGGGACATTTAAATTAGCTGACATTGAAACTGAAAAGGATTGGCGCATACGACGCGCACTTTATTTTTATCCGGACCACATGATTTTTTTTAAGAATTTGGCTTTTTTCGCTTCCAGTTTATTTCCTGTGGGGAAAAATTCGCTCACTTACCTTTTAAACGCAAGAAAATTTCGGTTGCTCATTCGACAAATCGTGGTTAGGAATAAAGGAAAATAGATTATGTAAAACCGTAATGGATGCAAAGACAGCATAACACATAAGTGTTTATACAGTGACAATTATTAATAATAAATGATCCGTGCATTAAAATGACCCAAGAACGTACATCTGTACTTAAAAGGTTTGAACTAGAAATCAATTAAGGGGAGCAGGGATGGTGCGTGGTGAGAGCACTCGCCTTCCACCAATGTGCCCCGGGTTCGATTCCCAGTCCCGGTGTCTTTCCCAGTCCCGGTGTCATATGTGGGTTAAGTTTGTTGTTGATTCTCGTCCTTGCCCCGAGGGTTTTTCTCAAGGTACTCCCGTTTTCCTCCCATAAAACCAACATTTCCAAACTCCAATTCGACCTGCACGTCAAGTGTTTACTCATGAGCCCCTGGCTTGGGAGATTAGGCGACTACTCCCCACACTATGACGTAAATTCTGATTTACCGATTTACCAATTATTCGAATAAATTGTACAGTTCTGAAAATTCTCGTATCAAAGCACCAAGGTCTAGCAACAAATAAAAAGAGTTTTAGGCCAAGCCAAACGTCGAACTTTATATGAGTTCAACCTAATGAAAATGAACAAAAGCTATTGTTTTTGCTTATTTGTATTAGGTTCGACTCACGTAAAGTTCGACGTTTGGCCTCAGCGTGCCTTAATGTGTTAACTTTTTCTGATGACTTCTGTCTCATGCAGTAAATGGAAAAAACATGTAAACTTCCCATTTTTTTCCCTTGTGAACGCCCCCCCCCCTTCCCCATATAAACACATTTTTTTCCTTGTCATCAGCCTTTCAAGCGTCTCCGGCGCCTCGTACTGTTAACTCGAGGTAAACAATTATGCATTCTTATCGGAGATTATCGGATGTTCTGTTGGCTTTCAAGAATGAAAGTCTATTGGTGTCAAGACGAGAAAAATGTATTTAAAAGAGATATTAGCTGACATTGAAACTAGAAAGGATTGGCGCATACAACGCACGCTTTATTTATTTCCGGACCGCATGATTTTTGTAAAGGAATTTGGCTATCTTCACTTCCAATTTATTTATTGTGGAGAAAAATTCGCTCACTTAGATTTTAAACACAAGAAAACTTTAGGTGTTCATTCGAAGCATCGTTGTTAGAAAAAAAAAAAGAGAAAATGAAATTGTGTAAAACCACAATGCTCTCAGAAATAGCATAATTAAGAGGGGCGTTTCTATTGATCAAGTGTATGACTACAATATTCCGTGGCACTTGCAGTATATGGGAAACGTTTCACTTTCGAGCTCTTTACAAAAGTCGACTGGTACAAAGGTGAAAACCTTTCTTTCCTTGTTGAGATATTTTAGCAGTCTGGCACGATTTTTTTTTTCACATTTAGTGACTTCATATTTAGAGACTGTGCAATAATTGTCAGGAGGGGGGCTTAAAAACCAGAGGGGTGGGCATAGAGTAAAATCAAAGCACGGATGGGGGCGGGGAGCTTGAAGTAAAATAAGTCACTCAAGAAGGGGGGCTTTAAGTGTTATTTCAAATATAATATGTGCGTATCTACTTTGGGAAACTGAGATAAAAGCCACGTAAATGCATCGAAGCTTCCCTCCTAAAACACAACACATTAACCAGTGATATGAATGATAAAGGCAAAAGTAAATAACTGAATTTATGACGGAATGTTAGCTCTTTTAGACCTTAAATGTAAACTATAAGAACGAGAAGTACTTGCTGAAAAGCTTCATGTTCTGTTTGTTGTTCATGTTTTTAACTGAACAACAATTTCAATAGGTAGTGATATGACTGGCAATACATTTTTTTTGCAATATTTTTTTTTTGTATGAGCTTACTTAGCTGCAAAAGTCCAGAACAAGCTCAGCAGCTTGTCTACAAAAACAGCTTAATGCAGTAGATCACGAATACAAACTTTGCCCGTTTTTGAGGTGAACATAAGAGGTGTTCAAGAGGTGTTCCTCCAAGGGACCTACATATAACACGTGCTCTTTTCCCTATGTTATCGGAAGCTGTAATCCTTCTCTTGTTTCCCTTCTTTTTCTGTTCCTTTTTTTTTTCCTGGCTTCTGGTGGCTTAGCTTTCGAACCAGTCTTACAGGTGGTAGCCCAGTACTTGGCAGATGCCCTTATTCTGTTACTGATCTTCATTTTATACATTTACATTTCTTCACAGAATTCGATTCACCAATCAGAGGTTTACCAAAAAGAGCTATTAAGGATCACAAGTGTTGCTTCTCCCCTCCACATGCCGCCCTCTCTCCTTGTTTCGTTTTCAATACTTTCTCGCGCATCTTTTATTTTTTCACTTCGCATAATCTGAATGCCTGTAATAGGCTTTTTTTTCTCCGCGAAAACTTTCAAAATTTACTTTATTTGGTTTTCCATCGATTTTCTTTTATGCAGCTGACGAACACCGCATCATCGTTTTTCAAGAACCAATACCAAACAAGGTATTAACAGGTCATTTGATCAGGAGCGAGGACGTGCCAAATGAAGGAGGCTGTAGGGTGCTGTGTTATATGGACCCTGATTGTGTGTCTATTAACGTGGGACCACTGGAGGGAGGAAAACACACATGCGAGTTAAATCACGCTACTGCAGAACAACAAGGATTTTCAAATGCGCTAGAAGATAAGGCAGGTTACACTTATCTGGCTATAGAGGTAAGGCAGTTAATGGCAAAGCTCTCTATCAGAATCTTTTAGTCACTAGCTCGAGTTCGGTATCGGGAAAATATCGGCCGCGTCTTAATTCAATAAACGATTTTTATTATACCGCAAGGCAATTCCCTACAAGTGTTAGTTCTTTTAAAACTTACCTTAAAACCTACCTTTTTAAATACTTTTTTATAGTTTTTAGATAGTTTTAGTTTTTATGATACTTTCTAATGGGTTGGTAGTTGTTTTCTTTATCGATTGTTTTTAATTTTTTTAGGCTTTTAAATCCATTTTGGCAGGTGTTTTGCTTGTGAATTTACAGGACTGCTCGATATTTGATTAACTTCCATTGCGCCTGTGGCTTTCATTTCAGAATCCCTGCAGCAGCAGCCCATGTCCCAACAACAGCACGTGTCAAGCTGGATTCACCAGTGAAGGGTTTCGGTGTAAATGCCACGCTGGATTTATTGGACCAAATTGCCGCGAAGGTACCGCAAAATGTATTCTATAGCTTTAATGAAAAAAATTCTAGTCGCAATAACCAGAGCAGCGCAGACAGTAAATGAACTGTTCAAATAAATGTGCAACTACACATGCTGTCCATATGTCAGCGAACAATGGGCAAACATATCTATTCAGACAGCTTTGTGTCCTCAATGTTATCTTTAATCAGTCCAAATAAATTAAAATAAGACCAAATTTAATGTCAAGCCGATTGTCGCCTCAGCCGTAAATGATTATGAAAGCATTCGGTACGCATAGCAAGCCCGTAAAATATCATGCTGCTTTGTAACTTTTCTGCAGACATTTCAATTCTCTTAGTCTAGAAAAGAACTCATCATCAGAGTCAAGTGAACAGTGTATCGTCAGTTGACGGTGTTACATACCTGGTTATTGGCTTGGTTGGTCAATTGCATTGTTATGTTACTGGTCTATTACATTATGTTATTGGTCTTTTGTCAATAAAGCGATGTTGTTATTAACTTTGAGTCAGTGGTGCGTTTCGATCCCTCTTTTGTTGATGGAATAACCATCAGGTTATTGTTCAGTAGTCAAATTTGCAAGTTTGTTCAATCAGTTTTTTTTTTGTCTGTATTTCTGATTTCGTCAATAAGACGTTTGTAAGGTTGAGGTAGCTATGGCTTAGATTCAGCTGCGTTTCGGTTCCGAGTTATTTAACCAGAGTAAGTCTTTTGTAGTAGTGTGAACAGTACGTAATACATAGTTTAGCAGAGTTTCAGCCAATGCAATGGCTAGTTTGTACATGATGTTCTTGGTATGAAAGGTGTTTTTGGTTTGCTGTGCGATAAACCGCTTGCACCGAGGACCTTTCTTGGTGTTCAGACATCGCAGGGTCTTGTTAGAAGGAGTGACATGGTGGATAGTTTACAAATGCCCGGAAACATGTCTTTAATTATTCCCTCTGTTGTTTTGCTTTTACAGCTCTGAACTGCGCTCATCTCTATAAGGCCGGTGAAAAGAAAGACGGTGTATACACGATTAACCCTGACAGTCAAGACGCTTTTAATGTGTATTGTGACCAAAACACTGACGGAGGGGGGTGGACAGTGTTCCAGAAGAGACTGGATGGCTCAATCGATTTCTACCTCGACTGGAATGAGTACAAAAGAGGCTTCGGACATGTGAGCGGTGAATTTTGGCTCGGACTGGACAAGATTCACCGGCTGACGAAAGAACGAAGCAGGCTTCGTGTGGATCTTGAAGACTTCGATGGAGAAACAGCTTACGCCGAATACGACTTGTTTGCTGTTGGTGACGAGGAAAGCAAATACAAGCTGAGCATTGGAAATTATTCAGGTGGGTATCATAATAATCAAAATTTTGTCAAAATCAACATTTTTAAACAAAAAGCATTTAAATATCAAGAGGCAATCTATGACTGTAAAACGTGTGTTTTAGAACCGTTTTAGGTTTATAGTGAAGTAAAACGTGTTCAAACATCCTAGCTGAATGATGGCCCCAGGCTTGTCTTGCGTTAGAATTTTAGCTATTTTATGGATCTATTAATATTTACTTTCTTAGTAATATTTAAATATCATTTTCTTTTCTCTGAGATATTAGCTGTCTTAGATACTCCCCAAATCCCAGGATTAAATATAGGTCATTGTGTACACGAAAACCGCGCATGAGTGTGACTGTCCGTACGACTTACTTATGGACAGCTTTCAACCTCACGTTTTTGTTCTTGTGTGTTTCTCTAGGAACTGCCGGTGACTCAATTTCAGCCCACCGTGACATGGTGTTCACCACCAGAGATAGAGATAACGACATCTATCTCCACAACTGTGCCAAAGAATTTAAGGGAGCCTGGTGGTACGTAGCCTGTCACAGCTCCAACCTGAACGGCCGCTATCACAAGGGCAATCACTCATCTCGTGCTGACGGTGTAAACTGGCTTGACTGGAGAGGTCAATACTACTCCGTTAAACGAGCTGAAATGAAAATCAAACCAATTAGCGCCTAGAACAAAGTGTTCCTGCACGTTTTTCTGCAAGCGCTCGTTCAACTTGAAAAAGTGACGTTAGCCGCTCAATTGGTAGTAGCTTTTTTCATAGATTGTCTTTTAAACATT
>Ga0126336_10001604_pt1 | contig 12074 bp, 16 predicted proteins | sample SidCmetagenome_FD_92530 | JGI IMG/M metagenome (GOLD analysis project Ga0126336, IMG submission 92530) | Coral microbial communities from El Islote,Puerto Morelos, Mexico - Siderastrea C C metagenome | ecosystem: Host-associated > Invertebrates > Cnidaria > Coral | place: El Islote,Puerto... | reverse complement strand
GGAAATGCTTTTGGCATATTTGCCCACGGGAAACATGTCTTGACACAAGTAAAGCACCGTCACGTTTTGATGATGCGAATGTTTGGTGAATAAATCCAACACGCGTTTATCGTGACTCCCTTCGTCCATCAAATCATCCAACAGGAGCATCCCTTGCCCTTGAGGAAACCATTGCACCAAGGCTTGATGATCGGGAATCCCTTCGTGAAACACGACCCCTTGATCTTGCATGGATTGAAAGCGATCTTGCCACGCGCCATAACAATAATGCACTTGGGTCGGTGGGGTTTCAAACAAGTCCTTGTTGTCTAACAAGAGTTTTTCCGTAAACACGGTTTTACCACATCCCGAAGGACCCACCACCAAAATACTGGAAGGGGTATGAAAACGAAACGGTGGACCCACTTGCATGATGGGAATGAAACAATAAAAAAAGGCGCCTTTTTTATGGAGTCGGAGGGACTCGAACCCACGACCGAGACTTTTTTGTACCAAGTCCCCATGCTCTACCGACTGAGCTACGACTCCTTGTCCTCATCCAGGACCCCTTCTTTTTCCCTTTTTATAGGACACACACACACAACATGTTGGTTTTTTTATTAACAACAACGTTGATGATACGGGCTACAACACACTTGGTACCACGTGGTCTCTTGACCAACAATCAACTGTTGGATGCGTTGACCCATTTTATGGTCATTACATACATAATCATGATTGCAAAAGTCATTTAAAAACTCTTTCAACGTGCGTCCACGGGCTTTGGCTTTCAAGTACAACAACGCGTAACCGCCACACGACTTGCTATGGATGGCTTCCAAGGACTTGCCATTGGTCACCACGTACTTCCAATGTTTCACGATCCACTCTCTCAACGGGGTGGCTTGCTCGTACCGTTCCAACGGCAACGCATAACTGTCCATCACTTCACACACGTTCTGATCGGTCCACAGGGCCAACCAATGTTGACCGGGTTGATCGTGAGGGTCCGTGTTCACAATGTAGCCTTGCGGTGTTTTCTTGCAGGGGGTCTTGGGTAATCGATCACAGGCCACTGTCCCGTAAAAAACAGGTTTCAATTGAGGGTCGTCTCGTGCTAAATAATCCAACTGCACATTATTCAAGGCCACTTGTTCCATCTTTTTCTTTAATGCTGGTAAATGTTGTACAACGCAGCTCCGTTCGAGTCAATCTCCAGCAAGTTCTCAAATTCACCATAGACGAGCACGGTTATATTGACATTGGGAGCGGCTCCAAATTCCAAAAATCACCGGTTTGCTTAGGGTTGAGTCTTTGACTGTCAGCACATCCATTGGTCACATTGTCAAACATGAACAAGGTACAATTTTTACCCTGGCCCCAACCCCCCAGTTCCACCATATTGCCTTTCTTTTTGCACCAAGCTCCACTGGCTTGCAGAAAACGGAAGTACCCTAGATTATCTCGGGCAGCTGTGTTGTGCACCAACTGCAGGGTCTCATAAGGGTATTCTTCTCCTTTGACAATCTGTCGAATGGAACTCAAACCAAATTTCTGGAAGCAGGAAGGATCTCGGGTCACAACGCCATTGAAGGCTCGACTGTCCACCAAAGCCACAATCAAACGGTCGGGCACTCTGTTTTGAAACAGGTTGGGGATGTCAAAGCGGACCAGGTTGCCTCGCATGCTGAAGGTACGGATTTCACTGCGGACGGTCGGGTAGGTGGCCATGGCTCCTTCATTGTGTCTTTGGGCAGACAAATTTTTGTACACGGTTTCATTCAAACGCAGTTGACACAGATGAAAACGCAGTTTCACATCGCCTTCCATCAAGCGGCCTGTCAGAGCCACTCCATTCAAAAACAGGTTAGGGCCGTTGAAATGAAATTTCATTTTGATTTCCATCCCTGGCACCAACAGTTTGCCGGTGTGAAACACTTCCAAGTGAGGGGTAAACACCAAACTGTGGGTGACGCCTCCAGCATACTTGCGGGTTTCTGTCACGGAGGCGGCCAAGGCGGCTTTGTGATTGGCAGGGAGATTGGGCCAGTCTGCATGGGGTCCATCACTGTTGGTATTGTTGGCGGTCCATTGGGGTGGGAAATCCAGTTGATTGAACCACCCTTGAGGTCCCAACACGGTCTTGCCATCTTCTTGGTCAAAATTCAGCAAGCTTTCTAGGTAAGCCTTGTAATGATAGATGTCTGATTGAGGGCTGATCAAGGTACCATTCAACTGCAAGTCAATTTGTTTGATGATGGAATGGGCCAAATTGTTGACGGGCCACAATTTTTCATTGGCCACCAAGTTCCCGTTATCACTCTTTTTCAATCTCAATTCCATGGTAAAGTAACTGCGTCCCAAATCCACAAAATCGTCCAACCCCGGAATAATGAATTCCATGGGATTGAAGCCGGTGGTGGTGGGTTGGATGGTGACCATGCGATAGGCATTGATGCTAATGTCGGTCGGAACGCGCGTGAGCGGGGGCGGCTTCTGCCATTTTCAACGTCTTCTTCGTCGAGTGGTGGAACCACCTGGTCGTGAGGGGTTCTTATACCGTCGTCGTCGTCGTGCTAAGCGTTGTGCCAAATCAAACCCGGGACTTTTCATCACACTTTGACTCACCATCCTCCACGTAATCGTCGTCGTCGTCGTTGTGGGGGTCGTCTCATGAGTTTCCAAAAAGGAAACAAACCTCCACGTTGACGTAAACCCCGATCACTACAAATACGTCGAGGACGCGAATGCACTGGATCCATTTTTAGACACCAAAAATATCCCGAGCTCGTTTGACTTGCTTGGGAAACAACGCACTGGCCACACGCACGGCTTTTTTCACGTCCTTATTGTCCAAGGCTTTCTTGGCTTGTTTGGTGATTTCCTTTTTGATGACGTCTTCGGCTTTTCGTTTGACGCCGCGTGATAACCCTGCTTTCAATCCCCTCACGGTATTATTAGGCAGTTTCAAGGGATTTCGAGTCCTTTTAAGGCCTTGGAAACCGCCACGCACGGTATCCATCACCAGCCCGTTCCCACGTTGAACATACCACTCATCCGTACGAAATCGCGTCAAACTCCCCCCCGCGCATGTTGTTTTTTTTTCGTCTTCTTCGCCAACGACCACTTTTTTTATCTGTGCTTCACGTACCCCTTTCTCTCTTTTTATACCGTGGCCCCCTTTCATTTGCCTTTTTTCCGAGTGGCCGCTTCCATCGCTTTTTTGCCTCCGTAACCCGCCGCGCCACCCACCGCTCCCAAAGCAGCGGCCTTCCCCACGGCTATCAAGGCTGGAACGAGAGCGGCTAGAGGCAATAGACCGCCTCGTTGACGTCTCTTTCTTCGTAGCCCTCTCTTTCGACGCGCTCTTGTCTTCGGCATCTTGTTTTTTCACTTTTCAAGTGACACTTTTTTCTTTTTATGTCTTTTTGAAGTGCAACGTGACAATGGTGTTCCCTTTTCCAAACTTGACCAAGTCATCCTCGGCTCCAAACGTTTCGGTGACTTGAATTTGAATGATTTCCATCGTCTCGTTGTGAAGAGGCAGGTATTGAATGTGCAACGGTTCAAAGTAGATGGTGCCTCGTCCTTCCCGCTTGTCGTGGATTTCTCGCAACAAATCGGTCACGCGATTGCCCACAATCGTACTGCCTGCCACGTCCGAGTACACGTGCAACGATCGCGCAGGGTCTCCCACCACCGAACGAAACGCCACATTCAAGTTAGTGAAACACCAACTACAACTCATACTCAATTGTAAATGATTCGGTAAAAAAGAACGCACCGTCCAAAAGAACGGGTTGCTCTGATCGTCGTTCAAATCGTTCCAATCATTGTCAATCGGTTTTTTCATGTTGGGTATTTGATCGCCCATGAATTCTTGCTGTACATTAGGACCCAAAATCAACCCGCTGGCGATTTTACGTAACCATCCCATCTTGAGAGCCAACTTGGTGTAGATGGTACGGGTCGGCGTGTCGTTTTTGCAATGGCAGACATTCGTGTTGTTGATGAGCAGATCGTCGCCTTCCCAACGAAACTTGACGTAGGTGTGTTTGCCCTGATCGTTGGTAAGCCGTCCTCCTTGAATCGCCCTTTCCTTGCGTTGTTGTTCCAGGTGAGTAATGGCGGCTTTCATGAAACTCACCCCATCCACCACCCAATCCAAATGTTGGATGTCGTTGATGAGGGTTTGCGCCGTGCCTATTCGCGCTGCCATTTCCCCGTCTTTTCCACCCGGTTTGGGGATGGTTTGGTCCCAGGACGTCGACATGATGTACCCATCTTTCTGCACCAACGCGCACAAATTGACGTGAGTATCCGGTAAGGAAATGGCACTCAAGCCTACTTGCCATTGACCCCCTTGTAACCGTAACGGATGCGGTAAACGAATCTTGAATGAATTGGCTTGGTTGTTGGGAAATTCATGGCGGTTGGCATGACTCGGTAACGTCACGTAGAACGACATCCTGTCTTTTTTATTTTTCTTCACACCACTACCTCCCTTTTAAAGTGGAGGGTGAGGATGGTATGCCCTTCGCCAAATTGCAGCAGATCCCCATTGGTTTTGGCCATCTGGGTTTCCATGATTTCCACCACTTCCTTGCCTACCGGGACATATTGAATGTGTCGAGGTTCAAAGTGGGTGGTTTCTTTCGGATGATACTTGATTTCTCTTAAGAGATCCGTGATGCGATTGCCCACCATGCCGCTGGTGCCGACATCGCAATACACGTGCAAGGGACGCGTCGAGGGAAATTCCGTGGACGGACGAAACGTCTCGTTCAAATTCACAAAACGCCAATTGCATGTCACACTCAACACCAAATACGTGCCATCCACTTTCCAAAAGGTAGGTTTGTTGTCGGCACCTGGGACATCCGTCGGCGTTGGAATCGTGTCCGAATGAAATTCTTGCAATACATTCGGTCCCAGGCGATACTTGCCCGTGGACACTTCTTCGATCCATCCCATTTTCAGGGCCAAGGTTTTTCCCCATAACACCAGCGCCACTTGTCTTTTGGCATCCACATTGACGGTATTCAACAACAAATCCCCTTGCGAGGTCCATTCAAAGGTCGGGTACAACTTGAGTCCGTCGTTCTCCGCCCATTTGTTTTTGGGTTGGGTTTGTTTGGCACGTTCTTGCTCGTAGCGATACACCAGTTTGTGAAAAAAATTGCGATCCCGTCGACGAAGACAAACTGTCTTTCATGTCTCGACCGAATAGCTTGAGTTCGCGGCGTTGATGCCACCATACATCGTCCCCTTGGTCGTCTTTGGCATACACCCATTCGTGCCATCGCACGTACAGCAAAGGATCGGGGTCGCTGACAAAATGTTCCCCTACCACCGGAATGGTGGGTAAGGACAAACTCACCATCCCCACGTGCCATCCTCGTCCCACAAATCGAATGGGTTTGGGCAACCGGTTTCTAAAATGATGAGCCCGGTTCTGAGGAAACTCGCGGGTACTGGCGTGACTCATCAACTTCACGTAAGACGAGGAGCTGGGAACCCACGTCATGCTTTCTCCGCGGGCAATCCAACTATTGTAGTTGTCTTTTTCGTCTTGCTCTTGTCTCTTTCGTACTTGCCTTTTTCTTTTTCGTCTTGGGTTGTCGGAGAGAGGTCACGTCTCCATGGGCAATCCAACTGTTGTACTTGTCCAGCCACCCTTTCCACTTGACCAACCAACGATCTTATTGACGCTTAAGTACCTTTTCGATACGAAACAACGCTTGGTCGGACACGTGCACTTTTTATAAATCGGCGTCGTAAATTGTGCCTTGGACGGGCGTGTCATCCCATTCGCGAATCTTATAGGTGGGCACAGGACCGGGCACCACGCGATGCACGACAAACACTTCTTCGGTCCAACCGGGTACATACCCTTTTTCAAACGTAAGATGAATCTTGTTGAGACGCACACGATCCCCTACTTGGAATTTGGGTTTTTCCTTTTTCAAACGTTGGTCGTACAGACGTTTCCACACGGCTTCTTCGTTCTCCCACGTCACGTCTTGGGGGGCCATGCCAATACTCCGATGACGCGTGGCGTTGTAGCCTTGAACCAAGTCGGGTGACACATCGTCAAACCGTAACGTGTTGGCGGCCGTGAAATAGTGGTACAAGCGTTCTTTCAAGGTCCGGTTAAATCGTTCCACCACACTCGCTTTCGCATCCCCTTCAGTGAAAAAATGCTTGATCCCCTGATCCTCGAGCCAACGTTGAAATGTACGGTTGTAAAATTCGGTTCCTCGATCCGTTTGCAAACGGTTGGGTTGACGTCCTTGTTTCAAAATCTTGTGAAAGGCTTAAACCAAAGCCACGCCGGTTTTGACTTTCAACGGTTGCACCCACGCGTACTTGGACAGGACATCCAACACGGTCAGTAAATACCGAATACCGCGATTATACTTGGCCAAGGGTTGGACTTCCACCAAATCCGCCACCCATTGATCATCTAATCCCCCTACAATCACGGGCACGGTGGGAAAACGACGACGTCGAGGTTTATGCAGCGTGTAGGCCAAATCCCGCTCCAAGACACGTTGTGCTTTTTTCAAAGGGATGTGATGCGCCCGAGCAAACCGTTGCACGCCCCCTAAACTGCCTGGGGCTCTCGGATCGTGGTAACGGGCCAACCGCTGTTTTGAGAGATCTAGCTTTTTTCTTTTTGTCTTTCGAGGTGCCATACCTTCTGACACTCATCCTACAAGGTCTGTATGGTAGGGACCGTATGGGGATGCGCCTTTTGAATGGTTCGATACCATCACCACGCCTTCGGGTGGGGTTTCAACCATAAGACAAATACCACCCATCGATACAGGTTGAGGTCCACCTGGGTTTCTTCAAACACTTTGAGAGAATGGGTGTCCTCGGGACACGTAGGAATGGGTATTTTTTTCTCCTTCTTGGTGGTCATATAACACTTGGCAAAGGGTTTAATGACATTGCCATTGCACAAGCGACCCAATCCAATCCCACCCATACCGTATCAACACGACTCCATTGTTCAAAACTGAACTTTTTTTATTCGTACAACCTCCGCCTTTCATACCTTTTACAAGTCAAATAGTTCAAAAGAGCGCGCGTATTTTCATTTCACCGGCGCCCCGGTCGATCATGCTCTTTTTGCCGGACCTGCTTTTTTTCTCTTTCTTAACACTTTAAAATAGACCTTTCTGCCAGTTCTCTACACTGTCACTGTATTTGGGTGGGGCCGGTGCCACCATCACCTCTTGACGGTTCTTGAGGTCTTGAATATCTCGCAGCAACTGTTTCTCATAGTCTGTCAGGGGACGTTCTCGTTGGACCTCATCTTGGCGTCTCACTCAAGGTGGAGGACCAGGGATGTCATACCCACGCTTGGGATAACCCTGTGCATCACGGCTTGGCAAAGGAAGTTCTGCTAGTTGATCTGCCTTTTTTGGGGGATGGTCATGAAACCAGGTCCAGTACTTGGGACCCAAAGGTTGATCGGCCCACCGAAAGAAGTTACACTTTTTCTTGGAACAGGTCACAAACAACAGATCGGTGTTGGTGGGGGAATGGCTCTGTTGAAGCGTGGCCGGTTCACGGCAAAAGCACTGCAAACAACTCCACATGTCGCACACTTCTGGATGAGGTTGACAATACACGGTCTTCATATAGTCAAGGGCTTGGTCTTGCCCACAAAACAGCAAAACGGTTGCATGGGACATTTGACATAGGGCCATCCCTTTTGAGATTGGCGTGCCTCCAAACGCACCTCGTGGCAAGGGCACACCATGTAGTCCACCGAACTGGGTGGGTTGACCTTTCTTTCCCTGTTCAGGGCTTTCGCTTCAGAAAATGCTTCCTCATTGTCATACACGGTCGTCACTGTGAATTGAGGCGGGGGAGGAGGTGTTTGGGTGGTTTGGTCGACCATGTCCTTTAATTCCTTCATCATTTCGTCCACAGCAGCCCTGGTTTCTTTCACGACCTCTCGGACCACAGGATCACAGTCCTCGGGCGATGGGTCACTCAATCCCATATTCACCAAGATGTCATTCATGTCATGCTCCTTCTCCTCCTTCTTCTTCTTCTTCCCGGCAGGTTGAGAGCTTTTGGTCGATTTTCTCTTCCGACCAGGATTTGGATAACGAGCTGGAGAGACATTGCCATATTGCAAATCGATGGACATCCTGGTAAGGTTGTTTCACCCCACGGTGCATGGCTTTTTATATCCTTGACCCCAGGGTCTCAATGGTTCATGGGGGACCTCACGCACGTGATGACCCCACGTCAGCTTCTTCTTGATTGGTCAGATGTCATGACCCTATAAGGGCATCTTGTTTTCCCATTGGTCAGCTTTCCCTATTTAAGAAGGTCCCTCTGTCCCTTTGGCACCATTCGGAGCGGATGGATTTCTACAAAGATCTCAAACGTGAAGACTTTGCTCCGGACAACGAGTATCTGGCCGAACGTGTCAAACGAGGTCTCGCTGCTGGATTCACGTTCCAACAGTGCCGACATCATCACCTCATTGATTTGGGTTTGGCGTTAGGGTTGAGTCACGCCGAGATTCTTGCCCTTGTGGGACCCGACACGGGTTACATTTTTCCCGACGAAAGTGTCCCCACCCAGCCATCGACATGATTGGAGAACAAGATCTAGACGCCATGCAACTCCAAATTGGATTTGGCCATGTGGTTTACACCGGGGGAGCCAAAGGCACCGACGAATTGGTCGAACAAATGGCCAAACAATTTGGCATGCAAGTGGAATTCCTGGTTCCCCCCAATCATCCTCGAGCCCAATTCGTCACGCCTTCTACGGTGGAAGTGTTGATGCTCGCCAACCCGCATCTTCACCAGGCGGCTCAGAAACTGGGTAAACGGATGCCCAGTCATTTTAACACGCTTCAATTGTTGCAACGCAATTATCAAATTGCCAAAAAAGCTCATACCATCTATGCTTTTGGAACTTTGGAAAAGGATGGCAAATGCGTGAAAGGGGGAGCGGGCTGGACCGTCCAATTTGGCCTTGGATCAAGGCAAACAATTCTACCTCTTTGATATACCCAGTCAAACATGGTACCGGTCTGACCATTACTACCAAGTCAACGACGAGTCGGCCACGCTGGTCACGGGCAGTCAATTTAGACCTTGGGGTCCCAAAGGTCCCACCCTTCATCAAAGCAGTGCGGTGGTGGGTTCCCGAGATTTGGACAGTAAAACCCGCGAGGAAATTCAAGCCTTATTCAATGGCACATTCTTTCTACCCGAGAACCTAGACCAATTACGCATGGAACTAGAAGACTTTCATTTGTAAATAACTTTTTTAAAATTTTTATTTTTCAATTTTCAATTTGTAAATAATAACTTTCAATTTTTTTTTATTTTTTAATGTGTAAATAACTTTTTTAATTTTTTTTAATTTTTTAGTTTTTTACTTTTTAATTTTTTTCAATTGTACATAGGAGTGCCCAGGTGGCGTGGCAAGAGATGGACATGGACACTGAGTTGATTGTAAAATCTTCTGTTTAATTAAAAAAATTCAAAAAGCTGACATCACTGGTTTTGCACGCTTGTTATAAATATTTCTCTTGACTCACATACGCCTTGACTCACAATGTATTTAAAAAATGTCCACATAAAACAAATGTTCAAACAAATAACACGCGGCGGACTTGGCTTAATCTCACTTCCCGTTGTCTCCTCTCCTGTTCCTCCAACCGGCGCTCCTCCTCTCGCTCCCTCTCAATCTCTCCTTACTAGTGGCGAATCATTTGTCAACGGTGGCTTGACCGTACACGTTGAAGGTACGCCGCTAAATACATATCAAGTTCCTTAAAATGTTCCAAGGTAATGGGCCATTGGGCATCGTCCATAACCCAATCACGATGGTGATAAATCCACGGAATGATCCTTGTCAATAGGGTTCGGTTCAGCATGTTTGTGGTGACTTCGTGTTGACGCGCATGGCGGTGCGCGTTCTCAACACGGAGCATCGCCATCAAATACAGTTCAACAAATGCTGCTACACGATCCCTGTTGAGGCGCCTCCACGTTTCTTCTCTTCTCTCATACATCCGCATCGTTTGTCTTTCCACATGCGTCCTCTCCCGTGGCACTCTCCTTCTCAAACTCTCCTCTCCTCCGACATTGATATCACTGCTCAGGGAGCCGAACGCTCTTCTCGTTCTCGACATGTTTACAGCCAGCCAACCGACAAAAGTTCACACGAAACCGACTCAAAGCTAGGAGTGACGCCTCGGGGCCTCTCCAGGGTTTTGTACCCAGACATGCGCTAAGCATGATAGGAAACATAGGGAGGGGGAGGGGGTCCCCCCACCCCTCCCCCACCCCTCCCAGGGCACCACGTGCGCCCGCGTTCTTTTTTCCCTAGGGGACCGTGGTTTCCCCCAACCACGTGACCTCCATCCGGTATGTTGGATGACGTCACTTCCGGTTCCTGATGACGTCCCTTCCGGCTGAGCCCGCGATCCCTTTTTCCCTACTGGTCCGCGGTTTCCCACCCCAAACCACGTGACCTCCGTCCGCCATGTTGGATGACGTCCCTTCCCTGAAAGTTACACGAAAATTTCCTTCCATTGACCTTTGACCTCTGTGTTCACGTGCTACCCCATCATGCCTTGCGTTTTTTGTACCACGTGATCCTTCTCGACCAATCAGAGGCCGAGTTGGGGTGCATGGAAACGAGGCTCCCAGTTCCCTATCTGGGCTGACAGTACTACTGACAACCTTAATTGAAATAGCTGTATACAAAGTCTCAAGGTGTCCTTGAGCAGTAACATGCATGTTCTGGTGAAATAACAGACATCCTGTAATTCAAACCCCTAAAACTTTCCTGGGGCTAGAAGTCGAAAGGATATATACTTCCATGGATATTTTACTCTCTAAAAAAAGATCTTTACGGGTAACGAGAATTACTTTTACGAACAATAATGCACATTTTTGAAGTTTCCTTTGTCTATTGTTTCCCAGAGGAGACTGAATAGAGAAAACCAAACCAAATATAGAGGTTTGTCTGCAAAGCCTTGGAGTCATGTTAGAATTTGAGTTATCTAACGTGGGCTATTGGGAATTTGCTGGACTATGAACAAGATCTTTGACATGGCGATTCCATCCAGGTGACAAGCTATGCTTGTTCTTTGGCATGACTTAGTCCTTGCGAGCTCCTCAGTTAGGCTAGCCTATCTGTAAATATTACGGTGGTGTCACCAAGAGATTAAAAACCTCCAAAAAGCCATGGGCTTACTATTGGCAATTTAGATAATTAAAATCTCCTTTGTTTTCCTTTTCAGGTTTTATTCCATCAACCTGATGTCAGGAAAATATGGCGGTTTATTATAAGGCTTTGGTTACGAAATATATGTACTCTAAGCTATATTCTCAGTCAAACATCAATTCAAATAAAAATTTGAAGAGCAGTTTTGAAATAAGGTTATATATTCTTTGTCTTTTTCTGCTAAATATTTTGATGTCATTGATTAGTTTGACTGTAGGCACCTACACCAGAAATTCATGAGGAATTGAAGAGGTTCTGTAGACACTTCATGTTCCCTCAATACTTTTATTGAATTCACTTTATGGGGAAAACTATTTCAATTGACTGATTCACCACAGGCTGATCCCTTCTTGTCAGTTCACTGCCTGATAGGTTTCAGACTACTCTGAAATGATTTAGGAAGAGGGTTTTCTTTTTGTTTTTCTTTAGTACCAGATTGTGGCAATCAGTAACACTGCTTATTGGTGGCATTAGATACAGTGCAAAGGCTAATAATCAAACCAAAAACAAAATTGAAATGACAACATTTCCTTCCATCACAGTCTGCGATAGTGACAGAGTGAGTCATAATCTGTGCATCGAATAAAGTCACTATTAAATGATTACTGGGCCATTTGTTATTCTCATTGGCAACACTTCTAAGTCACGGATTGGTTAATTGATTGATTGATTGATTGATTGATTGATTGATTGATCACTGGAAAAGTTGAAAATTTACATAGTATGTAAAAAACATGTAAATAACATGTAAATCGTCAAAAAGATACTGTAAATGGTAATTTCCATACTTTTTACCCATTTACATGTTTTGAGAT
>Ga0126336_10001603_pt1 | contig 12074 bp, 4 predicted proteins | sample SidCmetagenome_FD_92530 | JGI IMG/M metagenome (GOLD analysis project Ga0126336, IMG submission 92530) | Coral microbial communities from El Islote,Puerto Morelos, Mexico - Siderastrea C C metagenome | ecosystem: Host-associated > Invertebrates > Cnidaria > Coral | place: El Islote,Puerto... | reverse complement strand
TCCCTCCCTCTTATTTGTTTTATTTACTTCTTTTTGTTTTTCTCTCCACTGACTAAGTCAGTGTGACGGGTGCCGGGGCGTGTGGGGCTCATGGCTGGGGTCCGGGGATTTGCCAGTAATGGCCTAGTCTATCTGGGGGCCAGCTGACCACAGTGGAGGCCCCTGGATATCCCAGGCACCCAACCGCCATTATGCGAGGCAGTAGGTTAATGGGAAGAAAAAGTTCAAAAGAATACTGGTAGAAGGCGAAAAATTCAAGTTACTGCAAAAGCTGCCTTCAAAGGACTTCATCACTTTGTTTTCTTCACGGCGGAGAGCTTGCCCTGTTCTGAAACATAACCGAGTAAGTGAAGTTTTTAAAGGATCTAAGCTACATGATTTTGAGTATTACGGTCGAAGAAATTATGTTTTGAAATGGGAATTTAATTTATGTCATTAGAAATGTGTCATTTACTTTTGACTTTAAAAGATTATTAGAAAACACGCTCAGATTTGTGACAGATGTAGTCTTAAATATTTTGCCATGCTCAGCCAATTTCACTCGTGTGGACCGATCCACGATTTTGGAAGTGTAACGCGAACTGCATTTAAGTATAAACTTACGGGTTTTCGAATAAACTTTTTTCAAAAATGATTTCTCTGTCCATTATTTTGTGTTTGTTTTTTCATAACTGTAGGTCTAAGCACAGTCGCAAGACAACTAGCTGCACAAGCATCACTTCAGTGAGATTACGACGAATAATTGCTTTCAATTTTGACTTTCGGGTACATCTCTTTGTGCAATTATCGATTTTCTTGTCCTAGAAGTTTTCAATAGTAATAACCTTTTAAGCGAAGCAGTTGTCGGTTTAAAGCTATTTTATCTCAAAAGCTTCCGAAAACAGTTTTGTGCATTCCTCAAAGCGGGTAACTTTATATAGGCTTACTTTGCATCCGCAAAACTTATGCCGGCATAATTTAAAGTGTGTTTGGTGTTTCTTTTCAATCTCGATGGTCTCAAGTTAGAGAACAAAATATTAGGGTTACTTAAGTAACTATAAGCGAAGCAGTTTTGAGTTTAATAAAAGCTATTTTATCCGGTAAATAATGAGTGTTCTTCAAAGGGCTCGAATTTTTTCTCAGCTGCTATAAAAGCCTACGCGACATTTCTTTGATAAGTTTATTACAAGTGCTTCGAAGCTCCCAAAATCCTTTCTTTCGGATAATCCCAGTAAAATGCCGGTGAAATGCCTGTATAAATTTTTGACCAGACTACTAGTGGCAGTTCATGTTATTTGTTAGCATCTGAACGAGCACGATGAAGTTAACCCATTTAAATTTTGTTGTTGTAAATGAGTGCTGTTTGAAGTTCATTCAAACGAACAGCCAATAATCCAAGGAGATTTGACAAGCCTTGACAGTTAATGACAGGATATGGAAACATTGCAAAAGCCAAGCAAGACGGCTCATGAGTATCGAGCTGTGCTCAGCCTCTAGAATGACCTTTCGAGCTTGGTTTTACAGAACAGATCCCCAAAGTATTGGAGGACAATTCGGAACACTTTCGGGCTTTTTGAGAAACACTTTTTGGAAGCGAACGAGCCAAAAAAAGCCCCGAAATATATTTCAGACCGAAAAGTTTCAGGACTATTTTTGAGAAACGAACACTAATTTATTCCTTGGCGGCTCCTTTTAGGCTTGGCTAAATCTATATATTATAATTTTAATTGTAGTTACAACAAACTTCACTTACAACACTTCCACTGCTACTACTTCATATAGTTACAAAACTATGGACATTTCAATGCTATCGACGATCTTCCCATATGGCTGTTACAGTCTGCAAGAATTCAGATTCCATTCTGCACTTTTATTGGCCAGTTCAAACCACCAGTCATGTGCGTGCCAACAGACTGTCTACTGGCTGTGTCCAGGTAAAAAGTGGAGGGCTGAATGTTTTTTGAATTTTCTCAGAGCAGAATTGCTGTGCGATCACCATGACGACTGAGAGAGATGTAGAAGTTATCAGGCTTTATGAATATGGTATTTTTATGCTGATTCTCTACATTGCACTGTGATACAAGAGTGATTTGTGGGACTCGCTCGTCTGGAGTCACCCGCCTTCCTTCGTTTTATGTGGAGAAACAACACCGCGAACAACACCAAACCAAAAACTTGCCTAAAACAGCCACAAATTACACCCGAATATACACAAGACACAAAGGACAAGCCCATGTTGAGTTAAGTGAAGTTCATTTCTGCATTCATAACTTCATTTTAGCATTTCTATATGAGAAAGTGAATTTCCCACACTATACTAGTCTATAAATCAAAAGCCTTGTAACACAACATGCCTGAGGGCAAAGGTCATGTTTCGCAACTCATTGGTCTTCTCTCATCTCGAGCTTGGGCCGCCTTTGGAGTAACCGCAATCGGCCAAATTTTCAGGTATAAAGCTGTGATACCTCAAATTGTGGCAGTGCTCTTGTATTCTCCTCCATGAAACAAAAATAGGGCCTGATAGCCGGTTAGGCCAGGGAAAGGGATGGTGGTTTTAGTTCATTCCTTGAAGAAGTCAGGCTGTGCCTGATGAGATATTGGAAAATTAAAGAAAATCAGATAAATGTAACCCCAGCTGTACAGTAAGCCTTTATTTGTCCATTTGTTTATCTCAGTGTATATTGCTGACTAGTTCCAGCAGGAGCCGCCACCCTTGCTTTGTCCGGTTGGCCCTTGCAGAATTTTATAAAGCATCCAATCTTGTACCCAGTGTCTGCATGCTTCTTAGTCGGTGGGTGGTCGCTGGGAGAGAGCCTGGCATAGTGAAAATTTTTTTTGATTGGCTTTTTACTGTAAAAACACGAAGAATAACAATAAATTATTGAAACTGCAGGATTTCGGCAGTAAAAATTCCATTACCTTAGCGTTTGTTCTGGCATTCTTCCACTGTCCAAGAAGCCCGCAGATTCTGGGTGCGAGGTCGGTGGTGCTAAAAAATGAAAGCTATGGGGAGGTGCAGTGGATTTTGGTTATCTGATTTTGCTTACTATGTTCTTGGCTTGGGGGGTGGACAGAGGTCAAGTATTTGTTTGCAAAACTACTGCAAGCATTTTGCATTGTGGTGTATTCTGTCTTTTGTATTAAAGACAAATAGCAGTGGTTTATGGGTGTGGAGGATAAGGATATTCATTTGTTAATTTAATTTGAGCAGTCAGAGGCTAATGGGCTGAGTGACTTGCAACTGCTGGTGCTTCTCCTTCTTCCAGTTGCATGAAGTACCAAGAACACCCCCTATATGGCTAGTCCATTACATATTACCATTTGGCAGCATTTTGTAGGTTTTGCAAATTATTTGCAGGGAACCATTATATTAGTGTATACTATAAAATTCTGTTTTTAGCTAGCTCTTAACTTCATAATATCCAGCTTCTCAACCCAAACTCATTTTTTTCTTTGTCTGCCAATCTTCTCCATGTGTCACTCGGTCTGTCTTGGTTTCTTCTTCCTGCTGGTGTCCAACTGAGTGCCTCTGCTGCCATTCAAGACGTCCTTACATAGGACATGTCAATGTGACTGTCATGCTTCCATCCAACAGTTTAATGCATTTTGCATGAAATTTAATAAATGTTCCAAAAATTGTGTAAAATACCCCGCCACCTTCCTTAGGAAGTAACACTGTAATAGGTGACAGTTTAAAGTTGACACAGTTTTAAGATATTTTAATTTCTTTTTCAGATATGCACATGATGGTTGCAAATCCAGAAAAGGTACATAAACGAGAACATTTTACTTGACAAATTAAGTGTGTTGAAAATATTACATTTTGCTCAAGAAGACTTAAGTTTTCAACTCTTTCAGTTCTACCACATCATCTGTAGAAGTGTCTTGTTTAACAGAATAAAATAATTAAGGTGATATTGTTGTTTGTTTTCTAGTGGGTGGATGACATGGCTGATGCAGGGGCCAATCAATACACTTTCCACATAGAAGCAACAGGTATCAAGTAATTGATTTGATAATAAAGAAAGAAAGGCTATTAAGGTAGTCTGTCTTAACCCTTTCACTCTCGGCATGAATTAATATTTTTAAATCCCTCTTGCTTCTTTTTACGTTGGATTTTCCTTTAATATGAGAAACTTGTACGTAAAAATTATATCATGCTCAGTAGCCAGATTGTTAGATGGTTCAAAAGTGTTTGCTGTCTCCTCAAAGAAGAAGGGAGAACAGATGACCTCAGCCCATTTGAGAATCAGCCTAAATATTGTGTTTATTAAGTTCTCATAACCCAGCACTCTGTGAACATTCTAATAAAAGTATGCACTACTTTGAGTAATGCATAACATAAATGCTAATGGTTCATTGACTGGTACATTTGGGAACCTCTTCTGTGATAGGCGATAATAGACTGCTTATTCTATAATATTATTACTACAGTACTACTAGTAACCATGAACATATCCCAACGTTTATGCTAAAAGCTCTCATTAGTGACCACCCTTTATGGTTTCATCACCTGGTCGTGTATGTGAGCCCATCCTTATAAGTGTCCAGCTCTAGTTGCAACCACTTTCCTGAATTCCCAAGGTGGTCACTTAAGCTCATAACTTATAATTAGAATTACTTTCATTTTGATTCCATTCAGACAAGCCACTTGAATTGATCCAACAAATAAAAAAGGCTGGAATGAAGGTTGGTGTTGGAGTGAAGCCAAACACACCTGTGGAGTCTGTACTGCCGCTTGTAGACCTGGTTGATATGGTTCTTGTTATGACAGTGGAACCAGGGTTTGGTGGACAGAAATTTATGGCAGATATGATGCCAAAGGTATGACTACGTTGTAGTTTAAAGTGCACATAATCTTGTAAATTGTGTACTTAAATGGGTATTTTGTTAAGAGTTGGGCATCAAGGCTTGGTCTCTTTGTGGTGTTAAGGTGGCTTGCCTTGATTTTGTAAGACCACACCACCTAACATTTGAACAGCTGATACTTTACTGTAAGAGCTTGGTAGGACTAGCAGCTTCACACCTTTACTACGCATTGAACCAACTTTCCAAAAAAGCTAGCGTGATTGTAATTGGTGTTACCACAGCAACAATGTGATGACATCATGCATTTTAAACATTTCTACGTTTGTCAACATCTAGGCTTAAACTTTTAAAATGACTATGTCCCTTGTAGGCCTCATGTAGGGTTGTATGGTCTTAGTAGTAATGGCAGTAGCAGGTGAGCCACCTTAATGAATGCTTGGAGGTAACCCTCCAGTGGAATTGAATCCCATCTGGAGGAGAGTAGTAATGCTCCTATTGCTTCATGCTACAGAAACTGGATCTGAGCATCGGCCTTGATGAGCCATCTGACTTGATCAATTCAATAGACTGGCCACAAGACTTCACCTTTACCAGTGAACACAATTTTGACTGGTTACTCCGAGTATCTCAACCAATTTTTTGTTTTCTCACAAACAGGTTTTGTTTTGCCCATCTGTGAAAACAAATTGGCCTTCTGAAACCTTAATGAAACCCCTGCTTCAACATGAAGAATGTTTAGTATCCCAAAGCTTTAAAATCAGTTATTTGATAATTGGAGGATAGGCTTCTGTCCTTCCCTCAAATTTTTGCACCACCTATTATAAATTATTTAGTTACTGCCAGTATTTTCTCGATTAAATGCCAGGCGCATTTATTTAAAACTAAACCTCATAGACCTGGCATTTATTGGGGCATTTATTCAAGGCTCAGGGTTTGCTCCAGAAAATACGGTATTTTTACTTGTTAGATGAAGAAATGCCCTGAGCACTTAAAACAAAATTATTGGTATTTGGTCACAAAGAAGTGGATTGTGCAGTATTGCATTGGACTAAAATCTTCCAAATTAACTACCCCTTCTACATGAAACTTCCAGGGTGTTAAGAATGTTTTGTTTTGGGTAACATTCAGAACTTGTTGTTTCAAGAAGGTTTTTACATGAGAGGAGGTATTTCATGTCTTTAAATGTAGTTGCATAAATGAAGGGCTGAGAGCATAACTGTCTTATGTTGAATTTTAGGCTGTTTTATTTTTTGCTCAAAACTACTTCTGATCAATTTTTGCATGGGGCCTTCAGTTTATTGAAAGAACACTGCCCAAAGTTTTTTCCTCTGATTTGCGCATCTTCCACATGGGGTACTCTTGCAACGTGTGACGGATGTGTGGCCATCTACTGGTCCCTTCACACTCTCTCTGTGATTAAGCTTTCAGCCCTTCAAATGATAATCTCTCTACGACAAGGTTCTTAGGCTGACAGGGTGTGCTAGTTTCTGGTCTTGCTATACCCCTCTGCCCCCCACAACAAGCAGACAAATGCATGTGTTCTCTCCTTTGTGTCTGCATATCTGTAGATTGTCAATTAGTATTTAAATGGTAAGTCCTTTTAGCACTCAAGCCTTCCTTTACAGTGCACCTTAGAATCAGATTTTCATATTCAGTTTGCTTCTCTTCATTTGCCAAGGTTAAACATCTTAGAACCAAGTACAGAGTTTTGAATATTGAGGTGGATGGAGGAGTTGGAATCGCAAACATAGAAACAGCGGCTCAGGTTACTATTTTACAGTCTGTGATGCAATCATATCAATTATTTATCGTGTGGTACTAAATTTTTGTGGGAGTTTAATTTTGCAGATTGGCGATTTTTTGTTTTGTGGGAACTAATTTTTGCGATCGGAAAAGACTGGTCTTTCTTGACAGGAATTAATTTTGGCGATTTTCTGGAAGTCGCGTTTAAGTAGAAATGATCACATTTTCCTTTTTTATTTGAGGACATGCAAAAGAAAGTCGGGGAAAAAAACAAATGAATGTAGAACAGATTAATCAATCAATGTCACTCTATTACAAATATGGATCAGAAACAACTTAATGAGTACCACTTGATGTATTATCCACCAAGGCATCTATAGCATTTTCTCCTTCAAACCAGTATTTTTGTAATAACTTCTACAGTGGAGTAAATTTTGGAAGAAAAAAATAATTGTGGTAATATTTTATTTCACGTGAACTTTTCTTGCAGATCACGAGAAAACCCGCAAAAATCACAAAAATTAGAACCCACAAAAATTTAGTGCCACACTGTATTCTAGTAAATTTGCCTTGTTACACCAGGAAATATCAGCAACGTCAAATTTTCATTATAATTATTATTTGTTGGATTAATTTAACATTGCAAAAATTTGATGTTGTCATAAAAAAAATCGCTTGTTATTAGCAGAAACGTTGAACATTTTTTGGTCACAAAATGTAGTCCTCCAAAATTGGAAAATTGTTTTTGGCAAACATTGTTTTAAAATGCGGCACCTCTTTGTCCATAACAAGCAGCCCAATGCTTAGGCCAAAATTTTCACCATCATGACAGTTTGGCAAACATAAGAAAAATGGAAGACTTCTTCAGTTTCCAACATAAGCGAGATGATGTGTAACCTGTGAGCCATAGTGTAGGAGCAGTGCAATGCTGCTAAAGGACTCTAATGGGAAAGATGAACTACTGCAAACTATTTAGTAACATAAATCTATGTAAGTTACAAACAGTTTCTTAAAAGCTTTTATCCAAAAGAAGGGCCTGTATTAAAAGGACCTTCTCTAAAAATCTGTTGTCAAAACTACTGAAGGCTCAAACACTTCTTAAAAAGAAAGGAAAAACCTGCTGTGAAGCAAAGTATACTGCTGAGTATCTTCAACTTTTTTTATAACTCAACCCTTAGCTGGAATTGAAATCCTTATCCCAACCTCTCTAAACTTCAACCTCATGGTTAAGTCCACAGTCTGTATTAGTCTTAGACTACGAGCAGACTCTCCTAATGTTCTGGGATAGTCAAGGGAAACAAACAAGCAAGCGAGTGCAAAAATCGCCTGCCGCGTTGAAACATGACGCATGTGTTGAGCTGTTAGGCATGTCTTGTTTCAATACGGCAGATGATTCAACACAGGTGATTTCAGGCACACTTGTATGTTTTCCTCGACTATCCAGTCAAGCGAAAAGAGAGACTGCTCGTAGTCTACATTTGTCTCACGCCCAATGAATTCTGTTAAGCTAAATGTTTAAATTCCACTTCTTTGCTTGTGTGCATAACAAATCCCCCATTGTAATCTTCTGAGAAAAGACATCTATGAACAGGGTCAAGTCAACCTTTGATCATCTACATTATTTTGTGCACCATAAATGTTTCATCTTGCCTGACACCTTCCTGTGCTATTTTCTTTTGTTAGGCTGGAGCCAACATGATTGTATCTGGAAGTGCTGTTGTCAAGAGTGATAAACCAAAGGAGGTGATAGACACTTTGAGAGCAGTGACGGAAGAATGGATAAAGATCAACAGTGAAGCAACTCAATGACAGAATTGCCTTAATTTCATCTAGTTTGTCTACTGCTGGGAAGAAGTGTTGCATGTCAAGGTATTGCAAGATATCAAGCAAGTAATAGCTACAAAGAAGGGAAACCATGACCATGCTGTGACCAATAGTAAAGAGTGGAAGGAAAGTTTCTAAAAGAATCAGAAATTCACTGCCCAGCAAATTTTCTATTTGACTTGTTTTACGAATGGCTGCTTGTGGCCCACTTGTACAATATATTTCAATAATAGCATACTAACTGAAAATCAGTAATCAACCACAAAGTCAGGTAGGGATTCGATTCAACATACGCATATTTGTTTTTCTGTAGCTATGCTACTGACAATAATTTGTACAGGATGATATATATTTTTTTGCAAATAAACATACACTGTACATGGCATTTCTGGTTTAATTTCGTATTTTGGTGGACTGAATACCCCAATTATCCCTATTGGGGTCAAGTGGTTGACAATGGATACCTATCTCACGAGTTTGTAAGTAAATTAGAAGGGTTCATACTAAGTGTATTTGGTGCTGTAATAACCTGTGTCGCAGACGTAATCTAACCCTTGGCTTCTTAACTGAGTGTTTAGTGCCATCTATGACACAGGCTATAGACACGGGGTGTTACTTGTATTTGATGATGAAGAAACACAACACAATGATCAATGTAATTTGCACTGTTTTATTTTATTACATTTACCCCAACAATTCACATTATATTACTCCCTTAACAACAGTGCACAAAATGACAATACAAGTGACAACAAAATTAATTTAGAGATACATAAAAGTCGAGCCTAAAATAGATGTACAACTTTAAAGTTGAGTTATGCAGACACTTTTTAAGCATGGCCTTGCCAATAGAGAAAGAGGATCTAAATTCATTTAACATTTTTTTGCTTTTTATTGGACAGATTGAAGGAATCTGAAACTAGTTAAGGTTAGGTCAAGAAACTTTCCATCCACATGCAACCACTAGTTAGGTGCTATTAAATACATCAAGTGAAAAATACCTACTTATTTACTGCATAAATTAGGCTAATATTAAAAATATTATGCATTGGTCTTTTTATTTATTACTGCTTAAGTCTTTACTGTTTTACTGTCTCAGTTGATACTTCAACAAGATGCATTTTTTAAAATACTTGAACAGTTGCAACAGCCACCTACATGTATGCGAGTCTCAAATGAAATGAAAACTTGGTGTACAGGAAAAGAAAATCCTTTGAAAACCAGTCAAAGTCAAAAAGTACTGGGGAATTCCATGTATGAGACATGCCTTAGAACTAATATCCTACAAAATTCACAGGACTGCTAATTCAAATGACAGACTTTCTTCATATATCTCTACCACACATGATTTTTTATTTATTTTTTGGAATTATTTAATTTCCCCTCATATTTATGCACTACTTTTAGTAGCTGGCCCTTGCTAATCACTGCCCGGATGTATTTACTGCTTTCCCTTCACTGGTTTGCTTCTTCAATCATCCTCCTTTTTCTCGTCACGCAGCATGTACCTGAAGAATTTAAGCAAAGTTCTCTAATCTTAACATAGTGATAATAGTAATGAACAAATGGGACCAGGTTACTTGGTGTAAAAACTTATCTAAGTACACCAGACTATGGTCAACTTTTTTTGAAAGATAAGCCATTGTCTTGTCTGAAAACACTACTAATTATCTTAAAAGTATTGTAGTATTCTTAATAATGATAATGATAACAATGATAGAAGTAATAATTTTAACCAGTAGACTTTCTTAATAAAAGCAATTTTTGTTGTCACTGTTACTGTTAGTTGTTTCCAAATTTTATGTGAAAGCTACTAACAACCAAAAAAATCCCCTTACCAATCAGTGATGGACTGAGACAAATCCAGTTTGCTGAGGTCAAGAAGAACCTGAAGCAAAAACAGCAAAACAATCTTAATATGCAAAAAACGAAACTTTTTCCTAGGTGACACGACGTTGCCTCGATTGGTTTGTTTAGCATATATGCGTGGTTTTTATTTCCTGTTTTGTTGTGTTGAGGTGAGTTCTGTTGTGTTGTGTCTATTGTGTTGCGTTGCATTGTGTTGTAATCCATTATGTCGTTTTGCATTACGTTGTGTTGCGATCCGTTGTGTCGCTGTTACATTGTATCTGTTGAGTTGCGTTGCTGTTGAGTTGTTGTTATGTTGTATCTGTTGAGTTGCGTTGCTTTGTGTTGCATTGTGATCCGTTCCGTTGTGTTGCATTGCTTTGTGCTGTGTTGCGTTGTTGACAAGTTCAGCATTTCTAGTATTCCGTCAATGTTAAAGTTGTACATTAGTAGACATACTCAACCAACCTCATTCACTGGCAGACAATCTCTACACCAGAGAACTACGCAAACTCAACCACCCTTATCAAATAGATAAACTCAACATCTTTCACTTACTTTAAGACAGTACGAACCCCACTACACGACCAACTCGACAAACTCCACATCTCTCACTCACTGGCAGAAAAAATCTCCTCATCTCGACACAACTCGACAAACAAAATGACCCTTTCCAATCAGACAAACTTAACAATCCTACCTTAGTTTAAGACAGTACGAACCCACAACGCGACCAACTCGAAAAAGTCGACTAATGGTCACGCGCTGAGGCAGACTAAAACTTCACACCTCGACGCAACTCGACGCAACTCCTTACCAAATAGGCAAACTCAACAATGCTCACTTTCTCTATGACAGTAAGAACTACACAACTCGACATACTCGACAAACCTCACTCACTGGCAGACGAAATGTTCCAGACCTCGACACAACTCGACAAACACAACGAGCCTTACTAAAAAATCGATCAACAATCCTTACATACTATAAGACACTACGAACCCCACCACGCGAACCAACTAGACAAACTCGACCGACCGGCAAAGCATCTTGGCGACTCGACGAAGTCAACAGACGGATTTCACCGAACACTGTAAACACGGCAAACGACCAACTCAACAAACTCCACCGACTCTACTAGCAATTGCTTTAGACGATCTTAACTCTTTCACCATTTCATTTTCCTCTATGAGCCAACTCATCAGTATATTCTTCCGAAAGATTAAACTTTCAACCCTGAAAACTCCGTTGGCTTTACTCAAAAGGTAGACCAATTTTTGCAATTGAATATACAGTATTTGTTAATTAAGTTTTTGGGTAAAGGGGTGCCTTATTAAAGCTTGCATCATATTTAGAGGGGTTCTGTCACCGTGATTTTCAAGTCCGGATTTCGGTAGAAGAATGTTCTGAATAATATTTCATATATCTTTTCTCGTACACGAAATGCTCCTAGAACATTAACAGAATTAAAGGAATATATCTCTTTTAGCTTTTTATAGCAATCCTAAAAGTTGTTTACAGTGCCCTTTAAGGCTAGCGATTCTTTTTAGCATATGAAATGGTCACCAAAACGCGCTTGTTAGTGAAAGAGATGAATTTTGGCTAACTTAACCAGGGCAACTGAAGGCACATAAAAAAGTAGTCGTGATTACGAAAATTCCGCGGAGAAAACGGTGTTTGCCTGTGAAGAATACACAGTGGATTAAGTCGTCGACTTGGTCGAGCTGGTCGAACTGTTGTACGTCCACCTAGTTGTTGCGTCGAGACGTGCAACGAAGGAACAGGAAAACTGAGAAATTTTAAAGCCAACAAACTAGAGTAACAAGTAAGAAACAGATCACAACACATAACATCACATCACAACACAACAC
>Ga0126336_10001602_pt1 | contig 12075 bp, 7 predicted proteins | sample SidCmetagenome_FD_92530 | JGI IMG/M metagenome (GOLD analysis project Ga0126336, IMG submission 92530) | Coral microbial communities from El Islote,Puerto Morelos, Mexico - Siderastrea C C metagenome | ecosystem: Host-associated > Invertebrates > Cnidaria > Coral | place: El Islote,Puerto... | reverse complement strand
TTCTCGATTACCGTACTGGAACCTTTGACCGACGAATCGCGACACAAACTACAGTCGACTGTGAACCTTATTGACGCAATCAAGACAGTACAAGTACCTGACGTCTACAAACTAGCGTCCACTGTTCACCAGTATTTCACATCAACTGGCTCCAGACTGCACTGAGACCGCCATCAACAACTCAACTATCAGACTCCCTACGGACGCTCCCCTACCGCTCCCTACGGACGACTTAATGGACTTACTGAACCTCTGTCGTACTTCTACTTACTTTCAGTATAACGGCAAGAATAGTACAAACAGTTGCATGGAACAGCTGTGGGCTGACCAGTTTTTGTTGTTGTTGCAGAAATCGTTATGCAAAACATCGAGGAACGAGCCCTCACAAACGAACCCTACCACTGTGGCTACGTTACGTATTTATTTTTGTTTATTGTTTTTGTTGCTTTGACTTGTAGTTCCGCCAAAGATTACTTACATATCCGAGGACAGGACAGTGAATAAGGGTGATCTGTTGTTACTCCGATGTACAGCTGGTGGTTATCCAGCACCAAACATCACCTGGACAAGACTCTCTGATAACAATGTTGTCACCTTCCCTTTGACCTTTATTGGAAAAGAGGATGAAGGAGTCTACAGATGTACCGCTGATAATGGATTTGGAAGTCCTGCCATAAGTGATGTCACTATTGCAATTCCAAGTAAGTCCTTCTTCCGTTAACTTATACACCGTACAGAGAAAAAAAATTGCATCGCTTTAGTATGAAGTATCGTCGATACTCTGAAGAGAAAAAACTAGAGAACTCAAACAATTGTTTTGGAAATCAATCCTTGTTTTCAGTATGAAAGTGAACGCGCTCTCGAGCAGTATCCGTGTCACCAGTGCTCTACTCATCCTTACCACTACCCTACAGTCATCCGTGTATTTTGGCAATCTTTAAATAACCACACTATTTTTTTTCTATAATCAGGTCCTCTTGAAATTACGAAACCAAAAACAGTAACAAGGACAGTAACTGCTGGGGAGTCTACCAATGTTACATGTCATACAAATGAAAGCCCCAGTCCACACTACGTTTGGACAAATGCAGATGGCGAGGTCGTTACAACAGAAAAACATCTCCGTTTGTATAACGTGAATGATACTCGTGGAGGAAATTACACTTGCACTGCGACAAATAGTATGGGTTCTGCCAGCGTCACTATTTTAGTTAGAATTACAAGTACATGTAAGTCTCAGTAAATGAACTCATGTATTGCGTGCCCTTCAGTAGGACTTTAACCGAATCTGGATAGTTCTTCGTGCTCGTGTTAAAATTAACACGTGCACATGCCCATAACATATATTAACTTTTTACGTAGCTTATAGGAAACCAACTGCTTCCTCTCCTACTACATATGTCGAGCCGGGAAACAAGGCGAGAACAGAATCAGCAACAGGTAGGTTTTAATATCATCTATGCATACAGGCCCCCTTCCAAAAAAAGACTGAGTCCTCTGTTACCACATTAATGCTACTGCTGGTTTAATGTTATAATTATCCATTGATTTAAAAGTATTTGTCTTGTCCAGAGACAAAGCTTGAAAGACTGAAACCCTCGCTGGAAGGGTAAGCTTTGTAAGAAATCATATCTACGAAAGGTGCTTTTTCAACGATGACAGTTCAACATTTCATTAGGGCCGATTTTAGACTGTACGATTTTTGCTTACAGCTACTGTATGCGACCTGCTCACGTTATGTCTCCAACAAGAATTGCGTCGTCTAAATCAGACGTATAACATCTACACGACAGTGCACACAACCCGAAAAATGTAGTAGGATTTTGAAGCATGTTTTTAAACCCTACGCGACAGTCGTGTCCACAGACAAATGTTAGAATGACGAGTTGTTTCTGATCTTTGCCTGACGCGAGCAGCGCGCTCTACAAAAGTCGCATACCAAAACAGTCGTTAGCAAAAATTACACAGCCTAAATCGGTCCTTTAATGGCTCATTGCACTGTCTTTAAAGGGCCCTTTATTAAGTGAAGGACTGAAAATCAAACACATGGACAAAAAAAGCTTGTGTGACTTTAATTTGCAACCCTTGAAGAAGCAGTTTGGGAAAAAAATTCTTTTAAAATATAATATAGTTATACACAATCAGGGAACTACTGAAAAAAGAAAAACAAACTCTAAGCGATTTGTTTTAACGTGTTGTAGATGATTCTACATGGATCATTATGGGCACTTTAGTGGGAGGTTCTCTAGTTGTAGTCGTTCCCATTGCGGTGTGGTGAATGTGAAGGGACACAACAAGTGAGTAATGACAAATTTAATGGCCTTTTCTGACAAACTTTGTTATAGTTTCGTACCATACATCTTGTTGGGCGTGAAGGCCTGTGATGATGATGACGATAATGATGATGATGATAATGATGATGATGATGATGATGATGATGATGATGATGATGATGATGATGATGATTTCTGAGTCCATGATCATGACAAATGTCAGAATTTTTTATTTGTAGTCATATGTCCGTGGCAAACTTAGGGTGCGTTTCTTTGGGAAAATCCAAATCCATATTCTTGTATCCTAAAACGGATTTTGCGTTTCTTTACCTAAATCCGAAAATGGATTAATCAGGGATTACTGATCTGAAGAATCCACACTCCGAGTAGATACATCAGATCAAATCTAAATCCGGATTTTTAGGATTCATGATCCGTGCGTTTCTTTGGGGGACGGATTCGAAAATAGTACATCTGTCAAGCGGTCTTCCGTACAAATTTACTGGTCTCGCCATATTTTCTCTCGATCTTGCGTGACAAAACATTCGATCGTGAAAAAGAAAATTCAGGTGATTATTCCGTTCCCTATATTTGAAAAGTTTTCTCCAAAAGTACAGACAGAAGCATTGACACGTCAGGATAAGTTCATTTTTGTACCATTTCTGTAATTCAGGGACCAGATTTTGCTAATTGTGAACGCAAATAGCGAGTCCACTTGAACTACTGCAGATACTGTCCTTGTTTATGAATCGTTTGTATTCCTTTCTAGCTGAATTCTAGGGCAGTACGAGAGAAATATCGTTCTGATATATATATATTGCGTGCCTCCAGCCTGTCTTGCACGACAAAATAATCCTTTTTCAGATTTTGCGTTTCTTTGGTGTCGAAGAATCCATATGATCTGGGATCACAAATCCGTTTTCGGGTTCTCCCAAAGAAACGCACCCTTAATTGACTTTGCCGACTCTATTACTGAAATTAGCTATTCGAAGATTCTCTTTAATTTATTGCCACAATTGACTCTTTTGACGTTGCATTTAGCATTAAGAGTTAGGACGTAGATGTTGTGGTTCAATTTTTTACAGTAGTTTAATTTTTTCCCTCTTGTTCAAGATTATGGTAATTAACCAGAGACAATTAGAAAAACAGAAACTAAATTTAAAACCACAAGGTATTTTTTTATTTGCTCGCCTACTTCTTACTTTGTTATCATTTTTATCATGGCAACCCTGCTTATTTCAACGTGAAGTTGGTAAGGAAGCAAAGTAAGTAATTCAATTCATTTTTTAATTGTACTTATACCTCGTAGAGTGGACCGAAAAATAGTGCCATTAAAATGTGTTTCTTGTTTCTCAAGATGTTTACATTTGCTTAGCAAACATTTTATAATTCTCGTTTTTCTATGTGTAACTTAGCCTTATGTTTGCTTTCAAGTATCTGACCCTTTTTTTTCACGAACTCACCCAATTCAAGCCACTTCACTTCCAGAAATGGAACCTTAAGTGTATGAACTGGACAATATTTTTTAGATTTGATTTTATTAATTGTTTCCATTGTGGAGACACTTGTTCAATAACTAATACGTCACACCAGTCGTCAATCGCTTCGTGTTTTTTGTTTAGGGAACAGACTTTATTTCACATTACCAGCCAACTGTTGGGGCAACCTAACTCAATTCTGGGAGTAGCCTTACGAATAATAGTTTTACATGCAATTGGAGTAGTACAATACTTGGAGATCAGCATTGCTCCACGGCCGGCGTCACCGTTACTGCATCGTAGCAATAAAACGCATCCTTAACGCACAAATATTTTACTTCCACAGAAGATGTCCAAGACCACGAAGGAGTTGGATGTCAAAACACTCCTCATTATACGGTCGTTGAAGGGTATCAGGACAGCAAAAAGGTACAAGTGGAACACCCTTGTATGCGCTTATAAAAGCAGTGCAACACTGACAATGTATACTAGATTTCATGTGAAATTCGTTACCTCAGCCACAGACTGAAACTGTTTATGCTTTTTGTTACTACAGCAATCGCATAGACAGCTGAAAAGTAACAAGCTAGAATTTCATCCACACATGCAAGTTCCAAATCTCCAGCCACCATCCACGACGAGAATGTAACATTTAATCCCTAACCTCTTGAGATGAGAAAGCTGTGGTCATTATGGGCACAACAACGACAACAGCAACAACAACAACAACAACAACAACAACAACAACCATGTCTTGGCTGCAATTTTAGTATTTTTCCAACAACAACAAAACTGCAAATTTAGTAACTGAAGAGTAAAAATAATCTCTTCTTTACGCCTTTATCTCACAGAAACGCAAACCAGGTGAGGTGCTTTATGCTGACCTGGATAATTTCAGCAGACCAGAGGTGCCTGCAATGACCACTTCTCCACATCCACCGCCGCCAATGAAAAAACCAACACCATACCTCAAGACTGATAACTCTGAAATAACGCATTTTTAGATGCGGGTGTCAACGGACGGCAGGCCCCAAATGGAATGGAAAAGGATGGTACTAAAACAGAGAGACTATAATTTTTATTTTGACCGATTGCTTAGAAGGTGTCTGAGAAATTGTAGGGTATCGGTGACGAACGCAACTGTGTATGGCAGAATAAAAACACCTGATCGTAGTTTAAGCAGGGGAAGAACTGTTTGAGTTTTTTTGTATCAAACTTTCATCGATCTTTACCCAGACGTTCACTTCCCGCTCATTCGACTCGGCGCAAAATGTCATGGCGTCACCAAATGTGTCGGTGACGTCACATTTCGCACCAAGTCGAGTGTGGTAGGGGTGCGAGAAATAACGATTAATTTTTAAATACAACATTGTAATAATAATAATAACACAGGCTAACCAGAAACAACCGAAGTAAAGAAATGAACTATTGTATTTTCTGTATCTCTATATTAATGTTGTACCATTTTGGTAAGAATTCGAACCGGCTACTAAAAGAATCGTCAGCGGAAAAGTATAAAATACTGCTTTTTTTAGAAATGGTACCTACTATGTTCATCATTTCTGCTACAATTTAATCTCCATATTGCAAGGCCCTGCTAAAGGAAGTTAACTTGGAATGTATAAAAACTTTTTTTAAACTACTTTTTTTTCTGGAAGCTTACCTATAATCGTTGGAAAAGCTATGTAAAGACAAAAGAGTGAACAATTCACGTGCTAAAAATTGTGGAAAGTCCGCGCAATATTCCATTGGGAATTACAAGGTTGCGCTTATCAACTAATTTTTTTCCAGTTTGATTTCATCAATTTGAGAAAGTTTAATTAACGCTTATTTACAATACTTCGTGACTTAAGAAAAATAGTGAAAGAACAGATGTCCTTTGAAACTACCATCAGTAACATTTATGTGCTACATACTGTAGAAAAACAACAAATCTACACTAGAATTAATAGGTTTACTTTCATTATATTCAAAAGTCAGCTTAGACATTCAGATCCTCCACCTTTGCGTACAACTGGTTGTCATAAATGTGCATGTTGATCAGCCTCTGAAAAAGAGAACAGCGGAAAACAAATTTAAATACAAGATTCTTATGCCTGTTTCACAAGCAATAAATTGAGGACTTGATTTTCTTTGCCGCCATAATTTATTCATTACCCCCCTACGATTGTTGTGGTCATGTGGGTGGGGGTGTGTTTGTGTGTGTGTGTGTGTGTGTGTTTTGTGGGTGTTTGTGGGTGTTTGTGGTGCGTGTGTTCAACATGGTTTACGCTGGAGTTCATTATACTTAATTGTACGCAGCCTCTGGTACACATTGACTGGTCCCCTATCAATAAGGTATCGGCTCTTGGCATACACCGTACAAGTAAATAGGTTTTCTTTTGGCTGCTCACATTCGGGATAGCATCGCTACTCAACTTCTGGACAAGCAGTTGTCACCTCACGCATAAGAGGTTTTTTTCCCATTCACCAAGAACAAAATAACTTGGGGGACCGGCTACTCACTAGACAGTGTGGAATATACTACAATAATTTCTTATCCCAGAGTTGATGAACAGCGTGGATTTGAACTTCCTCACTTCGCAGCTCCATAAATATCCTCCACTATTCAAAGAATAACCCGCCAATAGCGGACAAGTCTTCCGCCAACGCTCGAAAAGTCCAGCTGTTGAAGTTTACTTGCAAAGTGGATCAAATGTTATGTTTGTTGCAATAATCATCACCTCGTTTCGGGGCATCATTTCAGAGTTCAAAAGATGTTTTTTAAAGAAATGAATGTTTGCTACCCTTGTTGTTGTTGTTGTTCTTACCGTGTGTTGGTTTTCCATATCCCTTAGCTGTTTCGTTAAGTCGGCAAATGAAGGTCTTGCGTCCGCTTGATTTTGCCAACAGTTCATCATGATTTGATACCTACGAAGAATTTAACTAACCGATCACGACAGTCGTACCGACATTTTTTGTTTTACGCATTTTAATTCTACATCCCTGCATTTTTCCTGTGAAGTGGATGTCAAAGTATACTTATTACTGATTTTCTTTAAGCTAAGTCGTGAGGTAGACCGGTTTGCCGAGATGAGCTAAAGTTTGAAGCTTTCGTAAAACCGAGCCAGCCTGGTTAACTGGGTCCGCCACGGCTCATGTAATCCTCCCAATGTTTGTAAGTCAGGCTGAATTTGAACTGTGAGTCTTGAGATAAAGAATTACGCTACCCTCTGGGACCCACAATGAAGAGTCACCAAGTCACTAGAAAGAGTCAACTGAAATCCCCAAAGTCTCCTTGTCGTGTCCCAGTATCCATTCTCTGCTGAAGAGCAAGGGAGCCCCCCGCGAGTTAAAGACGTTTATATTTTATAAAATATCAACAGGAACAAAATGCTGACAATACCTAGGCCATGTAACCAACGAGAATCACCTTAGCCTAACCCAAGTTCCCGAAGACAGATGGTATTTTCTAACTTGATTAAAATAGACAGGTTTCCGTTGCATAACCTACAATTTGTCATCCACGTGTTGTGGTTTAGGCATCCTGTACCCTTCCTGGAGCAAGTTTGAAATTTTCCTGCCTTCCACTCGTGGATATGGTGAGCCACCTTAAAAAGGCAAAAGCGTTGGAATTAAACTGATATAGCTCACTAGGCGGCAGAGATACCGAGAAACTGTTTGGCTTAAGAACACCTTATTTCACTCTAAATGTATTAAACAATTTTTAGATTACGAGACCGTTTTTTTTTCCCTGAGTGAATATTACTCAAAAAGGCGCAGTCGACTCGATTTTTGCTTATAAAAAAGCTATACGTAGTCTGATTGTCTTAGTAGGTTGCGAATACTTTTTAAGCGGAAAGAGCGAGACTCGGGTTGAATTTACAAAACAAGAAAAACGTCCCAAGCCTCAGCGTGCAATCGTTCGCTATCAGCGAATAGACAATGACGATTTAGCCAATCATATTTGCGCATTTACAGCGAATGTCTCAATAAAGAAGAAAAGCCACCTATGGTTTGTTTTTGGTTTGTTTCACTTCCTTTTCAGGTTTATAAAATATACATAACACAATGACATCGTTTATTCCTCGCCTTCCCTTCTGCGATCTTTCAACTATTTTACATTTATTCCATATTTGTGAAGATATGACCGTCGACCTAGTATTTACATTTAATCTTACCTATTGTGAAAATTTCGTACAAGACAACGCCATAACTCCATCTGTCAGAAATTGAGAATGAACAACTTCTAAATAAAAGTTAAGTAGGTACAAAATAGATTTTCAAAATAAATCAGTTTCATGAGAATTGTAAATACTGTTATTTATTTATTTATTTATTTATTTATTTTTCATAAAATAATGAAAGTAACAGTAATTCCATTTACTGACATTTCATTAGTCAGAGCCAGGGCACTAATACCAGCATTCTATAAATTATCTTTTGTTATGAAATTCTGACAAACAACCATCAATTAATCAACTTACACGTCACTCTTGGTGGTATACGTTCCATACATCAGCGCTTCATACGCGGTCCATTTAACTGGCAGACGACCCTGCATGGCAGATAAAATTTTGCATGGAACTTTTAAGAACTACCTACACGGCTCAAGATCAAAGAAAATTGTGTTTGAGATAGTAAGGTGATACTTCGGAGTTGAGATTTCAGTCTTGTTGATAGTGAAAGAACTGGGTACGAAAATGGCAACTCACTGTCTATCAGGGCTTGGTTGTTCAAAGAGTGGATAACTCTATCCACCGGATAAATAACTATCCAGCGGATAATGTACTCTGTTTTGGTATCATTTATCCACTGGATAGCGATTTATCCGGTGGATAGAGTTATCCACCCTTTGAACAACTGGGCCCAGGTAAGTTTAGATAAAATATTTCTGGACTCACTACTACAAACTAGAAGATATTGATAATTGTCATTTAGCCAGAAAAAAAATACGCTAGAAAATAAAATTTGGTTTTAAAGAGAGCTATTTTTTAATGAACGCTTCTTCTAACAATCGGAGCAATACTTTCAAAATGAATGTTTTTTTACCTTTGTCTTTTTTTCATAAATGTTTTCCTGTTGCACATCTCTGGCCATTCCAAAGTCCGTCACTTTGCACGTTTCTCTTTCTCCAACCAACACATTACGAGCAGCAAGATCTCGGTGAATTATCTGAAACAATTCAGCGTTAGAACTTCTTGATGAAAAACAGATACCAGTATTTAGTAGTTGTATGGGCTAATCTCACGTGTTGCACATTTCTGGAGCCATGTAGCCCAAAATTCTATACTCCCGGTCTTGTTGGAGCAAATCCGAATCTCGTAGTGTATGATAATTGCGGCCAGCAATTATTTTATGCATATTGCTGAGACAAGAAATGAATAAATAGTAAAGTTTCCCATATTTTACTTTGTTTTCGTCTTTGTTGAATAATCGTTAATGTTGATGTTTTGCCTTGTTGTTTTGAAGTTGTTATTGTTGTTGATGCTGTTGTTATTTTCGTTGATGATGTAGTTGGTAGTGGCTGTGGTGTAAGTTATGGTGTGCTTCCATCGTAAACCCAACTCCACCTAACAAAATTCGGCTAAAGACTAATATAAATGAAGGATCAGCGATACTGGATGCCTCGTCAGAAGGTAGTGTGAATTCGCATCCAATTATATAAAAGTTGTCGGTGAAAATTTGGAGATACCGAACTTTGCCGTGCTGCTTGCAAATGTAACAATACCGATCACACTTTACTTTGTATAATGAATTCACTCACAGATCTTGTTGAGAGGTAGCTCATCCCATCAGCGATTTGCCAAGCAAACTTTATCAGTTGCTGTGACGTCAGACTTGTTTGTGGTTTGATATCCGGGTCTTTGTAATAAGTGTCATTTAAGCCACGGCTCTTCCTCAGGTAACCCAGTAGATCTCCATAAGGCACATACTCGATCAACACCAACAATGGCTCTGGAAGACAAATTTTTCTACAGAAGCCAAGCCGTAGCTAAATGTTTCAAGTTACTCATTAAAAAAACAAGCTTTTTTCATACCAGCGACTAATTGTTGCTACAAGGAAAAACAATTCCATGCACTCACGTCTATTCGGCAAATTAGATTAATAGTAAATTAGACACTATACAAGAAGTCCGTAGATTAAGTTCCATTATTTTAATACCTGATTTAGTGGCACATCCGAGAAGTTTGATGACGTGTGGATGAGGTTTAAGCGTCTTCATCACTTCAAGTTCTGATAACAAGTCTTTCTTGTCTGATTCGGGAGCGTTAGCTGAAATGTATCAATCAGATACATAAAAAAATCTCTAGTTATTAATTATGCTTTCTGGGTTACCCTGAAAATTTCTTTTTTGTAGGATTATCAATATACATTTTTTTCACTACTGATGAAGACAACATAGAATCTTCTACAAGCCTTGTACCTTCTATCAGTTGAATGGTGATCCTAACCAAAAGAAAAAGAAAAAATGTCTTACATTTGAGCATTTTAATAGCAACTATAGACTTCCCAGGCCTTCCTGGAAGATCTAATGCTGTTCCCTTGGCAACCTGACCAAAAGCACCTTTACCAATGACCTTTTCTATAGTCACGTGATCTCTCGCTACCTCCCAAGAACGTGTCTTTGGATTAAGTTGCGCGTAATCAGCTCCTTGAGATGGACTTTGCGGCTGTGGATTGTTTGGTCTTGATTGATCGGTGCGATCGCTTCCAGATCGAGTTGCGTCTTGTAGGTGCATGTATGTGACGCCGCTAGCCAGAGTTAATTGCTGGGTAGAATTACTAGGACGAACATGAGTTGCCGTAACGTCTTCCATTGCTATTTCATTCTGAAAGAGATATGCATGCCAAGAAACAAAATACACTCGAGGTGCAAACGTGCCATCCTATGATTAACTCATCATGATGGTTACCGTTCATTATTTTAGGGATAACCACGTACGACTTCTATTTCGAAAAAAGATTGTCATAATATCAATTCTCTGTTGTTGGAAATTCAAACTAGTGATAACATTTTGAATAATGTTTCGCTTGACGTTGCAAATACCCAGCAAACTCCCTTAAAGTTTTTGAAAAGACTTCCAGTTATCTGGTTCCGTTATACACAGGGTTGCCAACTAGCTTAAACAGATGAGCACCTATATTCCATTTCGACGCTACTATTTCTTATCTAAATTTCTATCTTATCTTGTCTTGTCTTGTCTTGCCTTGTCACGTCTTGTCTTATTTTATCTTTATCTTGCTTAGCTAATAACATTCCAAGCCAATTTGCAGAAACTAGCCATCACTGATATGTAGAAAGATAAAGCAAAAAAGACAAAAACGAAATGGACTTACGTCATAGGCTCCTTTATCGTCAGGAGGAACTTCATAAGGGCTGAGGACAAAATAAAAGTTCACTGAACAGGTCGTTGCTACTTCGACAGTTTTATTGAAAGCTTCGAACTATGATATGCTATTAGCTTCTGAAGAAAACTTTTTTTCTGTTTATACCGTTTCAACTATGAATCTACCTATTATTTAATAAACGTTAATCGACGATTCAATATATATCGCTAAGAATTCTTTTTAAAGGCAGATAAGAAGAAACTTTGAATTCAATACTGTTGGAGACTCCACCCCTTTGAAATACAAAAGGGAGATTTCGGGAGCGGCAAAGCCACGACCACGAGCGCCGAAGGGGGGGGGGTCCGGAGGAATGCCCCCCAGGAAAATTTTTAAAAGGTAGGCCTCTGAGATGCCTTTTACTGCATTTTGAGATCATCTGCGTTGAAAATTTGTCTTGGATAACCGAAGTCGAAAACCATGCAAAACTACGAACAAAGGCAAACCTCGGACGAAGTCGAGGCAATCCAGTGTATTACCGCGCCCAAAAACCGCGGGCTCATGCTAAGATGACCTAAAGGTAAAAGAAGCCCGAGATACCACAAAAAACATCAAAAGATCGTGTTTTAATGACTAGTGAAGTAGGGAAAACATTATCTTCCGTTGCAAGAGGAAAGTTACAAAAAAAAACTGGAGGATATTGAGTGAAAACGTGAGGCCAGAAACGATCACCGAAAACGGGAGGTTTCCGGCCAAAACGGGAGGGTTGGGATCTCTGTAATGGAGTAATGAGTTGAAGCATCGCAGTACACTCTTTTTTTTTATAAGAACGTCTAATTTTGCGATCGAGGCTGAAAAGAAAGTGGATGTTCTTATTAACCGGCCGTCGCCATGGTGAAAGCAAGTTGGCTTAACATACGAAGAAAGTGCTGTAAAGCTTGTGGTACGGGTACTCAAGAGCGGTACTGTCTTATACAAGACGCATGCGCATGTTAGTCTTCTGAATGTTACCTTC
>Ga0126336_10001601_pt1 | contig 12079 bp, 6 predicted proteins | sample SidCmetagenome_FD_92530 | JGI IMG/M metagenome (GOLD analysis project Ga0126336, IMG submission 92530) | Coral microbial communities from El Islote,Puerto Morelos, Mexico - Siderastrea C C metagenome | ecosystem: Host-associated > Invertebrates > Cnidaria > Coral | place: El Islote,Puerto... | reverse complement strand
TCTCGTTCTATTCTCGTCCATTTATCGTTCAATTTTTATCGCTCCTGTCAGGCTGATTATCGTCACGCTCTGTCTCGCTCATCAGCGGTATTTTATATGGCTTGAATCTCGCTCGTGTCTCGCCCAGAATTTTCGTACGGGCTGTGTTTGCTGCAGTTCCTTGCATTGCTGTGGTTCCTGTCGCTGGGCCAGATGCGGTGTTGCTGTGGTGGTTGTTGTTTTTGCAGTTCCTGTAGGGTCAGTTGTTGTTTTTTAGTTGCTATAGAGTGAGTGTTGCTCCTCGGCCACAGGGGGCTAGAGTGCTTTGTTGCACTTAAGGCGTTGGTGTTCACTGGCGCTCTGTAGTGTGTTAGCATTGCTCCTTGGGCTAGGAGCTCGAGTGGTTAGTTGAACTTCCGGCGTTAGCGTTTACTGGTGTTCTGTAGCATGTTAGCGTTGCTCTTCGGCCACAAGGAACTAGAGTGCTTAGGTGCACGTGAGGCGTTGGTTTTCACTGGCGCTCTTTAGTGTGTTGCTCTTTGGGCTAGGAGCTAGAGTGGTTAGTTGTACTTTCAGCTTGAGTGTTCACTGGCGTTCTGTAGCTACTAGCGTCGCTCTTTGGCCTGAAGGAGCTAGAGTGCCTATTTGCTCTTAGGAACTAGCATTCACTGGTATTCTTTAGTGTGTTAGCGTTGCGTAGTTGCACTTGACGCCGCCGTGTTCACTGGTGTCTAGTAGATCACCTCTTGTGATGGACCTGGTGGTTGTTGGCATGTTGCTGTGGTTAGTTTCTGGCAGACAGCCGATGGTTGCCTCGGAATTTGGGCCGAGTTTGGGGCCATGGTGTTCCCAGCCATGAGCTCCTGGCTCCGTTCTGACCTGGTGGTCAGCTCGGAGGTCCCTTCGACTTGGCGTGTGGAGTTCATGGCTGGGTTGCGGGGATTTGCCAGCAATGGAGTAGCCCATCTGGGGGCCGGCTGACCACAATGAAGGCCCCTGGATATCCTGGGCACCCAACGGCCATGGTGCTATGTCCAGAGCATTTGATTGTGAAACCATTTTGACTAGAAATACACTTATCAAATGACCAGTAGTAGTAAAATGATTTATTTCTGCTACTTAAAAGTTTTGTACTTGGAAAACGAATTCGGTCCTTGGCATTCAACATTCTTATCTTAAAGTTCTTGAAGAAACTGTTTAGGTACCTTTTGTTTTGTCTGACCACCCAGTTTATCAGACATTGTGTCCTTAAAAAAATAAATTTATTTGTAGCCGAGTGCCTTTTGCTACGGGGTTCTACTTAAGTGGACATTTTATTTCAATCTGCAGGCCTTTTGCTGAGAATGTGCTACAATGTAAAGTAGCAATTGGGCCGGACGCAGCCAGCCAGCAAAAAAAGGAAAAAAAGCGAAGAAGGAAAGAAGGATTAGATGAAAAAGACGAAGAGTGCCCCCAAGAGTGTGTTCTGAGGCTAATCTGTGCCCTCCTAAATTCTGGAGGGGGAGTATTGGCAATGAAGATCGAGGACTTTCAAGGTCCATCAAGAAAGGAAAAAACGCCTGCCAAAAATGCCCTGGATGATTTTTGGAAAAAAATCGAACCAAAGCTGAAAGCCATGATTTCACCGTCAACCTATGATGAAGTTTTTGATCGTTGTGGAGAATCTGATGAAATTTTGTTGTTTGTCACTGCTCCACAACATTTTTGCACAATGGAGTATAACCTATTTTTACCAGGAGATGCAAGCGTAGAAGAAGTGACTTACGAGCAAGCAGTAAAGTTGCTGAAGAAAGGGACCAAGGGCAAGAGAAAGAATCAGTCTGCAGGTGTTGTCGTGTCATTGAAAGACCTGCCTGGCATACCCAAAACTTTTACATATAAGGACATATTACCATTCCATGAGAATAAACAAATCCAGTTAAAGGATTTCCGGTCTGAAACAATCCTAGATTCAAATAACCGCATTCAGCGTCATCGTATCAGCAGACAGATGTCTGCTTTTTGCAATGCCAGAGGTGGAGTGATTCTTTTGGGTGTTACAGATGGAGGAGAGGTGAATGGCGTAGATGTGGAGAGAAATAGCAAAGAGGAAATAGAGGAGAGAGTCATCTCTATTGTCAAGAAAATGTGCTGCGATTTTGAACTGGAAAGAAAAGTTCACTGGGACATGGAGTTCGTCCCTGTTTTGAGATGTAAATCCAGTGCTGTTGTAGTGATTTATGTGGCAGGAATGGGAGGCTCTGGAGGAGTGTTTGCCAGGAGTCCAAAAAGTTTTCAGTTAATTCAAGGTGAAGATGGAGAAATTGTTAAACTGCTTGAGTTTGTTGAGTGGAAGAAGAGAATGCTAACGGGAATGGACTTGCAGGGGAACAGCAAAGGTTTGTATTTTTTCTGCTCTGCAGTCTACCAGTGGTGAAGATGATGACGATGATGTGATAGTTACGATAATGCACTCAGACAAGCAAACCTTCCCGAGTTTTTTTGCATTAAAAGTTCATTACAGGTTATCTAACAAAGGAAAGACAGATATTAAGCAGGAACTTAGTTACCACATGGCTTTGTGACCTTAAACATCAAAAGCACAATGTTGAATTTGTCAATCATTTCTCTCAATATTCCATCTTTCTTATTTCTTTCCGAGCTGCAAATTACCATCTTTCTTTCTAAATAAGGAAGAGGTTATGTTTCTTATCTGATCTGGTCATGGAATCGCACATAGGCAGCTTTTTCTGTTGAAATTTTTCTTCGTGTTAAGTTATGACCTTTTACTATATAAATCAGTTGAGGTTTTTGCAGTTCCATCTTGTATCCCTTTTCGTCTGCTTGGTTCCCAGACAATAAAGACCACACATTCTATGTATTCCGTATGTGGCCGATGGAATTCAATTTAGCAGTAAAAGATTGCAACCGTTTTCTTGGTCACCAGTATACATTACTAAGTAAAAGTGCACAAGTGTCCAAGGGCACTTTCTCAGAAAAAAAAATCAAGCAAAATTATAGGAATTTTGTACTACTACAGTACTGAATTCATGGCTGCGTGCAAACGAAAAAAGAAAAAAAATGCAGACATACCTAAAGGAGCCAAAAAAAAAAGTTTTTCTGTATCCACGCACTTGCGCTTGATGTGACCTAATTCCTTCATGTGTCTAAAGTATATTACATTCATAAACTTATTTCAAGTAATCTATAAATATACACTTTTGGCAGGTATGGAAGGAGTGATTTCCAGATTCCAAGAGTTACGAGTTTCTAAAGGACATCTGCTGACAGTTAAAGGTGATGTTCAGAGAGTTAAGGATGCCTTCTTTGTTGGTAAGCTTTTTTGCATAGCGGTGGCTAATAAAAACAATACAAAATATAATAAGTGTTCTGAGCCCCTTTGAATGGTAGTTGTGTCTGTATTTATCTGTGTATAGGCTGCAGCCAGTAATTTTTTAGCTCATGTTCGGTGTGGAGCTTTAGGGACGGTTTTTTGTCACTCGATAAAGCTTAAACAATCGAGAACCACTCAGATACTCGTAGGCAATCGAGTCTCAGACGAGCCAATTACATTTTTGGCTTTGTTAATCTGCTCTCGGTAGTTCCTCGGTTCCCGACATCAGCATAACCCAAGCATATTCGACTGTTCGAGAATCGCTCAGGGTTTCTCCACAAGTATTCGGGTGTTAGGTTTTCGGACCATTTTTGCGCCAGAAAATCTTGATTTTATTTCAAAATGGCTCCTGTGTGACCTTCATGGGTGAATTTCCAAGGTGGTAATATCCTGCTCTCAGAAAGAAGACTCACCTTTTTAGAATTTTAAATCTAAAGAACAAGCCCTAAGGAATACTCGACAACTTATACAGTGGAATTGTGTTAAAAGCGAAGAAATCATTCTTCGAGGGCAGGTTGATGACTTGGCAAAGCAATCGCAGAACCATCACTCAAGCTGCCGGCTCACTTTCTATGGTGAAGTAATTACATGTTTGATTGTAAATTTGTACCAAAATATTTTTTAACCGACCGCTTCTTCGTATTTCTTATAGCTTTCGCTCAATTTAAAAAAAACTTGCAAAGTTCGTCAAGTTTGGGTCAATTGCCCTTCAAAATATATACTTGCACATTAGCTGGAATCGCTTTCCAATTGTGTAGCTTACCCTGCAAGCAGAGGTCTCAAAAGCAAACCCAAATCGTAAGCTTCACTGCGGTCAAATTTCACTGGTTTGACGGCATTTAATAGTAAACTCCTAGGGCAGTTTTCAAAATTTTGACGTTCAATTTGTTTTTGGGCGTTTCTTAATTGACAACCGGTGTGGTTTTTTCAAAAATTAGAAATTTAACTGTTCTAGACCAAATGAGAGTTTTTCAGCCTAGACGTTGTCCTAATTTGGTACTGGCTCATGGGTTTGTTTACAATCGATTGCTAATCCAGTGTAACGCTGAAAAATCTCGCGCCTGTAAAGGGTTTATAAATCTCAGCCGAATGCAGCAAATCGGCTACAGTACATCGACAGTAAAAATTTCAGGTGAGTTGAGTATTCTGAGGTGCTTTCACGTTGACATACGCTTATTGTCTTCTTTAGGGCAAAGATATTGAACTCTGAAAAATTGTACTACACATGTGGGTCACGATACCTTTAGGTTTACTATTTCAAATGACTACGCCAGATGTACATTCGCTACACAAGCGCACCAACGGAGGCCTTTGATTTTACGAGGGAGGGGGGCTGCGCAAGTGACATGGCATTGTAATTAAGACAAAAAACATAAAATGACAAAAGACAAGGCTGCTCCAATTAAGCAAGAAAGGAAGAGCAAAATTTCCGGTTAAAAAAAATCATTTGAGTGGGTCCGTAGTTAGTTAACAAAAGCACTCACCCACTGTAATTAGCTTTAACGACCAAACCAGTAGGAAAAAGTAGACTCTGTTTTGTTCTAGTGGTCCTTGCTATAATCTGGTATAGTGTTCTCACAGCTTGAAATTCTGACTAGGACATCTCCAAGTTTCTCACAGTCTTAAAAAAGCTTTGAATTTTAGTACCTGGATTCTAAAACTCCTTGAAATGTGCTTTTAGACCGCCATGTGGTCTTGAATAGAATCCTAAAGATAAGTATACCTATGTACCCTATCACGTGGATAGACAACCAAGTATAATGACCAAGAATTTTGCTATTGGGATGCTCTTTCACTGCAATCGATGCCTGTGGTTGAAACGTTTGGTGTTAAAGACTTGTTTAACACCAACTTTATCCATTAGCTGGCGACAATGTTGTGAATTTCTGTGATTCTTTTTTGTGTGTGTGTGTGTGTCCACCTTATGGTGTCATATGTTCTCTGATGTGCTTACTTCAAAAACTTGGATATCTCTGGGATAAAGGAAAATATTACAGAAAAGAAACGTGTTCTTCCTTATTTTGAAAGGACTTTGAAACAAGCTTAGTTGGTTATTCATTTTGTAGCCTTTTAAGATCAATCAGTCTTTTGTTCGCTTTCGTCTCATTTTTAGTGAAGGACGGGTTCCCAGTCACACCTGAAGGATTTGAGAGGAACCTGCCAGAAGAAGTTCAAGCAATCATAAAACAAATTCAAAAGCAGTGTTCCAGAGATCGTAATCGGGGGATACTTGTTGCATCTCATTCTTGGCGTCGGAACTTGGGAGGCAGCTCGATGGATGGAGTGATCTGTGACTTGCTGCTTGTCAGTAGAAACATGGGTGGACTTCACCTGTTCACACTCTGTCATAGTAGCGATCGTGAGGAGTTCCTGGAATTCCTGGAATATGGTAGAGAAGCTGCCCGATCCATAAAGAGGAGCCTTGTCAAAGATGGTGCATGCAGCGAAAAGTTTTACATCTCATACCACGTAGTGTCTTGTAACACGACAGAGCTGGCACTGCGTGATGAAAGGTACCCCCAAGGTTACGACCTACAGTCTCCTCGAGGAAAGCTAAATGAAGTACTAAAGGCACTGGTGATCATTTTAGCAACCATTCCTTCGACCCTCTCCAACAAGTTAGGTGTAGGCATCATGAACCTCCTAACAAGAGAGCAGTTTCAGCTGGTTTATCAGCAGATTGAGGTAAACAAAGAGCTTTGGATCAAAGGCGCTGCTGGCACCGGAAAAACGCTGGTTGCTGTGGAATTCATGAGAGAGCTACAGCGTCGTGAGAAACTGGACAAAGAAGAAATCCTGTGTGTGTGTGAAAATGCAGGGATAAGAAACCAAATCAAGTATGAATTAAATTCGTTTTTAATTTTGTAACTTACCTTTATTCGTGGATTTTTGGTTAGCCTCTGTGAATGCTCTTTACTTTAAGGGGTCCTTTCTTTACATTCGCGATTACATGTTTTAACGCTCATTGGACTTTTTCAGGTAGGTTGGAAGTAAATATATGAAACATATTTCTCGATACGAATTGCGTGTGAAGGATTTAACAAATGACAGAACATCGCAGATTTAAACGCGACCTGAGCAGTTGCGTAAAAAGAAAGCCTGAAAAAAGAGGCCTGAATGGGATTTGTACCCATGTCCCTGTGCTGTTACCAACTGAGGTATCAAGCCTTTTGGGAGGTGCTTACTTGTAGCAAAGTTTGCCTTCGCTGTCTTAATGTGACAAGACAGCTGAAATCCGGCCCAAACGAGGTCTAATTCAGTGAATAAGTAATAGAAGAGCTTTATGTCAGAGGGGCTTAAGTGACGAATTTGGCCCGAAAATTTTCGAAAAGTGCTCATAAGTTCACAGATTTCACCCACTGGCACTTTCTTGTGCATTAACCGATGAACCGCCTTTATTTTCTGCCTGAAGACAAATTTTTACCAGTTTCAACTTGACAGTGGCCATGTCGTAAAGCACGATGAAAAAGGTATGTTTCTACTCTTGTGGCAAAATTACAAGAGAGGCAACTCATAACATTGCAACCGTACTCAAAAACTAGCCATTTTTTAAACATTTTTTGGGGTCTTTGTGTTGCCCAAAATCGTCATTTAGGCCGTTCTTGTAACGGCTTCGTATCTAATGGAGAAATTAAAAACGTGCTCTGCATTGATTTCACGATGCACTCGCCTATAATTTTCAGACGCCTGCTACGCAGGCTTACAATTCCTCACTGTCCTGTCCCCTACTTTCTGTGATCATGCGGTTCACGCATTTTTTTTTTATCCGTGCGTCCATGAATTATGTTGGTTAAACCAATCACTCTGAATCTTTGGCAAATTCCCTTCATTTTATTTTATTTTATTTATTTTAATTTTTTTTTTGGCGTCAGGGGGAGCAATGTCTGCGAAACAGTTTGCCGTCAAACGTTCCTGCTCCGAACTCAATTTCCAAGAGTGAAACATATCGTGATGGATGAAGTCCATAACTATGAAGTTCCCAAAGATTCAGTACCTGAAGATCTGTTGTATCAACAGGCAAGACGCCTTGTGCGACAACACAATCCAAAGCAACCAGGATACTTGTGGTTTTTTACTGACAAATGTCAGACAAACCACACTTTCCCGATGGGTATGCCTGACGAAACCCAGCAAAAGCCTTGTTTCAGGTTGAAAAAGGTAATTCGCAACTCAAGAAAGATTTTTAATCATGCTAAACAGTATCTGACCGCAGATAATGTGGGGGACATACTTGAGATGGGTCACGATTTTGATGGGGAAAGTGTGGAGCTAATCTCCTACCCACAGGAGGGGAAAACCCAACTCGGTGTTCTGAAAGAAACCATTCAAGACCTCTTTAGAAATGGGTATAGTCCAAGGGATATTGCCGTCTTATTTAAAGACATCTACTCTATTCCAAAAGATCTCTCAAACAGATTGAATACTTCAACCTGTACTGCAGAGGAGAACAGTTCTGATTGTTTAGTTGCTAGTACAGTTCTCAAGTACAGTGGTCTGGAAAGACCTGTAGTTGTTCTTGTTGATGTAGAGGATTCCATTCCTTGGGGTCGCAAACGAGATCCTTTCATTTATTGTGCGGTCACAAGAGCTATGGTCAAACTTCTTATTATACGGCGTCGAAAGTGACTTAATTCCATAAGCTCTCCAAGGGAGTGACTGTTGCTATCTCATTTAAGTAGATATCGCATCTGAGATAATATTGTACTCGTTTTGAATCTTTTGTAAGCGCATTTCCCGTAAGGGCTTTCTTCTCGCGAAGGTATTCAATTTTTCCACGTGATCTGTTCGCTGGTAGAATTTCGAGTGCCCTACAATGAAGGTTCATTCCCTCTATCGACGTAAAATTTTTCCTTAAAGGTTGCGAAGTTAAAGACTACCCCCTAGTTCTTAGAATTTTCTTGGCATTGCATACTTACAACGAATATGCCAAAAATTGTCTACACAGAGAGTAGCTGTCTCTTGTGGCTAACAGATTACGAAAGTAGCAGTCCTACTTGCCTTGGAGAGCTTTTGCGACCATTATTGCTGGCGTCAGGAGTCCCGTTTAGGTACTATTGCGATCTGATTCATTGATGATTTACGCTGAACTAGCTACATTAAATCGGAGGGATTCAGAGTCGCTAGTCGGGAGGAGCCTCATGGCTCACGAAATCTCGAAAAATGCAGTTTGGCCTTTCCCAAACTCTGGTCGTAATATCCGAAACTGTTTAAACTATCGTAGACAGGCGTAAAAACTTATCATGGTATGTCTTCAGCAGTAAGTAATGAAAAGTAGTGTATTTTTTATGAAATTAGCCATTCTGAATTGATTTCTCTTCTTGCATCGTAACCTTTGATACTGTATTGTGGGATAGTTTTCGTGACAGCTTATGTTTTCGTTAATCGAAGAGGGCTGTTTTTCTGGAAACTCAAAATATTCGATCTTCTCTTATAATACGGAATCGTCGAAGTCTCTAAATTTTCTCGTTTCTTTGTTCAATCGCCAAAAATATTAATTGCTGGCAGGAAGTTTTCCCCGTTAGTTGTGAACATAGCTGTACGCTTTATGTAATTTAATTCTAATTTCTTATCAAATTATAATTTAGAATTGAGAGGCCTTTGCAGGCGCGACGCACATGGAGACGCAAGCGCAAGTAAGCGTAAAAATCTACGAAATGCGTTTTTTATGTTAACATAATGGCGTTACACTTGGGAGACGAACTAAAGAAAGACTGAAATCTAGAGTTAGATTGCACATATTCATCTCGTGGCACTTGTCGTTAAAAATGTTCATGTGGGTCATTATCTTCACTTTTAGGTTAAATTCGTACTGCTCGGTCCATTTATACTTTGTTGTTGTAGACCGTTGCTTTAACGGATCTTGTAAGACTTGAAGTTTATTATGGGCTATGCCAGTGTTCAATCTAGGCTGCGTCTTTGTGTCATTGACGCGGTAAGTTATATCCTGACGCAAAATGAAATCATCGTGGCGTCATACTGACGCAAAAAAAGGAAAGAAACAAGTTACCTCACATAGAAGTACGTACAAAGTAGCGGGCATTCGGCAATAAATGAAAGTAAGAACACGCGCTTACGAGTACTTTTTGTGTCAGGCGTTCCACGGAATTCCGAGAGAGACTAGAGCCCGCATTTCGACGTTTGACCATCGATGTTTTTCACGGTTCTGTTGTTTTTCTATCTGATGTAAAATTAACATGAAACGACAACAAAAGATAACATTTTTATCGAAAAGAGAACGGCCGTTGAACCTCCTGAGAACGATGAAGAAGGACCAGAGAAGGATGGTGAAAGATTGGAGGAGAGTTCGATAAGTATCACTACAAGTCAACTTCACGAGCCAACAGCTTCAGCTACTACCACAACTGTTCATGACCTGGACCATTTTTAAAATGACCCAGTTTAAAATGACATGTGGGATATATGACCCACTTTGACTAATTTCTAGATTGAACACTGGGCTATGCATTAGCTTGATGATGGTGAAGTAAATTTATTTTGTTTTGTTTTTTATACTCGGTTGAAGTCTATGTTCTAGTCAAAGAGACAATATGTAATATATCATAAACATTAGTAAATAAATGTGTTATTGTATAGAGAACATTCAAATCTAATGTATGTTTTATGCCCTTTTTTGATGTGTCTAAAGAATAGAGTTTTTATAACAGTGGGTAATATTGCCTGAATAAAATTCAGTAGTTACGCCCGAAAATACCTTTACATGTGCCGAACCGGCTCAAACGTCGAACTTTACATGTGCCGAACCGGCTCAAACGTCCAACTTTACATGTGCCGAACCAGCCCAAACATCGAATTACATGTGCTGAACCTAATGCAAATTAGTAAAAACAATAGCTTCTGCTCATTTGCTTAGTTCGCCAAGGAAACGGAACGTAATCACAAGTTACCATTTTAGACGTTCTTATGAATAATTGTTCGAACTGTGTTATAGTCGCGGCTTTTCGTAAGAAAACCTACCCGGGTATTCTCATTAATTTCGGCAGTTTTGCTCCTCATTGCTACAAGCTATTAGTACGTACGTAAAATAAAGGCCAATTTGGTTTGCCTGACCGGAAAATTTCCAAAATAAACGGAACGTCTTGAGAGGTAGTCCAAAACATCCAAACGGAAAATTTTGTTCCATTTACTTTTTTCTACCAGTTCCAGGTCCTACGTTAATACCCAAGGGGGGGGGGTACTCCCCATTATGGCCTATACGGGGAGGCTCCGCCCGAAAGGGGTACCTTTTCCAGGCTTCAGGTATATAAAATGGTAGGGATTTCACGGGATGAAGTATATGAAAGGGCAGGAAAATCTGTCGTTTAGGTATTGAAAAGGGCCTTTAATTAAAATATTTCGAGTAGATAATAATATTGTTTTTCTCTTCCGGTAATACTGTTCTCCCCTACTATCGTTCATTAAAAGGGATGCAGTGTTCTTAAGTAGGCATGTGAAAGGGGTACCATTTTTCAATGGAAGATACACGAAAGGGGTACCTTTTCTCTCAAAAATGGTATATAAAAGGGTAAGGGGTTGGACCTCGGGGCGGAGCCTCCCCGTATAAAACTATGTTGAGTAGCCCCCGCCCCCCCCCCGGGGGGGGCGTTAATAGTACAACCAGTTCCAGAATTTCTGTAAATTAGAGTGAATTGCACAAATGGCACAATCCCCGGAATCTCAAACGGAATTTTTCACTCGGGAGGTTTTGCTTACCATTTGCACAAACCATAGACCAACCGGTTTCCTCATTTAAATGGTAAACAACCAAGACGTCCAATATCACCTTGCTCGACCGGAGTCTCTTTGCCGGGTTCGAATCCAGTAGGGGACTTGAAAATTTTCTGCAGGACCATGGTTTTGACAAACCATGTACTGTTTGTTCACTACGTGACCGAGATCTCTTTCGGTGATGAAGAACACCAGTCAAAGATTAATCTTTTCCGCTGATTGTTGTTCCTTGCCGTGGTAACTAGACGAGACGTCGAAGGAGGTGTATGATGCAAATACGATCAGAAAGCCAGTCAACATCTATGAGCCTCCATGTGATGTTAATGACTGGGTATGTCTAATCGCGTCCAACTGGCTCAAGAAAACCGCAAACCCTTTTAACAACTTAACTTTGTCGATGATCTAGTCTGATGGTTATTTAAATAAATGTACTGTAATTGTAATTTGTTTACCCACGAAACACTCAGGAGCCCTGAAGACCTAGTTTGAAAGTGTTCGTGCGCTCCAGATCTAATTGGAATTTTGAAGTGTTGGTTTTTGAGGAGAGGGGAAAACCGGAGTACCCGGAGAAAAACCTCTCGGAGCAAGGACGAGAACCAACAACAAACTCAACCCACATAAGACACCGGGACCGGGAGTCAAACCCGGGCCACATTGGTGGGAGGCGAACGGTCTCACCACTGCGCCATCCCTGCTCGCCAAACCGAAACGCTTCCGCCATTCGAAATAACAACATGATCAATAAACAACAAAGTTTCCCTCTTCTCCTTCTTACATTCTGTATTTGTTTATCCAGAAAATCTCCGTATCAAATTTAAGATTTGAGAGCATCTTGGAGAGAGCCAATTGACATTGCGATGCTATCTTTGAATATATTCTATGAAATTGTAAATATATGAAACTCATATATTTGAACTGCGGAATGAAGAAATAAGTTTAAAGAAGATCCTCGCAGTTATTAACGCAACTTATGCAGTTGCGAAAAGAAAGCCTGAAAAAATC
>Ga0126336_10001600_pt1 | contig 12081 bp, 5 predicted proteins | sample SidCmetagenome_FD_92530 | JGI IMG/M metagenome (GOLD analysis project Ga0126336, IMG submission 92530) | Coral microbial communities from El Islote,Puerto Morelos, Mexico - Siderastrea C C metagenome | ecosystem: Host-associated > Invertebrates > Cnidaria > Coral | place: El Islote,Puerto... | reverse complement strand
TGGATTTTTGGTTTTTTTGAAAAATTTGTTGGTGGGGGGTTGTGTTTTTTTATCCCTCCCGTGTTGGGTGGGGGGGGGGGGGGGGGGAAAATAAAAAAAAAAAAGGGGGGGGGGGGGGGGGGGGGGGCTTTGTGAGAAAACCAAAAGTAGGAGAAATGAGGACAAAATTGCACAACCTTACTAAAAACCAATGAAAACTGAAGCAGTTTTTAGAGACATGTTGATACCTCTTCTTCTTTCAGAGTCTTGGCTGCATCTGTGTATTCAGGTTTCATAGCTTTACAGTGGCCACACCCTGTAATTCAATTAGAAAAATTATAATTAATTAGTTACCAGAATTATAACACAACCTAATGAGCTTTTACAGTAGGGCAGGCTAAGACAAGGTGAACATTTCTGCTCCATGTGTACGACTGCTGATGCAGTCTAAATCTTTCCTTTGCAACAAGTCTGTAACAAAGGTGTTGTTCTCACATGCCAATCAGACACTGTCATTACAAAATGTCTGTACACATTCAAACAAACAAACTAGTTAAGAGTACACTGTAGTTCTATGGGTGGGTACATTGGTGGGTGGGTGGGAGGGAATGAAAAACAGTGGCAGACTGCAACAAGAATGTCACGATCAGATCTTCGTAGTCAAGTATCTCTAAAGGTGGCTGCCAAAGACAACTTCTGCAGAACAACAACAATTCAAGACTACTCTCAACCAATCACACACAAACAGTATACTCATACTCACATGGAGCATAGAACATCACCAGCACTGATGGATTGTTGGCAATAAAATCATCAAATGTGCTATCTGTCAGATGAACAACATCACTAGGTACGTCGCTCCACTCTTCTTCTTTTGGGAGAGAAGTGGAAGGAGCAGGACTGGAAAGAACAAATAAAACTATCAGGTTATGATCACCCAATAGCCAGAGTGTACTTTCTCTTAGCAGACAAGGGCAAGCAAACAACTCACGAGCCCCCCACCCCTACTACAAGAGCAACCACGGGGCAAGAGGGAACACCTACCCCTCTAGCCCTTCCTCCTTCCCATTACAGTGCTAGCCTCAATGGCGAAGAGGAGAACCTTACCTTGCTTGAAGCCAAAATAAGTCTCTGACTTTTCAGACCTTAGCACTAAAATCTGATCACGCTGATCAATCTCCAATTGTATCCCATTTTTGAGCCAAATTGCCTCAAAATTGTTACCATCTGGTGCCACACCGAACTACATGAAAGGGAACACTACTCCCCCCACCAAAACATTTTCCAAGGAAATCAGACCCACAATGCATTGACCAGACCATGGAAAGAAATAAGGGAGAGCAGGCTGGTATACAAACACAGAAAATCTCCATTGAATCACTGTTCAGTGTGATTTACGAAGCAACAATGCACACTGATAAAGCTTAACCACTGTTTACTGGAAAATGACAAAATAATGCTCTTTAGTGTAAACTACGTTAAATTTCATTAACTGCATTATAATATGTCCACCTCAAAATCAAACTTTAAATATTAATAAAACAACATATTAATTCAACTTACTTTCTCATCCACTCCACGATAGAGTCCTTATCATGTTTTCCTTGATATCGATACTTTTCTTCACCACCCCTGTGCAATTCAAATTTGTGACAGAGCAAAAAAAAGCCAATGTTAGATCTCAATGAATCAAAGTGGTAGTTTCACATGTTGATAAGTGTACATGTAAAAAATAAGTCAAAGTAAATTAATAATAATCAAAATATTTCAAATTGTAGAGAGATAACAATTAAAATAATTAAATGACAGAAGATCCTTACTCAAAGTAAATCAGAGTTGGAAATCCAGTGATATTGAATTTTTCTCTTACAGTGTATCCTTCAAATGTATCCACATCCATGCCAGCCATTGTCTGGTGGCAAATAAAATAAGTTCACAAATTATTAGACTTATAAATAGAAATGATTTTTGTTTAACAAAGGCTGGTGCTTAGAAAGCAACTTCTACAACCAGGACCACCTAGACAACGAAACCCATACACATTTTCAGTTGCAGAGCAAAATACAGAGTTTCAACTTATTTCCAAGTCAAAGTGTTGTATTAATTGTACTTAAAATAAATGGGATCAAACAACTGAGGTTGGAAACTTTCTTTGTCTAAGTGGCACAGGTTGTAGCAGCTTACAACTGAAAGACCTGTGACTCTTGGATTTTGAATAGAATTAGACTTTTGAAATGATGGCTTCCAAGAAATGACAAAACCAAAGTACCTGAAGAAAAACTCTTAGAGCAAAAGGCAAGCACTGGCCAACAAAATATTAACTCAGGTATCAAGGTTCACACCAAGACGATGATTTAACCCTGGACACATATTGAAAGGGTGAGTGCTCTCATCCCTGTACCATATTTCCTTGTCACAAAATTACATTCAACTAGAATCTTACCCTAACCCAACAGAATTTTGTAAAATTAACAACCATGCACTTTTGTTTAACAACATTCATTTTAGTATTAATCCCTAAAAGAAACTTACAGCTTCTCCCTTGAGTTCAGTAGCTGCCAAAGCATAGTCTGGTTTCAGCTGTTTGCAAAAGCCACACCCTGGAAAATTCAAGATAGGTGAACAAAAAAGCAAACAAAAAATTAATTTCCACACTAAAGACCTGCTCTGTCAGCTTTTTTAAGGTTAGTTTGGGTTGGCTGGGTTGTGTTCAAAATCAAAACCTTATACAGTGTATTCACGCTCACTACAGATGCAGAGCTAATACTCAAAATGTCGGCTTTTCAATCTCTTTACTGCATGGTTGCCAAATCAAAACATTTTCAGTTACTTGATTAATTTACTTTTCCATCTGCGAACTCAGTTGAAACAGATTACTGTAACATCCAGCCATAGCAGATTCACACTTTCTTACACTTTCTTAAGTACATGTAAGGTCCCAAAATATAAACTTCAGGTGGAAGAGGAAGAGAGCAAATATTTCAGTCCCCCTGCATCCTCAGCTCCCAGATCCACTAAATCTTCCTTCACCCCTAGATCTATCTGGATCTCGTCGGACTGCTCCAGGTCTCCTTAGATCCTCCTGGATCTCCCTATTTCCCCCTAAATTTCCCTAGATTCCCTTAGTTCTCTTTAGATCCCCCTGGAACCTCCTAGATTTTCCCAGATCCCCTAGATCTCCCTGGATTCCCCCCTGATGGCTCTTAAGGTCCCTTGAGATCTCCCTATAGTTCCCCCTAGATTTCATCTGTTCCCCTAAATCACCCTGCAAATCTTCCCTTAACTCCCCTTAGTTCTCTCTCTGATCCACCTGATCCTAGATCCCCCATATATCCCTTAGATCTCCCTAGATTTGCCTACACCCCCCTAGGTCCCTCTACATCCAGATACCACTAGATCCACTACTGAATAGCACAAGTAAGGACTGACATTTCAACTAAAAGACAGCTGGAAAAGTATGTGTGAATAGGCTAAATTTTGCATCATTCTGGTAGAGGTCTCGTTTGAATAGTACCAGGAGAAATTTCATTTTCACTCCAGACACAGTGTAAGAACCATTAAATGACAAATAAATAAATGGTTGCCATGCTCTCACTTGAACTGGTCCAGCTTTTTAATAAGAGATCAGGTGGTTGACAAGTTTAACTTACATGGAGCATAGAACATGACCATGATTGGTTTCTTCTCTTTTGTTGTAAGCTTTACAAAGTCCTGATAAAAAGAATATATTTGACACATTAAATAACAAATCTAAGAAAATGTCAAATTTTCTCTTACAAAACAATCAATAAATATTGAAATTGATTTCCTGCAGTCAGGAAATTAAACCTAACTGAAAATGAATATATAAAATATTGAACTGTTTTAAAAGTCCCTCTCCCCTTTAAGATAGTACATGACTACTTATAATTCTTGCTGCTTTAGCCAATCACACCAGTTGACTTGTCACACACACAAATTGAACTTTCTATACAATTTTACCAATGGCAATTTTGGATGCATATAACTGTAAATACCCACAACGTTTGAGTTGATATGCCAAACATCTGCCTGTGGTCACATGAGCCAAAGCCAACAGGCTGAAGCGATAACACTTACCGAGACCTTACTTATTCTGGATATCACAAAAACCGAATTGTTTTATTATACATTGTTTTAAAGAAAATAATGACAAAAGCACCATTTATTATTCATGCTTCCACATACCAAGATTTCTAAACGTCTGCTAACTCTTTCTTGTCTTCCAGTTCATGAATTTTTTTCCCTAAGGCATTCGCAATTAAGAGTTCCTATTGCTACTTTGGTGAATCTTTTTGTACTTTTGGCATCTTTATCTATCAGTTATCTTTCGATTTCTTCCTCAGTTGAAGTAGCAAATCAACTTGCCATGTTTTCCTTGGCTGTGTGCAAAGTTATGTGCAAAGCTACCACCCACCAGTCCCGCGAACTTGACATTTGCTCTTGGAAATTACGCGTTGCACATGCAACCTACAGATTATTCACTAGCAGATTAGTGGATAATCTAATCTGTAGGGTGAATAGATTTCCAGAATTAGCCGTGGGCTCTTAGCCAATGAGAACACAGGTAGTGACCACAATGTATAGTGTACATAGGGGCGTAACAATAATACAGTACATCGAACTATCAATTAACCGTACTGTTAATTAATGCTGCAATAGCAATACATCAGTAGTAGAAAGTATTGTAAAAGTATTGATAATTATCACCAATAGCTCCCTGGTCTTGATAATTTTTATACTCTTACTTAATATATACTTTAATTGGACAATAACTACAATTTTATACCCTTTTTGTCCATGATACTGATTCTCCAGGTCACACTTTTAAGGCAAAAAACTCTCCAGAAGATGTGCCATATCCAGACTGAAACCAGTTATTATGGACACTATCTTTTATTTCATTATACAAACTCCCTTAAAGGGGAGTCAAAGCAATTTCTTGGGACTCTCTTTTAACCAAGTGAGTGACAAAGTCTGCATTTTAAAATCATGCCATAGAGAAAAGGAAGGGCTGTTAAGTGGAAGTATTTTGGCTAATTCATGACAAAAAATGAAGACTCTGCCACTGACAGCAAAGGAGCATAGATTGCATGGTAATACTATCGCAACAGCCATAAACACTTTGACAATATAATTACTAAATATAAATACTGTTATTAAATCGCAGTAGTTAAGATTTTCTCAATAGCCACCCCTAGTTGTGTACTCCAACCTGATTCGTATGGATATGCCTCACATCCTCAGTACCTTCCTCTTCCTCCCACGGCATCTCACCCGTTGGATCATTTAGGAAGTTAATCATGGACTAAAGAGAAACAAAGTCAACATCATTTTGGATTAGCTAGTGACATTTAGGAAATGTATCATGGGCTAACTGAAGTGACATTCTTCAATAATAACGAATAACTAAAGATGACATCAAAAGTAGGTTTTTATGACAGTTAAGCTGAACAACAGTTCCACTAAAACAGCACCAGTACTTCAGTCAATCAATCAACCAATCAATCAATCAATCAATCAATCAATCAATCAATCAATCAATCAATATCAATTAATGACAGCAATAAAGCTGATAATGCTGTGGTCCTTATTTTACAAACCCATCTTTCGCCACAATTAAATAATATACCATAAACTGCCGCTTATAAGCCCTGGGCTTAAACAACTTCGTAAGGGGTTTTGGGTGGGCTTATAAACGGAGGGGCTTATATCCAGGGGGGCTTATAAGCAGAATTTAAAAAAATGTTTCAAAATGAGCCATGACAGTGTTGGTCAAAATACGTTTTTAATTTACTAGTTTTTAATTAACCTTTGAAGCATCATAAACTGAATTCATTTCAATTTTAACAACAAAATCAAAACTGTAACAACACTAACGTAACTGGAACGTAACAAAACAGAAGCTCAGACTTCATCTTTGCGGCGTTCTGTGAGAGTGCTTAATATTAAGGAAACAAGGAAAACTGGAGGGGGGCTTATATCCGGGGGGGGGGGCCTTCTCACCGCCTGTCCTTTTTTTTTTCCCGCCCGCCGCCCCTCACCCAGGGGGCCTCCAAGGGGGGGGGGGGGCCGGGGGCAGTTTACAGTACATGTATTTTAATTACTAACCTTCACTGTATTCTTCCTGTCATAATCTTTATTGAAGTTTCCATCTCTGCAAACCAAAATGGGATATAGCTTCAACAAAGGATATTAAGAAATCATTCATGTGGATCAGCTTGTAAATCTATATAGAGTCATCCCTGGAAACACAAGCCAGGAAATAGAGGGTTGGTGTTACTTATATCTAGGGAGAGCCTTTAATTTATAATGATTTATTAATTATTATTACTAGTTATTATTTACCGGTAACGCCTACCCTTCGAAGCCGAAGATTGATGGCGTGGGGTCAGCTAAATATTACCTGAATATGAGCCTGAACTTTGAAAAAACCTCTAAATTCTGGTCACCCCATTAATAGGCTTAGATTCTTGTGGTATGTTCGAAGCTGGCTTGACGCATTCCACTAGATATTACCCATCCCTGGTTAGCTGTGGCACTAAGATAGACTAACTGACTGACTGACTGACTGACTGACTGACTGACTGACAGCTAGCCAGCCAGCCAGACAGACAGACAGACAGACAGACAGACAGACAGACAGACTTGGAGGGACTGACAGATGGACCTTATTCTGATGGATAAGACATGATTCCTACTTACTTGTAATGTTTAAGTACTACTGGTTGGGGTGAAACTTTAAGCTTCTTGCATAATTTTTTGGTATCTTTGCTTTCCCTATGAAAGAAATAAGATTGCAACAGTCTGCATAAATATCAATCCCAGAAAACTCATGGAAATTCTGAAGTTGCAGCGAATGATCAATATTTTTAGTGACTGCATTTTCACTGCTGTCAATCACCAAAATCAAAGACTGGTTCAACAGGCTCAAGAGGTCATGAGTGTAATGACCGGACCAGGTTTGATTGTAATCCCATTAATTTTGCTCTCCTCACTTCTCAGCTTCTTAGCCATTAACACAGCCAAATAACAAAATAATTAACCTTTGGATTTATAAGGGGGCTACCCCCATTAGGTTTTTCTTGAATTTTTCCAAGACGATTATTCATCAGCACTTGCAGTTTTCAGTAGCTGTGCGTATATCCCTTACACACATTTTGACATAAGATTAGTGAGAAGCAGTTGCTATGGTAACAAAATATTATGTCATAAGGAGCAGGTGGTCAAGCCGTTTTTGGGAAAAAAAATGTGTTCTTCACCCTTTTTAGATGACAAAAAGTACATATTGTTCACAAAAAGCAGCAAAGTGTTTAAGTGTGTCATTTCTAGCATCAAAAATTTTCAATTTCTGCCATTGTTTTGACAATTCTAATTTTGGGTAAAATCCAAGATTGGCCAATAGATGAATGATATCACAGGCCCGGCCTTGTAGAGCACATCAAAAGCTTTCTATCAAAGGCAAAATCTATCCGAAATATTAAAACACAGCAAAAACCCAGTGGAGGGTTCCATCAACCCCCCCCCCCACCCCCCCCTCCACTTGTACCACGGTGGGGGTGTAACTTGGCTTGCACGTCCGAGGGTTAACAAAATTCAGGAGATCCACAACAAATTTTGGAAACTAGGAGAAGTACATGGAATTAAACATATTTAGAGAATTATTATTTAGGTTTATTAATACAAGTATCTAATCAAAAAATTTCAATAACAAATAAAAAAAATACAACCGTAAGTTTTTGACTAGTTTATGCTAATTACTGCAGAGGTGTTCATTGCATATAAGCTTCTTTCCAGCTGTATGATACATTGTGCAATTATACTTACCCACAATTTATATATGCTATTGTTCCTTTTCCTTTCATTTCTTCTGCAACTTCTGCCAGAACAGGAAATCTACTTGAAGCATCACGTTCTGGAAAATATTTTCAATGTTATGGTTAGATTTCTAGTTTCCCGTCAGTTTCCAGAGCAAGCTAACCCTTGAAAACTGAGACAATGCAATAAAATATAATGTGCTAAGATTTTATCTCTTTTTTTCTTTTTAACTGACAGGCATGATTCAATTTTTCCTGAATGTGGCGCAAAAGGCATCATAAAATTGGACGCATACATGTGTTTTTTTAAACTAGATTTTAATACAAACGTCACCTAACAATCGTCTAGCCGGTCCTTATATTAGCCACACCAGTTGAATGCATATCACTGAAACACCGTCGTGTATTTGTCTTTAACATAAGAATTTTTTAAAAAATTACGTATTTTTAAAAAGGAAAAAAAAAAGAAATTATATCTGCAAGGCGGTGGACGAAAACGTCTTGGTGAATGAATTCCTTCAATCACTGCATTTCAGTCAAAGTCAAACCGTGACTCACCGCTTTGTGCAAACAAAACTAGTAAATTCGTGTGGGTCCGCTGTAATTTCTTGAATGGTTTTATATCTTTTACTTCTATGATTGAACTCCTATCAACTTTTTTCTGCCCCTGGAGGGATGGTCCCACAAACTGTTAAAATAAAACAGCAATTATAAGCAGGAAAATGAGCAATTAACATGAGTAATTGCTTGACGAACAGAAAATTTTATGAAGAGGTATTAATGGTTCATTTTGAGTGGAAAAAATAGGATGAATATACTTACAAATGCGAGTAAAAGTAAACTGTTTAGCCACAACTTCTTCTTCACCATATTTTATGGCACAGAAAAATTCCGTGTTCACTAGAATCGGTACAAGTACAAAGAGTTTAGCATACAAAGCGATGTTTTGCCACGTGTGGAGTAAACCAGCGCATCCAGCGGATTCGCGGATTCCCAGGACAGCTTTGTACAGTCAAAACGAGAGTTTTCATTGGCTGTTCAGAACAATGGAAATTATTTTAAACCAATTAAATTATCGCTTTTATTTGCAGATAAATCATTGAGCACACGTCTGAGCACACAAGCAAAGCAAATGTTCAGCAGTTTTCCAACTATCAGCGCAAATAGAAAGAGATCGCTAATTGGAGCATTCAGGAAAGATTATCCAATCAGCGTCTTTGAGATATGCGTCTCTAATCAAAGCGAGCAAGATGGCGGACGAGAAGGATAGTTTGGTAGGAAGCACCGTTCGTTCCGCTTCTTACAATGTTATTTTGCAGGTTACTTTTAGAATCCTCACCTTTATAATGAACGGCATTCTACTGCGGTACACCACCAAAGATATGATCGGGATCGTGAATGTGCGACTGATGCTTCTTAATCAAACAGTTGTCTTCGTCGCTCGCGAAGCCTTCCGAAAAGCTTGCCTTAGCAAAACATCAGACAGGAAATGGCCTCAGGTAATCAACCTTCTTTGGTGTGTATTCCCGCTTGGTGCACTTTTATCGTTCGCTCTTGGTTATGTGTGGCTATATTACTTGGAGGTTCCTGATCCGGTGAAAATTCCAAACTATCCTTTTGCGGTTCTCGTCTTTGCAGCTAGTGGTTCAATCGAGCTCTTATCGGAACAGCTTTGGGTCGTGGCTCAAGCATTCGTGTTTTTACGACTCAAAGTTATCATCGAAGGCATCGCGAACTTTGCGAGATGTTTAATTACTCTGGGATTAGTAGTGTTTCTACCAGACCTTGGGATCATTTCATTTTGTATGGCACAAATGTCATTCTCAGTTTTATCCATGATTCTCTACTATGTGTATTTCTTGTACTACATTCAAAATGTCCCTAAAGAACTTGTGAAAAATGACTTCCCACTGAAATCTGTGCGTGACTTTTTTCCCCAAACAATACCCGGTCAGAGTTTCATTAGTTGGGGACTGGCTCATCTCACATGGAGCTTTTTCAAACAATCCTTCTTGAAGAAGATCTTGACAGAAGGTGAACGGTACATCATGACTCTATTCAGAGTGTTAACTTTTTCTCAACAAGGAATCTATGATGTGATTAACAACCTTGGTTCATTGGTCGCTAGGTGCGTTTTCATGCCAATTGAGGAAAGCTATTATACATTCTTTGCTCACACCTTGGTGAGGGGAAACTCTGTTAAACAGCAAGCAGAACAGTCAGCAAAAATGGCATCGGAAACTCTGGAAGTTGTTCTGAAGTTTGTTGTTTTGGTTGGAATGACATTTTTAGTGTTTGGTTACAGCTATTCTTTCCTGCTGTTGGACATCTACGGTGGAACAACTCTCAGCAGTGGAGAAGGTAATTTACAACTACTTTAAAAACAAAAGGAATTGTACTCTTGACACAAGGGCAGGTAACTGGGACAGGAAAAAGTTAGAACTTTTGCTCACAATGAAATTGCCTTTTAGCTTCCCACAGTCCCAACTGTATGTCGCTGTCTGTCAAAACAATTTTGATAGTATTCCCAATTTGTAGGCTATTTGTGACCTGCTAGAAGATGGACACTATTTAATGACTGACTGGCAGATTGATTGTTGATTGATTGATTGATTGATTGATTGATTGACTGATGGATTGATTGATTGACTGATTGAGTGATTGACTGATTGATTGATTGATTGATTGATTGATCTGGGAATGATTGATTGATTGATTGATTGATTGATTGATTAAAATTACTGATTTATTTCAGGTCCATCCCTCTTGCAGTGGTATTGCTTATATGTGCTGATCATTGCTGTTAATGGTATGACTGAGTGCTTCATGTTTGCTGCCATGAGTAAGGAAGATGTTGACTCGTATAATTACAAGATGATGGTATTCTCAGTGGTGTTTTTAGGAGCATCTTGGTATCTCACTGTCCTGGGAAGTGTTGGCTTCGTAATCGCCAATTGTCTGAACATGCTTCTTCGAATTTTTCACAGGTAGGTAACATTATACAATGGTACATTTTGACATCTTTACCGAAGATCAGGTCAAGCCACACATGTCAAGACAAGGCTTTTCCTGTCCGGAGTGAGAAGCAATTTGCACTAACAAAGAGAACATTTATCTAGCTTACATGTATATAAGGAAACAAAAAGCCATCATTTATTTTAATTCAAACCAATGTCCAAATATGGAGAGTGGTGTTTTGAAATACTGCTGCTGAATTGAAATGTCATTCCTCAGCATATTTTTTCAACTGTTATTTTGTATTAGCACAGGTGCTAACCAGTAACAATTTGGAAACTTCTCAGCCTGTGTTACTACAGTTACAATTCATATCTAAAAAAGGCTTTTTACTCTTTCAGCCTTGTATTCATCCATCGCTATTTCAAGTCCGCTCCTCGTCTGAATCCTTTATGTGGTCTTGTTCCATCACTCATGGTGCTGTCAGCTTTTGCCATGTCTTGGGTTATTACTGCCATATCAGAGACAAGACTGTGCTGTAATCATGGATGGTATTACCGCATTCTTCACATTGGTATTGGTGGAGTTTGTTTGTTGACTGTTGCAGCTCTTATTTACATAAAAGAGAAAACTCTTGTGAATTTTATGTTGGAACACTGGCTGGGAATAAGGAAAAAGAAAGAAGAGTGAAAATGTACACTGGGTAACTTCCAGTTAAGCTCTCCACTTCGGGAATGGAAAGTGGATAGGAGTCCACTTTATTTCTTTATTTTTATCCTCTCCCTATTTAACCCTTTAAGCCCTGATATAAACATGCATATTCTCCTTACTATTCTCCATACATTTCTTATGGAACTAGTAAGGAGAATTTCTCTAAGTATCAAGACATCTAACCCTTGGTGAACACTTTTTTAATTCCCATCACTTCAATGTTTGAACAATGATAATGTAAAGAGAAATTTCTTTTTCGTCACTGTTAGGGCTCAAAGGGTTAAAGGCCTGGCCCCATTTGTTCAAAGGCTGAAAAAGGTTATCTGCTAGATAAATCGCTACCTAGCAGATAAAATGGATTGGCTGGAATACATTTTATGTGCTGGATTGCAATTTCCCCAGCAGATAAAGTTATCCAGCCTTTGAACAAATGGGGCCTGACTACTGGCTATACCACAGGGTCCAGAGGAGCGAAGTTCGAGCAGAACGTTAAGTTTTCCTTGCGAAAGATAACCGACATAATTTGCTGCGAATTTGCGTTACTCGTGTTACCTATATTTTTACCGCAGGTCATATTACTGTGGGCTCTTAGGATCACTGA
>Ga0126336_10001599_pt1 | contig 12083 bp, 8 predicted proteins | sample SidCmetagenome_FD_92530 | JGI IMG/M metagenome (GOLD analysis project Ga0126336, IMG submission 92530) | Coral microbial communities from El Islote,Puerto Morelos, Mexico - Siderastrea C C metagenome | ecosystem: Host-associated > Invertebrates > Cnidaria > Coral | place: El Islote,Puerto... | reverse complement strand
TTTTTTAACACCTCATCTTGTATATATTAACTAATCTATATTTTATTTTCTCACATGATAATGATGTCATGGAGACATCGAAACGTTGTGTTAAACTCTTGTCGCTAATTTTTATCCTTAAATGTTTATCCAAATTCAATCTGATTCGAACTTTACGATTCACTAAAAAAAAATTACATAAATTCGTAAGAATACAGAAAAATATAAATAAACAACAAATAACGAACTAAAGAAACATAAATGTAAATACGAAACTTACAAGATCTGTACAAAAAACTGATTTAAATACACGAAACGAAACTTTTATGTTGATCCACAGAAACAATAGGATGAGAATACGTGCAGGAATGTACGGGTAACATAACACGACTCTAAGAATAAGTTAAACTTTAAGCGCGAAAACAGAACAACAACAACAAAAAAAAACGAAACGGGACAAAAAACAATACGACAATTAGGAACAATTATTGAAAAGAGATCTCTCGTGGCTACAAAGTCAACAGACGGATTTCACCGAACACTGTAAACTCGGCAAACGACCAACTCAACAAACTCCACCGACTCTTCTGGCAATTGTTTTAGACGATCTTAACTCTTTCACCATTTTATTTTCATCTATGAGCCAACTCATCAGTATATTCTTCCGAAAGATTAAACTTTCAACCCTGTAAACTCTGTTGGGTTTACTCAAAAGGTTTACCATTTTTTTGCAATTGAATATATAGTATATTAATTTTTGTTAAGTTTTTGGGTAAAGGGGTGCCTTGTTAAAGCTTGCACCATATTTAGAGGGGCTCTGTCACCGTAATTTTCAAGTCCGGATTATTTCGGTAGAAGAATGTTCTGAAAAATATTTCATATATCTCTTCTCGTACACGAAACACTCCTAGAACATTAACAGAATTAAAGGAATATATCTCTTTTAGCTTTTCATAGCAATCTTAAAAATTGTTTACGGTGCCCCTGAAAGGCTAGCGATTCTTTTTAGCATATGAAATGGTCACCAAAATGCGCTCGTTAGTGAAAGAGATGGAATTTTGGCTAACTTATAACCAGGGCAACTGAAGGCACATAAAAAGTCGTGATTACGAAAATTCCACAGGGAAAACGGTGTTTGCCTGTGCAGAATACACAGCGGAAGTTTTGCTTATTAAGTCGTCAAGTTGGTCGATCCGTTGTACGTCCGTCTAGTTGTTGCGTCAAATCGTGCAACGAAGGAACAGGAAAACTGAGAAATTTTAAGCCAACAAACTAGAGTAACAAGTAAGAGACAGATCACAGCACATCACATCACAACACACGGACAACACAATACGAAGCAGACAACAAAACGCAACACAACGCGACGCAACACAACCAGTCGAGGTAACGTCGAGCTCGACCAAAAACTCCACGAAAAAAATTGGTCAAAAAACGCTGCACATTTGCGATGTTCAATCTTGTTCTCGTATTTTGTGAAGTGCCATTTGAGCGATTGAGACGTATATCACATTTATCATGTATCTTGATCCACTACTTTATTTTTCCCTCTTCCTCCCCTATTTTTGTCACTCCCTCCTTTGTTCGAGTTAAACTCTATAAATTGCCAGAAAAAAAGCACTGTGCTTGCTAAGAATAACTGGACTAAGTGGTAACAAAGCTCAGATAGCAACCATAATTCTCATGGGATTCTGGTCTCCCTCTTTACAGTTGTTTAGACATAAAAAATAGGAATGGGTGTGGTGCAAATGGAACTATTAGAAAAGAAAAGGAAAGACATAAGTGGTAAATGGGGAATATTCAAAAGAGTAACATGTAAAATTTAGCATGCATTTGTTTTAATCACAAATGGCAGTAGAGTCAGGACTGATTGAAACATGTAAAACTTACATTTTTCTTTTACTTTTGCACTTAATTATCTGCTTACTAAATATTCTGATCATGTTAACTACCTATTTTTCTAATTCCTTACCTTGGATTTGCCTACGTAATGATCTGAAGTAACTGAAATGTCTCAAAGTGAAACTTATTCTAAATATCCTTGCGTAGTATCATCTTACTTCAAGACCACCCGCAAAATTTATATAATATGTATGGCAGGGGTTACCAGGAGTTTATGCTTTACAACACTTACCCTCAGCACTTTCCTTGATAGCATTTACAACATCAAATCTTTTCATAGCCTCTAGATGACCAATCAATTCTCCAATGGTTGATCGGGGAAAGCGGATTTTTATGAGCTCAAACAGCCCCTCCGCTGGATTGTCAGCACTGAAAGTTTCAAAACTTTTAAAATCTCTTCTTGGTATGTCCAATTTTGCAGCAAGATGTTCCCAGTTTTTCAAACCTGCTTTCTGCATGTCCAGTAGGAAAGCAATCTCTCCGATGATATCTGGATGACTGTCAAACAGGCTGCACATTAAAGTCTCATCATTTAGTGTTCGGTAGACTGAAAATTACAACAAAACGACCTGCATTAATTATGACTAACCAAACTTAAATCCACAACATAGTGAGGCAGTATATCTATCCTTTCACATTTGCTGCCATGCACAGCAGGCAACTTTGGGCCTAAGCCACACAATAACGAAAACACCTGAAGTTTGGGACTAAGACAGCCTTTATTGACAACTAAATAAATGATTGAAATTATGAATATGTGAAATTCATATATTTGAACTGCGGAATGAAGAAATAAATGTAAAGAAGATCCTCGCAGTTATTAACGCAACTTATGCAGTTGCGAAAAGGAAGCCTGAAAAAAATCAGGCTTTTTTTCAGGCTTCCTTTTCGCAACTGCATAAGTTGCGTTAATAACTGCGAGGATCTTCTTTACATTTAAGTAAATGATTAATAATACAATATACAAAATACTTGAATAGCTAAAATGACACTCCAACACCAACGAAACTCAATCAAGGCAATAAAAAACACAAGCACAGTAAACAAACAAACGGTAGGCTGTCAGGATAATAACAATAATAAGATGCCTGGGAGGGTAGGGTGGGAAAACTGCTAAGCATTGAACATATTATTGAGCTGTGTGCTCAATAGCCGAAACACTGAGCAAGTGAAGCATGGGGCTAAATCTAAGCTTTATATACCCAAGTGATGTAGTATTCGAAACTCCCCATTCTTCGAACCAAACGTCGTTTCCCTTGGATTTGCTTCAGTCAAACACTGTAATTTTACCCCCGATTTTTCGAATGCTCGATTTTTCGAAACTCCCGATAGTTCGAACTAATTCTTTCTTCCTTTCAAAAATTTACATTCGATTTCTCGAACTTTGAAAACTCAGGAACCAGGAAAAACTGGTTTTAGCCACATACACACCTGAATGCAATCAACAAGGTCCGGAGAAGGTGTTTACATGCATTTTTTTAACAAAGCAAGTGACAAATCTGTCATTGAAGTCTTCTTGAAGAAACTACAACGCCGTTGTTACACAATCGAGGGTCTTGAATTATTGTACATGATCAAAGTTCCTTCGTTTAGTTGCATTTTTCAAGCTTTTGCCGTAGCACATTAATAAATTTTGCTGTTCCTTTAAACCGTGGAGTACAGGAACTTTTTTCTGATACAGTAAGGGGAAGGAAATACAGTCAAGAGTCCGCGCAAAATTACAGACACGTGTATCAGTACAGTACTGGTTTTTGTTCTGCCGAAATTGGCTTAAATCCTTAAATTTTCGTTTTGTGTTAAATGCACGTTTTGTTGGTAAATAAAGATGGTTCACACATTAACAAGAGTGATATTGCTTTGTTGTCTGCCTTCTTGGATCTTAGAAAACCATTCCACGGTAAAACAGGTCTGATTTGATGCAACCTTCGATTTTTCGAACTCCCGATTTTTCGAACCAATTTCCATTTCCCTTGGAGGTTCGAAAAATCGGGATTCCACTGTACTTGAATAGTAATTTCACTAGACAGTAGTGATTGCGACACTAGATTGTTGACCTTTACACGATCTGAAATTCAAGACTGCCTTACTCCCAATGCTAAAGTTTGTGATTTAGAGGAGCATCACCCGAGACCGATGCTGCCCGTAAAATAATGAAGACGTGAGTGCAGTATTAAACAATTTTTTAAATTCTAATTTGCCAAAAGGTCTTGGTAGCAGAAAAAAGTGATTAGTTTAAGACAGAGCACAACACTTTTTTCGTGTTGTTATTCTTGCTTCTATTTTCATTAGTAATTCTATTACTGCCACATATATATAGATTTGTTGTATGTAGCATTTCATTCAACTGAGGATGGCATCAGGAATGTTGTGTTGTATCTTAAACTAATTCTAATTTATGGGGCTGTTTTTTGTTTTGGTTGAGAGGGAGGTGTACGTGTCCAAATCAAAAACTGAAGTTCATTCTGGTCAAATAACCAGAAAATTGTTCCTGTTTGGCCTGATCTAGTTAGTATTCAAGTTTAAGTTGGCTTATTTTATGTCTCAAATGAAAATGCTCAGGCATGCAACACTCAAAGTCCAAACATAAAACTTCTCTGCCATCCAAATGTTAACCTGTACAGCTCCTGCACGTAAACAAATGACCAATTAAAATAAATCTAATTAACTAAAGAGAAGCTCCACTGCAAAGTCTGGAATGATGCTGCCAATCTTAAGCCACCACACGTGAGTGTAACGAAAATCAATAACCAGGAGCATCAAGACTAGACTGTTTTTAGGGGTTTCAGAAAAAATGATTCTTAAAGAAGACTATTGCTACCTAACAGTTTAAATTCCAATTAAAATATTAGTTAATTAAGGGCTTTGTTGAAACTGGCAGCCAAACCGGAAAATAAGGACTTAAATGTTTTTTTGAGTAAAATTAATTGTAGTCCACATGCAGAAATGAAGCAAATCGGAGTAAACAGGACAAACAACCTGAAATTCTACATAGGACAGTTATGCTCCTAGCCCTTCAATAATACGTTTCTGGGTCTTAGTTTTCCAGGTCTAAGGTCTTAGCTTTCCAGAAACCCCTTCAATAATTGAAGTGGTAGGGAAGTTATCCTCCTAGCCCTTCAATAAACTGCCTGCAGATGTCTCCCATATCCTTTGCAAAGGAAATGGGGGACATCTGCAGGCAGGTTATTCAATTAGGGAACAAATGATAAGCAGGCAAATGTGTAAAATGCATTGTACTTACATCGTTCATATTTTACAAAAACTGCAATGACATCTTGCCTCTCAATTGAGCTTAATCCGTCTTTCACATGACTGACTGTGACATCAGGGCTACAGGTCTTTAAATACTCAAACATTATCTCAGTAGGACTGTGGAATTGGCTACATTTGAAGTTCTGGTAATCTTGTTCTTTAATTCCAAATGCCTCAGCAATGTGCTTCCAACACTTGCTTGTACCATATTTATATTCCTTGTCAAGACATCGACAGAGTCCCTCTAAGAGCCCCAGGCAACCCAGTATGGTTTTAGCAAGTGGGTCACCTAAAAGTTTCAAAAAAAAAATAAACATTTTAAGAAAAAAGGTTTTATTTTGATACCAAAAATGTCATCATCAATCATCATCATTGTCATGATCATGATCTAATGCTTACTTAATTAATATGTCAAGCAAATAAATATGCACATCAGTATGTAAATTACATACACATCCAAGCAACTGATGTATATCAAAAGACTCAGTTGCTACATTGACACTGTTAGAATTAACACCACATTGATCCAACTCAAACATGTCCTCAGAAGAAGTGATGAAGTACAGCTGTATGCCCAAAGCCGAGCCTTCCACCACTGTGACTAGAAAAAATGCTACAAGCATCAAGATTGCAAGTTTTGCAACGCAAATTCACTCAGGCTACACAGCTCGTGAAAGCCAGTGTAATGCGCTGATCTTTTCGAAAGTTCAACATCCCCCCGGGGCACCCCCCGGGCATTTGAACTTTTGAAGATTGGCTGGTTCAAATTCCCTCCCCTTGGGGTAAAAAAGCCATTCAAATGCCCCACCAATTAGTACTGAACTACCTCTCCTCAAAGACAAATTCCTCAAAGAAAACATTCTGAAAAGTTATAGATAATGAGGTCGCTTGTCGAGCGTTGCCAAGCAACCAAGAACTGACCTACAAGTTTCACAGAAAATGCACTCACATACAGTTTCTGTGAGCCTTTTTCTGAGAAACCACTTTTCAGTGGCAGTAGCCTTTGCTGGCTGGAGCACAAAGCATAGTGGATACCACACTTTTCACAGCCAGTGACTACTTCAATTGGCATGATTCTGTCATGCAGGACCACAGCCATCAACAGGCAAATCAACTTGAACACATGCAAGGCAATCTATGAAACGCTGCAGGCATACAGTAGCACCCCATTGCACATGCTGTGACAAAGAATCATTCTACAAGCTACTCGTGAATAGAGAGGTGAGAACGTGATGGGGCCACTTCCCAACAATAACTGTCACAGCATTGAGGAAGTCAGAGCAAATGACCACAGCTTTAATCAAAAGAGCAAACAAGAATACCACAACAAATGACACAATGCCAGAATACACACCCAGAAGAACAGAAATGCTGTAGTGGTAACCAGTGGTGACCACAACTTCATGCTAATATTCAATTAGGCATTACTAATAATAAAGCAAAAACTGGCCATTAGTTACTTGGATAAAACTTTTGTTTCTCCTCCAGCAAGCGTGGCAGCAGTTCACTTGTAGAGCGTTTGACTCTTGGAAATTCTTCGTTTTTAGCAAGATCAGAGGGACAGCTATGGCTTTTTGATAGAACACCATGATCTCTGGACCTCTCTGCAGGTGGCTTAGTATTTGCATCTTGAAGTAAAGCACCATTGTGGACTGCAGGTTGACAGCTTTTAAGTTCACCTGGTGGAATTACTCTTGACGATGGTGCTGCCAATGCCTCCTTTTCACTCTCAGGGGGTAAATCTACCACCATTCCTTTAAATGATTTGTACAAGTTTTCTGAGTGATCTCCATTAGTGGCACAGTCTGTAAAAGAATCAATACTCAACTTAGTATTATAGAAATAATTAATGCAAATGCAGGAATGCTGGTTATTTTGTAATAAACAAAAACTCCTAGGAACTCACAGCCCTCTGCTTGTGACCTCTGTAGCCTCCAAATACTTACATAAGTCTGCCCATAAATTTTCACAAGCCTGAATATGTGCCACAAATTATAAAGTGTGTGACTCCCTCAGCCAGTATTTTGACTGCAGAGTGACTCAATGATGTTACGTTAAACTTGATCACTCAGCTTGAGTTGTTTGCTGTGTTTCATTATGTTTAATACTTGTACCCTTGGCTGGGCAAAAACTGGATGCCTGAAGTGATCATTGTGTTGGCCAAATGAAAACCAGCTGCCAATTAAGGGTGAATTAGCCCTTCTGTCATTCCCTTCCACCCATGTGGAGCAAGGGTCCTTCAAGACACCCTGGCCTCCATCCTGTTCTGTCTTGTGCTTCGACTCTTTACAGTTGATGCCTGTTATCTCAACACTTTCACAGCAGAAATGGCTCGACCAATTATTAAAAAACCCTGATCGTATCATTTGACATCATTGTGACATTTGTGCCAACAGTGGCTGGCTAAAAACACATGCATAGTTATCTATTCACATTTTGCCAGGCATGTTTGTCTGGTCTTTAATTTTGATATTTCCATAGTGTAACGAAACGTTTTTAAAAATAAATGAAATAGATATTATCATGATGCAAGTGAACTAAAATGAGAACTTTACAGTGTTTTTTTATTACTTCTGTTTTTCCTAAAAGCTTCTCTCCTCAGTGGGGCAAAATTATTATTTCTTCACCTCTCTAAGGAAGGATTAATAATTGCTTCTCCTAGTACAAAACCAACTAAGTAAACACTCATACTAGATGAATGACTCAATTCCTTTACTAACTTTTTCTTGGTGTTTCAAATTAACCAAGAAAATTGAAAACCAAAGAAACGTGCATTAAATTACAAAAAAAACTAAACATCAGTTGTTTCTGAAACACCAAGAAACACTGTTCCTAACTGGTTGAGTTACCCTCAGATTTGTTAATTATGGTACATCCTTACCATACTTGGGAGGTAAATTCACCATCATTCCCTTGAGATCAATGGAACTGCAGCAGTTATTTTCAGTTGGACAGTGGGCTAAAAAAAACAGGGAAAAAATTGTGTTTGACAACTATTCAACAAAACTGAGTTGTACGGGAAATTATGGCCAACAATAAGATTGAATGGTATAATAAAGAGTGGGAGAAAGGAGCAGGGAAGGGACCAGGGGAGAGCTGTAACAGGAAAGATGGACTGGACTGTCAGATTCAGATTTGTACCTTGATCCTTTTCTTCCTTCAGTTCTTTTTTACAGCTTCCTCCGTTAACAAGTGGTTGCTGAGGCACAGCTTCAGCTTGATCTGTTTGGTCACCTCTGCTTTCAACTGTTTCCTTTAACTCAAGTGCTGCAAACTTTTCCTCAGGTTTGAAAGTGGTTCCCGCCTGTGGAGAGGCATTGTCTTTGGTGGTCTTGTTATTGTCATGAACCTTAACTTGGCTCTCTGGTTGCATACCTGGATCATACAGTGGATATTCACCTCCAGAGGCACCCAATGGTAATTCCACTTGTGTTATCGCTCCATGCTGCAGAAACTCACCTAGAAAGAAATACATCGATCACTAAATTACATTGTTGACTAAGAATTCTTTGCAGGGTTTGACATCTCCACTCTCCTGGTCACCCTACTGGCGAGTAAAAATCGAGCGGAGCTAGTAAATATAACTGTCCATTTGGTAGTCCAGGGCTCGAAATTGCGACTCACTGGTCGCCAATGCGACCAAAAATTGAGTGCTGATGACTAGATTTTCAGAACTGGTCGCCAGCTGGCGACTCACGCTTTGTCCGTTAACTTTTTGCTGCTTTAGCATAAACAGAAGAAATTTTTGTATTTAAGTCTTAATATGGAGAAATCATTCGGAACTGGTAGCTAGAAGACAACTCACCTTCCCTTTTCCACCAAAATAAAATTAAAGATTCGATTTCGCGGTCTGTTAATTAATAACACAGAATGTACTTCGATACTCGTGTTTACCAGGCGTCATATTGTTTCAGCGGCTTCTTTAAAAAAGTGGGATCGTGGGCGCACTTCAACACCATGTGCTTTTCATTTGCCGGGAAAACAATGGCAGCAGATGCAAATCAGTTGCAGGATTTACGTGAGTTTTTACTGGTTGACTCAAGTACCAGCTTACTGTTCGGGAAATAAAAACAATACCACGTGTGAGGGAGCAGCGGAAAAAAGGACTCGAACATCAAGGACTCATAGCTCTCCATGGCTTCACGGGTCTAACATTAATTTTAGTCGGTAGTACTCACTTAAAACCAAGTTCCTCTTATTTTAAAAGCCACTCATGCGTTAGGCTCAGTCTCCAGCCGTGAGTGTCTCGATGCGCCGGCGATTCTCGCCACCTTCACGGCTGGGTGCACAGGTTTGGTTGCATGTCCGTGATGTCATTACAATTTTAATAATTATGCAGACAATCCACATGTCATTTGCTTAAATTTTATCTGCTTTTTTTTTTATCGTCTTGAAAAAAAGCGAAATGCAAAAAGTATGCCTGAAACGTCCTCCTAAAAGTGTGAAATTTCAAGAGAAAGACGAAATCTCGCTGAATTATGCCGCTCATTCTGCCCCGCAAATTTCAGGGGGCTTGTCTCTGATTGGTCAGTCTAAACAATAACCAAACCTGTGCGCCCAGCCGTGAAGGTGGCGAAAATCACGGGTGCATCAAGACACTCACGGCTGGAGACCAAGCCTACTCGTGCCTGCGAGCCGCTCTTTTTATTTCATCCTGGTTGGAGGCTGGTACGAGCAATGTGATTGTGTAGGGGCCTAGGGCAAGCAGATGTGTTTAGCGGCGGTAAAAAGCGCAGAGGAAGGTAAGTTGAATGCTGCACTGGCTGTAAGAGAATAAAGAACTGCGGTTTGAAGAGGTAAAAAGCAAGGACAAATTTTCAGGTTTGTCTGTCTATGGAAACAATGAACTTAGAACGTTACTTTATTTCAAATAACCGAACAAAACACCGTCACGAAACCAAAAACATAAAAGCCGAAAGCAACTGTAGCTTGATAAGACGTCTTTCTCATGCTGTTCCTTTTTAGCTGTTTTATTAATTGACTTTCCTTGTACGTGAAGTAACATTTAAAATCATGTTTTCGTGAAAGTTGTATATTAAATAAGTTGGCAACCAAACTTTTTTATCTGGCGACCAAATTTTTCCTGTTAGTCGCCAGCTGGCTCCTAAACAAAAAAGTTAATTTCGAACCCTGTAGTCTGGGTGAGTCAAAAATTTCTTTCAGATTTTTTTAAATTCAGTTCGATAATTTTAACCTAAAACAGGAAAGAACAATTTACTCTAAGTTCCAACAATGAATAAGATAAAGAAAGGTTAAAACCAATGTCGCAAACGTAGGACAAAGAAAAAATCTGAGTCCCTAATGGGAATCGAACCCATGACCTCCCGTACACCGGTCAGACACTCTAACACTGCGGTTTGGGGAGACTCATGGTGAGCTACTAGGTCACACAAAATATGGTTTGTGACACGCGTCGTGCATATTGCTAGGATCAGTTATGACAAAAGCGCCCTGTGAAATATCATCCTACAGATCTTTAATCTAAGAAGGTACCAGCTCAATTGTCATATTTCAACATGATTATCAAATAATCTTTTGTTGCCACTGAAACATTAATAAGCATGCTACTGGCACCCCCTGTCCCATAACGGTCAATGTCCTTACCATAGTTCGCAGGTAAATTCAGCAGCGTTTCTTTGGGACCTATGGATCTGTAGGTATTTTCTGTTGGATAACGTCCTGAAAAAAATCAGTGAAGAACTTGACATTTACAAAACTGAATCCATGAGACAAACATTTGGGGGTGTGTAGAGGAGCCTGGTCCTGATTGTCAAATGGTCCAAGATTGTTCGTTATCACTTCCTCCTCTCCCCGTCTGATACACTTTATTTGAGAACTTATTCCTAACGTCATCACTCTTTATTTAATTTCCACCAATCAGAGTGGATGTACTACGTACTGGCTCAGGAATCTGCAATTTAAGAAACCTTACTGCTCAGGCCTACTAAAGATGAAAGAAATCCGTAACTTTGCAAATGTACAGTACCGGGCAAAAGTAAGTTGACAGTCTCGACTCGAAACTCGATTCTCGATCCTCGCTGTTTGCACGAATCGAGAATCGAGTTTCAAGTACCGAGGATCGAGTTTTGAGATCGACACTCAAAGAATTTTTCGAGACTCTCGAATAGGGATTTCGAGGAAACGATTTATTTCTCGAAAACAGAACAATAACAACGAACAATTAATATTATAGCAATTTACGTGACATGCATTAAAAATCCGAAATCTGACCTGTTTCGATTTCATCCGCCGGGAATATATAAACACCATTTCTGATTTGCATCTATTATACGTAAATACTGAAATCTTTTGAATCGAAATGTTAAATATATCTGGTACAGTCTTGTCATTTCAAGAAAATTTCGTGCTGAAGCACAAGCAGTGGCGCAGAGGACAAGTATAATAACAATCGCACGTGACGCCTTGAATTTGCATAATTATCTAAAACAACTTGACGGGCAGAGGTCACGTTCGTGTTACTTTCGGCGCTAATATCTCCGTCTCTAAACCGCTGAGAAAGGAGATTAAACCAGGAAAACACTCTGCTTTTGAAGGCACAATCTGTGATAAAGATTCCCACATATAGTAATAAATGGAATATCTTGCAAAAAAGTTGTTTTCCTTTTTGCAAGATTCATTTGCATTTACTAGTATTAAAAGTGAAACATATACTAATAAATGGAATATCTTGCAGAAAAGTCGTTTTCCTTTTTGCAAGATTGCACATTTACTAGTATTAATAATAAATCATATACCAATAAATGGAATATCTTGCAGAAAAGCTGTTTTCTTTTCTGCAAGATTGTGTATTTACTAGTACTAATAAATGGAATATCTTGCAAAAAAGAAAACGATTTTTTTGCAAGATATTCCATTTATTAGTACTAGTAAATACACAATCTTGCAGAAAAGAAAACGGCTTTTCTGCAAGATATTCCATTTATTGGTAT
>Ga0126336_10001598_pt1 | contig 12089 bp, 6 predicted proteins | sample SidCmetagenome_FD_92530 | JGI IMG/M metagenome (GOLD analysis project Ga0126336, IMG submission 92530) | Coral microbial communities from El Islote,Puerto Morelos, Mexico - Siderastrea C C metagenome | ecosystem: Host-associated > Invertebrates > Cnidaria > Coral | place: El Islote,Puerto... | reverse complement strand
GATAGCAGAATGAACAGAATGAAAGGAATACGGTTTACTCGGAATAGACAGAATACGCGTTCTTTTGGGAAATTTTTGGCGGGTAATCCGACGCGGCCGCCCGCGCGTGTGCTGACCGTTTCCAGAATTGGTGTTCTTTTCGAAATTGAAATTCCGTGTATTCTGTTATTCCTAAACTGGAATAAGAATAACCAGAATAGTCCCAAAAGAATGCACCCTAACACTGTTCACAGTGCCACAGTTTGTGTTCGATTTCTTCAAAAAGAACACCTTTATGGGGACATCGTTCGTTGAAAATTTGCCAAAAAGGTGCTTCTTGTTTGCTTTTTCGCTGTCAAAGTTGTTGGCAACGTCCATCAGATTTGTAGCATCAGTTTTAAAAAAGTATCCTTAAGTTACAAGGTTTGTTAAAATTCAAACGTTTTGACAGCTAAGGTACGAATTTCGGACCTGTCTTAACTAACTGTCGTGAACGTTTACGTAACATTAGTCACTTGAATGGTGAGAAAAATATAATTTTGTTCCTTAGACACAGCAGTCGCTTAGCTATTAAAGGCATTAAGGTCCGTCACAATCTTAAGCTATACTGCCAGGGTCAAGGTGATATGGGTGAAGATAAACATTGGAAAGGAACCTGGGCGACTGAAATGTGCGGTGGGCTAGTAGATTTTTGAAGCCCACTTGCCCGGTGGCTAGTGACTCAACAGATGTCAAACCCTGTCAAAGGGTGTAAAATTATAAAAGACACTTTTAGCATCAGCATTCAAGACTGATTCTTGCACATTAATTTGTTTTATTTATATATTTTTTGTCACGTCAATTGCAATGTTTTTTAAGTTCCAAAAATTCTGGGGGGGCTCGAGCCCCCCCTGCCCCTCCCCCTCCTACGGGCCTGCACTCCAAGAAGGTCAAGGATTACTTATCAACCATTGAGGCCATGGTGGGAACTGTGACATTAATTTAAAAAAAACACTTCATTTAGGTGTCAACTGTATTTAGCACAGAATGCTATTTGGGGACACCTCCAAGATTGAATTGAAATTTGGATGTGTTGGTTTTTGAGGAGAAGGGAAAACCGGAGTAAAAACCTCTCTGAGCAAGGACGAGAACCAACAACAAACTCAGCCCACATGAGACACCGGGACTGGGAATCAAACCTGGACCACGTTGGTGGGAGGCGAGTGCTCTCACCACTGTGCCATCCCTGCTCCCATTTCAGAAATGCAAAAAAATGGGCAGTCACTGACTTTGTTCAGACAAGATAAAACGTGTGGAAAAATACCCTGGTTTGGCTTTTTAACTCAGAATGTACCAATTAGAAATAAATGAAATAAACACAACACACCATTATGGCGTAAAAGGAGGGACACCGCTCCGCTATCGGCGTGACGTTCGACTTCCCTGCATGAGAAAGTGTGACTAAAGCCCAACGTATCTCCCCAGCAGCATGATCCACGCTGGATCGGACCGGTAGGACAAAAATTCTTATACGACCTAAAAGCCTAACTCTCCACAGCACTACGAGCTAAAACCTTTGGCCAGCATCGTGCTACTTAATGGAACAAGTGTAGGCAGTTAAATAGCTCAAGCCAATATATCTTTACAGCACACGAGCCAACACCGCCGGCATTTGCTGAATTTGAAAAATAATATTGGCAAATTTCAGGGGTAAAAACTAGCGCAATTGAACTAGTACGAAATAGTAAAGCTTGGGGGAAGTCACTGTAGGACTTAACCGCCACTGATACGTGCGAAGCAAGTATCCCCCCAAGCGAAAAGAAAAGAAAAGAAAAATTTGCAGTATTCTAATCCGAGGAAACACTTGCCGTACAAGGCACAGCTGATAAAAGAATGTTTTACGGAGTATGAATGTATAACTGGTAACAGTCAGAAGATTTCCTTCCTAAAACTTTAATCAACCAGTCTGGCAAGCCCACAGCAGCGGCGGTGGACGCAGCACCGATGCGAAAACTATGCCCCTTGAGTGAATTGTAGGGTAAACCGGCCCGGCGAGCAGCGTCCCTAAGAAGGGAAACTACCGACTTCCTAGTGAGCAGACGGCCAGATTGAAATGAAAAGAGAGGTCCCCACGGGCGGGCGATTAAGAAGTACCTACGCATAGCTTGAACGGCGCAAAGCGGAGAGGGCGAGCATGCAATAACTCGATCTTGGAGGTGTCCCCAAATAGCATTCTGTGCTAAATACAGTTGACACCTAAATGAAGTGTTTTTTTTAATTTTTTTTTTTAACTAAACTTGCTGACTTTGGCAAAAGTATGGGGGAAAAAACCTAATAGTATGTTATAGAACATTTTCCTGCAAACACCATTAAAGTAAGGAGAATTGGCAGGAAAAACACTAGAACAGTTTTCTTACCTTTTACTATAAAGTATACAGAGGGTAATCTTTTTAAAATCTTTGCAGGTCTGTCATCTAGCTTGGAAGTCAAGGCAGCTTTCAATCTGTAGAACTCTGCAAACTACATATGTGCAGGCAGAATCAACATTACTCTGTTCACTAAGACAGTGATTGTGGCTCACTAAGACAGAATGGTAGAGAGCTACCGGGAATAACTGCTGGTGTATGGGAATCTATTTGAACTCAAGCAGCCTGCATGTACTTTCATGTCTTGGTATTCACTGTCTTAAATGCTGATGAGAATATTTGTCTCATGCCACCACCCACTTTAGCTAGCTCTGACACCCACTTTAAAATTCATGAAAATGTTGAGTTTTCTTTCAATTTTTAAACAAAGCCAAGTTTATATACCGTCACCTTGTATCACTTATTTGCCTTTGTTCTCTCTGATCTCAAGATCTGATCACTTAAACACTACAAATGTGTCCAGAGCATTGAGGCAGCTTGGACAATACATACCAAAATGTTAAAAACATTACGCTGTTTGTGTTAAGTGGTGTAACTTGCTTTCCTACAAAAAGATGTCATTGATTCACAACTTGTCAGTCAGCTAAAAAGTTACATGCAAATTAACTGCATAATTATGAAATCGGTTAAAAATGACAGTATACACCTTGGCTAGTTTCAGTGAAAGTACAGACGCCGTGATTAGCTTTGTGGTACAGCAAATGGCTTAGGTACATGTAGGTTATGAGCTGTGTGATAGAGCCAGTAATTTTATGATGACTGTTAAGCAGTAGTCACAGCGGGGAAGGGGAGTTGTCTGAATCCCTGGGTCCGGTTGCATAAGGCAACTTAAGATTATGTGGGAATTTCTGCAACTGTTCCCTGTTTTCTGGAGGACTTTTTCGCACCGTCATTGTGTTCCGTATACTCTTTAATCCACCTTCGACCAATTTATCCATAATAATGTGCAAGAAAATCCTCCGGAATATGAGGAATGGTTGCAAAAATCCCCACTTAATCTTAAGTTACTTTATGCAACTGGGGCCTGGGCTCTTGTAGCCTCATACAGGCATGCATTGTCTAGGATCATCTTGACACTGAAAGTCCAGATGGTTTTATCTGCCAAGGCTACATTACAGCTTTACATTTTTCGGTATAAAACTTGCATACCTCTTGGACCACAGTAGTTTCATTAACATCAACTTTCCGTCGTTTTGCCTCTGGCTCACCATCTGATCTTGCAATTTTCTTTTCTGCTGCCTTAATCACCTTTGGCTTTTCTCTAAATTGAATATAATTTTATAATTATTTTGTTTGTCGATAATACTTCAAAGCATTTGCTCCCAACATCTTGCTCCCTACAGATAAGTACATGTATGTTGTGCAGTGTACTGTAAATATTCCTTTTTTGTACTGCCTGGTGGTTACCACTAAAAGTTGCCATTGATACCCTCTACACTCGGCTTGCACTTTACATGGCTCCAGGAGGGATCCAAAATGGAAACTAATACTTGATAATCCAAATGCAACATAACGATAGATCAGCATATGCAAATCAAAACAGTCAAAGCAATTTCCTGGTAAACTTGGTTTCAAAATCAGAAAGACAAGTACAGGTTTGAAGAAGGGGATAAGGGGGGGAGAGGGGGTATGGAACCCTGGACCCACCCCTCCACCAATCTAGGTCCTTCCCCAATTCAAGCTCATCTGTAAGCAAGGAGTTTAATAGTTGTACACATACTCAACATATTTGTGTTTTCCTAGATCTGCAAACATAAATCCATAGAAGCCAAACACATCAGCAGCAAAGAACTTGACTCCATTAGTATGGCACACTTCATTGATGTGAATCTATAAAAGAAAGGATACTTGTGACATTATAATTATTACAGTAATTTACAAACTTAGAGCTTTAAAAATGACTTTCTGCTGCAGTTAGCATGCAGTCTGGAGGGGCTATTTTGTTTTCCATTTCCTCCTGTTTTAAATTCCTTCCTAAACTAGGCATTGTTAATGGGTACTAATACTCACAACTACTATGTAGGAATTTACTGGCTAAGTCGTAAAAGAAGGTGTACCATAACTCTTATGGTGTTACTAACAAAAACAAAATCTGGGAGCTAACATGTACTAGTCACTTGTCAGAGTAGAAGCTCCTGGACATCAACGGCTATCCCACAGCGTTTGGTTCACATTTACCAATATTATAATAAATTAACACCTACCAACTGATCTGCTGTGCAATTTGTTGCTACCACCAAGTCAAATTGTTGAAAGAAAGTGTCACTCTTTTTGGAAATGTCCTCAGTATCGGCAGTCACTTGAACCATAGGGTTGAGCTGCTGAGCTCGCTGGAGGGAAGACTCTGCACGCTAGAACAAGATCAGATATCAAGAAGGACCACATCAAAGTTATTCTCAAATAAGTAAAATATAACTATTTATTAGTGCCAGAAGTGAGCAATACTGCCCTGCCCTACACTTTCCCCCGGGCCAAAGGCCTTGAAAGAAGAAATGAGAACCAGGATCAAAGAAAAATCTTTGACCCCGGTGGGACTTGAACCCATGACCTACGGATTAGATCACCGTTGCTCTACCAACTGAGCTACGAGGCCAAGCTGGGAGCAGGTCGTGAGAATTAAGTGGCAATGTCTGTAAGAGCGGTCCACTGCATTTCGGGTGAGAAAAAAGTTTTCCCTCAAACTTTGCCCAGGAAACCATCTTGGGTCATAAGTAAATGAAACGAGGTTTTGTTTTAGGAAATACGTTAAAATACTTTTTTTTAGAGCCCACAACAGTAAGAGCGGCAAAAGGTGTAAATTAGCGCCTGGCCAGACACGAAAATTGCGTAAGTTGGCGACCTCACTGCTCAAAAACCACTACACACAGCAAAAAAGTGTTATTATTTTTAAGTTAAGAGGTCCTTCAAGGGTGTAAAGCATATGTTAAATTTAATTTGCGTTGAAGTGGAAGCTCGTGATAATTGATATATTAACACACATCTGAGCGCTTTCTGAAAACTCGCAAAAGTACCCTGTCTTCGCCGGCCTTTATTTCCCGAGTCCAGACCAAGTTGCTCTAAATTCCTATCGAAATGCGTTAACGAGATGACAGGGAGTACAGAAATATAAAAATACCTTGCACTTTTAATCTTCCTTTACCACAGTGACTTCAAACTTTTGGTGATTTTTGCAAATATGACATACGCATTATGCAAATTAGGTTGTTGAGCAAATTCGGATTGTGTGACCTAAATAGCTTCTAGATTTTAAGATTTCTCCATTTCAAGTCATAAATACAGCAAAGCATACACAAATAGAAGTTTCGAACTGTTCAAATGGATGAATTATGCAAATTACTAAGTCCTGATCTTTGGATGCTAATCCGGAGAATTGCGTGACTTGCATTATGCAAATTAGGTTATCTGCTAAACTTGGTCCGTTCCAGTAACCGTTGCAAAAAACCTTTCTAACTGTTTGGATCCCACATTTGTTTTAATTGAATATTAAAGAAATGTTGAGACTACATGCACTGTAGGTGCTGGGAATTCCAGTTTAGGCTCATACATTCCTTTAAAAAGATTGGCCTTAAGACCCCCCTCCCCCCTCGGAATTTCCAATGACCTTCTGTGGTGGGGGTATCGGTATTTTCTGGAATCACACATTCATGTTATGGTGAAGACTCACATTTTTTCCCAAGTCCTGCCTCTGTACCAGAAACTGTGACACGAAATCTTCTTCATTCACTGGATGTGGATCGGCTATTGTTACAGACTTCACTCCTGACAGAACAAGATTCTTACAGATTTCAGCACCCAGTCCTTTGATACCAACAAGCAAAACACGAGAAGCCCTTAACCTACATGTAAAAGGGGAAAAATTGACAAAGATAGAAAAAGTAGGAAGCTTATAGTCTTACCAACCAACAAATATTGGTAGTTGGGCATCTGTGGTGTGTTCAATGTGTAATGAATGTCTGAAGTGGCTCATTCTACTGAGCTGACAATGAAGTGTCAGCTGATAAATTTGCGATTGTGTGCTGTTTAAGACAAAATCCAGACGAGCCACCTTACGGATGGTGCCTCCTTTTGTTACTGCACACACGTTCTGTGCATCTCAGGTCGGGTCCGAAATTATTGGTGTGGTTTATGACTGTCACTGTGTGGGAAAAGTAGATCTTAGCAAAGGGCTATCAGAATCCAAAAAGAAATACTGAGGGTAACCACACATTTTTCAGAGACAATAAGCTTAAATTTGAAAAGAAAATGCCATACATCGTTTTTAGAATTATGGTTGCTTAATTATCTGTGAAAAATGCATGGTTACCCACGTTTTCTTTTTGGATTCTAATAGCCCTTGCCAAAATCTGCTTTTTCCCCATAGTCATAACCTTTACAAAAATACCTCTGTATAGAGGCACTACGCTTAAGTACAAAATTATGGACACAACCTTATGACCAACCCGTAAGAAGACACTCGCCCAATAATTTATTATTATGACCAGTATTTTTCAGACTGAAAAAACCTGATAGCAGTTGTTTTCTTATTGAATACCCTTTTATTAATTCTACCACCCCATTCATATGACAACATCTTCATGGCCCCTGTCATATTATCAGGGATGCAGGTTGCTTGTTTTAACTCTAAGCCTTAGCATCATCATATAAATTCTCCTTACTGGTCTCCAAACATCAGTCTTCTTTAGTGCTAGTTGGGAGAACTTATCTTTGGAGATCAGTTACCTAATTCTCCTGATCTGTATGTTATAATACACTGATATGATCAGGAGAAATTTGATGCTGATCACCATTGGGGCTTAAAGGGTTAACAGGGTCGTAATATCAACCTTCAATTTTAATAGGAGGGGGAAGTTTGCAGCGATTGACACACTAGCTTGTCACCTTTTCTGAGCATCCAATCCCCAAAGCCGAATCTGTCGATCATACAATGCGGCCTCATCTTCAGTTATTGTAGTTCCATTTTGTTTATCTGTGACGCTTGGATTTTCAACCATTATTTGTGGAATATCTGAATTAAAAAGTGCAGAAGTCCTCCTCTTTAGATTCGAATAATGGCGGGATGCCGCGAAAAGAACACATGCGCATTTCCACCACGTGCGCTCGACGCATGCAAATTGTGAACGACCGCTGGGTGCATGCCTTCGATCAAAATCAAAATGGCGACGAATGGCGACTCCCATAAGATAAGTTGCGCTTTTTAAAATTTCTTGCTCTTTCAAGACCACGGTAGTTCATTAAGAAGTTCTCATCTCTGAAACTATGAAAGTTGTTGCTTTAATCAGGTAATGGCAATTTTCGTGACATTGTTAGTTGAAATTTCTTGTCTAACTACAAAGATCCCTCGTGCCATTCTGATCCGTTCTGCGGACAGCGAGTATATCGCAGCTTTTAAATATTGTTTTGCTAAAGTGCCCTTTATTTTTTCCATCAGCGGAGGAAAGGACAGTTGTTATAACATGATGCAATGTGTACAACATGGTCACGATATCGTGGCACTGGCAAATCTCAGGCCTAGAGATGGAGGTATGATGTGGGTCTGGGTCCTCCGGGGGGGGGGGACTCGACCCATTTTTTGGGTATAGGGGTGCCGTGGAGGGTTTGACCCCCTGACCCTGTTTAGGACAAAAAGAAGCCCTAGAATACCTACCCTATGTAGGACAACACCCTCCATTTTAGGTCCCGTTTAAGACAAAATGATAAAATACACACTCACTTGTTGTACACAATTTAAAGTGTTTCAAAGAGCAGCAAACGTCCCAGATCTGGGATTGCTAAATACTGTATGACAATTGTACTGACCATACCCTGTTTAAGACAAGTTCAAACCCTGTTTAGGACATAGAGAGGCCAGAAACCATACCTTGTCCAGCGGCACATCCCTGTATAGGCCCTGTAAGGGAGTACCCCCTGGGGTCTGGGTGGAGTGGGTATGGCTTGGAAAGTACCATGAAATTGCCTGATGTCACACTGGAAATACAACTGAGGAATCAGAGAATTGAATAATTAGTGGAAGTTTAGGTGCTGAAGAGAACCCATTGCCCAAGGAAGGAGATGTACTGTAGACTACATGATTTGTAAGAAGATCCCCTTCACAACTCCCCTCATAAAATTCCAGTGAAACTTCACACTTTCCATTGAAAATTTTGCCTTTTGGGATCCCCTACCCTCGGAATTTCCAATAGACTTTCTTGGGGTGGATATGGATGTTTTCTGGAAATGCACATTTCTGATGCTGGACCCCCCTGCCCCCCCCCCCACCCCAGTTAAGTGCAACATGCCTAACCAGACAACATCCCTTGTAGACGTGATGAGTTTTCATTTATTGACAAATATTACATGGGTAAGGATATTATGGAACTGCGCATTGCTAATCTAAATTGCCCACTACCTACTTCCACCTGGATTTGCAACTCAGTGGATAGAGCATCAGTGATCAAAACCAGTGATTGTGGGTTCATATCCCACCCAAGGTGAAAGAAATTAATTTTTCTTTACCTTGCATGATTCACTTACTTCCCTTTTAAGAGATCTCGAGTGTTGGCTATTAGCTTTTAACCCTTTAAGTACTAAGCCCCGATGAAAATGAAATTTCTCTACATGATCACTACTTGTTTGAATATTCAAGTGACAAGAATAAAAGAACTGATCACTGAAGATTGGATGTCTTGATATTTAGACAAATTCTCCTTACTAGTTTCATAAGAAATGTATGGAGACCAGTATTGAGAATATGTATTTTTATATCAGGGCTTAAAGGGTTAATTAGCTTCTGTGCTAACCAAGAAATGTATTCACTCTAGACATGTTCCAAAAATAGTACTACTTTTGTTGCTTTAAGGACGGTTTACACATGCAATATTTTGTACAATTTTTGTTGTCTTTTCAATGCAATTTTTATTGCACTTGAGCTCACAACAAAAATCTTAAGTGTAAACTAGTGGCAACTTCAGTAAGATTCAGTGCAATTTGTTGCAGTGATATTGCAAAGGTTTCAAAAATGTTCGAGCTTGATGCAACTTGGCTATGATTTGGGGCAAATTGCAGGAATTAGCACACTCGTGTCACAGAGAAATCACAATGAAATTGCCTCTAGTTTACACTAGTACATTGTACTTGTGACAAAAGTTGCATTGGAGAGTACAGCAAAAATTGCGTCCTAAATCGCGTGTGTAAATGGGCCTTTATACTTTGGATTGCACATAACTGAATATAGTTATATTCTGTATTTTGTTATCATAATTGCAGCTGATGAACTTGATAGCTATATGTACCAGACAGTTGGTCACAATGCCATTGACTTGTATGCACAAGCAGTGGACTTGCCATTATATCGTGGAATGATTGAGGGCTCATCAGTTTCTCAAGGCAAAGTGTACACAGAATCTCAAGAAGATGAAGTTGAAGACCTGTACAAGCTTCTAAAGAAGATAAAAGTAGTGTATAAGTTTTCCTCTTGTAACAAGCTATTTAAGGACGGTGCCTCTTACTAGCGATGTATTTTTGCAAAGGTTATAACTATGGGGAAAGAGGAGATCTTATCTAGGGTTATTGGAATCCAAAACGAAAAATGTGGGTAACCACGTATTTTTCAGAGATAATCTAGCAACCATACATGTAATTCTAAAAAAGCATTAAAATACAAAGAATGTACGGCACTTTCTTTCTTAATTTAAGCTCAATTAATTATCTCTGCAAAAATTTGTGGTTACCCCCCATTTTCTTTTTGGATTCTGATAGCCTTTGCTAAGATCTGCCTTTTCCACATATAGTCATAAACCGTGCAGAAATGTTGTTGTATTAGTGGGCAAGTTCCTTAAGAAACCCAAATGTCTTGAGATGAGCAGAATGTATACGCAGTAACAAAAGGAGGCACCGTCCTTAAGAGATAGCATTGCAATTGGTTTTCAATTATAGCTTAAACTATTATAGAAACATCATTCTTATTGTGAGTTACACTAGAACTCTTCTTTTGTCTTATATTTTATATCAAAGGAAGATATCATGTTTGATGCAGTTTCAGTTGGAGCAATTTTGTCAGACTACCAGAGAGTCAGAGTGGAGAATGTGTAAGCTGATGATTTAATTTGTACCCTTATCACACAATGTTTATTACAACCAGAATCAGCTATTAATAATGATACCATGTCAATTTGTAGAGGGTCATTAGGGGTGGGGCAGGTTCAGTGCTCAATCTAGGCCGCGTCTTTGCGTCATTGACGCGGTTAATTATATCCTGACGCAAAATGAAATTATCGTGGTGTCATACTGACGAAAAAAAAAAAGTTACCTCACATAGAAGTACTTACAAAGTAGCGGGCATTTGGCAGTAAATAAAGTAAAAAAGCGCCCTTACGAGTACTTTTTGTGTCAGGTGTTCCACACGATTCTGAGAGAGACTAGAGCCCGCATTTCGATGTTTTGCAACTGTTGCTTGGGCCATCAATGTATTTCACGGTTCGGTTGTTCTTCTTTGTAAAATTAACATGAAACGACAACAAGAGCTAACATTTTTTATCGCAAAGAGAATGGCAACTTCATGAGCCAACAGCTTCAGCAACTACCACAACTGTTTATGACCCAGACCATTTTTAAAATGACCCAATCTAAAATGACATGTGGGACATATGACCCACTTTGACTAATTTCTAGATTGAACACTGTAGGTTATTATTTTAAAGTTTGTTGTAGTCATGGAATAGTCAGTGGTTTTGGGTACTGGTCACTCATTTCTTATGCACAATAATTGATTTGCAGCTTTCACGTCTTTTTCTGTATTCGTTCCTTTCTGCACAAAAAGTACAGGGTGGTAATTACAGGTTCAGATTTGATATGCCTTAGTTTCTCACAATGTATGCGTTCTTGGGGATTGATTCCGAATCATCAGCACAGATGCCTTCCCGATTTGATTTCTCGAGGACATGCGACCAGATTTCCTGTTTCCATACTGAGTGCGAAAAGAAAACATTCAAACTCAGCAACAATAGTTTATGATTTTTTTGGCATTATTCCAGCAAATTCATAAAGAAGTCCTCTATGGATAGTGAAGATTTGTTACCTTGCATGGGGCAGAATTCAAAGTTCTGCAGTAAATCATGCCTCTGTCATATTGAATTTTTTTTTTTACCTTTCCTTAAAGATAGGGTCAAAGGTAGTTCCAAAAAGTTCGTTTTTCTTTTTTTTTTAAGGTGTTCCAGATTAGGAATATCTTCATTGGCTTACCTATGGAGACGAGATCAACAAGAGTTACTCAGTGAAATGATTTCTTCTAGAATTGAAGCTGTTTTGATAAAAGTGGCTGCAATGGGTAAGCAAACCTTAATTTCCTCGTTTTGTTTTAATCTACATGAGCAATTTTGTAAGTAACATAAGCGCAAACAAAAAAACCTGTGGTTTATCAAAGATGGCCCTTACAAGCTAGACTTAATTTGTGAGCCACTAGAATTGACCCTGTAAATTCTCCTACAGCCCTCATATTTTCAGTATTAAAAATTCCATGCATTTTGTAAAATTACCTTAACTGTATCCCCTCCAGTTTACGTTACTACTTGTGGAAAGGCGGTCCCCAACTATTTAACTCAGTTGACGGGTAGCTTGTTTTCAGTGCCAAATTTTGATTAGACAAAATTAACCCATTGTCAATTCTAGCATGTTTGTTCCCACTTTATAATTATTATGACCTAGATTTCAAATGCTTGGATTGAAATAATT
>Ga0126336_10001597_pt1 | contig 12089 bp, 5 predicted proteins | sample SidCmetagenome_FD_92530 | JGI IMG/M metagenome (GOLD analysis project Ga0126336, IMG submission 92530) | Coral microbial communities from El Islote,Puerto Morelos, Mexico - Siderastrea C C metagenome | ecosystem: Host-associated > Invertebrates > Cnidaria > Coral | place: El Islote,Puerto... | reverse complement strand
TAGCTTGTGTGCTCGTTTCAGAGACATCAAACTCAGGGAATGCGGGTAGCGCTGTGGCCATGTCTCACGCGTTTGTGGTATGAATATCGTCTAGAATCATACGCTGTTGTAGCCCTGAATCCTCGTCGCCAATGTAACGGTGTGCTAGTGGCTCTAACACAGGCAAATGCTTTACTCGAACGCTCGTTTTAATTCACGCTTGTGTCTACTGTACAGAATCCACTACTTCCTCGCCTCGTGCGCTAACATCTTCTACCGTTTGTCCATATTAGGTAACGACACTACAGTGTTCAACGTGTCTTATCCCTGAAACGAGCCCGGTGTCTCCCCCCCCGCCTCCCGCCTAGGTTTTTTTCTTTCTCACATAAGTTGCTCACCACTTGGCTTCGCAAAAGTTAAAAAGATGAAAGTGAAAAGACCGTTGTCTCAGCTCACATCATAAACAGGAACCTCCACACTAATCAGCATAAATTTGAAAGCGCAATTTGTTTTTACTAATTTTCTCCGGATTGGCTTTCCCTCCACACTAAAAAAACGGAAGTTCTTGCAAGAAAACACTCTAGCTCCAAAGTGGATAAATTTAAAACTCCAGCTAAGTGTTTTAGTACATGTGGACGTTGAAAACGGAACTTTTTTGAAAACGCTGATGTCCCAACGGCGATGTGATCTCTGTCACAGTCTCCTTTTGACCGTTAATTCAAAATGGCGGAAAATTTGATGCTTGACTTGTTTTTTCTGTTATGGGCTGTGGATGCTTGTTTGGAGTTGAACATTGCGCTATACAATCTTTATGCAATTAAGTCTGGCGTAGACGTCGAAACACTTTGCGTTCGTTGCTCATGTCAAAAGCGAACTTCATAACGTTACAGACCACACATGGACAAGACCCGGTAGAACTAGTGCGTGGTAGGACAATTTCGTGAACGAAGTCGTTATTCCTGAAGGAGCGAGAACGCGAGGATATGAAGAAACTCCCTTCTGAAACTATGCGGCCTTCTGCATTTCAGGGACCGAGGCAGTGTTTCAGTGTGGGCGTTAAAAACGATACGTTAATGACGTGGACACATTTTCCATTCGTTTTGGGGGCGACAACGCGGCTTTCAAATTTATCCAGACAAGTGTGGACCAGGCCGTATACCCCATTCACACCAACTAAAACAAGTTCAATTAAACACAGTTTAATTAAACTCTGTTTAACTAAACATGTTTAAATCATCGAGCCGTTTACACTGCAGAGGTGTGTTTTAGCTGTTTATAGCCTTGCTAGTAATGTACAGTTTTTCTGTTTTTGTTTATTCCGTAACCTGTTTCCCCGACGAAAAAAATACGGTTATTACCTTAATCTTTTGTATGGTCGTAAAGTCAGTCAGGTCGCACGAAACGACTCCTGTCCTGTAAACAGCTGAAGCCCTAAAACGTGCAAATTTCCATTATGTTTGCTTTCTCTGCTAGTGAGTCGATAGTTTTCCTTAAATATTTTGACCCCTCCACTTCTGAGGCTGTAAAAGTGGTTTCTTGGTGTCCTCAGATTCGCTTTCGTCCTTTTTGTCGGCAGCCATTTTGAACCTGTTTAGTTAAACACGAAAGTTAAACTACCTCGTACTGGTCGTTTCAATAAAACACGTTTTAAACATGTTTCACTTGCGTCAGCGCGCAATGTGAACGAATTGTGTTCAAAACTGTGTTTAGTAAAACAGCTTTTAAACATGTTTAAGCTTTGGTGTGAACGGGGTATAAGTCTTCTCTTCGTCACCTTCTTTAATAGAACCATTATCACTGTTCAATAAGAATAGGCGCAAACTTCCCGCGGTATTGTGGGTTTGGTTTCAGGCGTTGCAGCTTGTCACTTGCAAAAGAGCGGACATTTTACTCAAACTGGTATTGAACGTAAAAACAACAACAACAATAACAGCAATAGAACTTATCACAGAAACTTTAAGTTACGACCTCTCCTTGAAAGACAAATACTCATAGGCTGCAATTAAATCTATTTAATTTTTTTATTAATTCCATGAAAACTTTAGAATGTCAAGAAGCTCTAGGTATGGAAAGTGGTGCAATCACCAACGGAATGATCACGGCCTCTTCACGTTATGATTTAAGTATTGCATCCTACCGCGGCAGACTTAACGCTCAGTACACTGGTGCTCATGGGGGCTCGTGGTCTCCTGCCATTCCCGATACCAATCAGTGGCTGCAGGTTGATCTGGGTCTGAATCATGGAAACAGAGTAACAGGTGTAGCGACACAGGGGAGGAACAGCAAAACTGTAAGCCAGTGGGTGACAACGTACAAACTACAGGTCAGTGATGATGGAGTCATCTTCCAGTACTACAGGGAAGAAGGACAAACCACTGACAAGGTGAAATAAAATTTGAAATTTCACAATTAACAATGCTTATCAAGCTTCTCAATTCTACTTCAGTCGCGTTTCAACTTCAATTCGTGATTTACGAGGATGAAAAAACTCTTAACAGAACTGAAGATGAATATAATTTTGCAAGCTAAGTTATATTATTTTGATATGTTGATGAATTTTCTTCAGCAGGAATATAGGTCACTTCTAAGACTGTTTCAATTAAAGACGGAGACTGGGCCCGATGTATTAAAAAAGCTATAACTTGAGTGGGTGTTTTAGAAGCGTAATAGGGGATTTCTAAGCACTGTTCTTAGTAACTCTAATGCTCGTTAGTTGGCCCGCATACAACCCCTCGACGAAAAACCTTAAGGTACTAGTTTTTTAATGCAACTGGGTTTTGTCCCAGGATGTAGGAAATGTCCTCAAAAAAACAAGTTTTCTCATTTGGATGGAGAAGAAGGACGTGCTTGCTCTTTGAACCACCAGGTTTTTTTGTCAGTTGTTTAAGACTTACGTAGAGACAAAGATAAAAACTGGGTTCCCAACGGGAGTCGCAATCAAGACCAATTTCGCACACCCATCGGACGCTCAATCAAGTGAACTACATGAAGCGTAAGCGTCGTGGCCAAGTAGATCGCATTTGCTTTGTTCACATGTGTCACACGCTCTCGATAATTAATTCACGCCTGACTGCTAGTATTATTGCGTAATGACAAAAGCCTCTTGTGTGGTGATGGAGACAAAGATGATAAATGCTGAGCTCAGCAAAAAAGAAAAGGGCAATCGAGCTTGTCCGAAAGTGCTAAACTCTTTTTCCTTGTTCAATTGTGTACTAGTTATTTGCTGGAAACCAAGATTCAGACACCATTGTCTCTCATGATGTACTCCCAGCAATCAGGCCACGTTACATCCGTTTTCGACCAGTAGCTTGGAACCGCTGGCCATCGATGAGGGTGGAGCTGTATGGCTGTCCAGGTACGTAAAAAGTGTTTTGTATCTTGGAAATCATTCTTAAGAACGGTGCCTCCTTTTGTTACTGCGCATACGTTCTGCGCATCTCGGGCTATTCGGGTTTCTTAACAATATTTTTGCGCGGTTTATGGCTATGTGGAAAAAAACAAAATAGATCTTTGCAAAGGCTATCAGAATCCAAAAAGAAAATTGGGGGGAACAACGCATTTTTCAGAGATAATTAGGCTTCAATTTGAAAAAGTAATTGTCACAGCTTTTTTTATACTATCAAAATCACTAGGGAATCACGTTGGGAATTTGAACTGGCGGCGGCTATATTCTTATCACGTGGTTTTTAAAAAATGTCTCGTGATCGCAATGAGAAGTAGCACGTGAGGTGAAGCTCTGCACCATGTGCTTCCATTTCTTTCGATGTCAATTATTCCATCTAATTAACGAAAAACGACTAAAACATGGATGCAGATTTCCAGTTGAAAGTGTATTTTATTGCTAATGGGCCTCAGAAGGTATAAACACTTAATTTTCTTAACCGGACCGTTATCACAAAAGCAAAGTTAATGACCACTTTGCAAAAGAGGTTTCCGATCGTCAGGTCTCTCAACACGAATCACATGACAATGTTTTTAGACCATGTGACCAATTTTTTTTAAAATTGAGCCGCCGCCAATTTAAATTCCTAATGGCCTTTTTACCACTCTAGTGATTTTGATAGCAGTTGAATTGTTTAATTACCTCTGAAAAAATGCGCGGCTACCCACGTACATTTTTCTTTTTAGATTCCAATAACCCTTGCTAACATCTGCTTTTCCCCCATAGTCATTACCTTTGCAAATATGCCTCAGTATTGGGAGGCACCGTCCTTAAAGCTCTTCTGTTTAGGGGATTTGAATTTGCTTAAGTAAGCCTTTTCAAATAAAGTAGGGCATTCCTTTAAAGAAATAGCTCTCTCGCCTTCTTCATTATGAAGTTTTTAATGATGTGTGCTTTGATTACAAAGCTTAACTTCTAGAGGGCTTGACATTTTGCCATCTACGAGCATTTTATAGCACTTATCGTTTGCACAAAACACTGTGATTCTTCCACACGAGTAATATGACAAAACAATAGAACTAGTAAATTTGAATTCTCCACCCTTACTTACATTGCTGACACGGGGTGGTTCAGTCTATAACTATATCATAACATCTGAAAGAACATGGTTAGTTCTCTCATTGTGTCTTAAGCCAAATGAAGCTGTATGAAGTTGAATTATGCACCCAGGCGAAAAGGGTGTGGTTATAAGTAGCCCACAATTTGTGCCATCTATTGCCTGCTCGTCACATCTGGTTTTGAAACCAGTGGTAGGCTAGTCCTGAACCACCAAGCAAAAAAGTCACTCAAAAAATGGTCCTCTTTTAAGATTAAAATCATTTAACAGTTTGAATCAAGAAGGAACAAATATCCAGGATATAAAAAGAATTTTTATATTTTTTATCGGTTGTTTGTAAATATTTATAAAAAGTAACTATGAAAGGTAGACAGTAATCTTTTCTTCATTTACTTAGATGTGTAAAACCCTGGCTGGAAAAGGCACGGAATTTTCGGATAGAAGGCGATATCTCAGTGAAGACCTAACAAGGCTATTTCAGACTGCACTAAGTGAAGAACTTACCTAACTTCCAATACAGTAACTGGTCACTCTGGGAATGCAGGCTGCAAACAAATTGGCAATTGCTTATGCTTTTTAATTAATGTTCTTAAGGGCTCATCCACACCGACACCTCTTCAAGTTCCTATGATTTTGTCTTCTCGAAAGAATAAAAACTTTGGCGTCTACACTGGCGTTTTCCACCAGCTGGAAAACAATAACAATTTTTTTCGTTGCCACGATCTTCTCGGACGTTTTCACTGTTCGGGACACATAGCCAAATTGCGCCAGTGATACAGCCAATATAATTGCACCATTTTTTACGCATGCAGGCTAAATAGTAAGCATTTGGTCAACATTTATCACCACCTTCTTCAGCGTTTTGGAAAACGTACGTTTTTGCCCGTCCATGCTAAAAAAACGAACCTTTGTTTTTTTTTCTAATTAAGAAATTCTTCATTTAAGTTAGCATTTTCTATATGCTAACTAAAATAGAGTAAATCTTCCTAACTGAATCTTCCTTTTTGAAATATCGAGATCTCCATTTTCTACGGTTTAAAAGAGGACGATTTGCAAAAGGGCCAAAACAGAATAGGTTTTAAAAAAACTGAACGGATTGGTGTATTCATTGACGTTTTCCAAGCGTGCATTAACACAGTGAACCAGTTCACTTTGAGATTGTTTCACGGTTTTAGAAGATCCTTTTTGGAGACACTGGACATAACAATGTAGCAGTAACTAGCCAGTAAGGAAACGCAGTAAATCTCTTGTTACTATTATGAATTAAAGTACAACGATAAATTTTAGTGTGTTCCAATTGGTCGAAATCGATCACGTGACGCTATAGTGTCTCATCTTAACGGGCACCTCTCAGCGCATAGTGCCCGTTTTTGGCAATTGTCGGTGAAAAAAGGTGCTAGCTTCTTAACCAGGGCCAGTGTGAATTATTAGAAATGAAGAACGTTCATTGAAATGGCTTCCGTGTACACGTCAATCACCCCGGGGCTTTCCCGCTGAAATATTCGTGCAGTTATCCTATCATTTATTGTCAGTCATAACGTATTTTGCATTTCAATGAAACGTTTCTTTTTTCATGAATCCATTAGGGTGAACCCGGCTAAGGTTAAAGTCTGAATTAATATCTGAACTTCGGACGCAAACCGACCAATAGAAATGTAACCAATTAGCTTCTTTAGTGTGACGTATCTCCAAGGTTTAATCTACATGGAATAATAAGGTTGTTTCATTAAAGCCCAAAAACGTCTTCTGTTCCTTCTGTTATTGCGGATTAGTGAAGTTGAATTACAAAGTCCCTCTACCTTGTCATTTCGTAACAAGTAAGCCAGCTAGTTCTACCGAGTTTGTCCCCGATTCAAGCGCCATCCACGCAAAGTCCTGTTTTCTAGGTGACTTTATTCACTTCAACTTCGTGGCCCAGCGAACTATTAAAGCCGAGAAACCAGATATCTGAAAGCAGTGTTCTCTACGCTGGTAAATACACTGCCAACTGGAGGCCAAAAACTTATCGTCACACCCATGTCATCCATTTACGTATCGTTACACTAGCGGAGTACGGTGGGTTTCTTAGACTTTACCGCAACCAAGCGCGGTAACATCAAGAACCATTAAGTAGACGGGATATTTCAGCCGCAACAAGGTAATCCCTCTGAAATAATTACACTAATAATCCGAGGTGAATAAAAAGTCCAAGTTGGAAAGAAAAAGATACTGAGAGGATCTGGCCCCAGTTCTTCAAAGGTTGGATAACTTTATTCACTGGATAAATCACTATCCAGCGGATAAAATGCACTCTAGCTAATATATATTTTTCCGCTGAATAGTGATTTATCCAGTGGATAAAGTTATCCAACCTTTGAGCAACTGGGGCCAGAGCTAGAAAACAGGCGCTTTATAGGCTTTATAGAATGTAAGCGCGACTTTTTGGGTGGTGCCAGGGTTTGTCTGTATAGGGAGGTCAGCTTGTGTAACTTGGTTTAAGGTTGTAAGGAAATCTCTGACTTTTATGTAGTTACGTTTTTCACAACACTCAAAATTATTTTGAAGCCTTACGGAGGTTTTAAGTTGATCAATTACATATTCCGTAACTGTCACCCCATTTCGTCCCTTAATTAGCCATATTGAGACAAGCAAGATCACTTATTAACTTAGTCCGATAATTAAGAAAATATTAACTCTTGAATTCCGAGGTTGCTGTCGTACGTGTTTGTATCAGGTTATGTAAGCACACTGCTTTTCTGTCTCTCAATACCAAATATCAGGAAATAGGCCAGAAGGCCAGCATGACCGCAACAGCCTTATCCACCTAAGTTCCTTCTGTGTTCTTTGTGGTAATTGCATAAGTTGGAGTATAATTACTCTAAACTATGAAAGAACATAAAGGAAGCCATGCACAGGCACAAACAAGCCCATCCATTACCACACGACCTGGCTTTACAATGCATGGTCATGTGCAAGCCGAATTACCGTTCCGTTGGTAATCCGAAATCGATGACCATTTCCTCATTTTACCATTTTGGTTGTACACTGAGTTCCGTCATGGTATGTAGCCTCAGCCACTGTAGTCCTATGGCGATGATTTGGTCCGATCTTAGAGATGGTCAAGAAGGGTTGGGATATGATGCTTTCTCTTTTACTTATATTATTATACCGTCGCAAATCCTGATGAAGTCACTAGTCACCGATGATGGCATAATCCATGACATGATCCATTCAACCATGCAATCATAATGCTTATATGTAGTTAGTGGGAATCCCTCCTCTCCAATGGCGCCTGCAGCGAGCGCAGTGTGCTCTCCTCAGTCTATAGCTAGTTGTGTAGTCTTTCCACTTCATATCATTGTTTGCTATTAACTTCTTCAGTTCTTTTAGGACCTTTTAGCAAACGGTTTTAAAATCAATTCACAAGTGGATTGCGGATTCCAAAATTTAGTGGATTACAGTTTCCATTTCAGTTTGGCTTCTGGATTCCATTCCACTGGATTCAGGATTCAAACAGCAAAAATTAATTTCGTGGATTCCAGATTCCAGCAGTCTGTTTTACATGTTTAATTTTATGGGGTGGTATGCTGTTTACACACAAAGGCGGCTGAGTGGCTCTGATATTGATACTGCAAACAATGTAGACGAAAATTAATTCCTCTGACGTAAATACATTTTCTAAGAATTTTTTCGCGCACCCCGATATAACGGACTCCCGCTATTACGGACGCTAAATTTCGGTCCTGAAGGTGTCCGCAATAAGCCGGAGAGTTGACGTATCGTGGAAAAGACTCTTGGCCTTGACTGGCTAAAAAATCGCTGAGGTAGATGAGAATACAAACAAACAAGGGGGTTAGTTTCTAAAGAAACTGTGGTGCTGGGTCGGTGGGGACGTGAAACACAAAATTTTGGATTTATCAACTGAGTTGATAAGGTAGATTGGCCACCGTAAAGAGATTAAAAGCTGACGTTTCGAGCGTTAGCCCTTCGACAGAGCGGATTCGGTTTGCTACGTTAACTTTTCAACATTATACAGCCAAAGAAAAAAAGCAGTTTTGTCTGCGAGCTACAAAAACTTTCGGGCGAATTGAAACAACCCTCTCGTATAGTCCACTATAGCGACTACTCACCCCCCCTCCCCCCTGAGACTGTCGCTTCCGAAAGGTTCCAGCTGTCCAACTGAATATACTGAATATACTGAGAAAATTCGGTATTTGGAAAAGAGGTCACTTACGATCGCGAGATGTGGTCTCACCGAAAGGTTCCGATAACTCGCTCAGAAACGTATTGGCACTAGGCTTTGATAGATTGTTCTTGCAAAAGCCTGAGCATAATATGCTACTAGCAGTCCTCGTTTATTTCTAAAATTATGCCAATAATTATGTTAATTTTTGTAAATTATGCTCATTGTAGCAAAAAATGCAGAAATTATACTCCTACTTTTTACTATAAATTTTGTAAGAACACCTCAATAACTATGCAACAAACAAGTAAATGCAAACACATTTACCCTATTTACAACTAGAAACTTTACAAGTGCATAATTAATTATAAATTCCCTGGCTATCACTGTCTTGCAAAGTATTTGCAGTGATAGGGGAATGTAGAAAGCTAAACCACTGAAACAACAAAACTGTCTGACAAACAAAAACTCAAACAATTAACAACCAGCGCAAATGTGAAACACTGTTTTTGACTCCGCTTTTTCGGGTGGACCATTACACAAAACAAGCCAATTCATGTAATACTAAAGTACTAATAGTGCATAATCTCTGTTCTCATCGCCATCTTGGGTAACCGAGCTAGAATCCTGGGTCACTTCCTGTGGGTCCCAGGTCCCATGAATGTGACAATAAGCAGACAAAAATTGATTTTGTTGATTTTGTTACTTAAAATTGCCTGTAACACTGATCTCGGGCCAAAAAAATTGGTTGCATGATCAATAAATGCAAAACTAGTCAAAAGTGCAAGTTATGCTAGCAGTGCTTTTTTCGGAAAATCGATGAAAAATATGCTTGTAACGACGAATTAGGCCAAAAATTATGCTAGCACAATCTATCAAAGCCCAGTTGGCACAGCCATACTGAAAACCGAGGAGAACCTGAGGACGAGGTTGAAGACCGTCTGGGAATCTGGGAACCAGTAAATCTGATGTCCGTGAGTCATTGCAGGCTGTAGTAAGGAAGTATTAAGGAAGAAAGTACTGAAAACAAAACAAAGGCATATGGTGCATACTGTAGAAAGCCTTTACTGCAGATTTTGAGGTTTAAGTATGGCTCCTAGAGGATACTTCACTACAGGAAGTCTATCAGCATTCATTTTTCTTGGTGTTATAAGAGGATCATTCTCAGTCGCGATATATTTTGCTGTACATTCCTACAGATCACCAAGCCTCGTATTTCTTCTTCGTACTCCAGGCTCTGTAGCCCTGTATGCTGTTTTTATGATTTTTCTTTCTTCGCGTGACAGCGAAATTAAACAGACGTTCTACAATAACTTCAGGAATGTGAGGAATTACTGGAAGTTTGCTGTGATGGGTTTGGTACAGTTAGCTGCTCCATATATGCTCTTTATGTATGCTGTACGAGTTTTGAATCCTACAACTGCTGGTGTTTACATGGCGGCCGCTCCGTGGATTTCTATTTTGTTAGAAAGACTGCCATTCGTCCGGGTAAGTACCTTTTCATCACATCATTCTCCGTAGACGTGCTAGTTATTAGTGTCAGTAGATGAACATTGTTTCCTTGCCACTGTTACGTTGCTTTAATTTATTTAAAAGACCGGAAGTAAACAATCATGAGATTTGTTGTTTCGTTTTGCACTAGTGCAATCAAAACCACTAGAGCGGTAGAACGATGTTTCGGGATTTGAACTGGCAGCAACTTGATTCTTATTCCTTGATCACTGTTTCTTTGTTCGTTTTCTTGCCACTGTTGCTTAATTTTATTGAAAGACCAGAAGTAAACAGGAGACTTTAAGTCGTGGTCCTTTGGGATTTCAATTGTTTAATACCATGCTAGTAACTGACCTATAATTGGCATAGAAAAGAGAGTAAAATCAAGTTGTTTTCTTTCATGTAATCTATCAAACTAATGGTTTGAAGGTCCTACAAAGTGTGTATTCGACCAGCCCTTTCATCTACATGTAAAATTTTCGCTGTTATTAAAGCCCTGGTCAAATGGTACATGACAGTCGATGATAGTATAAGAGCTTCTTCCCCCCCTCCCCCCAACTATCATCAAATATCATTTGCATGGCCAAACGGTTTGAAGAAGTTCGTGATATCATGATATTGGGTGATTTAAGTTAAGCTGAGTCACACAAGGGTATTCATGCAAACTTCTAGTGCCAAGCCCTGCCATATGAAAATGCTATTCTTGTTTGATCCGCCCCATCTGATGAGTGGCGCAGTTCTTTTTCGGCAAACGTTGCTCATTTTTTGCATTGTTGGAGTCCACTTCATCTGAAGACACATTTTCCCTGTCTTTTTTGGGTTTATTAGTTTCATTATCATTTTGAGCATTTTCAACAACAAGTCGTTCTGGGGAGCATCTCAACACAGCAGCCTTCGCAGCCACTGTGAATGAGCCCGTCAATTTTGGGGGAAACAGCTGACGAAAATACTATCACGAGGTATCATGCATGTGGTCAAACAGAAAATTATCATTGACTATCATTGAATGATAGTGAATGATAGTCAATCATAGTGCATGATAGTTGGTGATCAAAAGGGAGCAAGAGTTTCAACTATCATGGACTATCATCAACTATCATGGACTATCATGTACTGTTTGACCAGGACTTAACACTTACTTAACACAATCACTTACCTGTACATTTACTAGGTACTTTATAGGGGTATGAATTACCCCCCACATCCTCCCCCAAAAGGGGGGCATTTGACTGATGTGTACCCCATGCTCTCTGTCTGTTTAATGCCTAATCATACTGTACAATTGTAGCAGGGGTAAGTATTTTGTAATGCTAAGAGTTCATTCTTGCAGTAAGTCTGTGCATAAGTGATCTAAGGATTAAATTTCAGTACTGGCATCCAGACCAATCTCTTGTACATGTCTTTCTCTTGTGAAATAACACTGGTCATTGATCAGTTGTTTTACCATACACGTACTGACAACACACTAAGGTCAACTACTGATTCTGTTTTCTTATTTCTTGCAGAGTACATATCCTGTATCAGCAGGGAAGATTGGAGCAATAGCTGTTGGCTTTGTGGGTATTCTTCTAGTCTCAATATCTGGCATTGCCTTCGCCACAAATAGCAGTGGTTATTGTAAAGACGTAGATGCATTTAGTGCTAATCATACCTCAGTGCAAACCACAGTGCTCCCCACAAGTAGTCGCTCGAACAGTACGACTATAGACGATTCCACATTAAGAAAACAGCCGTGTACTCCATTTACACATGTAGAGCTAGCTATGTCTTTACTGGCTTTGATTGGTGGATCCTTAATGTGGTCAATCAGTTCAGGTATGTCATTCCAGTCTGCCAATCAGGGGGGGGGGGGGGGGCATAAAGGGGGGCTTTTCATCCTAGTCTGCTAATAGAGGGAACTTGGGGGGGGCAGTTGGGGGGGGCTTGTCATGAAAATTCCAGTCTGCTAATCAGTTAGG
>Ga0126336_10001596_pt1 | contig 12089 bp, 9 predicted proteins | sample SidCmetagenome_FD_92530 | JGI IMG/M metagenome (GOLD analysis project Ga0126336, IMG submission 92530) | Coral microbial communities from El Islote,Puerto Morelos, Mexico - Siderastrea C C metagenome | ecosystem: Host-associated > Invertebrates > Cnidaria > Coral | place: El Islote,Puerto... | reverse complement strand
AAATGAGAACTTGGAGCAGTTCAACAAAGTGGCATTTATCTTGAATTGTGTACTATTTTAGTTGAACAGGAATTAAGGATATGAAAAAAATTAAAGAATTTGCCGCGTGCGTACATACCCTGCTGTACCTAAAGACGAGTTCTTTTCGGCATTTAAATAAAAATATGTCAAAGCAGAATTTTTAACTTTTCTTGAAATCTCGGTATATTGTACACAAACGTGTGCCATTTGAATTTATGTATTAAAAATGGGGGTCACCGAGCTCGTTTAGGAGAAAACGACCTGCTATTTCTCTGAACTGCTCAGCTTTCATAGAAAACCTATCAAGTTCCGAGCGCGCGCACGCTAATCACGCAAAAAATGATGCGCAGAAAGGATGCGCAATGCAATTGAAGGAAATCACCTTAAGTGCGACTCGAAAGTGAATTCTCATAATGCTGATTCAAATTCATAATTTGATTTTACTAGCGAAAGCATGGTGGATACAACCCACTAAAACTTAATTGCAAAGCTACAAAAAATCCTGATGAGGAGGCGGGTTAGAAAATAACTTTGCAAGTTAATATTTCCTTCATAATCATGAGTATCAGCATTGTTGAACCGTTAGGGTAATGACTCTACTTATGGATTTGTTTTCATTCTATTCTAACCTGAGCACCCGCAGAAGACGGAGTTACGTCTTTTTTGATCAAGACTTTTATTAAATGATGCAATTGTATACCGTTATAAATCATTCTTGCTTAAAAACAGACGCAAGAAATATAACAAAACAATATCAAACTATGGGCGCACAAAATTGATAACCATTATTTTTCAATCTCTCAGTGGGGAGCTACATATATTTTACTCACCTGAACAAAGAAGAGGAGCCAGCAACGCCAAAAGTACTAATGTAAGGGCGAACATCTTTCAACTAAGGCCAGCAGGAGAAGTTCCCGATATTGGCAATGCTATTTCCCGCTGATTTTTTTTAAGAAACTTAAAATGAAAACGGTATTTGATGAGCTGTTTCTATCCCATAAAACGTTAGCCCTTGACAAGCTCGCCTTGCATTTTGAGTAGGCATTGCTTAATCTATAAGAAAACACAAAGGCCTCATGGTATGACATGATAGTGGTACAGGCACAAGCTGAACCAATGTAAATGGTGCTGAGATTTTTTCAGTGGACCGAAGGACAAATTCATCTGCAAAGGTGCGTGTACATCTCGTTTTGTCCTTTTAAAACGTTCTTAACTGATCATTTCAGTAACACATTTTAGATTGACGTGACTTTAATGACCTCCAAAGTTTCATTAAATGTCAGTATTTAACACCAGGATTGAAAGACAAGCTATTGTATGAATTGGTTCAAATAGCGTACGCGGCGTTGAATGTGAGTGATAGAATGACAGAATGTTGAATAATAGGCTGTGTTCGGGTTCCCATTTGTTTCCTCCGCCATAAATAACAGGTTACAAGTTAGTATGAAGATAGCCTACTTCCCTTTCCTCTTCTCGAACTTACCCCATTTTCATAGGTAATAGGTCTTGAGTTGCTACTGGATCAACCACATCCAAATAACGTATTATGTCTATTCAGACCGGGTTGGTGGGGAGCGGGGAATCTGCCGCCCCTCCCCAACAAGGTATTGGGAGGTTTAAATTTTTTGATATGCAAGCTACAGCCACCATACTTGATGACCTTTCCTAAATTTATCTGGAAACGATTTGGTATGGCAAGTCCTTGTTGATCAAATTTGAAGTTACTATGGCAATCACATTTTGACAAGCAGAATTTCGAACACTCCTCTTCAACACTCCTTTTCCTCTTGAAAATATATAGCTTTCCTAGGTAAGTTTTGAATTTTTAGATCATTTTAGTGTTCTTCTTTTATTTTGATTACTTTTTGGTCGATTATAGTGCTTTTTGGTGGGTTTCGCAGAAATCAAAGGTGACAGATCCAAGGTGGTAGCCGTATTAAAAGTGACGTAATGTTTACGTTATATGACGTCATCAGCTCAATTTGCGGCCCTTAAAGAAAGCATTATTGAAATTGCGAAGTTACTTCTAAGTTTCGTTGTCATAGCTTTAACATTTTCTGAGTCAGGAGCCCCCCCCAGCCCCCCCCCCCCTCCCCCTCTTCTCCCCCTCAGCTCAGAAGGCCAAAAAAGAAACATGGTCCGTATAGCTTGAGAATTGAATGTTTGTCGTTGATATATTTAAGTGCTTTATGGAGGTGTTTTCGCACTCTCTATAAAATGAAAAGTAACTTGGATTTCTATGGGAAAAAAGGACATTACACAAATAACTAAAACCAACGATTACGCAAAGGAGCTATTAAAGTCTGTGAAGCGCTAACATTTATGGAAGCTAAGGGCTCACTTTCAATTTGTCCCATAACAGTCATCAGGTCGTCACGTTCAAAACATTATTAAGTATACATTAAATTCTTGATACAAGCCGGTTAGAATTAATCCAAAATAGGCTACTGGGGATTACTTGTGGAACAGACCATGCATAAGGGACAAACATTCTTATCTTCGTCCCCTCGCCAGTTCTTGCAGAAGGAAGACTGCGTATGAAAAATAAAATGCAGAAAAACACGTGGATAGGGTTTCTTTTTTTCCCTAGGTATCATACAATGTTGGTATTTCCTCGAACAATAATGGGTTTGTTTATTCGTTTGTTGTGCTTTAAATGCTTCATAAAGGAGGGATTAATCTAGAGAGAGTAACTTAAAACGACTCTCGTAGGTTATGAAGTATGATGCTCGATTGGTCAAGAATAATTTCGGACCCAGCACTGATAAGCTATAAAATCGACATTATTTGCACTCCTGGGGCCTGTTTCTCGAAAGTCCCGATAACTTTTCGGGCCCGGAAAGCTATTTTATGAATGAGCGCATGGTTTACCTTAAACATTCAAATATTTGTTGGTTTTTAAAACTAAGCAGTTAAGTTGAAAGTTGATGAAACAAGTCGGGCTGGTTTGCAGGCTAAAAGTTACACCACCATTCTATAGATTTTGATTTTAAAATATAGCTCCGGGCCCGAAAAGTTACCGGGACGAGGGAACTCTGCTACTTCAAGCAGATGCACTCTTCTGCGAGTAACATACTTTATTTTTCATAACATTTTACATTGGTAATAAGTATCTCAATGAAATATTCAATCCACTCAGTTGAGACAGGAATGTTCAACCTATGGGAAAATAACAAAGGAATAAAGTGAAGTTAAAAATAAGTTCTATGTAGATGTAATTGTCCAGTCTTCACAATTATTTCTTTAAAAAAAATGTACCAAATTTACAAAAATTTGTTGGGTCTTGTAACTTGCTTTTGATTCGATCACAATTTACGGTCATTGTGCTGCGGCTGTGGTTCGTAAGTCGCTACGACACGTAGTGGGTCTATTAATATCAAAGGAGAGAATATCAAAAGGAGAGAATATCACAAAGGCAGAACTTGAAAAAATGGTCTAACACTTAAGTGGCGACCAATTCAATCATTGCTGACCTTAAGTAAAAAGTAAAAAAGAGGCTGCGTTCGGATGTGCTCTGTTGAACTGCTAAATACTCACAAGCCTTGCAAGTCCTGGCGCAATCTCTCTTAATGTCCGGCAGAAAGCGACAAAACAATGCATTAGCAGCACAGTCTTCTCTTTTGTCTTTGCAATCTGTATAAGAAAAGAAAAAATTGTTTTACCTCTCCACAAAAATTCCTTTAGTGTAAGATTTTTATCATATATACTGCTATCTAAAATATTAAGCAAAATCTTTTGACCTGGTTTAAGATGGTGTTAATCCAATCACTAAGAATTTTTTTTGCTAAAAGCATTTCTTTATACCAAAAATGTCTACAATGTTTGCTTATTAAACTTTCACAAGCATATGAATGCACTTGAAAGAAAACATTTCCTAAGTAAAGTCACATCATTCGACAAAATGAGGCACGCAATAAACAACAACACTACATGTAAATGAAACTACTGTTACAACAGTTTATAGTAGCCATGTTTTTTCTCTAGTTATACTTACTTGGATTTATCGTAGGTGGCGGAAGTGTTTCTGGAGGTGGTCCATTTCCTTCTAGTCATAGAAAAAATGGCAGATTTATTAATTTAAAATTATATTCATTTTAACTCAACAATAAAAACTACTTTTGTTACCTTTTATATGCGCGTGTGTATAATGTGTATATTATCAGTTATTGTAATATGTTCTGGTTCTTTAAACATGGCAAGTAGACTATTAGTGTCATCTACAAAGAAAACAAATCAAAAACGTTTTCCGACTTATAGCCAGTCGTGTACAAACGAAACTGGTAATGATTGGCAAGATGGTCTGTGTTTGGCGGCTTCCTTTAAAGTTTTCCATTGAGTTTTGTTTCAATCGAGTATGTTTTTTAAGTGTGCTATACTTGCGAAGCAAATTAGAAGAATGCTGTAAGAAACCTATATAGAGACAACACAATCAAATAGCACTTTATTTGAGGTCGCTGTACGCAGAAATTTTACTGTTCAACTATTTAATGTTACTATCCACCCAAGCGCAACAGACATTTAAAGACAACCAACAGTCTTCTATGGGAATAGTAGCATATTGTTCTACCTTTCCTTCCCTTTCCTCCCTTCCCCTCCCCCCTCCTCTTTCACAATGTTACATTTTAACGGACTTTTTCTCTGCATTGTCATATGTGAAACATTCAACCTTGATTTAATTCTGCTCATGCATGGTCAACCCGACAACCCCTGATAAAGCTGATAGCATTTTTACTACATAAGGTCATCTGTTATCAGTCAGTCTTCTTACCAAGCCTCTGCGTAATCCAATCTATATAACTCGTCACGCGCGCAAACACACTGTAGTATTTGGTTGGACAGCCGCGTTTACCAAAGCTGACAACACCGTGCATGTACCACGTGTTCCCCTCCTCGCAAACAAGAGGTCCACCACTGTCTCCTTGGCAGCTACCTGAACCACCTGAATGGCCCTGTCCAGCGCATAAGTGGGCACTTCCGTCGTATCGAGTGTACTTCTTGGCACAGTCCTCGTGGGACACTATAGGTACCTGTGCTTGCTGAAGAACAACTGGAGACGGACCGCTTCCAGAAAGACGTCCCCAACCTAGCGGAGAAGTGTTCAAATGACCAAGACATAAGTTTCAATAAAACAGCTTTTTCCACTAGAAAAAAACTTGAAAGCTATGTTTTGTCAGATAATAACAAAACTGAAGTTTTTCATCAGCCAAGAAAGGCTGGATAATCAATGGCTTGACTTAGTTCCGTAAATTGACGGATGTTCGAACAAAATGTTACTTGATTAATTGGCTATTAAAAACACTATATCTGCATTAGTGCTGCAAATCATAGCCTGTATCATAGTCTGATACAAACTCGTGACTAGCTTGAATAAACCACAAACATAATAACTATTAAAGAATGAAAGTCCCAAGGAAAAAGCAACAACAAGCAGGAATAAAAATTAAAACAAAAAACGAACCAAAAAAAAAAAAACAATACAATACCACACAATACAACACAAACAAAATCTAAAACTTTTTCTGAGATCGACCGACCAGGAATAAATTTTCTGCAATTATATCCTGGGCTTGTCTTCAGGGGTGTTATACCTTGCATATTTTCCGAATATCTCTCTGAAGCCGCGACTAAACGTTCCAACATTGTTGTACAACATTTGTTGCTTTAACAATGTAAGAATGCGTAGCACCCTTTGTTAGATGATGTTTGAGCAACAGTTTTCTTTGTTGGGTAAATGTTGGAGTGAAGTTAAATGACGTTTGGCTGCACGTCCAGAACAAACGTTGTGCCGAACAATGCTGGAACGTTAAGCCGCGGGTTTACAAATAATAACCAAAGTTTTCAAACCTGTAACGTAGCATTTGGTTCCAGGCCTTGGTGGTTCTTTGGGAAGGCAAACTGTGGATACCTTTTCACTGATTTTTGCAGAACCTTTAAGCTCCAGAACTGCGATGTCGTGTTTCAAGTTCTGCATGGTAAAACCTTTGTGTCTATAAAGAGTCTTTATTTTAAACTCTTCTTGGACATCAGTTGGTCCTCCCTTCTTTCTGTGAGCACCTGATTACAAAATAACCAAATTTATAAGACTAATACGCTTGCTTTTAGCTAAAAGCTTTCCAGAGGACAACTTGAATAATTAGATCTCAGTTGTGAGGTTACTTGTATTGATCTGGGAAATGCGTTATACACGTGCAGTTTCTGTACACAGAAACGTGAAAAATAGATAAAAAGAGAGCTCACTTTAAGTAAGAAGAATATCAACTTAAGCAGTTCATAAACGACGACCTGAAAACATTCAGACTTGAACGGGATGTATTAAAATGACGCTTAGATATGTAGATATATTCAAAAATTGAAGCCATTTTTTTGGACATTTATTATTAGCGGGAGCTTATAAATGAACAGTTGACAAGATATAAATTTAGTGAGGTGCCGATGTTATTTGATTTCAAGCCCCAACTTACCCACTACAACTGTGTACCCGTCGGGGTATGGATATCTGTACACACAGTGAGCTGCAGTAATAATCCAATTTGGTCTTAGCAGAGACCCGCCGCATATATGGCGTCCATTGACGCGAAGAGACACCTGCCAAGGCCATGAATTGGGGGCTGCATCTTCACCGTTAACAATACGTGTGAAGAACGGTCGCTTGCCACATCCTGAAAGAAAATAATTACCTTCACATGAGTGGGTGTGGTAACGCTTCGTTCCAAAAGTGATAGGTACGCCTTAAGGATTCTCAAATTGAATAATTCGCCTAAATCTGAAGTAAATTGTTGAAGCCCGAAAAATCGCTTCTTGTTGACCATCACATTGACTGTCATCAGATAATGCTCTTTCTCTACTGTATCAACCGATTTTCACATCAATCTCCGTCTAGTTCGGGGACAGTCTTCCACCCTGTTACCTTGGTTGCCGAGGGCTCCACTCTACTTTATCATAATTTGGTCTAATTCACGTGGGCGTATGTTTATGCAAGTTTTATCTGAAATTCTCGATAAACCTTGCTGAATCAACCCTTGCGACAATTTTTTAAGCAACAAAAAGGTTTTTCAGAATCATCTGACTTCGCAGGCCCTTGCGCCTTTGAAGTATATTAAAGGGTGCATCATTTTAATGCCGTGCGCGCGCAATCTCTATAGGGAGGAAAAAGGTTGAACAGTGTATGCACTCAAAGTGTAAACACGCTTTGGAACCATTTAGATCTGAAAAAAGTTGACCCTTCCTTACGTTATTGTGAAAGTTCAACCAAGTTTAACTGCTTGAATATATGTTCAAAAAAGTGTTAATAAAACAGTCAGTTTAAACTACCGGTATGTAAGCAATGGTATTTACTTTGTCTTTGGTTAATGTTATATCTGCTAACGTCGATCAGTTTTGTACCACTATTTTTGATAAAGACTGAAAAACTGGCAACTTACCCTGGCTAAGTGTAGGCACAAGCAGTGTAAAGATGACGCAAATAAAAAGTAACATCTCTGAAGGTTTTTGTTCAGTAACTCCAACACCCTAAATGTGTTGGTTTATTTATATCATTTTATGGACCTGTCAATCCAGCTTTATTTGTAAAGCTGGTCCAGCTAGAGGAACACTGGTCTTAAGAATATCATAATTGTTTCCAGGCCAGAAAGTCACGAAAAGAATGCTTTGCTAGGCAGGATAAGGGCTTTATTGCATGTAGATACACAAAGTGTCCGAGAGATGAAAACGATTGTGTTTTCGAAGCAGGTATTCCAATAACGATTATATTAGTTTGTTTTTGTGGCAGTTTATAAAGCATTCATCTGCAAAGCTGTGTGGTGGTCTTGCCCCTGATAAAACATGGCTCGGAGAAAAGTCATATCGAAAAGTACACTATCACTAAATTATGGTGCAACCTGTATTTAACATTTTTTGCTTTAGTAGTTACGTATACCGGTAAATTCGCTCTGAATAAATCAAAAATGCCTTAAAACTGATTCTGTTTATCCCATTCATTTCTTTTAACAACAAGAAATCACCAAAGAAATTGCATTGGGCATTTGTTTGTTTGCTTTTTCCTTTGGAAACACAAAATATCCCCATTCACTGAAGAATTTTTTTTTTGTTCTTCGGTGTCTCTTACCACTGCGGGATCAAGGTAAACTGTACGTCTTCTTAGCCGGGAAACGAAGGAAAACAACAACGACAAATTCATATAGTATGCTTCACCGTTCCCACTTCTTTCAAATAAAGGGATTTTACTTGGGATAAAAGTAACTCCGACGTCTTATCTGCTTACTGGTAGCCTACTTCAGGCGATGAGATCAACTGCCTACTCGTCGCCATGTGTATGTATTATTATGGTTGGTTGTGGGTGTCGACCCTCATTAATCCGGTGAGAAGTTGTTTCCTGAAATGTCCGATTTGAAGTTGTTCACTTTTAGGTTCGCTGATGTACTGGTATCCTAACGCGTTTTTTTGATCGTTGACATGCGCGCTTCAGGAATTTCGATTCCGTTATCTCTGTTGATGTTATCAGGGCGAAGTCTTGTGTGGATAGCTTCCTTGACCTAACGAATGTACCGATGTGATTCTCGATCAATAAACATTACATCATTCCAATCAGGGCGAAGTCTTGTGTGGATAGCTTCCTTGACCTAACGAATGTACCGATGTGATTCTCGATCAATAAACATTACATCATTCCAAAGCGGGTGTTGGCCGGTCTTATTGGCGTGCCCAGAAACGGCGGAGGTGTGGGTAAGGGCGAGTAGTATTTCCCTGTCATGCTCTTTGATCCTTTCCTTACATAGATCTACCTTTTTGTTTAGCCGAAGTGACTGCGTCCTTTGGTGGCATTCATCGTGACTTTAGCGGACTTGAAGATGGCGCGAATGCAACCCAAATATGTAGCAGCCGATCGAGTTCAGCTAGGATTGAAACTTGGAGTCCGTTTCTCGAAACCCAGTATAGTTTACCCGGTTGTTTGTTGGTAGGCCTGTTTATGTTTACGTTCTTTTTTTTTTTCAAAACTGTTTTTATCGATTGGTGGGAATTAGTGCAAAGTTGTCAATGTGTTCCTCAAAATTGTTTTGTGTCTCCTGAAAACAGTAAAAGAAAGAAATAAAAATTTATCTTTCGAAAAGAAATGATAAACAAATAAATTGTTTTAGCGGGAGAGTAGGGAAACGGAGTCCTCGGGGCCACATAGTTGGGACTTTTAACTGAGTGTTCTCAGCACTTCGAGTTTCTCTTCTCCCTGCATCTGCAGGGCCTCAATTGCAACGTTCTTCCTTAACTAAATAAAGGACACAATACGCCCATTATGTATGTTCATTTCTGAATCACACCATTTGACACTGATGACATATTCAGCCGAGTGTGTAATTTGAAAGATCCAGTCATTGCGTCACTTTAGTTTTTCCCAAGCCATCATTAGCCTATTGAAAAAAAAAAAAAAGAAACATCTTAACTGCAAAAAATGCAATGTTCTCATGGTCATGGTCCTGGTTAGCTAAACTGAATACTCGTTCTGATTACGTAGTATTCGCTATTTGTAAAATTGCAGCTGACGATCAGCAAAGTTGTCCCAACTTCCATAAATTAAGTGTGTGGGAAAGGGCATCAAAAATTAGCATAGAGCCCTATAGTCTATTCGCAAGTTCCCTAGGCCTTTCTACAAAAGCGTTGCCCAAGTTCAGCATAAATATGAAAATTCGTGTCATTTGCATGTCAATGAAAACACATTTCAGTGTGAAAGGCTGTGCGATCATATCTGCACGCACCCCTGATGACTCGTTTTCAAATAAAGGCCTGGGCTTTTATGGACCACCAGAGCCTAATGAGGTCCACAGCATGAGTTTAAATAACGTCATATGAAGTGGAAATTGCATAATGGTCTCTAAACGGCGGTCATTTTGGATCCGCCGTCTTAGAGTTAAAAAAAACTCCGAAAACCATCAGATTTGACTCAAGGAAATCAAAACCAATAAAAAAGCGCCCTCAAATAATTTTAAAAAATGTAAAGGTAACCCCAATAAAGTTATGATTTGTCATTAAATACTGAACAAAAATCTAACAAATTTGTCTCTCAAATTTTAATAACAATTAACATATCATGCCAAATCTTCTCCAGATAAATATTACAAAAAAGTCGCAAAGGTTGATAGCCTTTTGTCAGCGTCCCCCCCCCCCCCCCCTTCCGCTCTGACTCGTTCCTGCTGTCAATTTAGGCTAAAAGGCCTTTCTGAGATGGCCTATCAATTTTTCACCCTCTCGACGAACATATCTGTCATATCAATTTCCAATGTTTGTCTGTAAAATAAATGAATGACAAAATAAAACTGCAGAGGAATTGGAAATAACCACACAGTTCGATACAAATTTTGTTGAATATAAGAGCAATATTCCTATGATCTATAACTTGCTAAGAGCTAGAAAAAGAAAACAAATGCACTTCAGGAACTGCACAGTGACAAGGTGAAGAAACTATTTTTTTTTTCATAAGTAAAGGTTCACAAGGGGAAAGAAGCTCAAGGAAACGTCAACCGGCTGCCAAGGTTGAATTATTTTGACCCAATAGTCTAACGTCGGCTTCAAAACATGCGAACCTATTATTTTTAGTATCCAAGGTGTGTAACTGGCAATCCTGGTGAACACAGTATAGTATTCGGTTGGACAGTGCAGTTTGCCGAAGCTGACAGCGCCATGCAGGTACCATATGCCTCCGTTTACACAAGCAAGTGGCCCACCGCTATCCCCATTACACCCTCCTGAAGCAGCTGCAGCATGCCCCTCTGCGGCGCACAAGTGAGCATTCTTGTCTACTCTAGAGTACATCTTTCTACAATCACTGTGGGATACGAGAGGTAACTTGGCTTGCTGAAGGATGTCTGCTGCTGGTGCTCCACCTAACGTACGACCCCAACCTGCAGTGTTATATATTTTCAGTTATCACCTGATAATTTTCCCTTGAACTCATAGCAAAGCACTGATTAATCAAAATCTGCCAGCGAATTAAGATAGCTAAAAGCGAATTTAGGTGAATACTGCGCTTTCTCGTTATAGTACACATAAACTGAGTGAATGTTATTTGTATTTAATGATCGAGGGAAAGGCGCACTTGGGCTGCCTTGGGTCCATATGGCAGGCAGTTAGCTCTGTTTTATGTAGCTTGAAGCCTCTATTAGTGCTACAACTTCCCTATCGAGAATCACATCATCATCATCATCGTCATCGTCATCATCATCATCATCATCATCATCACTTCATCGGCTAGCTTATTCAAACCCGTTATGTAACAGATGGAATTCAGATCTGCGTCTCGATCTGGAAAGCAAACTGTATTCACTTTGTCACTTAGTTTTACATGGCCACCCAACTGAAGAGGAGCAATGTCGTCCTTGAGATTTAGACTGGTGAATCCACTGTGTTTGTGGAGACTCTTTAAGCGAAAGGTTTGCTGCACAGACGTGGTTCCAGTTCGTCTGTGTCCACCTATAGAAATGTTGAAAGAAACACTTTAAGACAGCGTTTTTTACCAGATGGAGTTCGGGGGGCTGCTTTTTTATCTTAACTTATTGAGTCCAGGTTTGATTGAGTCCAAAATTTATCAACAAAGTAAATTCGCGTCCGTAAAGAAATTCAAAAGCTAACAGTTTAAGTGGTAGCCCGTCGTCGTAGTGAATGAATTAAGGAACTGTGCTCGGTGAGCGATATTTCAAAAATTGAGCGGTGCAACCACTAATTGGCGGAAACATGGTAACATGAAAAAGAATAATAAATCAGTGAAAAAGAAAAACTGAAAAAACCGTGGGAATTAAAATTGCCGCCTAGAAAAATGAATTTTTGCTCCAAATTTGAGAGGATTTTCGTGTTGCCCAGCTAGTTCAGGGAAAGGCCAGCAACTGTCAATGTTCGTTAGAACGATGTAAGGTTATATGTAAAGTTCCGAGCGACTAGTTTGGAAGCTATGACCTCTGTTTGATTCACTGCGTTAATTACGTTTTTGTCACTGGCGAGGTTATAATTGATTGTTTTTTGTGGAAATCGTTAAAAAGCCTCTCTACCTGTGAAAGTCCTTGAATCCATTTTCTCTTTTTTTTTTT
>Ga0126336_10001595_pt1 | contig 12090 bp, 4 predicted proteins | sample SidCmetagenome_FD_92530 | JGI IMG/M metagenome (GOLD analysis project Ga0126336, IMG submission 92530) | Coral microbial communities from El Islote,Puerto Morelos, Mexico - Siderastrea C C metagenome | ecosystem: Host-associated > Invertebrates > Cnidaria > Coral | place: El Islote,Puerto... | reverse complement strand
TTTTTTTTTTTTAATGAAACTTTATTACAACACCGACACACTACATACAATACTAAAGCAAATCTACTACAAAAAACAAAAAACAAAAACAAAAACACTTAAGATGGTAAAGGTGTCAGCTACGTTGCGCCTCCAGATCTTAGTTATACAAGGTGCCGATTGCAAAGCCTGTTCTTCAAAATACTCCGTGTACAGGTTGGCTATCACGGCGGAGACCGGGCTCCCCATGGTTGCAACATCTTGCTGCTCATAAATTAAACCATCATACTGGAAATACGTGGATCTCAGAACGAACTCTAAGAGGTCCACAGTCTGTGTAGGTGTTAAAGTCGTGTGGTCAGCAAGACATGGGTCGCTCTCTAGTTTTCGCAACGCAGCCTGTACGGCGCCTTCAATCGGAACCTTGCTAAATAGGGATTCTACATCAAATGAGACCATGATCTCGTTTTCTTTTGCCCTTTCATTGTGGATAGTGGACACGAAATGAACTGAATTATTAACCGTGTAATCCGATTTCAATGTTAAGGGAGACACGCTGTTGGCCAAGTAGACAGACAAATCATACGCAAAGGTGTCAATGCAATAAACAAAAGGTCTCGGAGGTGTGTTAGCCTTGCGTATCTTAGGTAGACCGTAGATTCTTGGCGGATGATTGTGTCTAGGTCTCATCTTATTATATATAGACTCTGACAAATGTCCACTTCGCCTGAGGGTTAGAAGCTTTTCAGTCAACTTTCGGCTCAGACGGTCAGTAGGGTCTTTGTTGAGAAGTCGGTATTGATCGCTCTCAATCAGTGTTTTTATCTCATCGTATTAGGTGGTGCTATCTAGTAATACGCTGCCACGAACTTGATCAGCCGGGAGAACCATGAAAACAATGAGGATCGAAATGCACCCATCACAAGCAACCAAGGTGACACTTATACTGATACACAGCCAGTCGACACTATCGCCTGATGAAGACCAGCAGTATAGCGATCGAAACGTCGCGATCCACATCAAAGTGACTAAATCGTTGGAAAAACGATTAACTGAACTATCAAGCGTTTTATTGATGACATATTTGTCATCTGGGATGGCCCTCGGAAGATCCTCTTAGAATTTCTCAATGCTATTAATACTAAGGACGAACGCGTTAAGATGACTTAGGAAATTAGCGATGACCGGCTAAGATTTTATTTTTAGATTTGCTGCTTTTTAAGGAATCTACGTAGAAAACTCTACAATACTCTAGCTTTCAGAAACTGCTTAATAAGTATTTGTCCCACCGGCAGCAAAAAAAGCTTTTATTAAAGGCGAACATATGCGTTAAGCCAGAAATAGGTCTAGTTTTCCCGCATTCAGTGAGACGGTTGCTTTTCTGGGAATTTTTTAGGGAGATCAGCTATAGCAATACGAGGAACCTTGAAGGTTATCTGGGAAAAGAAGAGTAGTGTTAAAAACATCCTTTAAATACAGTCGCCTAGGAATCAAAAAAGCATAAAACCTAACCTTAGTTTCATTGTTTGTTGTAAATCAACTAATACGTTAGCGCATAAATACATCTATGTAAATATATGTTTTGGGGGCTCGCGGATTTAACGTTCAATCCGTGAGCCCTAGAATTAAACATTGCGCATTTTGTAAAGCAAGATTTCAATCATATCCCACACTTATGTTCTGTGGGTGTTTTTGCTGTTCACACGCTTACTGGGACGTGATTTAACTCCCTGATGAAGTCTGTGTGATCAGACGAAACCGGTTGGAGAATGAAACAAGTTGAGAAGATACGTTGCTGTGTGCTGCTCTCTAATTGTCATTTTAATAAATTGCCGTAGAAAAGAATTTGAGCATGATCCAAGGTTGAATTTTGACGTTTACTTATTTTTTCCAGGAGTTCTGCTCCACATAGCTATATAAAACTTTGTCAGGGTTCCAGTTGGAGATATGTAGAGTAATTCTAGAAATTCTTCAAACATCCACGTTCACAATTTTAAATAACGACAACTTTTTGAAAACGTGAGCTGTAATTGGAACAAATTGCTCCCGTGTCACACACTTACTGTTAAATCAATTACCTCCATGCTATGTAGAGTGTAGAGTCAGATGTTTGTGTTATTTATGTGCCAAGTTGTCTAGCAGATAGGTGAAACTGTTCTGCACATAGCTTTATGACAAAAGCATGAAACTTGGCATGCTAATACTAGGAATCGTAGGGAACGTTTTAACAATTAGAGGCAATCTGGATAGGATCTGTGGCAGCTGGGAAGGAGGTGGGGATTTTTCAATATGGCCGCCATTCAGACTATAAAGACTGTTATTGGGAAAATGAAGAAACATGAACTTGCAGTACAGTGTTGAATTGTCATTTTAGTTATGTCGGCTTGTTGAATGTCCCATCAAAATTAATTAAAACATTAACATTTTTCGGGGTGATTTAACTGAATTCAGGGGATTGTTTTATTACAGGTCAAAATTATCAGATTAGATATTTAATTTATTTAATTACACTGGTCGAATGATTTAACCACAATTTCGCTTTCTCCTCAATTATTTCGGTGGCCACTTTCAAGCTTACTTGTTTAACTGTTTCACGACAGAACTATGAAGCATTTAAAGAACGTAGAAACACGTTATTACACACGCTATTTGTTCAGCTATTTGTCCTTTTATTTCTCATTCTCATCAGTTTAAGTCACCTACAGTAACGACACAAGCACAGTAACTTTCAAAACAGATTTCCATTACCAAATCTACTACTTCGTCTATAGCCTTTACAGCTCTCGATTAACAGATTCGTTCTGTCAATTACAAGCGAATTTTGTTTGACTGGGTAGTTCAGCGCTAAAAGAGCACCAGGCACCACAAATAGCCAGCTGGGTATCCTGTCAGTGTCTAAATGAGGGGTTGCGGAAGGGACCTCTGTGCGGATGAAGTAGTGTGTTTTCTAACATCTTCTCTGAAAAAACGTTTTTCTTGCATTATTCACATTGTCATTAGATATTGGAAGTAGTGATGAGCTCTAATTCTTTAAGCTTGGAAGACTTGTTTGTGTGCGCAGCGCATTTTCTGTGCAAGCATATGCAATGTGGGCATACATGTAACATCAATAAGCATACTCTATAGCGATCTAGCTATACACCTTCCTCTTTCCAGGAAACACAGCATGGTGCTGCACCTAGTACCTGGCGCAAGCATTGCTTGTGCAGGTTTTTGTTTGACGTACTGAACTACGCGAGTTACGCGAGTTACGCGAGTTAAGTACCCGAGTAAACATCCTGTCCGCATTCCAGTTTGTTAGCCAATGTCGACTTCAAGCATCGTCTAGAACCAGTCACTGTCTGCTGTGTGGAGTAGCATAATCCGCTAAGAGTATAACTCTCTCAATAGTTAGTCAACTTTAAGCATTATTATCTCATCTAGTTGGAAACCAAGGACATGTGCCTCGTTGCGATTCTAGGATGTAAAATAGCATTTTTTACTTTTAAGGCTTCCAACAGCAGTGTCCTTTAAGGATGGATTGATCTAGGTCTATCCCAGGTCCGGGACGTCGAACTCCTTCCGTCTGCGAGAATGTTTTTGCAATCGGTATGGTGTGCCCTTGGTATTCGTACAACTCAGCGCAGCTTGGTTTCGCGCTGCAAGAATTTTGTACCTTGGATCCGATGCCTTTTGAACTAGCACATAGCGTACGAGTGCTAACTTGTTGTGCATAGAAGGTTTCGTTGGCATTTAATGCTTTCAGGAATGAATCTGAATATCCGGTTGTAGTATGTTTTCTTACACTAGTACGGGAATCGAATCGTTGCATACAAAAAATATATATTTTCACATGCTTTCAGCAATGCAAGTGAGTTGTACATGTAGGTAACACCTAATGGCCACCAGTATGAACTATAACCCCTTCATAAACTGGACTTATTTACAATAGGTATCTGTTGCTCTTTAGTTACCCTTGTGGCTGGTATAGTGGATAAACAATAAATAATTATGACAAAATAGGACAATCAGTAGCACTTCCATTTTTTAACTGCATAAATCAAGACGTTTTAACTAACCTAATTCAAGACAACTGTTTTTTTTTCATTTCCGGCCATTTATCAGCCCCCAGGAAAAATAATACAGTGTCGTGTATTCTTTCACCAACGAGAACAAAAAATTTGTGGCTGTCTCGTGTAAGTTTGACAAGATACTTATAAAAAAGTAAGCTTCAACTGTGCAATCATCAAATGTGAATATAATAAAAATTCTAATTTGCATAATTATGACCTCAGAATTAACTTTTCAATTTTCCATTTTCAGAAACCTTCTATGCCATTTTTGATAGCATGATTGTAATCTTTGAACTTATATTTTCACACCAAAGAAGTATCGCTGGCGGCAGACATTTTGAATAATTACTCCCACTACTTTTACCACCCTCTCCTGGCTGACACAGAACAAATCCCGATTGCGTCTAATCTTGAAAATGTTCCTCTTGATGTCTAGGATTAACGTGCCGAGTTTAACGATGCGTTTATCCCAAAGTGCAGTACTTACCCCTGATTTGACACTTATCTGCCGCACTAAAGATTCTACCTGACAAGAAATTGATAAAGTGTTTACTTTAGGTCGATCAGAAAGCTGGGACATTCAGACAGCCAACGGACCTCGACCAGGACAGTCCGTTCGTCCGGAATCACAGGAGCAACTAGTGCAAGGGGCGCAACAATCGTTTCAAGCAATGCATGGAGGGCAGCAGCCATTTCAAACAATGGGAGGAGGACAGCAGCCATTTCAAGAAATCCCAGGCGGACAGCAGTCCTATCAAGCAATGCAAAGAGTACAGCATCCATTTCCAGGAATGCAAAGAGGACAGCAGCCATTCCAAGGAATGCAAGGAGCACAACAGTCATTTCAACCAATGCAAGGAGGGCAGCAGCCATTCCAAGGAATACAAGGGGCACAACAGCCATTCCAAGGAATGCAAGGAGGTCAGCAGCCATTCCAAGGAATGCAAGGAACACAACAGCTATTCCAGGGAATGCCAGGAGCACAAAAGTCATTCCAAGGAATGCAAGGAGCACAACAGCCATTTCAAATAATGCAAGGAGGACAGCAGCCATTTTCAGGAATCCAAAGAGGACATCAGTCATTCCAGGGAATGCAAGGAGCACAGCAGCCATTCCAAGGAATGCAAGGAACACAACATCCATTTCAAGGAATGCAAGGTGGACAGCAGCCATTCCAAAGAATGCAAGGAGGACAGCAGTCATTTCAAGGAATGCAAGGAGCACAAGAGCCGTTCCAAGGAATGCAAGGAGCACAACATCCATTTCAAGGAATGCAAGGTGGACAGCAGCCATTCCAAGGAATGCAAGGAGCACAACGTCCATTTCAAGGAATGCAAGGAGGACAGCAGCCATTCCAAGGAATGCAAGAAGCACAACAGTCATTTCATGGAATGCAAGGGGGACAGCAGCCATTTTCAGGAATGCAAGGAGGACAGCAGTCATTTCAAGCTATGCAAAAAGGACTGCAGCCATTGCAGGCAACGCAAGGAGCACAACCGTCATTTCAAGCGATGCAAGGAGGACAACAGTCATTTCAAGAAATGCAGGGACTACAGCAACATCCATTTCAGACAATGCCTGAAGGACATCCACCAATTCAAGCACTACAAGGAGGACAACAGTCGTTTCAAGCAATGCAAGGAGGACAACTTCTATTTCGGTCAGTGCAAGGAGGGGAGGGTCCAGTTCAAGCAATGCAAGGGGAGCAGGACCCATTTCATTCAATGCAAGGAGAACAACAGCCATACCAAACATTGCAAAAAGGAGGAGAAGAATTACATCCAAAAATGCAAGGAGTTCAACAACCATGTCAAGCAATGGAGCAAGGTCAAGCAATTCAACGGGGGCAAGAAAAAAAGCCAATTCAAGGTTTCCACATAACAGGGGAACCAGAAGAAACATCTCAGCCAGTGCAATCGCAGAAGAAAATTCACTTAGCAGTAGATCCTGATGTGATGAAATACATTTGTAGTTCATGCCACAACGTCGAATTGAGAAAGCTTGAAAAAGAAAGGCAAATCAAAGTCAATTGGTCTCCGGGAAACAACTCCGCGACTGTTGAGTACAATGGAGAAAGGAGCGATTCGTGGCAGACAAGATGTCTGGAAGCTGTACAATCATTTCTCAACATGTTTGGGAAGTGCGATCTTCCAGTTCATAAAGAAATATGGAAGGATGTTGAAAACCAATTGCAAAGCATTTGCGACAGTTTGTCAGAAGATCCTCCGTTCCTTAAGTGTGTTAAAGGTCAATACACGTTAAGGATTGTTGCATCACGGTCTAACATTGAACAACACAAGAAAGGTTTAGAAACCAAAATAGCAGAAATGTATAAGGAGGCAACGTTTAAAAGGGAGACAATTTCAAATGTTTCAAACAGCCATCTGTTTCTTATGAAGACGACAAAATTTTGCGAAAGAGAACTTCGAGAAAAATGCCCGGAAGTGGTTGTTGCTATAGATGAAAAAAAGCTGGAAATTCGCCTTGAAGGCCCTAAAGAGCAGGTCCAAATTGCTGTACAGGAAATAAAATACCGACATCAAACGACAGCTAAGAAGAAGATGACAATAGATCCTGACGTCTTTAAAATCCTAGATACAAAAGAAACCAAGGATGCTATTGTTCAAGCCTTAAGAGAACAACGCATAGAGGCTGTGACTACATTCTGGTCTAGCCAGCAGTCCGTGGAGGTGCTAGGCAGCTCAAATGAACATGCAGAGAGAGCCTCTGAAGTTGTTTCAGGCATGGTAGCCAAAGACAAAATTATTATGAAGGAGAAATATCTTTCTTTGATGGAAACAGAGAGCTGGTCCGCGTACTGTGAGAAGGTTGTCAAAAAGACAAAAGTCAACTTCTGCAAACATAGCTCTGGTGACTTATGGATCATTGGTCTTAAAAGTAATGTCAGCAGCGCAATCAGAAAGTTGCAGCACTATTTAGACAACAACGCGGAATCAGAGGAAGAATTTAAATGCCCATCTAGTGATATTAAGGAATATCTACTGCGCTTTGCAAAGAATGACATCGAGAAGTATAGTGTTAAAGTTCGAAATGGAGACGATAATCTTACCCTCTACCTTTCAGGCCGAGACGAAGGGTTGACAAAAGCGGCTGACTTAATTGAAGAGCTTTCAAAAGATGTGGTAGTCCAAAACATAAAGTTTAAACAGCCTGGGCTGAGAAAATTATATGAAAGTGGTGATTTTGAAGGACAGTTAAAGAAGGTTGAAGACCAGGAGAAATGCTTTATCCGAGTAGAGAAAATTGACTACGGCACTGTTGGATCAGTGGGAGCAACGTTAACTTCAAATTCTGCGACTGCTTCAGTCAAGGTCGACAGCTCTAGTCTTGTAACTTTAACTGGAACAGGTTCGCTTGCCACATCTCTTGGACATAATATCTCGTGGAAACCTGGAGACATCACAAAGGAACAAGTGAGGCGAAAATCTATGCTTCTTTGTAGCTGAGAGGTGTTTATTAACACGATTGAAAGTGCATTTACTTGCAAGTAAACAAAGAATAGATTTTTACAATGGAAAAATACATATTCAGTGAGCAATTTCCTGTCTAAGCCTAACGTGGCAAATAAGGTTTGTAATTCCTCTTTTTTGAAGACTGACCAAACAATTTATCCGAGCTGCGTTGAGGCGCCTGGAAAGGTGCATTAAGGTGATAATGGAGACAAAATCCGTCTTCTTACTACACAGACGAACGACGTCACCCACAACCAAAATAAAAAAAAAAACAGGAAAAAGGACATTTTCCCTTAAGTTTCCCCCAGACAGATGACGCGTCTTTTTGCATGACAATGGCCAATTTGGAAACAGAAAGGGTTGCTCGATTCAACCATCATTTTATGTAACATTTCATATACCAACATATAAAACTAGATGGGAACAAAAATGTTCCATTGAAATGTAGAAAAAAGGACACCAATATGTTACATTTTTCCGTATTATTAACTTACCTTTTCTGGTCCTTTCTTAGACTGAAGTACAGGTAATTCCTCAAGGAGGGTGCTTTGACAGAATTAAGAGTTCTTTTAATCAAGCTACTATCCAGTCTGTAACACAACTGAATGCGGGAGACATCGCAGTTTCTCAGAGCAGCAACTTACCATGCAGGCATGTGATTCACAGTAACTGTTCTTTCTGGGATGGCTCGGGAAACAATGGCGAAAAGGTGAGAGAAATATATTAAAAATGAGCTATCTGAAAATTTCTGGAGCTGAGTAAAAAAACTTCAAATCCTGATCGGTCGACAAGTTTTGAGTTTTAAGCCATATTTATAGTTTAGGACAAAAATAGTAACAAGAATTTTTGTGCTTAGTTGCGAAGTGTTTTTGTAGACAGAAAAATAGCAAGACAAAAATATTGGATGGAACGAAATTATTTTACATCAATCTCTAACCACTCAATTCTAAACTAGTGTCCTAAAATTAATTGGTGGCATGGACGCAGCGATTTTAAAAAAAGGTATATCACATCATGGAAAGTGCCTCAGTTTTGTTTTGTTTCTTGCCTCCCATGATCAACCCGTGAAAAACATATTACACGCTCATTTTCGGTAGAATAAGTAAGTAATGGATACGGATCTCCTTCTAATTTAGTGAGCAGTTAACAGTCTCCTTTTTTACAATTAAAACCGTGATTGCCAAATTTAGTGAATGAATTCTGCGATACAGTGGTTTTTAAAAGATCAAACAGAACTTTGAGAACAGCTTCTATTTGCTACATGACAGTGTATCTTAATATGCAGTTAATAATGATTTTGTTTTCTTTTCCTGATTGAATTTTTCTTTTCTAGACACTCAGAGCTATCGTAAAAAAATCTCTTCTTGAAGCTGACAAACTTGGAGCAAAATCCATTGCGTTTCCTGTCATAGGAACTGGACTTTGGGGATTTCCTCTTCAAGAAGCCTCTAGAATCATGTTGGACGAGACAATCAATTCTTGTCAAAAATACCAGCATCCAACTGTAAAGGATATTCGTTTTGTTCTGTATCATCAAGATAAAAACCTCATAAAAGCTTTTCACCAGGAGGCAATGAAGATGCAAACCCAAGGTACTAAAACTGTTGAACGCACAGGGGGAATGGACTTGTCGGAAATTGTTGAAGTCGTGAGCGGTGATTTAACTCAAGAAACGACCGACGCCATTGTGAATATCATCGGCACTGATATGAACATGAACAACTTTGGGCAGTTAAGCAGAGTGATAGCAAAAGCAAGCGGTGCACAGGTTCAACAAGAATGCAGTCAGTTTGGAAGGCAGTCCCCGGGTTCGGCTGTGATGACAGGAGGAGGCACTTTAGCAGCACCCCACATCATCCACATAGTTCCGGGATCTGGAGGTAAACGAGATCTCCAGAATTGCTTAGAAGCAGGTCTTCGCCTGGCAGATGCAAACAACCTACAATCCATTTCAATTCCTACTATTGGAACAGGGGGTTATAGACTGTCTTTTATAGACTCTGCCCAACTGACCTTCCAAGCTTTGCTCAATACTTTTGGGAACTTTAACAGCGTCTCTAAGGTGCGCATTGTGGTATATCAGTCTCAGATGGTGCCAATCTTTCAACAGGAACAACAGAAGTACTCACCGCTTCCCATTAAAGCCGTAACGTCACAATCTGTAGTTGGAAGTAATATCAGTGTTGAAGTTATCAGTGGCGATTTAACCAAAGAGAGGACTGACGCCATAGTGAATATTATCGGTACTAATATGAACATGAACACTGCTGGGCAGTTGAGCAAAGCAATTTCACAAGCTAGCGGTCCACAGGTGCAACAGGAATGCAACCAGCTTGGAACACAGACGCCGGGTGCAGCTCTAATGACAAGTGGCGGCAATTTGGAAGTACCTCATATCATTCATATTGTGCCAGGTTCCCCGGATAGACAGCATCTTCAAGCATGTTTGGAAGGGGCCCTTCGAGTAGCAGATACGAACAACCTTCAATCCATTTCTATTCCAGCCATTGGAACGGGCGATTATGGACTGTCTGCTGATGACTCCGCACAGCTGACCTTCCACGCTTTGCGCAACATTTCGGGGAACTTGAAGAGAATATCTAAAGTGCGCATTGTCCTTTACCAGACGCAGATGGTGCAAACATTTCAACAGGAACAACAGAAGTGCTCATTGCTTGCTAATAAAGGCGTACTTTCACAACCCGTTTTTGAAAGCCGCATTCGTGTTGATGTCGTTAAAGACGACCTGACCAAAGAGAACACGGACGCCATTGTGAATATTATTGGCTGCGACATGGACATGAACAACTTTGGGCAATTAAGCAAAGTAATTGCCCAAGCCAGTGGTCCACAAGTTCAACAAGAATGCAGTCAGTTTGGAAGGCAGTCCCCGGGTTCAGCAGTGATGACAAGTGGAGGCAATTTAGCAGCTCCTCACATCATCCACATAGTTCCAGGAACCGGAGATAAACAAAATCTCCAGGATTCCTTAGAAGCGGGTCTTCGCCTTGCAGATACAAACAACCTTCAGTCTATTTCAATTCCCACCATTGGAACAGGAGGTTACGGATTATCCGCCAAGGACTCTGCGAACATTGTTTTTCAAGCGTTGGAGAACTTTAGTCGGAGTTGCATTAACATTAGCATAGTCAGAATTGTGGTATTTCAGGATCAAGTGATCCAAGCTTTTCAAGAAGAAAAAAATAGCAAAGGAAAACTGGGTGCGTCGTATAAAAGCTCACGTTTTATGAAACTTACGAGCCAATCTAGCAGCCTGTCCGTCAGGGTCTGGGTCACAGGAGGGAGCAAAAACAGTGTCGACAAGGCTACTGCTGAATTGAAAAAAATATTCTCTAGTGCTTGCGTGACAAAGAAAGTCGACAATGAAGGAATTAGCTGTCTTCCTCAGATGCAGATAAGCCAGCTTCAAAGTGAAGCTTCCAAATTCGATATGGAACTCACCATTGATAACAGTTTGAAATGTATAACGGTGCGTGGTTACCCCGCAGACATGCCTGACATGGTTTCAAAGATCACAGACAAAATCACCAAGGCAATCAAACAAGAAAAACAGAAACAAGAGGATGATAACGCACAGATGATTTCAAATCTAGTTGAATGGAGTTACACCGTACGTGGGAAGAAGAAGACGTTTGACAAGAAAACAAACGCTCAGCTGGAGACAGCACATAATAAGAAAGCGTCCACTGTACAAGTGTTCATAGAAGGACAAACCTTTGACGTCGACCTGAAGGCTAAAACTGGCTGCGGTCAGAGAAGCGGTGAACAGATAACTGTCACTCGAACACCAAAAGAAGGTAACTATATATTAAACGAGTTTTCTATATTTGCCTATATATTCATCGATTGCAAATCTAGACTCATGTTTGAAAGTGTATTTGACCGCATAACTTATATGGCTACAAACTGACCGAAAGTTATACGCGATTATTGCAATCCATTCCAGTGCTTCTCACTTCTTTAAGTGTGTTCTATTATTACTTTCTCCACTGTGAACACATAACTAGACGGATACGGTTGTCCCTCTCAAATTTTATATGACTCTTTTTGAAGAAGCGTGACAAAATTCAGTGGTAAAGTCCTCTATTGATATTGACACGGTATGAGCTCAAAACAATCGCCTTTCATATTCAAAATCCGCTGATGTGTTGCAATGTAGTCTAGAAATATATCTTAACCTTACTTGGATAGGTTCTTGCTTTTTTTAAAAAGCCATTTTCTGAGAATATCGAGAATCGAAAGACACTCACAAAAAATCGAAATTTTTTTATTTTGCCAAAACATCCCTTTGGGTAAGCTAATTTGAGAAAAATAATCCAAAGTTCCAACGAGTTATTTAACGGACGAAAATTGAAAAAGTTCGATAAATGTATAAAATGGCGGTTTTAGGGTCTCCAAACGGCTCAAATTCTCACTCAACTTTAGGAAGCCGGTGAGAGCGCAAAAAAGATTCTTTTAAAACGAAACAAACCACGAACATTATTTAACCTTTCTACTTTAAGACTGTGTAATAAATTTGCCAATGTTTGGTTTCGAACATTTTCAAGCGGCGTTTTTATCGAGCC